>Ga0209003_1000001_pt1 | contig 25671 bp, 37 predicted proteins | sample TexAe_OM3H0_M3_FD_187944 | JGI IMG/M metagenome (GOLD analysis project Ga0209003, IMG submission 187944) | Forest soil microbial communities from Davy Crockett National Forest, Groveton, Texas, USA - Texas A ecozone_OM3H0_M3 (SPAdes) (version 2) | ecosystem: Environmental > Terrestrial > Soil >...
GGCTGAACTCGTAGCCAAGAATGCACCGGATCTGGCTTTCCGCGCGCTCGAGATGGATGAGATCGCCGACCGGCTCATGCCGGCGACACCAGAAGGCATGTCGAAGGCCATGGAGGAATTGCCGGCCGAAGCGCAAGCTATCGTGCGCTCGATGCAGAATCAGCTGCAGCAGGCACAACAGACTATCCAACATCTGCAGCTCGAGCAGAAGTACAAGGGCTCGATCGAGCAAGGTTGGATGCAGGTCGAGCGCGAGAAGATCGGCTCTCAGGCGCAGACAAAGTTGCATGACACCTCAATAGACGCGCAGGTGAAGACATTTGGCATTCATGTTGGATCAACCACGGCGCGTGATGTCGCAGAGATCAACGCAGGTGCCAAACTGATCGACAGCAATCAGGATCGCCGGCACGAGAAAGAATTGGCGAAGATGACGGCGGCGGCGGCTGAGAAAGCAGAAAAATCAAACGGTGTAGCATAATGAACCTATTTACGAATTGGTTCAGTCAGAGCGCGCTCTGGAGACCATCCGTAGCCGTTTATCCGCTGGCTTATCGTTTTCTGCGGGAGTCCCAACTGCTCACACCATTGAGCCATGGTTTTCGTTTCACCGTTGAGCGTGATAAATCGATTGTCGCGGCGATTGTTGTTCTGCTCCTTGTAGGTTGCCCATCGGCAGTTATCAGGAACATAACCCAGATTGTTGTCGATTCTTTCCAGCGTCATATCTGCCGGCCGCTCGCCCATGTCGGCAAGGAAATTCGCAAATCTCAACCACGAATCGCAGACGGTAATTCCGCGACCTCCGTAACGGGAATATGCTCGGTCGGTTGGTTTCGTACACCTGCTTATCATACGTCTCCATATGACCAGTATTGAATCCGGTTTGCCGCCACGTGTTCGGCCGTGGCGGGTATATGAAGTCTTGCGATCTGGCATCGCTCGATTCTATCAAGGGGTATAGCTTTGGGTAAGGTAGTCACATCGCAGGGTCTAGTCGAGTTTGTGCAGACAGGCAAAGCCGAAGTTGTGCCCAATCACAAGCCTGGAAGCACTGAGGCTCCCGCGTTGGAAGTGACCAAGGGCACACCTGAACTGAATCTGAGTGGAGCGGGTGAGAAGAAGCCAGAGGCCGAACCGGCCGCGCAATCCAAAGCAGAAGAGTCTGACGAAGCGCTTACGGCCGAAGAGCAGCAGCTCCCGGAAAAAGCGCAGAAGGAAATCCAGCGAGCCAAGCGCGCGGTCAACAAGAAGCACGCTGAGATGAAGGAGGCGCTGGAAGCTGCCCAGGAAGCCGAACGCTTCGCGGAAGCACAGTACAACGAGCGCCGGTTGGTCGAGCAACGCGCATTGGCCGCGGAAGAACGCCTCAAAGAGCTGGAGGGAAAATCCCAACCACCACCCGCCGAGGTGGCCAAGCCCACCATCGATGACAAGAATGCGGACGGCACGTGGAAGTATCGGGATGCTTCCGGCAACGTCGATTGGGATCGTTACACGGATGCGAAGGCTGATTTCGCGGCCGACCAGAAATTCAAAGAGCACGAGCAGAAACAGGCCGAAGAGCGGGCTGCGGTAGAACGCGATAGTGCTCAGGCGCGCATCAAGGCGAATGCGGATGCAGTTAGAAAAGAACATCCTGACTTCGATCAGGTCATGCGCTCTGTACAGAGCACGCCGGCCGATCGAGTCCCACAGTTTGTGTTGAACTACATCTTTGAGAGTGAGAATAGCGCGAGGATCGCCTATTATCTGGCGAAGAATCCCGCCGAGTCACAGCGGATTGCTCAATTGAAGCCCATTACCGGTATCCGGGAGTTGGGCAAGATAGAAGATTCGTTAACAGTCAAGCCGAGTCCGCCAGCGAATGAGTCTCCTGCTGGCCAGGGTGCGACGCACAAGCCAGGAGCCCCTCCTCCACCGATTACGCCGCTGTCAGGCAGCGGGACTGGATCAGTCAATACCGATCCATCCCGGATGTCCTTCCAGGAGTTGCGTGCCTATCACCGGGCGCGCGAACGGGAAAAGCGCGAGCGTCATTGATGGAGTGAGTGGCTCCTGAAAGTCAAACCTTTCAGGAGACCCACATGGTCGCACAGACCCTTTTGACGATGAGCTACATCACCAATGAAGCGCTCGTTGTCCTCGAAAACGAACTGATCATCGCCAACCGCGTCGAGCGGCAGTACTCGGAAGAATTCGCACAGACGGGCGCGAAGATCGGAGCAACCTGCAACATCCGCCGGCCGGCGCGCTACAAGGGCGCCTACGGTCCGCCGCTGCTCGTGGAAAACACCTACGAGTCGAGCATTCCCGTATCCCTCAATTACCAGTTCCAGGTGTCGGTGCAGTTCACCACCCAGGATCTGGCGCTTTCGATGGACCTCTTCAAAGAGCGCATCCTGCGCCCACAGGTGGCCACAATGGCCAACCGCGTGGATTCTGACTCCGCGCAGTACTTCTACCTCAATACTGCGGCCAGCCTGGGCACGTTGGGCACGAGTCCCAACTCCCTCAAGCTCTTCACGGACGCTCGCGCGCTACTCGCCAACGAGTCCTGCCCAAAGCAGGGCGTCAAGAACGCGGTGCTAGATCCAACGAGCATGTCGAGCATGGTCGCGACCGTGCAGGGCCTGTTCAATCCCCAGGCGCGTATCAGTGAATTCATCGAAGAAGGCATGGTCGCCCGCCAGTTCGCGGGTCTCGATTGGTTCGAAGACCAGAACATTCCGGTGTTCGTCTCCGGTGCCCAAGGCGGTACGCCAGTCCTGACGACCCCGATTGCCGGCACAGCCTTCCTGACCGATGGCTGGGCGCAGTCAGGCACAGTGTCCACTCAGGGCTGGACAGCTAGCACCGCAGTCGTAGCAGTCGGCGATATCATCCAGTTCGCGGGTGTCTTCCCGGTCAATCCACAGAGTCGGCAGCAATACGGCAAGACTCTGCGGCAGTTCGTAGTGCTGCCACCGGGTGGCTTTATCGTGCCGCCCAATGGCGCGGCCAATCCGGGCCTCACGTTCGGCTCCGCGACACTTGCCGCGGGTACGTTCAATCCGGCCACAGGACTCTACACGAGCTCCGGCACTGGCACTCTGACCCTCACCATCGGCGATGCGTGCATCAGCGGCGGTCAGTTCCAGAACGTCACCGTAGCGCCTGCTTCCGGCGCCACGATCACGGTCAACGGTGGCGCAGGCGGCATCAGCCAGACTTCTCCGCAATCCCTGGTCTTCCACAAGTACGCCTTCGCACTGGCGTTCGCGGATTTGCCATTGCCTCGTGGAGTCGAATTCGCGGCACGCGCGTACGACGATGAGGATGTGGGGATGAGTATTCGCTGCGTGACTCAGTACACGATAAACAACGATTCAGAACCAACCCGCTGCGATGTACTTTATGGCCCGGCTTCTCTATACCGTACTCTCGGAATTCGTATAGCTGGCTAGTACTTACAAAATCATATCTTAATCTTGTATACTGAAGCTGTTCTTATGAACGAGTCTCAACAAGGTGAAGTATGGATTCAAAGATCTGTGGCTGTAAAGGCTGTGAGAAACCTGTGATTGCATTGGGGATGTGTTCGAAGCACATACGACGAGCACGGTTGTACGGTTCGCCGTTCGTGGTGAAAGCGCATTCGGGCATGATGAAAGGACTTTCACCAATTGAACGATTCAATCGACAGCATCGAAAGGATGGTCCAAATGGATGTTGGCTTTGGACAGCATGTGCTGACATCGATGGGTACGGGCGTTTTGCTGGAATAGTCGGAACAGTCAGGTATACAAAGGCTCATCGATTCTCTTGGGCATATCACAACGAAGGAGCAGAAATCCCTCCTGGGATGATGATTTGTCACTCCTGTGATACGCCAGCGTGTGTCAACCCATCGCATCTGTGGCTCGGAAGTGCCAAAGAGAACGTCGGCGACATGGACTTCAAGCAGCGCCGCAATGCTCGCCTCGGAGAATTGGCGGCGAATGCCGTGCTCACAGAAGGGCAAGTCCTGGCTATCCTGGCGGACTGTCGTCCCTACACACAGATCGCAGCCGACTTCGGCGTGACGACCATGACGATTTCAGACATCAAGTGTCGGCGCTCGTGGTCTCACCTGAAGGTTGATTTCATCGGTCATGCTCCGCGAATCAGTCCAAAGCGCGGCAAGTCATCACGCATCACGCCCGAGATCGTCCTCGACATCCGCGCCAGCACCGATAGCGGCAAAGCGCTCGCAGCCAAATATGCAGTCTCGCCACAACTCATCTGCGCGATCCGCAAGCGACGCGCGTGGAACCACATCTAGGAACAAAACATGACAACTCTCAACAACTCTCCTGCGCAAACGGTAACTCCCAATACCGTCGCAGGCCTCCTGCCCGTCAATACCGGCCAGAAGCCGGTCGAGGTGCTCACCAACGCTCTAAGGCTCTTGGCCGTAGCGCGAGCAGTAAATCTTGCGCAGACAGGCGATGCCGCGGCAATGCCAGTGATCAATTCTGCTGCTTGGTCACCAGCCACAGTGGTGACAGCCAATGGATTGGTATCAGGTGTCCCCGCTTCAATTGCGGCGGCCGGCATAGGTATTTTTACAGGTCCGGCCTCTACCGGAACGACCGTGCGTACACAGGGCGTGCTCACGGCGCAGACCGCCAACGCTTCAATCGCAGCGGGTGCATTGGCAGCTACGGCTGCCCTGCAATTGACTGCGCAAACCATGTATATCAACGTTGGTACGGCACTCGCCAACGCCACTGTAGATGTGTTCATTTACGGATACGATCAAACCTGATGCCATGTATTGGAGGGCTTCGGCCCTCCTTTTTTCGAGGGAGCGATGATTCATGATTCTGTCCATCAGTCAGCAGAGCGCGGAATATCAGGCGTTCAAGAACATCATGGCCGCGTTATCTACTCCACGGGCTATTTTTTATGGACTAAACCCGAGCAGCGGAAAGGTTGATGTTGCATATGCGCTGTTTACTAACGAGCCTGAATACGTGAGCTACGACATGCGATGGACCACCAATCCTGCGCCAACAGAGGCGACGTTTCTCGCTGACTTTCCCATCGCCGTAAAAGGCTACATCAATAGCGTCGCTTACTAGGAGATCAGTCATGCCTCAGGGCCCACAAATAGTCACCTTTGGAAACATCCAAAGCTCATTCATTCTTATAGTTAATCTGACTCCTGCAGCAACGGGAGCAGGACTTACCGTTGAGCAGACATTTACCGTTCCAGGTCTCCAGGTTGGAGACATCCTGTCCGTGTCTCCGCAGTTCGCGCTGACAACGCTAGTAACGATAGAAAACGCCAGGGTAAGTGCGAATAACGTAATGTCTGTCGCATTCAACAACAGCACGGCAGGCGGACTCACCTATCAATCTGGATCGTTTGCCATCGAGGTCAATCGCCCGTACCCCGGTCTTGCCATGTCCTCTATCCAGTAAGGATGAGTCATGACAATCACGCGCAATTCCAGCACTTGGTACGGTCTATCGACTGATATCAAGCCAACCAACACGACCGGAATCGGTAGCCTCGGCGTACCCAGTACCGGGGATACCTTCCGTGAGACCGATACGGGTAAGAGTTTCACCTGGACAGGTAGCGCGTGGACTGCATTAGGCACGCCCAATGTTGTCAGTGATTCAAATGGCAACAGCCTGACATTGGTTCCGAGTGCGGCAGGCTTTCAGTTTCCGATCACGCCCGTTCCTGATGTTCTGTTGATAGACAACTTCAACGGCACGACAATCGATACGACCTATCGATGGCAGACTCCTGTGACCGCCGGCACAGGGACGATGACGCAGTCGGGTGGTAATCTAGTCACCACACTCGGCACGACCGCGTCAAATGGCGCGGCGATCTCGTCAATCGAGAATTTCGAACCGTCTATTGGTGCTATCACAGTAGGTGCTCTGCTACAAACAGAAGCCTCACCGGCAACCAATACAAACCGTTGCTTCGGTTTCTATACCCGCCCAGGAAGCTGGACTGCAGCCACTCCTGTACAGGACGGATATGTCTGGGAGCTGGATATCACGGGCTCCTTTGGAGCTAGCATCTACGCCGGTGGCGTACGGATTTTCCGTCAGGCCTTTGCTCTGACGGGCAGCACATTCATTCCCATGGAGATCAGCTTCCAAGGCCTCAATGCGCTGTTCTTTCTCAATAACTTCTCCGTTCCAGTCCTTACTGTTCCTGTCTTTCAGCCGAGCACGCTCAATCTGCCGTTTGGCTTCCATTCGATCAACCATACATCCGGTCCCGCCAGCGCTCCAACCTGGTCAACCTATGGAATTGCAGTAGTCGATCAGTCAGGTGTGCAGACCACGCAGTTCAATGGACAGACGATTTCTCGCGTTAGGGCGCCGGGAAAGTTCATCCCGCTAAATTCTGTTTCTATTGCCACCGAGACCACGATCTGGACGCCAGCTGCGGGTCGCCGCTTTCGGCTCATGGGTTATCAATTATCTGCAAGTGCAGCAGCTAACATTGTCCTAAAGGACAACACTGCTGGCACTACAATCCTGGTGTTGCCATCAGCCACGTTAGGTAGCGTCTTGACTTCGCCACCTTTCGGTAATGGGATTCTTAGCTCAGCAGTCAATAATGTCCTCACAGCTAACGCTGGTTTGGCTGACACGTTGAGTGGTTACCTATTCGGAACAGAGGAATAGATATGTCTATTAATCAGTTTGTAGTTTTCAATATTAATTTAATTGGTGATGGGTCTTCTACTAATGCAAAAGTTGGTATGCGTGGATACATCAAGAATAATGGCGTGTTCCCTATTATTCCTAATGCAATAGTTTCTGTATCTGGATCTGTCGGAGGTATATCGGTAGCGTCAGCAACTTTAGACAATGATACTGTCACTGTTATTTTTACATCTGCTCCTTTCAATGGAGCAACTGGATCTTTAACCATAATCTTGTCTTTCTAATAGTTTGGAACCGAAGAGTGACAACGGCTAACGAACTGATAACCGATGCGTTGATCGATATCAATGCTACGGCGCCAGGCCAAGTGCTTCCGGTGAACAATGCTGCCGTGGCAATGCGCAAACTCAATGATCTGCTCGACTCTTTATCACTCGATAAGGGATACATTTACACCACAGTTGAGAACATATTCCCGTGGATCCCCAACCAGTTCAAATACTCTGTTGGTAATCCTATAGGCGGGACGTTCAGTGGCACGCTGATCAGCGGTAGTCCTACGATATCGAATGTCACGGTACCTTCGACACTCGTGATAAACGGTGATCTGAGCGATACCCAGGCGCAGGTTCCTGCGGGTACGACTGTATTGGCGTTCAATGCCGGTGCTCAGACCGTCACGATGAGCAAAAACGCACTCTCGACAGTCAGCGTGGCCGAACAGTTCACTTATACGACTCCTGGCGACATCAAGATGGCGCGGCCACTGAGACTAGCGCCCACCGGCTACACGCGCCTGGCAGCGAGCGGTAACTCGAACCTCGATTACTGGTTCGACTGCACTATGAGTATGGACCGGTATAACGAGTTTGGGCTCAAGTTCAATCCCGGTCCCTGGCCGCTCGTGGTGGCCTACCAGCCGACATTTCCATTAGCCACACTCTGGGCATACCCAAACCCCAGTATCGCAGGAGAAGTCCATCTGTTCACGGATCTCATCTTCAGCGAATTCACCAATATCGCTCAAGATATCAAGCTCCCGCAAGGCTATGCAAGATCGCTCAAAGCGCTCCTGGCTCTGGAACTGTGCCCGAGCTACGGCAAGACACCGAGTTTACAACTGCTGCGTCGAGCGACCGAAGCGCGCGCCTTCATCCGGGCGCTGAACCAGTCTCCAGTCGAGACACTCCGGTATGACGATGTACTGGTGAGAAGCCAGAGTAACGATGCTAGTTGGGTGATAACTGGAGGATTCACCTAACATGTTTGATGGTGCTGACATTGGGTTGTGTGGTCCTGCCTATACGGCACCGATGTTGCTGCAAGATGCACAGAGCTGCATAAATTGGTTCTTAGAGGTTGACAAAAATCCAAAGGCAAAGATGCCTTTTGCTCTTCTTGGAGCGCCAGGACTAGCGCCGATCATCAATACGCTGAATACAGGCCCTGTTAGGGGTGCATGGGTATTACCAGGGAATACGCAATGTCTGTTTGTTGTGGGAAATGTGCTCAACGTTGTGACGGTGACGACTTCTGCCACCCAAACCAGCATTGCCCAGTTCTCTATTACTCAAGTCGGAAACCTACTCACCAATAATGGTCGCGTAGTCATTCGCGATAACGGGGTGCTGTTCAATGGATTAGGTGGCTATGCAGTCATCGTTGATGGCCAATTTGGCTATTTCTATCAGCTTTCCGGAACGTCAAAGACGGTTACATTCACCGGCAATCTGACGAGTGGCACCAATGTAATCAGCTTTCCGCCTGGGCAACTGGTGCCGAACTATCTGATTGTGGCCAGTAATGCGGTGTTAACCGATAGTGCTAGTGCGATTGTCGGTAGCTTTATTACGGCTATAAGCTTTACGGCCAATACAATCACGATCACGGCAAACGCCAACTCAAATCAAACCAACGACACGTTCTCGCTAAACATTCCGGCATTCGGGCAGATCACTGATCCGGCTTTCTTAGGTGCAGATCGAGTGGCCTTCATTGAAGGATGGCTGATCTTTAATCAGCCTGGAAGTCGCACGTTCTATACGAATGCACCGGTACCCTATACGCTGACATTTGCCGGTCTATTCTATGCGCTCAAAGACAGCAGTACCGATAATCTCGTGACATTGTTCGAGAATAACCGAGAGATCTGGCTAGTCGGTGAGAGGACAAGTGAGGTTTGGTACAACGCAGGCGGAGCTAACTTTGCCTTCTCGCGCCTACCCGGCATCGGTCCGCAAATGGGCTGCTCGGCCAAGCACTCAATTGCCAGGGTAGGGACTAATCTTGCGTGGCTTGCTCAAAATGAGCAGGGCCAGAATATTGTGGTGATGACCAACCAATACAGTGTCGATCGGATCAGCAATCACTCGGTCGAATTTGCGATTAGCACCTATCCGCAAGTGAGCGATGCGATCGGCGACTGCTACGAGGAACAGGGACACGTGATGTACGTGCTCACCTTTCCGACCGCGGATACCACCTGGGTATTCGATGTGACGACATCCGAGACCTTGCGCTCACCGGATGCCTGGTGGCAGCGCCTTTCATGGAATGCCGCAACTGCAACCTACCACCGGCACATCGGCAATGTGTTCGTCAATTTCGCCAATATCCGCATGTGGGGGGATTACCAAACCGGCCAGATTCATCAGCAGAGCCGATCAATCTACACCGATAATGGCGCGCCTCTTCGAGCTCAACGCCGTGCACCGCACATCTGGGCTCGGGAGAGCCGCAAGCGTATTTTCCAGTCCTCTATGCAAGTGGAATTTACGCCAGGCGTGGGATTGCAGACAGGCCAGGGTAGTAATCCACAGGCTATGATCCGTTGGAGCGATGATGGCGGATTCAGCTATGGAAACGAGGTAGACGTGCAGATTGGGCTAGTCGGCGATACCCGTAACCGAGCCATTGTCTGGCAATGTGGAGAGGCCCGTGATCGGGTCTGGGAGGTCAATTTCTCTGATCCCGTGCCCCGAGACATCATTGGCGCCACACTCTTTGGCGAGGCCGAGGACGCTCAAGGCTCGTGAACGCATTCAATCGCATGCCCTCGTATAACGAACGCCTCACCAGCCCCGATGGTCGGGTGATCACCCGCGGCTGGTATACGTTCTGGTTGGGCCTACTCAAAGGCCAGCCTAGCGGGCCGGTGACGCCGCTTCAGATAGGACCCTCTCCCTTTACCTACCTGGCCACAGAGGCAGGCTCAGTGATCGTCCAGGGCGGCTCTACGACGCAGATCCAGTTCACCCGCGGTGATGGGAATTTCTATATCACTGGCACTACGGCTGGCATGTTCCAACTCGCTCAGGGTGATTCATTGGTAGTCACCTATCCAGTGGCGCCCCCTACAGTCACATTCGTGCCGCGATGATTGAATTCATGATATTGGGCGCACCTCGATCCGGAACCGCCTGGGCTGCCAACTGGCTCACGACCGATACTACTTTGTGCCTACACGAGCCGCTCTATGCCTGGACGCATACGCAATTGGATGCACGGGTAAGTACGAGATCATTGGGGATTGCGTGCACTGTCTCGGCGCTCTTGGAGATCAATCGTCATCCAGCCCGGAAAGTGATTCTGCACCGTGAGCCGGCCGAAGTGCGTCAATCTATGCAGCGACTCGGAATCGAGGGTGATTATGACTTTAGCGCACTGGATAGAGTCCAGGGTCGTCACATTGACTGGCGAGACCTATTTACCAATCCAGCGCCGATTTATGAGTATCTGCTAGAGTATCCCTTCGATCCTGAACGGCACGAGTTACTGCGTGGCATGAATATCCAGAATGCAGATCTCATTGCGGTTTTACAATCAGGAGAGCCGATATGCACGTCCAAATGATTAGAGAGCATGCATTCGATGTGAGTGCTCTACAGGAACAGTTAGAACATGTGCAGTGGGACACTATCCGTCTTCGAACTGAGCATCCACAATCACCTCACCATGAAGTGTCTGACATCTGGGTTAGATACAACCCAATCGAAAACTATGATGGAGATATGCGTAAGTTCAATTCTGAGCATATCCCTGAGTGGTATCCAGTAGCAGAAGAATTGAGTGAAGCCGTACGCATTTCCCATTCTCTTTCAATGGAGTTTCAGGCGCTTACTTTGGGAGCGGTGTTGATTACCAAAATACCGGCTGGCAAACAGGTCTATGCGCATGTCGATCAGGGATGGCATGCACGCACATTCGATAAATTTGCCGTGACCGTCAAGGGGAATCCTGCGCAGGCGTTTCACTTTGAGAATGAATATTTGGTGACTCATCCGGGTGATTTGTGGACATTCGACAACTCTCATCCACATTGGGTAACTAATGATAGCGATGAGGATCGCATCACACTCATCATTTGTCTTAGGAGACACTAGTGCCTTGGAATCTGAAAAAATCAGCAGAAGAAACTATTCAGGTTATTTTGGATAAGTCTGACAAGGTTGATAAACGTTGGGGCCATATGGCCGGAGGGTGCTGAGATCCCAATCGGATGGGTCGCTGCTGCAGGAGTAGTGGGGTCTGTTGTAACAGGCTCCATGCAGGCTGATGCTGCGAGCAATGCGGCTAATCAACAGGCACAATCCGCGCAGAACGCTCAGAACATCAGTCAGAACGAATTCAACACTATTACGGCCCAGAACGCGCCGTATATGAATTCTGGCTATGGCGCGCTCTCAGCACTCGACTATGGACTGGGAATTTCTCCGCAAACTGCAACAGGCGGCAATCCGAATGCTCAGCCGACGCCTTCTCAGGGGCAACCGGCATTCAATCCGACTGGCGGTGTATCGGGCACATACTCACCGTATTACAACGGCCAGGGCGCGGTTGGATCGCTGGGCTCATTCCAATTCCCTCCTTCGGGAAACCCAACGTCTGGTCTGGTAGGTAATACCATCAATAGACCTGGAGCGGCCATCGCAGGAGGAACACCTCCGGCTGGTACACAACCACAAGGACAGACGGGCGGATTGGGATTCGGCTCGCTCACCACGCCATTCACCACTCAGAACTGGCAACAGCTATCACCCGCTTACAACTTCCAAAAGCAGCAGGGCATGCAAGGCGTACAAAATGCAAATGCTGCCGGGGCAGGCGCACTATCTGGGTCTGCTTTGAAGGATCTGACCGATTACAATCAGTCTGCCGCCAACACGAGCTTCAACAACGCATTCAACCAATACCAGACCCAGCAGGGCAATATCTTCAGTCGCCTATCCGGCATCGCAGGATTGGGTCAATCGAGCGCCAACAATACAGGTCAACAGGGAACGACCCTAGCCGGCCAGGCTGCGCAGAGCGCAACCAACATAGGAACCGCTCAAGCAGGTGGTATCGTGGGAGGCGCCAATGCCATCAGCGGCGCTATTTCTGGTGCAGTGCCCTGGTTGGCCGCAGGTGGTGGCGGGAACAATGCCGCAGCCTGGGATACGGAAAATCCCAATAACTTCCAAGATTTCACCCCGGTGGGCTGACCAATGCCTGATATGATTCAGCCGATCGGCGCACTGATCAAGCCCCCAGATCCATCGCAATCGATCAATACGCTCTCAGGCATATTGGGACTGAAGCAACAGCGTCAGGCATTACAGACTGGCCAGTATACTCAGCAGACCGCACAAGCCGGCGCGCAAGTGGCGCAGCAGGATGCGAGCCAACGTCAGGCGGCTGGCCAATTCTTCAAGAATTTCGACATCGCCAAACATCACGGCGATGACGGAACACTCGATCTGGATTCCGCGCTGACCAGCCCAGAATTCAAGGCCACGGGAGATTCTGCACCCGAGATCGCGAAGAACCTGCTCGCCATCAAGAATTCGCAACTCGACGCCAAACAGCAGTTAGCAGGACTCAATAAGGAGCTCCGAGGCCAGTTTAGCCAGCAGGTGGCAGGACTCGCGCAGGATCCGGATGTCAAGTCTGGCAACCAGACCGGCCGTGGAAAGGTGCTCGATGCCCTGCAGCAGTTTGGCGAGGCTGGCGGCCCGGATGCCCAGCGCGTGGCAGGCGTCTATGGCCAGGTACTGCAAAATACACCGCCCGCTAAGATGAGTCAGGCGCTGCAGAATTTGCAGCTGCAGGCGAAGTCGGCCGGCGAGCAATTACCTGGCACGACATCGATCGATACGGGACCGACCGTCCAGGGCGCCTCCGTCGCACCAGGCACGGGAGCGATTACGCCTGCAGGCCCACCAATTGCCAAAGGTCTCGCGCCCACCGAGCAGATCCCTTACAAGGCCGCCGCAAGCTCAGCAACGGCCAGTGCGGCATCGCGCGCCACTGGTGTGGCCGGCAGCGATATTGACCGTGCCAACCAGATCAGCGCCAATATCAAAGCGGCGCCGGCAGGTATCCAGACCACGCAGCAGATCGATGATCTAGCGGATCAAATCCACTCAGGCAAGTTTGCTGCATGGGTGTCCAAGGGAGCCGCCTCAGTGGGGCTGTCAGAGGCGACCTATGCACGACAGCTACTCGAGAAGGACCTCGGTATCGTCAAGACGCAATTGACCTCGGCGGCGCCCTCCGACAGTCGCGCGGCCACGATCCTATCTGGCACACCAGAGGCCACATCGGACCCGCAGACCATCCATGGAGCCATGGATTACGTGCGCGGAAGCTTTCGCCAGAATATGGCGCAGGGGAAAAACCTGTCGGCATACAAGGCCAAACATCCTGACTTGGGGGGATTCCAGAGTGCGGATGACGCTTTGACCGGAGGCGCCGGCCCTCTGGTTCACGAGTTCATTTCCTTGAAAAGCAAGGACCAGCAAGCTGCATTCTATCGTCGCAATTTCAGCAATGCGCAAGAGGCCAAGGAGTTTCGCGATAAAGCGCGGGCCTCGGCTCATGCTCTAGGACTGGATAATGCCGACGACCGGTGACGAGGCCATTGATGCAGCATTCGGCTCGGCTGGCGATCAATCGTCGGCCGGCGCATCTACGGGTGACGAGGCCATTGATGCTGCCTTTGCGCCATCCTCCAGCGGATATCGGCCAATATCCGGCTCAGTTCCCGTGCTGAATCCAAAAGGCAAGCAGCCGGAACTATTACCCATGCTGTGGGAGGGCGGGAAAGAAGCGGTTCAAGGGGGCATCCATGGCATAGGCACATTGGCTGATGTCGCCACGGGCACCGCTCCAGGGAAGGGCAGTCATGCTGAACGTTGGGCATCAGTCATCGACACTGACCCAACTCTAGGCGGCCAGATCAGCGGTCAGCCTCAGATCAGTCCGCAGCAGATCGGCACCCAATACGATAAGACATTCGGAACCGGACCAGCCGCGCAGACCTTCAAGGAGCGCATTCCGCAAGCGCTCGAGGCGATCTCTACTGCGGTGCCGATAATCCGCACTGCAGGCAGTATTGGTTCACGAGCTTTTGGATCAGCGGGTGTTCCACGTGAAACACCGGGACCCTTCGATAATTCACCTCAGTCGATGGGCGCGGCCAAAGCGGTGGACCCTCGATTGGCTTCAGCACCTCCTGAGCTTCAGCAAGCCGTTCGTCAGGCAGCTCAAGACACTGGCGGAGCGGTCAACCAGACCGCCTATGAGAACCATTTGGATGCCGCGGAACACGGTGTGGAACTAATGGAAGGTCAGGCGACGCGCGATGAGAACCAATTCTCGGCTGAGCAGAACAGCGTGCATCCGGACATCAAGGCGCGTATCAGCAAGCAGAACGTTCAGATGACGGATGCGCTCGATACCATTCGGCGTGAAGCCGCTCCGGGAGCTGTGCAGAACAATCCGATCGAGAACGGCCAAACGACGATAGACAAGCTCAAAGCCTACGACGAGCCCGTGGTCGCTGACATCGACAAGAAGTACGCAGCGGCCCGCGCGGCATCTGCGACCGGAGATTTGCAGATGGATGGCTCCTCGTTTGTCAGCGATGCCAACGCTGCTTTGAAACCGCAAAGTAAGTTTAGATTTCTGCCGCCCACCGCAAGAGGGATATTGGATGATGTGGCGGGCGGCAACGGAAAGATGACACTCGATGATTATCAAGCCTATGACACCCAATTGGGTAATGAGATCGCGAAAGCCAAGGCGTCTCAGGATGGGAATGCAGCCTTTGCCATTGGCAAGGTGAAGGAGGCTCTCAACCGAGTGAAGCCTATGGACGCTGAGAGTTCCCAGGCCAAAGGATTGTTCGATACGGCCCGATCAGCTGCAAAAGCGCGGTTTGACGAATTGGACGCAGATCCTGCCTACCAAGCGGCGGTGAACGATGCATCGATCAATGGCGTGAAGAAAGGTAACCCTTCCGCGCTCGCGGATAAGTTTTTAGACAAGTACGCGCTACAGGCGCCCAAGGCCAATGTCGATAGGCTCATGAGCAAGTTGGATGACGAAGGCCGACAAGCTGTTACTAGCCACGCGCTCAACGCGATTCGTGATCGAGCCATTACTCCTAATGGCCAAGTATCTCCCCATGGTTATAACGGCGCGCTGGAGAAGTATGGGCCAAAACTCGATTCCTTGGTGCCTGCAGAAACTCGCGAATCTTTGGAGTCTCTCGGACGTGTGATCACCAACGCCAAGGTGCCTCCACCGGGACATTCTGTCAATTACTCCAAGTCCGGTGTGGTTATGAATGCTGCCAGGGGCGTCGGTAGCGAGCTCGTCGGCGCTGCGGTGAATGCGAAAACATTAGGTATGGGCATGCCGATCATCAAAGGAATGGCCGACAATGCTTTTGCTAAGCGATCTCTCGCGCCAGGTGCGGGACTCACCAAACTGCCATCTACGCCGCAACCATGATTCAGACACATAGAGCCGCGAAGATCCACAGTGGAGAAGTCCATAGCAGAACCTTGCGGAACCCTGAGTTGTATACCGACAACGTGATGATACCAAGAAAGAACAACCAGATCATATGTGTCTCCTTATCGTGTGAAGGAAAGCCTACACCTGTACAACACTGGATAGTAAAGCGATGACCGTCACAGTTCTCGCTCCCTATCTCGTCCAGCGCTGGGTCGACAATAACGGCAACCCACTATATCTGGGAACAATCAGCACCTATCAGGCGGGAACGCTGACGCAGATCGCAACCTACAAAGATTCCATCGGTACCGTCAATACAAACCCAATTACGTTAAATTCAAGGGGTGAATGCTCGCTGTGGCTACTTCCGAACGTAGCATATAAATTCATCGTCGCGGATGTGAATGGCAACATAATCGCGACCATCGACAACGTCGTCAATTCTCAGTTAATCACGTTATTCGGTGGCGTCGATACTGGATCGGTGAATGCCTATATTCTGACTTTCACAGCTAGTTTTACCGCTTATACCGATGGAGTGATCATCTATTGGATACCAGCCAATACTAATACTGGTGCTAGCACGATCAACATTAATGGTCTAGGTACTATCAACCTAGTCAATCCAGATGGATCCGCTCTACTGGCTGGCGAAGTTGTTGCCAATCAACCTGCTCAGATTCTCATCAAAGGTGGCGTTGCACAGCTCATTACGCCAGCGACCACGCTCTATGGAACATTCACGCCTACATGGGGTGGTTTCAGTGTTTCACCAACTGGAAACATCTCATATCGTAAAAATGGCTCGTTAGTGACGTTAGTTTTCACAGGTACGACTGGCGTATCGAATGCTAATAGTTTCGTGATGAATGGACTTCCAGCTCTATTGCGTCCTGGAGTGACTCTCAACTCTACTGTCGCGCCAATTGTTGGACTGATAGATAATAGCTCAGGGATTTCTGGTGGCATGTGTCTCATCAATAGTGGAGCAGGATCTGTTACCTTTTACAAAGATGGAGCACAAACCCTATGGACGCCATCAGGTAATAAAGGATTTATCTCTGGATCACTGCCAACATTGACATATACGACATGACGGCCCAACTCGCACCTAATTTGGTATTTCGCGCTACCGATGGACTCGGACTGCCGCTATTCCTGGGACGTTTGACGACCTATCAGGCTGGCACGCTCATCCCTCAAGCGACGTACATTGATTCCACCCAGACGACACAGAACACCAACCCAATCATCCTGAATGCTCGTGGTGAATGCGCTCTATGGCTCGATCCGACGCTCACCTACAAATTCGCATTGACCGATCAGTTCGGCAACATCATTCCCGGTTGGCCGGTCGACAATGTTCCCGGAGGACCGTTCGCGCCGTTTCTGACCGTATCACTCATCCCGAATCCAACAAATACGCTTACCCTAGGTAATTCGACGCACAGCTTTGCGAATCTATTCCTAGGTCCTAATGCTATCCCAGCACTCGATTCTACCACTGGAAATATAGGGTATTACGCACGCACGGCAGTGGAGATCGCAGCTGGCATTACGCCAACTTCATTCGCCTATCCTGACGGCGATGTTAGGAGATATGGCGCTGATCCTACGGGAGCGGCTGATTCCACCTATGCGTTTCAGCAAGCGTGTCTATCTACATACTCAGGCTGGAATGCAATCTCGCCAACCTTACAGACTCGCATCGTCACGGCCCCTGGAGGCCGGTATAAATTCTCAGGCGTCAATACTCCATACGGCACACCGACGATATACGTACGCGCAGGCATGTCCCTGACTGGCATTGGCCAAGGGACCTTATTAGACCTATCAGCCTGGGGCGCTGTTGCCAACAATGTATTTCAGCTCGGCTGGGGATACATTAGTGGAGTTGCGACCCAGGATCCAGGCGGACAGCCCCCTGAGATGTGCAATGCTTTCATACTAGGCGGTCCGTCTGGAGGTGGCGCTGCGGTTGCGATGTGGTTCAACGGTGGATTCGTGCACGACCTGTGGCTGTCTGCATCAGGACTGGGAATCAGTCTACGCGGTGGATACGTCTATGACTGCGAGATAGACATCGGACTCACCGGGATGGTGGTCGGTGGTGGAATCAATCAGACGGTCACCAATTGCCGGTTTTTCAATCAGAACGTCGCAATCTCATTTGATGCAACACTAGGAGATTTCTCCGACTGCGTATTCAGTACTCTCACCATAGAGTATCCGAAAGTAGTTGGGATCCAGTTCGGATCCGGCGCGGCCAACATCAAGGGAATGAAATTCATCGGTATAGATTTCATTAGCAACACTGCATATAGCACCTTCAGCGCTCACATCTCCAATGCATTGGCCAATAGCCAGATGGAGTTTGATAGCTGTACGTTCCACAACTGGGGATCGACGACCAGTCCGCTGACGCCAGCCTACGCCATCATCCAAGCAGCTAGCGGATCGGTGATGGATTTCATCGGTTGCATATTTGATGGGCTCAAGAGTAACCCAGGCTATACACAGTCCACTACGTGTGCGGGAGCGGCTCTCAGTAACGGGGCATTGAGATTTACCGCCTGCCAGTTCAGAAATCTTGCAGCCACATTTGGGTTTGGCGTGAGTCTCAGCGGATCTGCGGCTAATACCCTACAGATGAGTGGATGCACTTATCAGGGATCGGGTCAGGGCGCATTCACGATTACCGCCATCACTCAAGCCGCAAGTGCTGTAATCACCACAAACTCAGGGTTACTCGCAAACCCATTTGTAGTAGGGGGATGCATATCTTTCACAGGCGTCGGCGGTATGACGCAGATCAATGGCGTGTGGGCGCTGATCACGGCCGTGGGTGGCTCATCGACCGCTTGGACGGCAACCGTTGCCATCAATAGCTCAGCGTTCACCGCATTCACTTCTGGTGGAACGGCTCTGCTATCTGTTCCGTTTGTCAACATTACTAACTCCAATAGTGGCACTACCGTATACCTGGAAGGAATCAAGGGCGATCACCTGCAGCCGCTAGTCAATCCGCAGGCGCAATTCCAGGCACAGATCAAAAACTGCACGGATTGGTTCGGGCCAATCGGTGCGATCTCTACGGTTAACTATTACCTGCTACCGTATGGCCCGGCCAACGTGTGGCAGGTCTCACTGGTGGCTAACCAGAATGCGGGAGGCTCTGGTAGCTATCGTAAGGGACGAATTGATTTCATCGAGAAAGACAACGACTTCGCCACATCCGCTAAGAGTTTCTTAGTACAGGCGACCTCTGTGCAGGGTGCGGCCAATACCAATCCGACGCTCAGCATGACGGCTGAATTCAATCAGCCAGGAGGCGGGGCCACCATTGCCAGCTCAAATTCGGGATGTATCGCCATATCGTGGCCCAATACGTACTCGATTATATCAGTCGATGCGCAGCAAGTGCTGAGTGGATAATCAATGAGTGACCGTGGAATCGATCCGGATTACGCCGAGATACCTGACCGTCGAACGCGGGAAAGCTTCGAGAGAATCATATGCAAGATGTTGGAGCTGAGGAGAGTAGACAACAGCAGCCACGAGGAGAAGAGCTGGAAGGACTGGGCATTAGGAATCATGTCGGTACTGATCACGGTTGGCATTCCGGCGGTGATCTACCAGCTAGCGGATCTGAAGAGCGATATACGAGCCTCGACGGCGACTATACAAGCGGACTCTGCGAGGATCGATCGCCTGGAGACGCATGTGTATCGCGGCAGTCCACCGTGAATAGCGGTCATCAACATGGAAACACCGACGAAAGCCTACACGTGGAAGCGCATGCCAACGTAAACGTCAATCGATTCACACTGCCGAAAGATCCACGCGAGATCATGACGGCAGTTATTCTAGCGTTATCTATCCTAGTAAATATTGCTCTATTCATGCAGTTGCGTCACACGGAGCAGACAGTTGACCTGGATCGATACGACGACAACACGTTCATCAACGGGAGGTTCGCAGATCTCGCATCACAGGTGCGAGCCGACCACGATCTAATTCAGGCGTATGGACTGCAGAAGACCTTGAAGGAGAAATGACCTCGTGATAGGGGAGGCGCTTTTTGATACGAAGTCTCAAGACGTAATGCTTGATGATAATATCACAATCATATTTAATAGGAGTATTTAATTATGTCGGGCGGTGGACACATCATCATTCGAGCATCGATCAAGACAGCCCTATCTGACCCCCTGGTTCACGGATTGTTATCGGATAAGCAGAAGACCCTGATCGACCCTATCCTGGCTGAAGACGTCAATAACTGGTCAACCCAGGATGACGAGAATGCTCGGAAGGTATTCGATTGGGTAGCTAAGAACTGCTGATATGACTGAGCAGCTCCATAAACTCATAGATACTGGGGCTGCTCAGCCTGTTATCAACGAGCGAATAGCGGGACTCATGGAAGGGACAAATAGAGAAGTTAGCCGTCTTGCCACACTGATCACCAACATAACTAGCGACTATGAGAGACGATTGAGATATCTGGAACGCACAATGGCTTGGGCATTGGGCGGAATAGGGGTAATTTCAGCAATTCTCATGGTCGCCAGTAGGTTTTTGAAATGAGCAAACTCGCTCACCAATAACTACCGAGATTTTGCGTGAGTAAGTTAGCGCGTTTGATTGCTCTCGAAGAGGGCTTTTATGTTCCGGGGAGTCTTCCTCAGCGGAATAACAATCCGGGCGATCTGAGACATTCAAATCACTCTCAGCATGACCCTGCTCATCCAGATGCCATCGGTCAAATAGACACCATTGAGCACGGTTGGGCAGACCTCGAACGTCAGTTGGAATTATTCGCCAAACGCGGTCTCACCTTGCGTGCTGCGATCTATGAGTTTGCCCCACCGACCGAGAACAATAGCGAGCGATACCTAGAATTCGTCTGCCAGGGCCTAGGCGTCAATTCGGACTGTACAGTCGCTGAAGCTTTGGCATTGGGCTAATATGGCCCAGTTACTGTCATAGACGAGGTTACATGAGCATCTGGGACACGATTGCCGCTCCTATCATCGCGATCATTAATAAGGTCATCCCGGATAGAGCCGCTGCCGCTCAGGCAATCGCTACGCTGAACGAGCTCCAGGCTCAGGGTGCATTGCAGGTCGAGATCGCCCAAATCCAAGCGATTACGGTCAACCAGACCGACGTAAACAAGGTAGAAGCGGCGAATAGCTCTATGTTCGTAGCAGGGTGGCGCCCCGCGGTCGGCTGGGTCTGCGCGGCGTCTCTGGCGCTGATCTACATTGTGGGTCCCTTCTTCGTTTGGCTCACGGCTCTATTTGGCCATCCGACTTCATTTCCGCAGCTCGACGTCGCCCAACTCATGACATTGTTATTCGGCCTATTGGGGATGGGAACACTCCGTACAGTTGATAAGATTCAGGGTGTTGCTACTACCGGGACTAGATGAGTTGCCTACGTCCTCGTGCTCATCATCTTACTTCTCACTGGAAGACTCTAAATGCCCACCATCACGTATACACCAGCCGAACTGAAAGCCCTGGCGGCCAGCCTGCAGCCCTACCTGACGCTCTCCAGCACACCCCCTGTGGTTACCCCTCCGGTGATTATTCCGCCCATAGTGACGCTTCCTGGCACGACACCGCCGTACTACATCTTCCACAATGGAATGATGGTCAATGCTGTGCGTAAGCCCGGCGCGGCGGTAGAGTATGAGGAATATGACTTTGGCCCCGACGTGGCAAGCATCCAGCACGAAGTGCCTTCACTGCTGGCGCCAGGTGCGGGGAACGTCATCCGGGTGAATGGCGATGCGGGCTTCCAGCCGCGCATGCTCAACGATCACTTCGACCCGACCCCATTCGCGCCGAACGGTTACTTCCTCATTCGCTTCAAGATCAAGCTACCCAATACCAGCATTCGATTTGGCGTGGAGGGGATTGGCGATACAACCATTCCCAATACCAGCGGGCCGGTCAACGTCATTCAGTATGTCGTGGAGAGTCCGGACGCCAACGGCATTCTGACCGCGCACGTGCCGCTCGTCGCGATCGGCGTGCTCCCTCCGGCAAACCCCGCTCCAGTGCCGTTCTACAAGGCTGGTCTAGTGGGCCAGACCACGGATCCGGCTGGCAACCACGGGAACATCATCGAGTACTTCGAGATCTCAATCTTGGCAGCATGAAAATTTTTCTCAAAAGCGTGTCCGATTTTGGCGTCTGGCGTGTCTATAGAGGGTAGGAGTCCATGGAGACAGGGATGTCACTCGGGTCCGCTAAGAGAATGACGGTTTACGATACCGACAAACGCTGGCACTAATCTTCTCCAGCCGCCACCACAGTTTTCAGGGGCCATTGGGACGGACCCTTCGAAGCGTATATGCCAACGCCGGATTGTGGCTCCGTACGCGCTCATTGACGGATACCAGAGGGCCAGCACGGTCGCCTGCCTCCGTCGGGGCGTGCCTGATTCGAGTCATTCGGTTCGACGCAGAGCGTTCATTCAGGTATATCCGTCCGCGATTTCTTTGCGCAGACGTTCAAAACGGGCACGGTCGCGCATCACCCGCTTCTCCATCCACTCCAGGGATTCCTCAAGACTGACGAGTTCACACAGACGGCAATCCTCCTTCCACGCTTTGCCATGGCTGCACTGATCGGAGAGCCTAATATCTAGGCGCAGGGGAATATCAGCCGTTGTTGGCATAGTTGCTCTCAGGTTCTCAGATCGTACCGTGGCAAAGATCGCTGCAAATAGGCTGATACTTACAGCCCTGGCGAAAGATGCACGGCGGACGCGCTCCCGATTTCTCCGGTACACTAATGCGTTTGTATGCACCCTCCCATGTAATATCCAAATCTAGGCGCCTGCAGTCCTCTTCATTGAGTTGCAAAAAACGTCCTTCGCTCGGTTCATGAGCAGACGCTATCTGCTCGGACAGAAATCGGTTGGCGCGCTGGAGGATTTCTATCTGAGTCTGCAGCCGCGCGATCTCTATGTCTCTTTCGATGATGACGGCGCGTAGCTCATCCCGATCCTTGCCGAGATACTCCTCGCCGGTATGCTCTTTTGTCATGAGCGTTCAGTGCCCATTGCAGCATCGATAGCGTCTCGTACCGTCTTTCCGTCGGCCTGCTTGGTCCCCTTGTCCGTGTAGATCATAATTTTGCTACCGACGACACTAGTTTTTGTTTCTAACTTGACATCATTATCAGAAAGGAAGTTGATTCTGTCTGAATCTGCGATTGCGAGCGCTACACCCGCGCTGAAATTGCCGTCGCCATAGGCTTCCATGCGAGCTATCAGGGCCGCTGGTAGACGAACTGAGCGCACCTCCCGCCGAGCGTCCTTGCTCAGTCTGGGGCGCCCAGGACGCTTGGCCTTGGCCTTGCGGGGCGTCACAGCCATTGACGATTACCGACTAGGCAGGATGCCACCGGCCCTCGATCATCGCAGATGAGTATTTCGTAGTCGCGCTGCTCCTCGCCGAATTCTTCGAGCGCCAGGCGCTTGGTGTCTTCGAGGTTTTTATCGGAGTGCACTACCCGAGATTTCGAAATTGAGCTATGTACCAGCGTGATTGTGTACATGTTATTCCCCCTGCATTTTGTTAATGATCATCTCGTGTCGGCGGTCGTGCTCAGCGGCAGCTGCGGAAGATCGGGCAATCATCATGTCCAACTCGTCGAACAACGCGTTGGCCAGGATGAGATCGCCGCACTCCAGCGCGATCTCCACGCGGCGGTTACCGGCCTCACGCACCAGCCAGCGCGACTGGATCTTGCCGCCCTCGCGGGCCACCGGAAATTCCATTCCGGCGACCTTAGCGACGACGGTAGCGTCTACGATCATCATCTCAACCGTCTTTCCGCTTTTGCTCGTGACCGTGATCATCCTTTCTCTCCCGTCGAGGACATCTCGACCATGGGAATTAGTGTAATACGAATATTATGGGGATACAAGTGTTTTCGTATTACGTAAATTAACGTGGCACTCCTGAGTTAAGAGCTGGCGGCTTTGGACAGGGAGCCCACAACCACTCCTGCACATCACTCCAGTCAAATGTCACTTCGCCATTCTGTAGCCAGCAGTCCGTAACTTCGGATGGCGATAAAAACCAAGCCTCATCCCAGCCTGCCTCGCAGACCATAATGGGACCGTCCTCGAGGCACGGCTGGCGATCCTTATATCTAGTCCACTCAGACATCGACAGCTCCCACGGTTGGATGTGTCGGTTTCATGAAGACATACCAGTGCGTATGCGGACCTCGCCGCGATCCAAACAGCGGTTTGTGTGGCGTAGTCATCAGGACCTGAGAAATTGGGATATTGGTATCGGCCCATTTGAAGATCAGCGTGCCGTGAGGCCTCAGTACCCGGAAGCATTCCGCGAATCCAGCGCGTAGCACCTCGGGCCACTGGCTCGGGAGCATGCCGTACTTCTTCGAAAAGCAGCCGGTTAGGCCTCCGCGGTGTCTCATGATGTGCGGCGGATCGAAGACGACCAGATAGAACGACTCGTCAGCAAAGGGCATGGACGTGAAGTCCGCAACTACGTCTGGCGCGATCACCGCCGGAGCGCGGCCGCGCGTGGATTCCGTGCCCAGATCCATGGGATGCGTCTCTTGGCGCTTGTCGATGAATAGAGCGCGGCGATCATGCCTGTCGAACCAGAACATCCGCGGGCCGCAGCAGGCGTCGAGGACTGGCGGCATTTCGAACGGGAGCTGCTCGGCGCTGGCTCTCATCTAACGTTGCTCGGCTGCGCTGGAAGTGGTCGCTAGAAATTCCTCCACTTCCTGAATCTGTTTGTGCAGTCCGCAATTGGCCTTGTGCCCGCGCCAGTCGGCGGCGCCGCACATTGGGCAGACACCCCATGAGGATACTTCGGTGCCGCCCTCGTTAGACCACTGCATTTCCACGAGACGGTCGCGCAGTTCTTTCACGAAGTACAACGCGCGTTTGAGCTTCTCATTCTCATCCATTGTTAACGCCTCGCATCTTGTCCTCGAATTCCTTGTAAGCGTGCATCGACTCCAGCTTCTTGGCGTCGAGTTCCAGGGCATGTTCCATACACAGTGCGAGCACGAACGCTTCGTTGATGCGGCAGCCGCACGGCAGTTCGATCTGAACGCTCATAGACTTCCTCCGGATGTATTACTTGTCGGGGGCCGGCATGGGTTGAGCCAGGACTTCTCGAAGCTCATCAATGCGGCGTTTGTAACTGTCGGCATCGCCGTATTCCTCTTTGTTGGCCGCTTCCCACTTCAATTCCTGAATGGCGTCGATGAGCATCTGTATCTCAGATCGCTCAAGGCGGACCGTGAGGGCAGTTCGACTGAGGGTCATTCGACACCTCTGTGCTGTAGATGTTGTCTTGGCAGCGGCGGGTCTGGAATCGGGTAGGGCATCCACCACAGCACGGCCGTCGCCGTATCTGGAATCCCTTCGCCATCCGTCCAGATGAACCAGACAGTCTTTCCGTCTGATGCCCAACACCGTCCCTTAGGCGGGGTTTCTGTGCGAGGCTTCCAGCCACCATACAGCCGCATGAAGATCCCCTGCACCCATCGATCGCGCCTCGACGGATTCACGTTGTGGTCATTGTTATTGGGCGCTATAGCCATCAGCGACTTCCTTCCTTGCCCACCGATGGCGGTTCAGGCGACACGGGCATCTGAACCACAGCTAGCACAGTGCTGATATAGTTGCAGGCAGTACACAGCACGATTCCGTTTCCATACAGACGCCACTCCTGCACATCACAGCCGCAAGTCCATACACCGCCGAAAGCCACGCTTGCGTCATGCTCCTGCGGCTTCTCGGGAAACTTGATCACCTCACCCACGTTGATCTCCCTCGCTCGAAGGACGTTCAGCCCATTTGCCGGTGCGCGGCGTGAAGCTGATGTCCAGCGAACAGTCACCAAAACTCAGATGGAGTTTGTACGCAATTCGGCTATGCGGCTTTGGGGTGTATTCCCGATCGTGTGGTCTGCCATCGAAGGCGAACTTCGCCTTGCACGCCGCAATGACCGCGTCAGGCTCACCAGCCTCATCGACCCACGGAACCGCGATCAGATCGAAGTCCGTGCCCACGGATCCGTGCACCGCGAGGGCGTAGCCGTGCTCCCTGAACAGCTTCGCGAGCTTCACATACAGACCGGCGGCGTAGAACGGTCCGTTGTTGGGATCTTTCATCGTCAATCGCTCCCGTTCAGATGGAGTCGGGGCC
>Ga0209003_1000002_pt1 | contig 18923 bp, 34 predicted proteins | sample TexAe_OM3H0_M3_FD_187944 | JGI IMG/M metagenome (GOLD analysis project Ga0209003, IMG submission 187944) | Forest soil microbial communities from Davy Crockett National Forest, Groveton, Texas, USA - Texas A ecozone_OM3H0_M3 (SPAdes) (version 2) | ecosystem: Environmental > Terrestrial > Soil >...
CGTGTAGAGCCGCACATTCCGGGCAGCGGGTTATCAGGTCCTGAGTTGATTTAATTGGATCTACCCGACTATGCCGAACCTGATAAGGTAGCTCATCCGTCTTCATAAGTAGAGGTAACGGGCTATGATGATTATAGCCCCGGCGAATCATCTCGGCCGCTATTGCGGCATGACGATCCTGAAGATTAATTAATTCGAGTAATCCTCGAGTCGCGTATCCGGTTACGTCGATGCCTTTATTAATTGCACCAACGAACATGTGATGTTCTACATGTTCACCGAGGAGATGCTGTCTGCACATTTTGGTTACGTCAGTCATCCACATTCTCATGATTTGCTCCTAAGTAGTCGATGTGCTATTCTAATCCTTAGGAGCAGATTTCTGATGAGGCTTAATTGTAACAGTCACTGCTCCATCATTTCAATCCATTGATAAATAAACTCAGAGGGACTCTTCTTCTGTAATCCGACCACTAGAAGAAGCTGAGCCACTAGGGCCGGGTGTTTATCCATGAATTCTGAGATACTAGCCGCAGGACAATTCTTAATCCCGGCTTCGAGTCCCCTATTATAGAGCTCGTCTGCTCCTCTTGAGATTGATGGATCCAATATCTTTTTGGTGAATTCCATTAAAAGCTTGGATAGGGCCATATCGGGGTCTTCATCATTACGAAGCACTTGGCCATTTGACCTAAGCCCCTGGGATATAGCTTCTCTCCAAGGATTAATCTCCTCTTTCCACGCCGTATTAATAAGGTTTCTTGCCCGTTCTCCATCTTCCTTGGGCATTATCGCAACACGAGATCCGTAGACGGATAAGTAAACATATTCTCCTGTAAGATTACGAGGAGGATCGGCAGGTGTAATAGCGGCAATCATGTCATTCCTTTCAAATGTATATCGTAGTAAATTTCACCTTGAGAGATTACTTTTGTCATCTCGAATTCTTTTATTTCCTCGTCTACTTCCATCTTGAATGGAAGGATCTCTCCTATTTGTGGCAGAGTCCAACCTGTTTTAGATACTTCCCGTGCCACGTATCTACCAACGAATAATTTAACGATCATCGTTCGCCGTATGAAGATCCCTAAAGAGAAGGCCACTATTCAGGGTGAGCCGATACATCTCAACTCTAGATAGTCCCATATTCTCAATGACCACACCTAGCTCTTCTTGGAGACGTTCGAGCGCTTTCTCCGCATTTGGTTTGCTCATCTTCTTAGCGATAGTGCGATTCCGCAGGTTGTTCATTACCAGTCCTTTATCTTTGATTTCCACTGAGCTGCCCGTTCTGGGAGTCCATGTCTTAGGCAGACGATAACTTGACAGCGAACAAGGTGCCGATAGGCCCTATCCCGAGGATTCGCTTGTTGCCAGATAACCCATTCTTTCGGAGGGGGGTTAGATTGAATATTGACCTCAGTTCGATAAGTGCTCATCCTCCGTGCTCCTTCGCTGCGTTCATATCTGTGGAGTAGGCTTCGCTGAGTTCGACAATCGTACTGGCCGATCTAGCAGCGGTCTCTTTCCGTAGCCCTCGGTAGAATAACGTCAATTTCGCGATACCCTTAATCATCGCCATAATGGCTTCGGGTACCTCGTTCTTATTAACTGCATTACCCATCATCTTTTGGATCGTTTGATCGTATTGAATCTGTCTTGGGTTGACGTTCATTTCTGTAGTTCCTTTAGGTTTTTCTTCGCTTGTAAATATTTAGCCTGCACTATCCGGCGTGCGATGCCAAACACGTCAGTTAGGGACAGCTCAAGGTTAGTCACTTCCAGTTCCGCTTCGAGTAACGTTCGTTGCTTCGCTAGCGTATCTGCGTGGGCCTTAGCGATACTTGCCAGCCGTGACCCTGGGGTACATGCCCGATACGCTTCTACCGCTGACTTATACTGTTCTTCCACAGACCTGAGTCTGGCCCGGATACCGATGAGGTTCTTCATCTTGGTTGTCTCTCATGATAAGTAACTGCAAAGTCAGCTGCAATACGAACAGCATCGTTAATATTAATGGACGAATAAGCAGCCTCCTTGTCCATTAAAGAGTAGATCTCATCTTCAAGATCCACACGTCTCTGGTGTTCAACCGCTTGCTCGGGACCTAAAAATTCTTGGTTGTCTGAGGTAACCCAAATTTTCTTTTCTATGATTTTATTCATCGCGAAACTGCCTCCACCATAATTTTAAAGGTGTCTTGATTAACCTCATTGGTCTGTTTTGTGCTTAAGTGATTTGGAGCCCGAAGCATGGCCATAGCGAACGAGTCGGCTTCAACTTCGACTGTGGCAATATCGCAATTTCCCGTATCAATATAAGTTACGATGAATTTCATTTTGGCCAGGCCTCCACAGTATACCCTCGTTTGATAAAGGCCTCTTTAGTTACGTAAGGCATATGTGCTGCATCTTTCAGTAGGTTCTTCCACGCCTGTTCTTCGGTCTTTGCTGCAAGCCAGATACAAGCCGTTCCGGCAGAGGTATGTGGAACGTATTTCATCCTGTCTCCTTCATCTCCATAGTGTGTAAATCGGTAACCTCATACCAAGCGCAGTAGAGTTTCTCTCCGTGCAGCTCATGGGCCTTTCGTCTAGCGTCTTCTACTGTGGGATATCCGCCGTCTAGTCCACCCGGCCCGTATTCGGGGCCGGAAACTAGGATGAACCGTTTATTCAATAGGTCCGCTATTAGGTCCGCGTCTTCGCGAGACTCACATCTTATTATTCGACCCTCGTGAAAGACTGTAGCGGTAAGGATCACGATTTTCTCCGGGGTGTCAGGTAGTAATCGTTACACAGCAGGAAGGCCATCTCGAGAAAGTCAGCGCCGGAATGATTATATTCTTGGAGTTTCTCAGCCACTTCCTTAATTCGTTCATCCTCGTTATAGCTATTTCCAATCTTAAACCTGTCAAGAGAAGTGTCCAATATACTCCAGTTATTCATAGGAGTCGGTTTTCCACTCGTGATTAAATGTCTTGCTCTATCCATTCGGCCCCAGGCGTCTAGGAGTAGCACCATCAGCTTATCGTTAGGGAACGTTGGAGGAAGGGCCGTTATTTTCTCAAATAGCTCTGCGGCATCGAGGAAGATTTTATTAGCCCTAACGTTTGTAGGACCATAAATCGCCACCCGGTTCCTAAGAGCAGCAGCCATTCTCGCAGATTGATCTTTAAGTGAGGCTCCTTTAGGTTTTGCCTGTGAGAAGTCAAACTCCCACGATATGTCTTCTGTATCCTCACCGATTCTAATATTTACAGCAGAAGCCGGGAGAGTATAATCACCGGGGGGTAACTCTGCTGTGTTTTCTGTGGACCCTTGGGACGGTAGGAGGGTAATGCCGGCGATTCGTTCAAGTGATTCCACACGTTCAATTAGGTGACCTATTCGGGTATTTACGTCATCTGGTGTTTCATGACTCATTTCTTCTCCGGGTTAATAAATTTTGCTCGACGGTAGGCCTCAAGAAGAGCAGGATGAGTGGGAGGTTCGGAAGATAGGTTAGGATTCCAAGTATGGTAGTCCCATGGCCGGTTTCCGAATCTCACAATTAGAGTAAATGGTAAAGGATCCTGTAATCCGACATATAGGTCGTAACTATCAAAGAATCCCAGGGGTATCACTTTCCCTTCCTGCCCTCCCCACCTAGGATCAGGAAAGAACTCAGTCATCCACTGAACCTGGAGAATATAATCTTTAACCCAAACCTTCCCTCCAGTAATCCGGATACCATCCATGGGGGTGAGAAGTAGACGTTCTGCCTCTGCACAGTAAAATAGGTAGGCTATCTGGGTATTCACCATGTCTAGGGTAATCGGCTTTATCGGCATTCGAAGAAACGGAGTAAGTTTACTCGCTAGGGCCGATGCGAAGATTTCCCAATCAGTAGGCTCAGGGATGTACCCCACACACTCAACGCATTGGCAGCTCATTTGTCCTCCAGGATCGTTGCCGCGAAGTGGATACTCAGGATCTTAGCGGCTACTATCTTAGCTCGCTGAGCTTTTGTTTTCCTTGGATAATCGTGCCGGTCGAGGTAGAGACCCATTCGATATAACTGGACTCGTTCCACCCAGGTTAGGAATTCGTTATAAACTCTTCCGTCTTCGAGGGTCTCTTCTCGTTCCTCTGCGTGGACCGCAGCTGATCGTAATTGGTAAGCTAGGTTAGCCATTTGGTATTTCCTTCACTTCTACTGTGGGATCGTCCAGTAGCAAATCCGTATCGTCTTCGTATCCACGACTGACGGCAAAGGCATAAAGCGCTACCTGTCGATCCTTAGCCTGAATCGTTGCCTGGACTCAGTGTTCAACTATTACCTGATATGTCTTCATGGTTCCTCCATATTATCACTGAGGGGGGTATCGTGTAAATGAGTTCTCATCGTATCCTGTAACCGGAGCAGATGAAAATTCTTGACCAGAACTTGCATCGCTTCTTGATCCGTGAACGTGAGACCAGTCGCCCAGCGTAGGTCATCGAACCGACTCGCCTTAATCATCGCTAGATATTCTCCACAGTGTGTACCACTGATGCAGAGTGCCTCCAGCTGTACAACCTGAGGCTTGTCGGTTAGATGGCTGAACATGGTTAATTAATAGGCTCAAAAGAAATACCGGAAGCATCGAAGGCCACCAGATTATTAGGGTCACGTTCAACATGCTCTTGAGCTGCGGCCTTATTATTATAAATATCAATAATAACTTGGTCATTATTTGCAACGGCATAGGGATAACGAGTATTCAGGAATTTACGCTGTTCAATTACTGACGAAAGGCATTTCATGATGTGCTCCGTGATTGGTTAGTTGATGTGATAATTATATGAGGGATTGCTCAGGCCTGATGGTTGTTAATTGTAACAGTCAACTGGCTAAATAAGCTCGTTCGAGGTCCATCATATGGTTAGCAACTTCCTGATTTATCTCTGTTTCTAGGTTATCAAGAATCTCTCTATACAACATTTCCCGGAGACCTTTAAAGAACTCAAGGTTTAATTCGTCGTATATTTGGTCAGCTATAAACATGATGGTCTCCTGATTGAATGTGACGATTATATCGTGAAGTATGTGGACTGTATATGGCTATCTTGGTCCTAATTTGTAACATTACATACCGCTCGATATATGTACTAATTTGTGAGCGCAAAGAAGCGCAAAGAAACGGGCCTTTATGCCTTATTAGTGGGTTTGATATATGATGTAATAACGAGCGCAAAGCGAGCGCAAAGCTTTTATGTTTAATTATTTCTAAAAGTAAAGGTAAGTACTTGATTTTAAACGATAAAGTACTGCTGGGGTACGCTTTGCGGTATGTAATAATGACCGCAAAGCCGTGTAAAAGGGATCGTCCTTGTTTACTTCCGCTGCTGGGTCGGGTAAAATATAACATAATCCCTACCCCTACGGGGGGATTATGTCTTTTTTAAACCGCACAGAAGCAAGTAACGATAGGGGCGCTAATGAATGAGATGTTGGGGTTTATAACGAGAAGGGATTCGGTAACATTCGAGAGTCTCATGGTAGTTCTTCGGAGGGAGGGATGGGAAGAGCCTGAAGAAGCAATCTACGACTTCTTACACGTGATGGTCGAAGACGGGGTTATACAGAAGGTAGCGGGGAAGTATGGGGGATGGCATTATCAACTCCCTCGTGAGAGAGTCAGTGATCCTAATGGGACTCTTGAAGACGATGCGCTACGTCTGCTACCGATGCTTAAGAAGAGTTCGCTATTTAAGGAAACGTTCTGTGCGGCTAATGTCTGGAACGCTTTTGGGAACGATATGAAGCTTGGCACATCTGGTCGAGTGAAGTATCTGCTGCAGTACCTGGAAGACGCAGGGCACATTATTCTGAATCATACGAAGAATAGTCCTGGAGGTTTGTCAAAGAAATTTCGCTTGGCTGGGGTAGAGCCAATTGATCCCAAAAAGCCAGCTGTCAAGAAAGTCAAGAAATTAGTTAAGACCAAAAAGATAAGAGATCCCTGGGAACTGGCGAAGGGCTATGGAGTGACGAGTTGGCTTAGTGTATCGGCTTGGTTAAAGAAGGACCTTAACCTGAGTGATGGGTCGATTGGTGATCTTCGTCGAGAGTGGTTAGCAAGTGGTCGATTGGTTAAGGCCTCATCTGGATGGGAAATTGATAAGGAGGCTAAATGATTTGGATCTTTATCGGCATCGTAGTTTATTGTACCTGGTGGTTATGGAGGAACCCATGAATCGTACCGGGCACGAGCTATTCCAGCTGTGGGCACGGGATAAGCGTTCGTACGTCCAGGAGTTCGACCTAGGCTACGGAGGCACCGTTACGGCCCGTGTACTGGAGGGCCAAGGGGAGATACTACCAGGAGCCCCGAGATGCGGAGGACGTAAGAAGACTGAGGTAGACCACACGGCAGTGAAGATCGAGAAGTTTGTGTGTGGTCTCTCAGGTAAGGAAAAGAAGATCTTGAAGGTGTGGTATTTGGAAGACCACCTCTCAGGTGAAGAGAAGGCTACACGCCTCTCAATGGGCCTTCGTAGCGTGTACAGGTCAATTGAGAAGCTTCAGAATTTAGTCGTTCAACTCATCTACCCAACTGACCTTGAAGGAGCCTAAAATGAAATCGATTGAAACTATTGAAAACGCGTTTGCAGAATATGATGCAGTTCCATCTAATAATTGCGATTTTCCTCAAGATGATCGCGATTTAGATCAACGTCGATTCAACGCATTGCAAAAAGTAAGAGATGCATTTGACGACCTCAAGCTCGAGATTGCACAAACCGATGAAGAATACAATTGTGCGATTAAAAACTGGAATTTATGTCAAGAGGAAATTGTTAGGCTCAAGCGCGAGATCGTGCAGGATAAGTTGGATGCTGATCGCTGGAGATATTACCGGGGTATGAGTATAATTGAATCAGACAATGCTTTGCTAGAACAGAATATAGATAGGCTGATTGCAGAAAGAAAAGAGAGAGTTAAAGGTTTCAATAATGAGGGTGACCCCATAGGGGGGGACTATGAAGGTACTCAAGGTAAAAAAGTCTTTGGAGAGGGTGAAGGTCCGGTTCAAGATTGGGAGGAATAAAATGGTAGCACATGTGAAACTAGTTGGTGGCCCTTATGATGGACAATACCGAGCTATGTATGGTGTTGAGTTACCGATTTTTGAACCTGTCATAAAGGATCTTCTCTCTATGACGAGTGATCGAGAGATTAAAGCAATAAAGAAAGGGCATTATGAAGTCGACCCTTGTGAGGCCGGTCAACGAATTGCAAAATGGATTCCAGTGTGATCTGCGACTATTGTGGAGCTCCTGCTACTGCCTGGTTCAAGAAGAAGGCCATACGAGTCTGCGATAAGCCTGAGTGTTCTCTGTGGTTTGAGAACCGTAACCCCATCAACTTAAAGTTGCATCGCCCTAACCAGAAACCTGGAAGGAAACCTAAATGAAAAAAGTCTCACACATTGAACGTCAGCGAAGACAGAACCAAGCTAAGCCGATACGGTATGGTTTAGATGGTCAAGAGATAGTTAGATTCACTCCTGTTAAAATCAATGGGGTACAGGCATACCAAGTTGATGGAAGTAAGGACTTCAAGTTATTATCTCCTGAAGAAATCCTTGAAGATGTTCGTTATTACCAAAATCATTGCATGTAGCCATAATAAAATATTTCTGGGTGGACCCATTTACAGTGGTGCAATTCTAGGGTAGAATGAGTTGAATAGATAGAGTTACCTACTGGAAGTAAATGAAAATACCCATCGAAACCATTACCAATCGCCTCGATGAGGTCAACCGGAAACTCGATCTGTACTACGCGGATCTCTGTTCAAGGGCTCCCGAACGTTTTACTCGATCTTACATACTTCAATCTCGCAGTTTAACAGCCAAAGCCAGTTTCGACCGACTTATTCAAACAGGGGTCATCGTCCTCTGTGGAACTCAACGGTATTTCATGAACAAAACTGTCGATGCTTATCGATTCGACTGGCCGACATATCAAAGGTTCAAAGATGGCCACCTCCTCAACTCGGAAGAATCCCGTACCACGAGCTAATAAAGGTAAGCCTCCTGGAATTAAGGGAGTTCGTGTTTATGATCAAGCTGCCTGTCTACAGGAAATCTTCGATGCCCTATCTACTTCGGACAAGGGACTTCATAAGATCATTGCTGAAAATCCTCATCTCCCTACGGTCAACCAGTTTTGGAAGTGGCTTGACGACGACACGAAGAACCATGATGCTTTACTAATCAATGCTCGATACGCTAGGGCCAAGAAACTCCAGGCTGAGTATATGGAGAACCAGCTGCTCGAGATTGTGGACTCGGATCCATCGACTACCGACAAAGGAAATGTTGATGGAGCAGACGTCAAACACAAGGAACTGCGTGCCAAGACTCGCCAGTGGCTCATGGGTCGACTCGACTCGAAGAAATACGGTGACCGCCAGATGCTCACTGGTGACCCTGATCAACCGTTAGCTCCCGCTATCGATCTCTCCAAGCTTACCAACGAAGAACTCGCCGTATTCATGGCCTTGCGGCAAAAAGTAAACTCGTAACTAGATACCCTACCGGGCCACTCATTCTCGGCCCTCTGTGGTACCATTCATGGTCGTCTAGGCCCGTTCCAAACCCTAATATTGCAGGATATTATCTATGAGCGGTGAAAAAGGTTCTGCTTGGGCGAATTCGTTACTCGCTCTGCTGTTCAACGGCACACCGATAACTGGTGTGGCTCTTAACGCTACATCTTCTCCTCTGACAAACCTATATATCGCACTTCACACTGCTGACCCAACGGCTCTCGGTAATCAGTTATCGAATGAAGTGGCATACACTGGATATGCTCGAGTCTCTGTGGCTCGGACTTCTGGTGGCTGGGTTGTCACTGGTAATTCTGTGTCTCCGGCTGCTACGGTCACTTTTCCGCTGTGCACTGGACTGACCACGACTGCTACCTTCTGGTCGGTTGGTTCTGCTGTATCTGGTGCTGGCGAAATCTTCTACACTGGGCCAATATCACCGGTCATTGCGATTGCTAACGGTATCACGCCGACTCTGCTCACTTCGACTGCGGTAGTCGAATCATGACTTGGGTCGAATGGGGCCTGATCGGCTATGCTATACTCGCCTCCACTGCTGCAGCCATCGTTGTCCTTAAAGGAGCGTCATCGTGAGTGTCGGTTCTGTATCTGCTGTGAGCTCGGTTATCGGCCGCTGGCTGCCCCCTCTCTGCTCAATCGCCTCGAGTATCCTTCCCGCCTTCGCTTCTAGCGGAGTGTCTCAGTACCCGGCGAACAGTCTTCTACAGTTCAGCGCAACGATTGCTCCCGTAGTGAATGCTGCGATGACCTTTAAGATTCGCACACCTGATGGCGTCATCACCGATTATTCGTCTACTGTGGAATCGAACTCTCTGGGGAACTATGTAGCTTCATTTCTGCCAGTGCAACCAGGCCCTCATCAGTACGAATGGGTAGCCACAGGGGCTGCACAGACATCGAGTATCGGACAATTCTACTGCACACCGGGGCTATTCTGATGGCTACCTATGGAATAAGCTATGAGAATTCAATTCGGATCCAATCAACCCGTTTCTTACTCTGGGTTAATTCCCTCAATCGACGCTTTAACTGCGGAGATGGCAAGAAGGTCTTTCCATTGCTTTTTTAGGGACTTTGCTTGGCCGGTACTGCAACCCGCTACTAAGTTCGTCGACAACTGGCACGTCCAGGCCATCTGTGAACACTTGGAAGCTGTTAAACGCAAGGAGATAAAACGATTAATCATCAATATGCCCTTCCGTATGTTGAAGAGCTCCCTAATCTCCCAAGCCTTCCCTGCGTGGGAATGGATAGACCTACCGCACCTCCAGTACCTGACTGCCTCATACGCCAAAGATGTGGCTACCCGAGATGCCGTAGCGAGCCGGCGCATTATCGAGTCGGATGCTTATCAGAAAGCTTGGGGTCACAGATATCGAATGACCTCGGATCAAAACGTAAAGACACGATATGACAACGACAAGGGCGGGACACGTACAATATCGTCTACTGATGGCGCGGCTACTGGCTTCGGTGGAAATCGAATCCTCCTCGATGATCCCATCTCCGCCAAAGAGGCAGATAGCGAGATTGCTCGAGCCACCAGTATCGAATTCTATCGTGGCACCGTCGCCACCCGGCTCAACGATGCGCAAGAGGATGTTATTATCCTTACCCATCAAAGACTCAACGAGGGAGATCTTACGGGGTATCTTCTGGCCGAAGAAAAAGGATGGGAACACCTAATCTTACCGATGCGGTACGAGCCCAAGCACACGGTCACCACGAAGATCGGCTTCAAGGATCCCAGAACTGTGGAAGGCGAGTTACTTTGCCCTCAACGTCTGAACGAGGACACCGTTTCACAAATGGAGACGACTCTTGGCTCTTATCACACCGCAGCCCAACTTCAACAGCGTCCTAATAAACGTGGTGGCACAATCATCCATGGTGAGTGGCTTAAACGTTACTCAATATTACCCAAACTCAGTTATCGTAAGATATACGCTGATACCGCCCAGAAAACCAAAGAGGCCAACGACTACTCAGTCTTCCAATGCTGGGGATACAGCGAAGGTAAGATCTATCTAGTTGATCAGATTCGCGGCAAGTGGGAAGCTCCTGAGCTGCAACGTCGGGCTATCGACTTCTGGATGAAGCATATCTCCCTAACTGACCTAGTAACTACGGGCACTCTTCGCCGGATGGAGATTGAGGATAAGTCAAGCGGCACGGGATTAATCCAAGGTATCAAAGAGAAGGGCGGTATCCCTATCTACGCAATACAACGTGATAAAGATAAGTACCTCCGTGTACTCGATGGTCTCCCACACATGGAAGCGGGTCACGTCTATATACCCGAATCCGCACCGTTCACTATGGACCTAGTAACTGAGGCAGAGGCATTCACCTCAAATGACTCGCATGCCCACGATGACCAGATAGACCCGATGATGGATGCTATCGCTGATATGCTGGGTAAGCCTGATGTCATCAGCGTCTGGAGTAAACTTGGGAGGTGATATGACGGATAAGCATGACGTTCGCAGATATCTTCATAAACTAATAACTGAACGTGCCCCACCTCCGTCCATGGAGGAAATTCGAAAACAACTCGGGTGGGACTTGATAAAGGTACAACATGACTCGATCAATCAAAGCGGTAGCGAACAAAGCTATCAGGGAAGAAAAGAAGAGCACAAAGGATAGCTTCACGAATTTCGCTCAGAAGATGGGGGTAGGAGCGGATAACGCACTGTCTACCGCTTCCTATGGATTCAATCCCATCAGTCGTATCCGTACCCTGCTCGAGTGGATCCATCGCGGTTCCTGGATCGGCGGTCTAGCGGTTGACGTAGTAGCTGACGACATGACTCGTGAGGGTGTGGAATTCGAAGGTACCATCGAGCCTGACGATATCGAGAAATTACATCAGGGAGCTGAAGAGAAACAAATCTGGTCAGCCCTCCGCGATAATGTGGCCTGGTCTAGGCTGTACGGAGGCTCGATTGCGGTCATCCTCATTGAGGGTCAAGACGCTTCCACACCGTTACGCATCGAGACTATCGGTAAGGGAGCCTTTCGAGGTCTTCTGGTCCTAGATCGTTGGATGGTAGAACCATCGCTGAACAACTTGGTGACTGAGTTAGGCCCAAACCTGGGATTGCCGAAATTCTACCAAGTTCGGGTCGATGCTCCAGCATTACCTAACATGAGGATTCACTACACTCGTTGCATTCGCATGTGTGGTATCCGATTGCCCTACTGGCAACGGGTTATGGAGAATCTCTGGGGTATCTCAGTCCTAGAACGCGTCTATGATCGAATGATTGCATTTGACAGTGCCACTACGGGTGCTGCTCAACTGGTCTATAAGGCCTATCTTCGAACATACAAGATTAAGGATCTGAGGGAAATCATCGCAGCGGGTGGCCCTCCCGTAGACGGTCTCACCAAGTACACCGAGATGATGCGCCGGTTCCAGAATATGGAAGGTATCACCCTCATGGACCTAGAGGACGAATTCGAAGGACATTCTAGTGCTTCGTTCTCGGGTCTCTCGGATGCGCTGGTTCAATTCGGTCAGCAAGTGTCTGGAGCCTTGCAGATTCCTCTTGTTCGCCTGTTTGGGCAGTCTCCTGCTGGTTTCAACACTGGTGACAGTGATCTGCGTAATTATTATGACGGAATTAAGCAGCAACAGAAACGAGAACTAGGGAACGGGGTCAACGTTCTCTACCGTTGTGAAGCAGCATCTGCCGGCATCAAGCTCCCCGATGACTTCACGGTCAAGTTCCGTTCCCTGTGGCAGCTTACTGACGAGCAGAAGGCGGACATTGCTGGCAAGGTTACTACTGCGGTCTCCGGAGTACAAGATATCATCGACCGGGCTACTGCATTACGCGAACTCAAGCAGTCAAGTCGTGTCACAGGTATCTTCTCGAATATCACGGATGAGATGATCGATGATGCAGAGGGAGAGATGGCCCCTGCTCCCGGCGAAACTGATGACCCTGACGATAAGCCAGAGGAGAAGAAAGATGAGTCGGACATTTAAAGACGGGGGCGTACCGTTCTGTTGGCACTGTTCGAAGCCACTGATGAAGAAAAAGAGTGGGTTCCATTTCGTGGTAGTGATTGACCGTGACCATCGTCAACATCGAATTCATCCTCTCTGCGTTGACTCCTCTGTCTCTGATGAGGATGGGGTGAAGCTCTACGGAGGCGAACTTGAAGAAGCCGAATCGTAACGCTCAAGAGAAATTCCTGAAGAGTCGTAAGGCAGAGCTCGATTACGCTCGCAAGCTTCGTTCTGTGGCTAAACAAATCGATCATATCGTGCGGGGAATGGCACCAAATGGAGTCGTAGATAACATAGATCAGCTAGTTCGCTCGTTACGTCAGTACTCGGAGACAATCGGCCCTTGGGCTCGATCCGTGGCTGCTCGTATGCTCCAAGAGATCGCTCGTCGTGACGCGGATATGTGGAAGCAGATGAGTAACGAGATGGGACGTGATCTACAGTTCATGATCGAGAACGCTCCAATCGGTCACGCGATGGCTGTGGCCTTGAATGAACAGGTCACACTGATTAAGAGCCTTCCTTTGGAAGCCGCACAGAGGGTACACGACCTTACTATCCTGGGTCTCTCTGATTCCACACGTGCGAAGGATATCGCTAACGAGATTATGAGTAGCGGTCAGGTAGCAAGAAGCAGGGCTACCTTGATTGCTCGTACTGAAGTTGGACGTACCGCTACCGAATTAACGAAGACTCGAGCCGAAGCCGCAGGAATTACTCACTACATCTGGCGTACCTCCGGAGATAGCGATGTTCGACTCAGTCACAAGAAAATGAACGGTCAAGTCGTCGCCTTCAACAAGATGCCAACCCTGAGTGATGGGACTACCTGTCACGCGGGGGCAATTTATAACTGCCGTTGTTATCCAGAACCCATCATCCCCGAGGACTACGAATGAAAAAGATCTTATCACTCATACTGCTAATCGGCGGTTTGACTTCTTGTGATTGGGCAGAGGCACAGTCTCAATCTGCTTGGCAAGTCTCTCACCCGGCCAACGGCTCGGTACAGGGTGTAGTAACGATGGTCCCTAACGGAAGTAATATTCCACAAGCGGTCACCTCCAGTAACCCCCTACCCGTTACGGTTGCAAATGCGGTACCTGTCACACAGTCGGGTGAAAGTTATGTCATAACCCAAACAGCTGTTGCAATTACCGGGACATCGGGGCAACTGATAGCGGCAAACTCTACCAGAAAATATTTAGGATGGATGGTTATAGGAACAGCTGACGTGACCTGCACCCCAGGTTCCTCTGCTGCAGTGGTTGGTGTGGGATATGTATACCAATCGGCTGGTGCTAATAAACAAGGCTCTTCACAAGAGTTTCCACACGGGGCACCCACCAGTGCATTTCAATGCATCGCGGCAGGAGCAGGTTCTACGGTGTATGTGTGGGAGGGTAACTAATATGCCTAATAATCCCCCATCAAATAGTAATCAGTACCCAGTTTTAAAAGGTGTCCCACTTGGTCAAATACGGAATTCACCCATAGCCGCGATATCTCCTCGAGTAAAAGGAGGCGGTACACAATGGTATAACTTCAAGGCAAGTGGAATCACCTTGTCTGGCACTAACTCGTCAATGGTAACATTGACAGACGTTAGCGGTACCAACGGAATTGCGTATGATAGCTCGGGTAGTCGTACTGGTAATAATAGCATGATGAAGATGGTGTGCAATAACGCCACAGGCAGTGCATCAGGTAACATCTTTCTTACGTCAGCAGCAAGTTTGAATGTTTCGGTAGTCGATGGTCGAATGGGATTCTGGATCTACCTATCCCCCGATTCTGAGTCGCTCTTCGATGCGTTCAACTTCGACTGTTCGAGTTATAACGGCTTCAATTTTACATCTGATTATGATTTCTCGGTTAATGCCAATCAAATCCGTCCAGGTTGGAATTTCCTAGTTCTCTACGCTAGCCCTACGCGCACAACACATCCGTTCGGTATCTCTCAGAATAACGGTTCGGCATCGGCAGATTTTACGGTTTCAAATCTGCAGCAGTTCAGGTTCTACTTAGCCATTCCTGCAAATACCTCGTTCACGATGTATTTCGACAGCGCATTCTGTGGATGGAATACTACCCCCGCTGTGGCAATCGGATGGGATGGAACGGGGCTGAATGGAACGACTGACGTTGCGACACCCTGGGTAAACTCACTAGCTGCGTATGGCTGGCGTGGGTATTGCATGTTGTCAGCGCAGGTACCAACAACATCGAACTTCAATGGTTATATCAGTGGCACAACGCTGACCACATCCAGTGGTGCCCCAGCAATCGGAATGACTTTATCTGGGCCAGGAATCACGGTAGGCACCTCAATCACTGCGGGGTCTGGAACATCCTGGACGGTCAGTATCAGTCAAACAGTGGGATCAAGTGGATCTCAGGTTGCGATAACTGGTCAATGGGCTAACACTAGATACGCTAATTTCTCATATGGCTCGTATCCTCAGAGAGATGCAACGATTCAGAATATGTATAATGCAGGTTGGGACATCTGCAATCATACACTGAACCATACTAATACCTCAAATAGCTCGTTGGCTGCCACGCTGACAAATGATCAGCTTACCTATCAGATAAAGACGCAAGCAGCGTTTCAAATCGCCCATGGTTGGGAACGAGGCAAGGAGATTTACGGAGCACCACAGGGTCAATGGGACTGGGCCACCAACAGTGCAATGGCCGGTATGGGCATAATCATGAACCGTGCCGGTGACCAAGGTCTCGGCGGTAGTGCAACCCGAACCATCTACGGTTACGCTCAGTTAATGAATATGCCTTGGCTGTCGATGGATGGTCCTCCGACTGGGGTAGCCTCTGCAAATGCGTGTATCGCCACTATCGGAATGTTGATTGCTTATGGCGGTGATATTATTCTCGGAGGACACCAAATCATCCCGGACTCTGGCACCGTAACAGGTAGCTCTACGACAGGTAGTAATTTAACTCTGTACCAGACTACTCTTAATCTGATTCTTGCCTACCTACAAACGCAAGTTGCTGCGGGTAACATAGCCATCTCAACTCTAAGCGAGATGGCTTACTCATTAGTATAAAAATCGGCCATTCTGGGCTGCCGTCAAAGTCCAGAGCCCCTAAGATAAGGAAACAATCATGAAGAAAATGCTTCTCGGCCTGTTCCTGGCGATTGCAACGGTTATGTCGTTTGCTCAGACCTACCCATATACGAATCCGACCTACATTCCAACGGCTATTGGTCCCACAACGTCATTCAGTACTACGGGCAACTACGTCTTCGTCAATCAGGGCCAGAGCGTACTGACCACTCGAATCACAGGCACCTGTACCTCACTAGCCGGTACTGTACAGGGCACGAATGACGGTACTAACTGGACTAACCTAAATCTGGTGGCCATCCCCACGGGGGCGAGTGCCATGTCTGTCTCGGCTCCGGGTTTCTGGCGCTCGGAGATTGGCGGCATGACTCAGGTTCGTCTGCATATCACTGCTCTCTCGGCTGCCTGTGCCGTTACAATGGCCTCTACCCCTATCGGTACAGTCAAGGCTGATCCCTGTGCTGATCCAGCAGTTCAGAAACTGAGCAAAGTGATTAACCAAGGTGCTTCAGCTACCACAAAGGTAGTTGATACATCCGGTACCACTTCGGTCTATGTCTGTGGTGTGGTAATGACTGCCTCTGGTACTAACCCAACAGTTACGATTACCTCGGGTACACATACCTCTGCTGACTGTGATACTACTGCGGCAACTTTGACTGGCGCGATGATTCCTTCAGCCACTATCGGGGTTATCAGTCTTGGTGAATATGGCGGCACCATTATGTCCTCGGCCGCTGGATATCAAGTGTGTCTTACCACCGCAGCTACCACAAGCGTTCAAGGCGTAATGACCTACGTTCAACAATAATGAAACAATTCTACACCATTGCACAGCTTAGCGATAAGCAAAGCCTCACTCCTGAGGGTTACCTGCTTTGTCAGGATGTGCCTATAGCCAGAACCGGCGATATGGTGTACGGAGGGGTTGAGCTTCAGAATGACGACGGGGAGCCAGTGATCACCCCGGATTCAGATGGACTAGTTCGAGTAAGACGGTCTCCGGATGAGGTCTTTCGGCCTGAGACCATAGCCAGTTTTAACGGTAAGTCTGTCACTGATGATCATCCTGTCTCTGGCTCTGTTAGTCCCGATACTTGGAAAGAGCTGACAGTCGGCCTGGTGTTGAACGTTCGTCGCGGAGCCGGGTCACAAGATGACCTACTTCTCGCCGATATGTTAATCACCACGCCAGAAGCTATTGAAGCAGTTAGATCTGGGAAACGGGAAGTCAGTTGTGGATATCAGGCCGATTACGTGGAGATTAGCCCAGGGATCGGAGAACAACGAAACATAGTAGGAAACCACGTAGCATTAGTTGAGTCTGGTCGATGTGGATGGCGCTGTGCTATCGGTGACCGTAAATTTAAGGAGAAAGAAATGGTAAAGAAAAGCTGGATTGATCGCGCTATCGCGGCCTTCCATACCAAGGATGAGGAAGAATTCAAGGAGGCTCTCAAAGAAGGCGAGACGAAGGACGGAGATGAGGCCACCCACATCCATGTTCACGGGTCAGAAGGCGGAGGTGACTTCGTTACTCGAGACGAGATGGCTTCGCACGTCGAACAAAACGCTGCAGAGCATCAATCCTTCCGTGACGATCTGGAGGCCTTGAAAACCCAGATGGCCGGCAAGACGACTGACTCCAATGAGGAGAAAAAAGACGAAGAGAAGAAAACGGAAGATGAAGAGGGAGAACTCGAAGAGGAGGCTCCGGTAGGTACTGGTGATCGTGCTCGCAAGGCTACCGATTCGGCTTACTTAGCTGATAGCTATCGTGACACTATCTCCATGGCTGAAATCCTGTCTCCGGGTATCAAGGTTCCTACCTTTGACCATAAGGCTCCTCCGAAGACCTCGTTCAAGGCTATCTGTGGTCTTCGTCGTCAAGCGCTAGATGCCGCTTATGCTCAAGCCGACGGTCGTAGCTTGATCGAACAGGTCATGGCCGGCAAACCGTTGAACACGAAGAACATGTCGTGTGATGCAGTTCGTACTGTCTTCCGTGCAGTAGCCGCGATGAAGAAGAAAGCCAATAACGACTCGTCTCAAGGTCACGGTTCGTTGAACCTCGGCCAAGAGATCCGTTCCGCTACCATTCAGTCGGTTAGCGATATCAACAAGGCGTGGGAAACTCAGAACGCCAAAAAGTTTAATAACTAAGAAAGGAAACCATCATGGCAGCATTTCTGTATCGTATGGGTGCCGGGTTTCCCGGTGATGTAAACCGTACTCATCCTGCTTCGATTGAGGCCTGCCTCATCGATGCTTCTGCTCCACCAACCGCATATGGCCAAGCTGTTCTGGTTGATGCAACCACACAAGGCGTCCGTCCGTTCGCAGCGGGTGATCAAAGCAACACGGTTCCTGTCGTAACCTGGGGCGTCACTGTTCGTGCCTTCCCAACTCAACAGGCACAAACTAACCAGAACTTCGGGGCTGTCGCCATCGGTTCTGTGGCTCCTCCGGTCAATGGCGTCATCGATGTTATGACCTCTGGTTATATCATGGGTACGGTGCCGGCGGGTCAAACTCCGGTCAAAGGTGGCCAAGCCTATATCTGGGCTGCTGCTTCAACCGGTGCACACGTTCTGGGAGGTTGGGAGACCTCCTATTCGGCTGGTAACACGGCGCTCGTCGCTAACGCTTTCTTCAATGGTTCGCCGGATGCTACAGGCAACGTTGAGATCCGGTTCAACAACTAAGAAAGGACAGAATCGTGCTGACATATGACAATGGTTTTAATACCATCGACGCCAACGGGACTCAGGCTGGTAAGAAACTGCCCCACGCGGTACAAACCCGAGATGGTAAGTTTGTCGACTCCACTGGCGCCTTCTTGGTCGGTGAGCTCGAACGTTTGGACCAAACCCTTCACATGCCTTTGGCTGCTGTCACGTACCCACGTGATATTGACCTGCGTGGCGATGCAACAATTGCTGATGAGGCTACCAGTTACACTCTCTCTACTTTCGCAGCTGCGGGTGGTTTGGGTGCGGGTAACGGCATTGGTAACGGCAAGGCTTGGATCGGCAAGGCTACTGACCAAATCGGCGGTATGGGTGTCGATATCGCTAAATTGGCGAATCCGTTGGAACTCTGGGGTATGGAATTGAAATATACCATCCCAGAACTGGAATCGGCCGCTCGCTTGGGTCGTCCTGTGGATCAACAGAAGTATGAAGGTCTGCAACTGAAGTATCAGATGGA
>Ga0209003_1000003_pt1 | contig 18439 bp, 34 predicted proteins | sample TexAe_OM3H0_M3_FD_187944 | JGI IMG/M metagenome (GOLD analysis project Ga0209003, IMG submission 187944) | Forest soil microbial communities from Davy Crockett National Forest, Groveton, Texas, USA - Texas A ecozone_OM3H0_M3 (SPAdes) (version 2) | ecosystem: Environmental > Terrestrial > Soil >...
AGCGCAGACGCGGCCGCAGGAACACCGCCTATGACTCAGAACATCTACGACAACCCCGATTTCTTTACCGCCTACGCTGCCCTGCCGGTGTCGGGGGTCTCGGTGGGCTCGGCATCACGGCATACACCAACACAGGCGGGATCCTCGACCAGGTGCACACCTATGGCGGCTGGGCCCCAATCACCCTGCACGATGTCTCAGCGGGGACCTCGACCAACGTCAACCAGATCAGCCAGGCCGACCTGACCACGCTCGTCGCGGCCATCAATTCCAAGGGTGTCGCCGTGGCGACGTTCGGCGACGTGCTGCGAACGGCGCTCAACCCCTAGAAAGAGGAGATCATCATGGGATTCACCGTCAAGGCGAAAGTAACCAATATCGAGGCATACAACAACGGTGAGCAGCGGGTCGATTTCATGGCTAACTACGTCAATGCCATAGGCGAACGGGTCAACCAGGATTGGGCGCAGGCGACTCCCGGTTTCAGCAACACCTTGTTCGTCAAGGATGAGGTTGTGGAGCGCCAACAGATCCAGATGGGTGACGAGTACACCCTGACTTACACCAAGGACTGATCACGTGCCGGTCGAGCGAAAGGTCAAGGCCAGCTCGCTCACCGCGCTGCTGTCCAGCGCGACCGTCACGGGCCTCGGTGAACTGCTGGGCTCTCCGCTACCCGGTTGGGCCCAGACGCTCGTCACCGCGGCCGTGACGGGCGCGCTGAGTGCGCTGGCCGGCTGGCTGGCCAAGCACGAACCACCGGAACCGACTAGGGAGTGATCGTGGACACACTGACCGTGACCAACATCTTGCTGATCATCATCGCCGTTCTGTTGCTCGTCGGCCCGGTGCGTTCCTGGCGGTAGATCAGCTACCATCCGTGACAGAGGGCACGACACCCCGTGTGCCGCCCGGCCAGCACCCTGGTTGACCCAGCACCCTGGCCATGGCGTCGAGAACGGCACCCCGTGCGAGATGAGATGAAATTGTCCCTTTTCGCACGAACGAGGAGTGATCGTGGGAAACCCGTTTGTCGAGGGTCTGCGCGCCAAGCGCGAAACCGAACTCGACTTCATTCGGAGCGTCGTTACCAAGGCGCAGACCGAGAAGCGTGACCTGACCGAGCAGGAGCAGACCGACACCGTCGCCGCCAAGCTGCGCGCCGACGCGTTCGCGGAGCAGATCAAACAGTACGACTGGCTGGATGAGGACGACGCGCAGCGCGGCGCCGCGCACGGCCGCGTCGCCGCCAAGGTGAACGCGGACATCGCGGCCAAGCAGAACGGCGCGACCGGCTTCCGCGACGGCCAGGCGGCCGTTTCCGAGGGTGAGCAGGACCGGTCCAAGCCGGACGCCACCGACGACGACGGTCAGCCGCTGTTCCGCTCTGCGTCCGGCTGGTACACCCGTGACCGCGACCCGGGCCACTACCGCTCGGTCAAGGATGGCGGGCGCCTGAGCTTCTTTGGCGACATCTTCGCCGCTCACGTGCACGGCTCCGAGGCTGCCACCAAGCGGCTGGCCGAGCATCACCGCGCCGCGTTGCCGGTCTACTTCCAGCAGGATCGCGCCGTGACTACCGGCTCGGGCGGTACCGGTCTGATCGCGCCGCACTGGCTCGTCCAGGAGTACGCCGAGATCACCCGCCAGGCGCGGTTGCTCGCCAACCGCGTGCGGAACATCCCGCTCGGTGGCGACTACCGCCCGCTGACGCTGCCCAAGCAGACGGCTGGCACCGACTCGAACGTGGCTGTGCAAACCACGGAAGGCACGAACAACGCCGGCTGGGGTACCGACGCCTACACGAGCAACGTCGACACCGTCACTCCCAAGCCGTACGCGGCCTACCAGGATGTGTCGCGCCAGATGCTCTCCATGGGCGTCCCGGCCATTGACGAGCTGATCTTTGCCGACATGCGCTCGGTCCTCGACTTCAAGATCGAGACCTTGGTGGCCAACACCATGTTGGCCGCGGCCGTCGCCGGCGACACCATTCCGTCCGACAGTTCCGGTACCGCGTCCGCTTCCTTCCTTCTCGGACCAGGTGTCGCGACCGGCGCTGTCATCGATGCGATGATCACCGCGTGGTCCAACCGCAATTTGCCGCCCGACATCATCACCAGTTCGATCCCGCGGTTCGGCAAGTTCCGCAAGCTGGTCGACTCGGCCGGCCGTTCGTTGATGCCAGTCAGCCAGTACCCGAACTTCAATGCCAATGGTCAGGTTGACGGTACCGTTCAGGGCACCTTCGAGGGCCTGGACTTCCTGCCGACGGCCGGTATGGGCGCTGGCAGCACGGGCCCTGAGAAGTTCCTGATCGCGCGGTCGGCCGACACCATCCTGTTCACCGACGACATTCTCCAGTTCGAGTTTGACCAGGTGGTCGGGCCCAGCAACATCCGGCTCGGTATTTGGTCCTACGCTGCGTGCATCACTCGCTACAGCGGTACCGGTACCGTTGCCGTCACGGTCACCGCGATCCCGTGAGCACCTGGGCGGCTACGGCCAGCACAGAGTGGAACGAAGATCATTCGCCGAATGTCGTGGCGGACGGTGGTTTCGTCGAGGTCACCGGCTACGCACAGGCGCACGTGATCGACGACCAGGAGGGTAACCCCTCGGCCGTGTTCGGTATCACGGCGGCCGGTCATTTGCTGGCTGTGACGTACGCCGACCTGGACACGGCGACCAGTGCCTTGCGTGCGCTGGTCGGAGGCTGGGTGAGCTGACATGAGCTGGACTCCGGAGCCGGGCTGGCTGCCACCGACACACACGTGGCCGCCAACCCTCGCAGATCTCAAGGTGGTGCTCGGGAACCCCAACCCGACGCAACCGCACAAGGACGATGCGCGCGTCAACGATTCGTTGGTCGCGGCGATCAGCTACGTGCAGGACCGGCGCCGGACGTTTAACTACAGCGGCGACATCACCTCGTGCCTGCCGCCCGTTCCCGACCATATCTGGGAAGGAACGGTGCGGCTGGCCGAGCGATGGGACCGCAGGCACAATTCGCCAGACGGCGTGGTCAGCATGGGAGACATGGGAACGGGGCGCGTTCCGTCGGTTGACGCCGATATCGAGCGCATGTTGGGACTCGGTCGATTCGCTGGACCGGTGACCGCATGACCACCACCCCACAGGCGCGTCAAGCGCTGAACGACGCGCTGTCCACTGTGGAGGATCTGACGATTCTCACCCAGTACGGTGAGGTCACCTCCAATTTCCCCGCTGCTTACGTCGCCCCACCGACTCTCGATTTCATCGCGTTCAACTCGCGGCCGACCAGCGCGACGTTTTCCATCTACGTCATGGTGGCCAGTAATGACTACGTCGCCGAGAACCTTGACGATGTGCTCGAATCCGTGATCGACGCGGTGTGGAATCAGGTCGAAGATGCGGCCGTTGACCGAGCGGTTCCGGGGATCTGGCAAATGGGTGCTGCCGAACAACCCGCGTACGTACTCAACTGTGAGGTACCGCTATGACGATTCATCAGCGGCGCTTGAAGATCGTGAACTTCACGATCGCTGGTGTCGCATTCGACTGCCAGATCACCTCTTGGACCGTCTCATATGGAATCAAGACCGGTGACCGGATCTACACTTACTGTGCTGCCGGCGAAGGAAACAACTCGTTCATCGAAGAGACCGATGGCGAGCCGACCCTGAACCTCAAGTACTTGGCCGACTGGACGGCCGGGGGCATCTCTGACTACTTCGTGAACAACAACATGCTGACGGCCGCCTTCCAGCTCGATCACCACCCGGACATCGTGGGCGAACACGTCCGCTGGTCGGGTACCGTCCAGATCCAGGCACCGGATGTGGGTGGCGACGCCCGCACGACTGAGACGGAAGAGGTTACTCTCCCGATCATCGGTACGCCGGTCTACGCAAGGATGGGCTGATCATGGCACGTACTTCCGTCACCACTCAGAAGATCGTGCGAGCTGGCCTTGTGCCGGTCGCGACTGCGCCAGCGGGTACCGGCGCGGCCAACGGCGACGTCATCGATTGCGGGTTCAAGACGCTCGAAGTCACCTGTGGCGCAACGCCGACCACGGTCACCGTCGAAACCCCGGTTGTACAGGATGGCCAGCCGCTCACCGCGCTGACCGTCACCTGTGCGGCGAACGTGACGACTCGCATCGGGCCGTTCCCGTCCGGGACGTTCGGACAGACGGCAGCATCGGCGGCTTCGCCGGCTGACGTCGGCCGGGCGTACGTCGACTACAGTTCCGTCACCACCGTGACTCGGTGCGTCACGAGTCACTGAGCAGAAAGGGACCACACGGGATGTCAGCGACATTGGTCCAGTTGTCGATTGTGGACGACCAGGGGAACAAGGAAAAGATCGGCGTTCGGATGCGCGACGTTCTCCTGTGGGAGAAGCGTTTCCGAGGTCGGGGTCTGTTCATGCTCGAACAGAACGTGCACCTCGAATACCTGTACGAGCTGGCTTTCATCATCGCGCAGCGTTCCGGGCTGCCGGCGACCGAGACGTTCGGCGCACCGGATCAGCCCGGAACGTTCTGCGGAACCTACGACATCGAACAGGTAGAGGAAACCGGTGAGACCGTGGACCCTACCCAAGAGGTTCCGTCTACCGGCGCCTCATCGGACTTGCCATCGTCACCCAGCAACCCATCGAGTACTGGGAATCCTGGCTTGATCGCGACGAACGCGTCGTAGAGACGGCCATCGCGGAATACGCAAGAGCGAACAATCCCTCGGAGCCACGGGAAAACGGCTCGGCCAACGGCCAACGAATGTCCGGCTGATTGACACGGAGGGAGTTTCGACGTCGTGGTCAACGTCAACATCACGATCGAGGGCCTGAAAGAAATCAAGGCTGCCCTCAAGAAACTCCCTCCGGAGGCAAAGGAAAAACTCGTCGATGCCTCATGGGAGATCTCTCAGGATCTCGCCAAGCGCATCCGGGTCGCCGCTCGCGCACACGGTCCGCAGGATGCGCTCATGGCGTCCACCGTGGCCACGGGTGAGAAGACCGAGCCGAGCGTCACCATTGGCGGATCCAGCCGTGTCGGTCGCCATCACAAGCCGGCGTTCAAGATCCTGTTCGGTGCGGAATTCGGCGCGACGTACCTCAAGCAGTTCAGTCCCCGCAACACCGAGGGCTATTTCATCTACCCCACGGTACGCGACATGGAAGACGACATAGTCGAGAAGTGGACCGACGCGGCCAACCAGGCGATCGACGATTTCGGGGAGGGCTGAGCCGTGGCCAGCAACACCAAGACGCTCACGGTCAAGTTCAATGCCGACGTTGATGATCTGCTCAAGGGCACTGCGGAAGCGGACGGTGCGCTTGACACGGTCGGTGATTCCGGCACCAAGAACTCAAGCAAGCTCAGCTCCGCGTTCTCCGGTGCGCTCAAGGGGCTGACGAGCTTCACGACAAGTGGCGTGTCGAGCCTCGGGAAACTCGGGGCTGCGGCTGGCCTGCTCTCCGGAGGGATCGCGGTCGGCCTCGGTGCGGTCGGCGTGGCCGGCGCTGCCGGTGTCGTCGCGCTGGCCAGCCTGGCACCCAAGGTCAAGGCCGCGTTCGGCAGCCTCGGGACCGACGTCAAGACACAGTTGACCGGCGTCGCGAACTCGATCGCGCCGGCCGTGCTGCCGGTGATCGCTCAGCTCAAGACCGCGTTCAATGACCTCGTGCCCAGCATCAAGGGCATCGCGCAGGCCGTGGTGCCTCTGCTGGGCCCGATCGTGAGCGGGTTGTCCGATCTGGTCGGCTCGGTGCTGGCCAGTCTCCAAGGGTTGTTCAGCTCGCTCGGACCGCTCGTGCAGGCGTTCGCGTCCGGGCTGTCCGGGCTCGGCCCGGTGCTAGGTAACCTGTTCGGCACGCTCGGTGATCTCGTGCCGCAACTCGTGCCAGCGCTGAACGCGTTCTTTGCCGTGCTCGACGCCATCATCCCGATCGTGGGCCAGCTCATCTCGGCGTTGCTCCCGTTGGGAACGATCTTCCTACAGTCGATCTTGCCGGTCATCAACACGCTGGCTCAAGTCGCCATTCCCGCGCTGCTGCCGGCGCTGGCCGAGGCGGGCACGTTCTTCCAGACCATCGCCCCGCTGGTGACGCAACTGCTGGCCGCGATCGCTCCGCTGGTCGGTGAACTGCTCACCGCGCTGATCCCTGCGCTAACCACGATCGTCAGTGCGATCGGCTCGGCCCTGATCTCGATCATGCCGTCGATCACGTCGCTGTTCAGTGAGCTGGCCCCGGTGATCTCCGAGGTGGCCAGCGTCGTCGCCGAACTCGTCATCGCCGCGGCGCCCCTGATCGCGGCCATCCTGCGCGTGGTCGCCGCACTGCTGCCCGTACTCATTCCGCTGGTGCAGTCGCTGGTTGATGCGTTCGTCGCGCTGCTGCCGCCGCTCGTGCCGATCATTACGCTGATCGGTGGCGCGCTCGTGCAGGCCGTCGTGGCGCTTTCGCCGATCATCCAGCAAGTCGCGTCGATCCTGTCACAATTTCTGGTCGCCGCGCTGAATGCGATCCTGCCACTATTCCAGCAGTTGTGGCCGATTATCAACACGGTGTTGGCATCGATTCTTCCGTTGCTGCCGCCCCTCCTGCAATTGGCACAAGCGGTGCTGCCGCTCGTTGTCGACGCCATTCAGTTGCTGGTCGGAATTCTGACCAACGTGCTGCTACCGTTGTTCAACACATTGGTGATCCCGATCATCAACAACGGCGTTGTGCCGGTGGTTCAGTTCCTGGCCAACGTGTTCTCGACCGTGGCCAACGCGATCAGCGGGTCAATCAGCTTCCTCAAGACCGAGTTTAGTGACGGTTTTTCGGAGATCAAAGCCTATATCACAGGCTTTATCATCGTGGTCCAGACCATCGCTGACAATGTCGGCGATGCATTCGCAGCGATCGGTGGCAAGATAGCCGCTGGATTCAAGGGCGCCATTAACGCGGCGATCACGGGTATCAACTCGGTCATTCACGGCATCAATACGGTGACCGGCGTGGTCGGAATCCCCAAGATCCCGGACATTCCGCATCTCGCACTCGGTGGCACGGCGCGAGCGGGGATGCCCTACCTGGTGGGCGAGAACGGACCCGAACTATTCACGCCCGGCCAGACGGGCCGCGTTACGAGCAACGAGCAGTTGAGCACCGGGCCGCAGGGTGACATCGTGGTGATGATCGGGAACGAGACGATCGCCCGGCTCACGCAGGCCCAGATCAGCAAGAGCAATCGCAGCCTAAACCAGCGCGTCAAGAGCGGATCGGGGAGCCGATGACCATCGCAGCCGCCATCAACTCGGGCGCTCCACAGTACGTGGTCGTCACGGTCAGCAGCGCGCCGGCGAACGCCTCGACCGTGCTGATCGAGCGCAGTATCGACCAGGTGGCCTGGACAACCGTCCGAGGCACAACGCCACCGGCCGCGCTGTCCGGTGGCGCGTTCACGGTGAACGATTATGAATTCGTCGACAATACGGTCAATTACTACCGAGCAAGCTACTACGACACGAGCGCGCCGGCAGCCACGGGCAGTCCGGCCGCGGCCAGCGTGACCACATCGGCCGGCGCGTCGGCCAGCGTGACGCCGACGATGCCGAGCGGCCTGACCCTCGGTGATACCGTTTTCGTGGCGCTGGCCTGTACCAAGAGCACGGGCGGCGTGCCAGCAGCGCCGACCGGCTGGACCGCGCTGGCCGCAGCCACGCCGGACTGCGTGGCGCTCTACGCGGCCGACTGGACCGCGAGCCTCACGATCCCCGCGTTCACGGTCACTGGCCTGGCCAGCGGCGACAAGGTGATCGGCAAAGCCTTCTCGATGCGCAACGTGGCCCCGAGCGTCGCGAACGCCCAAGCCAGCGTGAACGCCGCGGCCACCGGCATCGCCTACCCCGCGTTCACCGCGCTGGGGGGCACGAACGCGGGCCCGCTGATCGCGTTCATCCGTTCCATCAACACCTCGGTCACGCCGGCCGCAACGACGAACGACACGGCCACCGGCTACTCGCTGCTGACCTATGAGAACAACCCGATCAGCATCGGTGCTGGCACGATCACCGTGGCCGGGGGCGTCTCGGCCACATCCAGCGTGATCCAGGCCAACATGTCCGCTCGGCTGTTCGTGTCGCAGGAGATCGGCAGCACCACGCCGAGTCTGGGCACGATCGCCTGGGTCAAGTTCCCGACGCGCCCGTACCTGAACCGGCAAGTCGTGACCATCGACGTCGACGACGTGACCAAGAAGTCGCGCAGCGGCACGTTCGACGTGATCGGCCGCACGATGCCCATCGCGGTCACTGACCTGTTCAGCGGGCGCAACACCACCGTCACCGTGCGTGCTGTTGACCGGCCGACCACCGATGATCTGGAGAGCTGCCTGGCGGCCGGTGACGTGATCTTCCTGCACGCGCCCAAGGGGGCCGTCATGCCGACGGGATACTTCGCCACCGGGGATATCGTGCGGAGCCGGCCGGCCAACACGGGAGCGGTCCGCTACATCAAGATTCCGATCACCGAGGTAGCTCAGCCGTCGCCCGTGCTGGCCGCGGTGCTCTCGACATGGCAGACGGTCATCAACACCTACGCCACCTGGCAGGCGCTCATCAATGCCAAGGCCACGTGGAACGACGTGTTGCAACTCGTCGGCAGCCCGAGCGATGTGATCACCGGATGAGGCCCGTATCGAGCCGTTTCCTTGCGGCAGTAGGTAGCTCGCACCGGATGAACGTCCGGGCAACCATCCTGACCACGGTCGGCCAGAACGGCACCACTCCCACCGGGACGGTCGTTCCGGTCGAGGATGGGCAGATCACCTTCGACTCGACCGCGAACGTGGTCAGCACGCTGAACAGCCTCACCACCTCGTGGAACTGGCCGGTCAACTTCAAGGATCTGCTGACGCCGTACGGAAATGAGTGCTTCATTGAGCGTGGGGTCGTCTACGGCGATGGCACCACCGAGTGGGTGTCGATGGGGTATTTCCGCATCGACACGGTCGAGCAGCAAGACGCTCCACAGGGATCGATCGAGCTGACCGGCTCCGACCGCATGCAGGGGATCATCGACGCGCGCATCACCGCGCCGATCACTTTCGCAGCAGGAACGAGCGTGGCCGGCATCATCACCGCGCTAGTGAGCGCCATCTATCCGTGGGCAACGTTCTCGATCGACTCGTCGCTCACCACCGCACAGATCAATGTGGCGCAGACGACCACGGATGACCGGTTCGGGTTCATCAACGATCTGGTCACTTCCTACGGCATGATCATGTACTGGGACTACCGCGGCGTGCTGGTGGTCAAGGCGCCACCGTCACTGTCCACTCCGGTCGCTACGCTGCTGACCGGTCCGCACGGGGTCATGACCCAGATGTCCCGCACGCTGTCCCGGGACGCGGTGTACAGCGGGTGCGTGGCGAGCGGTCAACAGGCGACCAGCAACGCACCACCGTTCGCGATCGTGGTCGACAACAACCCGATCAGCCCGACCTACTGGTACGGAAACTTTGGCCAGATCCCCCAGTTCTATTCCAGCTCGTTCTTGACCACGGTGGCGCAGTGCCAGTCGGCCGCTCAGTCAATCATGCAGAATTCGACGGGGCTACCGTACGAAGTGGACTTTGGTTTCGTGCCGAACCCGGCATTGATGCCCTGGGACCCGGTGACCATCTCGACCGACCAGGGTGGAATTCAGACGGAAAACCATGTGCTCAAACAGCTTGTGATCGGGCTCAAGCCGACCGACACAATGACTGCCCAGACGCGGCAATACCTGAATGGACAGTTCAGTGTCATTGGATGACATCACGGGCCTGTTCGGGGCACCTCCACAAGGGATGGGCAGCCCGAGCCTGATCGTGCAGGGCATCATCACGTCATTCTCCACAGTGGACGGCTCGAACACGGTGCTCGTCAACGGTGGGGTGCTGACCAATGTGCCGATGCTGCTGACCGGTGCGGAAGTCAACTACACGCAAGGGGATCCGGTTCTGCTGATCGTGCTCGGCAACACGTACATGATCCTCGGGAAAGTAGCCGGCGTGGCGACTCCGCAGTACGCGTCGGCCAGCGCGACGACCACCGGCTACTTCCAGGCCACAACCGGCACGATCGCCTACAGCCCGAGCGCGTTCGTGACGCTGGCCACGGCCAACATCACCGTGCCGACGTGGTCGAACCGGATGACTTTCGCCGGCATCGCGGAGGCGCAGTTCATCGGCACCTCGGGACTCGACGTCGACGTGCTGATCGACCAGGTGATGAACGGCAACGACTCGGGTGGTCTCGACGGGTGGTCATCCGCCGGCGGTCACAACCAGGTGTTCTCGAAGTTCCAATCCGGCGTGCAGACCGTCATCCCGGGCTCGACCATCACGGCCACATGCCGGTTCCAATCCACCGGATCGGGCAACATACCCAAGGGACAGGTCAGCGGAATCTGCCTGTTCTCGAAGATCTGAGAGGAGTACGTCATGCCCGCATCAACCCCAAACTTCGCGTGGCCGTACCAGTTGCTGACCGACCCGCCCAATGGTGCCTCGCTGGGCCATGACGGTCTGATCGCGGCCGACGCCACCGTCGCCGCGGAGGTGACGAACCGCATCAACGGCGACAACACCTTGCAAGCCAACATCAACGCGGCCGGCCTCGGCCGGATGGGCAGCTACCAGAACACCTCCGGCGCGACATCGGCCACGAGCGAGGTGAAACTTGGGCAGTTCACCTTCACGGCCAACGCCGCGCGCCGGTACCGGCTGTTCGTGAGCGGTCCACAGAACAACGTCGGCTCGGGGACTCTCCAGACGGCCAGCCTCCTGCGTGCCCGGATCCAGTCGGGCAGCACGGTGGCCGTCGATGGGGGCACGGTCGCGCTCGAAGTGCAGGCGGTCGACTACGGAGGGCTGACCGAAATGACGTGCGGCGTCGTCGAGCTGCCGCCCGGCACGTTCACCTCGGGGACCTGGGCAGTCGGCCTGTTTTTCCAGGGCGTGCTCATCAACTCCGGGACGAGCAAGTACGGCAACGGAGCGGCCCAGCCGTCCATCGTCTACGTCGATGACATCGGCACGTGATCGGTGACTCACTGTGCGGGCTGTCGTGACGTACAGTGCGAACTGAATCGTCACTGCGCGCGATGGGGAGCAAGATCAAATGGCCGATTTCTACTTGTGGCTGATCGGGTTTTTGGCTGTGTACGCGGTTTCTCTCAGCGTGTTCGGCTTGCGAAGCCTGATCAAAAACGTTCAGCTCAGATCCGAGGTCGACACATGGCGTGGCGCGTTCGACCGGGAGAAAGAACGGGTAACCGATATGGTGGCTGTGCAACGCGACGCACAGCAAGCCAAGTCGATCAGCATTGCCGTCGCGGAAGCGGTCGGAAAGGTCATCCGGGAAGGCCGTGACAGTACATGAAACGGTTTCAGGAGTGGCTGATTCGCCGGTTCGGGACACCGAGCGCAGATGCCCTGGCGGCGTTTCAGGAGGCAGACGAGCGCGCCAGAACGGCACGCCAGATCAGGATCGAAACGGATGAGGGAATGGGGACTATCCGGCGCATCGCCCGGGAGAATGGTTTCGAGAAGGCGGTACAGGCGACGTTCATCCGGAGGTCAGCGTGATCAACATCATCGCGATCGCGCTCACCGTGGCGATGATCGCTGCGGCCGTCTGGTTGCTGTGCGTGTACACGATCGGTAACGCATGGTATGCAAGCCGTGTCGGCCGGGCGCTGGTCACGCTGGCCAGCGCGGTGGTGTTCATCGAGATCTACTCCCTGGCACGCCGGCTGCTCGACTGGCCGGCGTGGACCGCACAGATCGAGCAGGGAATCATCCTGCTCGCGCTGGTCATCCTCTGTCTGTCGTTCCACCGGGAACGGCGCGCGGTACGCCGCGCCGAGCTGGCCGAGAAGAGTCACCGAGTCGAAAGGTCCGAATAGTGAACATCCTCGAAGAGATCGAAACCGCGGTCGAGTCCGCGTGGAACAAGCTCAAGCCGCACGTCGTGCCCGAGGCCGAGCAGGATGCCAAGGGTGTGCTCGACGACCTCAAGACGCAGGCTGGCCAGATCGGTCAGCAGGCCGTCGCCGATGCCAAGACCGACGCGGCGAACGCGGTCGTCGACGTGCAGAAGGTGGCCACGGACGCGCTGACCGCGCTCGGGCTGCCCTACAACGATCTGCCGACCGAGCAGCGTCCCACGCTGCCCAGCGACGTCGAGCAGGGTGCCGTGGCCGGCCAGCCGACCGTCGACGTCGCCCCGACCACCGAGGCGCCGGCCAGCGAGCCCGTGGCCGCGTCGAGCGCGCCGACCGCTCCGAATGCCCAGCCGGTCGAGGAGAGCCCGGCAGCGGCCAGCCTCGAGCAGGCATCGACGGCCGTGACGACCGAAAACAACCCGGGCGTCGTGCCCGCGCAGTCCTGAGACTGCTCTCCCGAACGGGCAACGCCCCAGCTCACTAGTCCTGAGCTGGGGCGCTGCTGTGTGAATCGGCTAGTGGGCGTGCCGGTTGACCTGTCCGGAATTGCTACTGTCGTACCACTCGCCACACTCCGTACAGAACGCGTCTTTCACACCCTTGACCGCTCCTGCCTTTTCGGCCTTCTTGGGATTGGTCTCGTTGCGGTGACGGTCATCCTTCTTGCCCATGATGATCCTTTCGTTGTTCGGCTTACATCGGGTCTATCGCGGAACGGGGTGAATTCGTTACGAGCACACCCGAATGTGGTGTCCCACACAGACGCGCACGTGCCGGTAGGAGTCACCTTGGACGGCCGTGACGGGCGCATCCGGGATCGAGGTTGCCGACGGCATCGGCTTGGGCGTGCTCGGTACCGGAGCGCTCGTGCTGCCCGTGTCGGCCGCGCTCACGGAGATGGGCACGACGGTTGTGTCCGGGTCGTTCGGGATCGGCGTGGGAGTCGTGCGGCCGTTCCCGGTCGCGACCAGGATGATCAGGATGATGGCGACGACCGAGCCGACGGCCCAGCGGGCACCCTTACTCAGGCTGCGCCAGAATCGCACGGTGATCCTCCTCTCGTTTCGATTCGTTAGCTTCCCATTGCTGGGTCAGCTTGTGGTACTCGACGAGCATCTTGTCCTGGCTGTACCAACCGTGTTCGAGTGAATCGATCAGCCCCATGAGCCGACCCTTCTCGACCGCGAGCCGCATCGCCGTGTCCCACCCGTCCGCGGCGCTCATCAGTGCCACGCTCCCACCGCGACCATGGCCAGTCCGGCAACGATCGTCGCCGTGACGATGGCCGCGACCGCCATGCGACCGATGAATTCGTGCACGCTCATCAGGACTCCAGGGCGAAGCGTTCGCGGGAGCTGGCCGACCAGAGCCCGAGGGCCAGCGCGGTGGCGACGAGACCGAGCAAGGTCAAGCCGACCGACGGTGCGGCGCTGAGCAGGAAACCGCCTGATGCCAGCATCATTGTGCACGACGCGTCGAGCACGAGCCATGCGATCGTGTCCTTCATGGTCTTCCTTTCGAGACACCCGGTGGCCAGTCGTCGGAGCTGACCACCGGGGAGCTTGTTGTGTCACCAGCATGAGCCAGTGCGATCCAGTCAGCAACCCTTTATGTCCGGTTTCGTTGGTAACAATCAGGTACTTGACAGACTCGATCGCACCGGAGCATGATTCAGTCATGGCGAACAAGCGAGTTACCCCGAACTGGACCACCGACCACGAGTTGATGGGCAAGCGCGTCAGCCACAAGCACGTCAAGGGCTCCACGGGCGTCATCGTCGAGGTGGATGTTCGCGACGGCCAGGCGTTCGGTCTGCGCTACCGGCTGGACAAGCCCTTCATCGACCCTGACGGCGGCAAGCACGTCATGGGCCAGGTGCTGCTCAGCAGCGCGGACGTGACCGGATGAACCGGCCAACCATCATCGACTTCTTTTCCAAGGCCGGTGGCGCGTCGATGGGCTACCACCGTGCCGGCTTCCGCGTGATCGGCGTCGACATCCAGCCGCAACCGCGCTACCCGTTCGAGTTCGTGCAGGGTGACGTGTTCGCGATGTTCTGGGATCTCATCGACCGATACCGTCCGGTCGCTATCACCGGATCGCCCGAATGTCGGGGCCACACGCCACTCCAGTCGGTCGCCGGAGCCGGCACGACGGGCTGGCAGCTCGCCAAATTCATCCAATTGTGCGAGGACTACGGGCGGCCGTACGTGGCCGAAAACGTGATGGCGGCTCAGTTCCCGACCGACTACCCAGCCAACCTCGTGCTGTGCGCCGACCGGAATTTCGGCCTGCGCACAGTGCGCCACCGTAAGTTCCGCTGTACCGGATTCGAGTGTCCCCAGCCGCCCCACCCGAAAGGCCACTCGGCGCCGACTAGCACCAAGAGGCGCAAGCACGACTGGGACCGGGGCATGCACGTCTCGATCACGGGCGATGTCGGTGTGTACGTCGGTAGTGAAGCGATGGGCATCGACTGGATGACCGGCAACGAGCTGAGTCAGGCGATCCCGCCTGCCTACACCCAGTACATCGGCGAATACCTCATGAAAGGAATTGATCATGGCACGCAAGCCCACCGCGATTGAATTCAGCGAGCCGGCCACGATCGCGGAGATGATCGAGGCGCTGGAAGACCTGCGCGCTCGATACGGTCCCGACGCACAGGTTCGCACCCGCAACTACATCGAGTTCAACGCAGCGGGTGGACGCGTCAGCGCGATCACGGCCGAGCCGGTTACGGACACGAAATGACGGAAACCGAGATGCGCTTGACCGAGCGCAGACGCAACGCCATCGTGCGCGCGAACGACACCGAACGCGCGCTGTCACACTGGACTCACCAAGCCACCCGTGAGCCGATCCGGGATCGCATCTTCGCCCTGATCGACCACGACGCTGGCCAACCCCTACCCGAATGGACCTGGGCACGATGACTCACCGCGAACCACCCAAGCGCACTGGCGCCAAAGCCGAGCGCAAGGAAGACCAGGAAACCGTCGATCGGTTTTTCGGTACCGAGGACGCCTGCACAACCGGCTGGGAAGGCCCGGAACCGGAGGGCTCGAAATGATCGATCGCGAGCTGCCCAAACTTTTCGCCCAAGAGATCGAGGCGTCGACATGAAGCGCTGGCAGGACAGCGCGGCGTGCGACGTGGCCGACCCGCGACTGTTCGATCCCATGACGCCACGGGAAGCACAGCTTGCGGGCAACCACCCCGATCGCTGCCTGCGTGTCCGTGCCGCGCTTGACTACTGCCGGGACTGCCCGGTCTGGAAAGAGTGCACGCTGGACGGTGCTGACAACCGGCTCGTGCTCGTGCTCGGCACCTACGGTGGAACCTACGTCGGGACCGATGAGGCTAAGCGTCGGCGCTCGTGGGCCACCAAGCGTGCACGGCGCCGGCTCGGGGTCAGCCCACAGGCGCGCATCGCCCACCAGGCCGACACGGCAGCGCGCAACGTCGCCATTGCCGAGAAGGTCGAGAGCGGCTGGACCATGACCCGGACGGCCGAGCACTACGGGATCTCGGTCAGCCGGGTCTCGCGCATCGTGAGGGAGTTGGCCGAATGAGGACCCGCAACGCCACCAACCGCAACGCCCGGGGCGGCTCGGACCAACGGCGTCGGCGCAAGCAATGGTTGCTCGACGAGTTCGGGGATGGCGAGAAGGCCCGCTGCGCCATCGCCGGACCGCGGTGCATCGGCATGGTGGTGTTCGAGACGTTGTGGGTGGATCGCTACCCGATCAAAGGTGCCGATGGTGGGACCTACCAACGTGGCAACATCCGGCCGTCGTGCGGGCCGTGCAACATGCTCGACGGTGGCCACTACGGAGCCGTGCGCAAGGCCGAGAAAAAGCTACGATCGGGTCAGGACACCTCACCCGAGTAAGGACAGCCTATGCAAATCTATGCCGATTACTCGGCTGGCCGACCCGGTGGCGCTGCCCTGCGCGCTGCCGGGTTTTCCGGCGCGATTCGGTACCTGTTCGCCGGCAGCGCCGGCAAGCTCATCACCGCGGCCGAGTACGCCGATCTCGTGGCCAACGGGCTCGACGTGCTGTGCGTGGTCGAGCGCGGCACCACCGACGCCGATGGCGGCTACACGGCCGGCGAGAGCACCGCGCAGGCAGCGCTGGCCTGCGCGCGCGCGCTGGGCATCCCGGACGACGTGGTGATTTGCGCCGCGAACGACAAGCCCGGCTACAGCCAGGCCGACGTCGACTACGTGCGCGGCTTCCGCGACGTGCTCGGGCTCGGCCGCACGGGTGCCTACGGCTCAGGCCCGTACGTGGCGCTGTGCGCCACGCAGGGCGTGGCGAGCTGGCTATGGCAGTCCGGGAAGAGTCCGGCTCGAACGGGCACCACGGGCATCGTGTCGGCCTGGCAACGCAACGGCACGGCCGGCGATGCCAGCGACGGCCCGGCCACGCCGACCACGATCACCGTCGCGGGGGTTCCTTGCGACGTCAACAACATCTACACGCTGCCCTCGGAGGACGACGACATGACCCCTGACCAGTCCGCCAAGCTCGACGCCATCTATGGATCGCTCTACGTGACCAACTCGACACCCTACGAAGAGACGCTGTTCGACTCGGCCAAGAACAGCAAGGCACAGCTCGCGGCCATCACCGGCGCGCTGCCAGCCGTGCAGGCCGCGATCATCGCCGCGCTGCCCAGTCAGGGCGCGTCGCTGAGCGATGCGCAGCTTGCCGACCTCGAGGCCAAGCTGACCGCGGCGCTGCCCCAGGGCTGGGACGTCGCCATCACGCCGGCGCCGGCCACGACTGAGCCGCCTGCCGCACCCGCGAGCTGACCAGCGCGCAGCAGAACGGCCCGGGCGACTTCCCCTCGCACCGGGTCGTTCTGTGTTGGCGGTTTGATGTTGGTTACCGATTTCCGGAAATCGGACGGTGCGTATCCGCCAAAGGCACCTAGCGTTCCCTGGCCGGGAGTCGAACCCGGATCACCGGCTTAGAAGGCCGACACACGATCCATTGTGCTACCAGGGATACCTATTCCCCTCGATCAGGCCGACTTGTCCCAGGGGTCCTCGGTGGGACGGTTGGCCAGATACTCGCGAGCGGTCGCTTTGTCCGCATCCGTGGGCGCGTTGAGCACCCAGGCCATGGTAGCGAACCCCTGCGACTTGACCTGCCCGAGCCGGCCGAGCACGAGCCCGTTGCCCTGACCGCGCAACTTCTTCTTGAACGGCGGCAGGAGTTGAGCCGTGATCCGCTGGCCGCTGAACTGGAAACCGGACAGCTCGATCGGCACCGACTCGATCATGTCGGTCACCTCGCCATCGAGCACGACGGTATCGGTCTCGACCCAGACGTACATGTCGCCGGCCTTGGCGCCCTTGAGGGTCGACTCACGCTCGCCACTATCCTGCACGGTCACCAACAGGAGGCGACCCAACAGATCGTCCAGCTTGACGAAACCCTCGCGTGCTTCATCGAACGGGTCCACTTCACTCATGATCAGATTTCCTTTGGTTGGTTTGGTTGGCGCACCGGGCGCAGACGGGAATTATCTAAGAGTAACTCGCCAGTTAGATAATCAGCGCCCGGTGCGTGGTCCACTCTAATCCAGTGCGACCGAGTCTGTCTACTTGCTCTTGAGCCACTTCCACTTGGCCGGTGGATCTTCCTTGCTGTCCTTCTCAATGATCTCCTCGACCTGCGAGGCCAGCTTGTCCCGTTCGAGCCGATGCGCCCACCGGGCAAGCCGAGCATCGCTCTCGCGCTGCCGCTGGGCCTCATCGTCGCGCTTGCTCATCCGGCCAGCTCCCGGATCTCGGCCGCACGACGCCGGAACGCGTCGCGCATCAGCGACTCATCGACTGGATCGTCGGCCATGATCGAGTTTCGGGTGATCTCCGACCAGAGATGGCGCAGCTCGCCATCGCTCGCGCAGGCCAGCAGACGAGCCGCCCAATCGTTGCTCGGCTGGCCAGGCGCTGGCGGCACGAGCGGGAGTGCCAGATCCCGTACACGGCGCCATTCTCGCACGTCGTAGCAGAGTTGGCAGGCCACCAACGCCGGTTCTAGATCGACCTCGTAGATCGTGCACGGCGGATCCGCCACATCCTGATCGACCACCGGCAGATGGACCACGAGCGCCTTGCGCCTGCTGACTGCCGGCATCGCTTCCCAGCGCCACTCCTGTGGATTCCAGATGCCGTCAGCGTGCGCGTAGATGCACAGCTGGATCGCGATTTCGTTCCACCCGTAGGTGAGGTCACGGCCGGTCTTGAGGTCGAGCACGACGGAAATGCCGTTCCACATCGCCAGCCGGTCGAACGTGCCAGCGATGCTGTAGCGCTTCCACACCACGATGCGCTCGATCATGCCCGGCATCACCTCGATCCCGTGCGCTGCCAGCGTCGCCGCGTACTTGCGCACGTTGGGCTCATACTCCTGTGCGGCCTCGAACGCATCATTCCGGTCGTCCACAG
>Ga0209003_1000004_pt1 | contig 18018 bp, 19 predicted proteins | sample TexAe_OM3H0_M3_FD_187944 | JGI IMG/M metagenome (GOLD analysis project Ga0209003, IMG submission 187944) | Forest soil microbial communities from Davy Crockett National Forest, Groveton, Texas, USA - Texas A ecozone_OM3H0_M3 (SPAdes) (version 2) | ecosystem: Environmental > Terrestrial > Soil >...
GAAACGTCTCGGTCTTGAGCGTGGAATCGATCGTGCGCGCCGCGTCGACGAGCGGTGCGACTGCTTGGTCTGGACCATTCGGCGCTCCCGTGGTCGGCGCGAAATAGCCGAGCGGGTAGGCGTAGGCACCGCTCCACTTGAGACTGTTCGCCTGCATCCATGCCAGTGACGCGGCGATGTCCGCCTGAATCTGGCTTGGCGTAAGGCTTCCGAACCCGGAGTGATTGGCCAAAGTGGACGCATGCGGTGCGACTTCCCAGCCAAGCTCGTCGTGCATGAACTTGAGCTGTGCAAGCGTGTAGCTGCCGCCTGCGCCGATCTGGTCAATGATCGGGAAAAGGCTTGCCTGGTAAGCGAATGCGTCGAGAATCGGCCGAGCGATCGTGTACTGTCCGGCGTAGCTGTCATCAAAACACAGTGAGACAACACCATTGGGATACAGCGTGTTCACCACGGGGTAGACGTCGACGCCACCGAAATAGATCTTGACAGCCGTCCCGTTGTCATTGATCGCGAATCGCCACTCCTGGATCGCGGTCAGCGTCGGCGTGCCGGTGACGAACCGATCGGCCGGTCCGAGCGCGACCGGCACCCACTGGCCGGGCGGCAGCCATTCCAGACCCGGGTTCACGCTGCCGGTGAGGTTGGTCGGCTGCAAGTCCCAGGAGTAGTAACTGCCACCGGAAAGCCCACCGGTAGCAGCGGCACGCAGGTTGAGCAGGCGCAGGTTACGCGGGTCGCTGGCCGCGTCGATCTTGACCCATACGCGCAGCATCTTGCCGGTGAGGTCGAGCGCGGTCGCGCCGGTCTTGGTCAGCGTCGGGAACGTACCGGCGTTACCGGGAGTGACCAGTGAGACACACTGACTGCCTCGGGCGAAGTCGCTCGTGTCGTTCGTGTTCGAGCTGCCCGCGTTCGAGATGGTCCACCCGTGACCGGTCTGGAAGTGAGTCACGACGACCGGTTGGCCGAATCGCGGGCCCTTGGTGCCCACGCGGTTGCGATAGGCCGAGCCGTTCACGGCCAGCCCGACCGCTGAGCTTGTGCCCGAGAGCACAAGCGATCCGTCCGGGCTGCTGATCGTGGTCGGGTTGCCTTGCGGACCGGTCGCGCCGGTCGCTCCCGCTGCACCCGTCGCGCCCGTGGCGCCGGTCGCTCCCGTCGGGCCAGTCGGCCCGGGTGGTCCCTGCACGCCGACCACGCCGGCCGAGACGGGCGCACGCGCGATCGTGCTGAGGTCGAAGTTCGCGCCGGTGGGCGTGATGACGTAGGTTTCGCGCGCAGCGCCCGCCAGCTCCTCGATCACCTTGTACTGGATCCCCGCCACGTAGAGCAAGCTGACCGGCACGAGCGCGCCTGCGGCGACGACGCCGATGACCGGCTGCCGAGCGGCGATGCTCAGGCCGTCGACTACCTCGCCGATCGGGGTGAACGTGACGTGGCCGGCCAGCGGCACGGAGCCGGGCAGGCCGGCCGTGCTGGTGGTCGCCGGCCACGTTCCTGTGACCGTGAGGTAGGTGGCGCTCACAGAACGTCGCCGATCAGCATCATGGTCAGGTCGGCCTTGAGCTTGTCGAGCGCCGGCGTGCCGGTCGCCCTGGCCTCGGTGCTGTCCGGTTCGAGATCGGCAATCGTCAGCTCGATCCCGCGCAGCGACATGTCACCATCGAACCCGGTGCGCATCTCGACGTGGCCGCAGTGCGGGCAGGCGTCCATCGTCACCGCAGACCGCACGCCCATGATCGGGGCACCTTCGCCGTACGCGCCGTTGGGCACCGCGGCCAGCTCCGTGAGGTCGGCCTTGGTGCGCCACGCGACCCCATCGCGCATCTGGGTACCGGCGCGCCCGCACCGGAAGCCGACGGACTGCTCGGTGATCGAGTCGTTCTTGACGAGTTCGAGCAGATCGTTGCCACGCACCGTGTTCGCGATCGAGGCTTCCTGGTACAACCCCTTGCTCTCGGCCCGAGCCATCGTCAGGTGGCCAACGTGCGCGGTACGCGGATCGCGCGAGTGATAGTGCCAGTAGCCGACCCGGTTCATGGCGCGCATCTGGTGGTCAAACGCGGTCGAGTCGAACGCCTCGGTCAGATCCCGGTCGATCTCCTGCACCTGTCCGAACGGGACCGCGTAGCCGTACAGCGTGCGGCCGTCGCCACCCTTGGCCCGTTCCTTGATTTCCATGTCGAAGGTGAACGTCCGAAAGAATTCCTCGACCGGCGCGACCGCTGCGCGCCCGGCCATGAGACTGCCGTCGGCTCCCCACGTGTCCGGGATCTGGTCGCCCAACCCGATGTCCTTCATGCGGGAGATGATGAACTTGCGGATCGTGTTGGCGTTCGCGTTGCCGCGGCCAACGGCGCGCACGGCCTTGGACGCATCGTCGGCGCCGTGGTTGTTCGCCGGCCGGATCGGGTAGCTCCCGTCCGGCATCGCCCATCCCTGTGCTGCGCAGTACCGTCGCGCTGCCGCGTTCAGGTCGGCCGCGTTCGGCGTCGTGATGTTGCCCTGGTCCACCGCCATTACTGGCCTCCCTTGTGATGTAGCGCGAACAGCGCACGCCCGGCCGGCGTCGCTTGCATGATGTTGGTGACGAGCCCGTTGACCTCACCAGGCGGCACCTTCCCGTGCGACTCGGTGATGAGCAGATCGTGCAGCGTCTGCCACGGGTGCGGCGCGATCGACCACTTGCGGAAGCCGGCGCCGACCGTCCAGTACTCCCAGAGCGCGGTGCCCGGACGCAGGGCCAGCCGGCTCGCGTCCCGGTCTTGCTGCCAGCCCTCGAACCGGTCCATCCGGGCGGCGATCGCCTTCACGGGCGGCACACCGGGCGCGAGCGGTCCCGGTCCAGGAGTGCCTTGGCCGGCGTGTGGAATGGCCGGCGGCTGGCCGCTCGGTGGCGTCGGCCCACCGAGATCGGCCACGACAACCTGTTTGACGCCTTCCTGGTCGATCGGGAGTTCCTTGTTCAGCACCTTCTGCACGGCGGCCGTCGGCGCCGGCTGCCCCTTGTTCAGGTTGCGCTTGGGCAGCCGTTCCCACTCGCGCACTTCTTCGTCGTCGGTCCAGCCGCCTTCGAGCGCGAGCAGGTACGCCTGGTACCGCTGCAAACGGTCGCCCCGCATGAGCGCGTCCAGATCCCCACGAACGTTCGTGCCTCGGGCGAACGCGAGACTCAGCGTCTGCTCGAACGGAATCAGGATATTGTTCAGGCTGAATTTGATCAGGTCCTGAGCTTCCGTTTCCGAGGTCGAATACGTCATCGGATCGCCACCGGAAGCGCCGACATAACGCGGTGGGAGATCCAACAGGTTCGCGATTTCGAGATTGGTCATTCCGCGAGCCTCGATCATCTGCATTTGATCGGGATTCCAGCTCAACGGAGTGAACGATACCGAATTGTTCAGCATAGCGATGCCGCCCTCATCGCGCTGATCCATCCAGCCCTGCTTGACTTTCCGCATGGCGAACGGGTCGTTCGCTTCCGGCGAGTCACTGGTCACCTGCAAATAGCCCGGTGGCACACCCGGACGGGCGAGATTCTGCGCCCACTCCTGTTCTTTGTGAGCTTTCCGGAGAGTCCCCATCAAATGCGCTTCGAGCACACCGAAACCGCGCAGCATTCCCGGCGCCGACAGTCCCTTGATATGGATCACGTCGTCAGAGGTGTAATATTCGCCGCCGATTTGGTATTCAATCGCGCCTTGGGGCAGCGTCGTGAATTCGCTGCCCTGCGTGCCGACGCGGCGCACGTAGCACCAGGCAGCCGGTACGGGAATGGCGCTCGTGGCTCGGCCGGTGGCGTCGCGCGCACCCTTGATAAACACCGCGTTGCCGTCATTGATGTAGTCCAGCGCGGCGGCCGCCCAGGTGTTCACGCGGGGCTCGGGCGGGTTCGGCTGTTCGAGCAGCGGCGGACGCGGGTCCACGATCTGTTCGTCGTCGTGCCCGTGAGTCGTGTAGGCGTCGAAGTCCAGGCCCCCGAACAGGAACGAGAGCAGCCGAGCGCCACGCCAGTAGGCGGGGATGCTCATCGCGTGCCGGTAGAGCCACAGGCCGGTCTGGCCACTGACCGCGTAGGCGCCTTCGCCCGGGAACGTCGCCAACAGGTTGTTGATGCCGTAGTCAAGGTTCTGGGTCAGCGCACCGATCCCGCTTCCGTTCCAACCCAGCGCGCGGTTGTGCTGCTCGGTGGGCGCCGTGTCGCGCCATGCTGCCCGGCCAAGCCCCATCACTGACCACCCATCATCTCGATGCCCGTCGCGGCCAGGAACACGGCAGCGCCCGCGATGAGCAGCCCGAGGCCCACCCCGAAATAGTCGATCGTGCCGAACACGAACGCGCCTGAACCGAGCGCCTGCACGACGCCCCACCAGTCGATCGGCTTGTGCGCCGGTCGTGGGTTGGTCGCCCGGGCATGAGCGCGGCGCCACCGTCGGCCGGCCAGCCACATCGACGCGCGCCGGAACGGCCCCGGCTTGCGCGGGTGATCATTCAGGGAGACGGCCGGCTCATCGACCGGGAAAAGCGGAACGGGCATCACACAACCTCCGGAACCAGGGCAGGCTTGGGAGCCGGCAAGTTACGCACAGTATGCACCGCACCGGCCAGCGCGTAGGCAGCGTCCACGGAGCTGGCCGCGTCGCGGCGCATGAAGCGCCACCCGTCGCCGTTGGGCAGCTTGCGGGTGGCCGACAGGTGCGTGTTGATCAGCGGGTCGTTCGGCTGGAGGATCGAGCGCGAGCTGACCAGGCTGGCCAGCTCCATGCAGGATTCGGAGATGCTGGCCCCGGTGATCGAGATCAGCGACGGCTGCTCGCGCTCGGGCACACCCTGCTCGGCCAGCCACGAGAGCATCGAACGCAGATCGGTACCCAGTTGAGCGGCCGGCCCGTTCGGGTACCAGGCCAGCGCGGTCGGTCGGCCGCGGTAGACCAGCATCGAGATGCCGGCGCGCGCCGCGGTAACGCTGTCCCACGCGGCGATGACCTCGACCCGGACGGTGCCGCTCTCGGTGAGTGCGGCGCCGACGAGCGCGACGTGCGAATCGTCCGGCGCGACGTCGACGCACCACGCCATCCGACCGCCCCGGTAGTCGCCCAGCGTGCCAGCGGGGTCGTAGCAGGCTCGCCACGAGTTCATGTCGATCGCGCCATCCCGGGTGTCGACCCGCTGGCACAACACCTCGGTGCGGAAAATGGCTGGCGGATCGGTGGCCAGCGCGTTGCGGATGTAGCCGGTGTCGAGCGTGATGCCGAGCGCGGGGTTGGCCTGTTGCCAGCCGACAGGGTCATCGATCGTGCGGTCCGTGTCCGCGATCCAGCCGAACATGGCCAGCGTCGGCTCGTCGCCGGCCATGGCCCGGTCGATCAGGTTGTTCAAGACGATGGACTTGTCCTCGCCGGCATTGGAGAGGCCCCAGATCTGGCTGTTGGGCCGAGCGGCCGTGGTCTTGCTCAGCGCGCCCCAGGGCTTCCACGATTCCATCTCGCGCAACTCGTCACAGAGCAGCAGATCGATGGTCGCGCCGCGGCCGGCTGACTCGTTGCTGGCCGTGATCTCGTACTCCGAGCCATTGACGAGCGGCATCGTCTCCTGCCCGTTGGCGCGCCGCACGTGGCCCAGTTCCTCACGCAGCCAGGGCGACCGCTCGACCATCTTGACGGTCGACTCCCAGAGCTTACGGGCGCGCCCGAGGGTCTGCGCGGTGCCCATCACGAATTCGACTTGCATGATGAACATCGCGAACAGGACAAGCACGCGAGCGAAGTGGCTCTTGCCGTTCTGCCGGGCCACCAACACCAAAATCGTTTTGAACCGGAGCCGCCCGTTGGGCAGCGTTTCCAACGCGTGGATGGCCAGCCAGCGCTGCCACGGCATCAACGGCTCGCCCAGCACCTCATCAGCAAAGTCGATCATCTTGAAACCCAGGCTCGTTTCCCGCGTCAGCGGGCGTAACGGCGCGGTGAACACGCTCGGCTCCGTGAAGCCGAGAAGGTCCGTACCGGCCGAACCGAGTGGCAACGCGCTAGCACGGGTCGCGCGCTGCTCGTCGGGGGACGGCTCGGCCGGTACGGCTTGTGGGGAGGTCAACTAGACCTCACGCGGTGCAGCGGATTGTGGGCGATCGGCGCGGCGACCGGCTGGCCTTTCGGGGCCTGCTTGGCGCGCGCCGAGGGCGTCGCGCCCAGATCGTTCAGCACGGCTTCGAGACGCTGCCCGATCGCGACCAGCGCGGCGCGTGCGACGAGCTTGTTCCGGAGCGCCTTGACCTCATCGAGCAGATCGGCGCGCTCGACCTCTCCAAGGTCATCAGACACGCCATCGACGCCACCGCGGATCACGCGTTCGAGCACCTTGTCAGCGGCCCGCTCAATGGCCTTGGCCTCATCGAGCGCGTCGGCGTACTTCTGGGCCAGCTTGGCCGCGGCCGCATCCTTGTCGGGCGGCTCGATCGCGGCCAGCGTGGTGTCCACCGCGGCACGCACCGACTGGCTGACGCTCATCATGCTGACCTCGCCTCGGTGCGTCCGGTGACCGGGTTGAACAGCACCGGGTCGGTGCAGTCAGTCGGCCAGTGCCAGTTGCGCACCGCTTGGCCCTGCTCGACGCGGCGCACGAGGTACGGCGACGCGGTCTCACCAGGGAAAACGGTCACGTTGAGCTGATCGTTACCCACCGCGACGACCAGTGCGGCGCGGCAAAACTGTGACTCTCGGTAGTGCACGATGCGGCCGATCTGCACCGGCGTCGGGTTGAGATCGAGCGAGCTGTCCATGACGTCCCCAATCATGATCGAACTACACGCGCGAGTGTCGCATAAATATGCGAAATCCGCTACAAAGCCGCCATGAATGGTTATTCACGACGCGTTTATTTGAATTGTTTTCGATTTCTCAAAATTTATAAAAATTCATTTGGGGAGGGAGAACCATAAAAGACGGGGGATGTTCACTCGATCACGCCACAAGAAAACCGCAGGTCAACGGCATGATCAAAGTGATCTTCGTTTATGCAGGTCAGAGGCATGATCAAATGAGCTTGACCTGCATAGATCGATGTATAGTCATGCATGACACAATCACCAACAATACGAGTGTAATAATTGCCGCTATAGAACGAGTCATGCATCCCGATGAATAACTATGAATGAGTCACACTCGATCACCACACGGTTCGTGGTGTCGGTGGTGGATTCGCAGTCTGCGGATCGCCGGTCGACTGGTTGCACCATGCACATGCGGCCACGAGCCATTGCGGATCGTCACCGACGATCGCTCGTGACCGTGTGTGATGAACGGTGTTCGCCACGACACGACAGTGATCGAGTCGTAACTGACAGCGATATCCATCGCGTTCGAGCACGGCGGAACGGACCTTGCGCCATGCGGTGGTCGATCCGTTCCGCCAATGCTTGCTCACCCGATGCGCTCCGATAGCGATTCCGGCCGGCCAGCATCGTCGCTGGCAGCTTCGTACAGGTCGATCGACACATGACACCCGGAAGGTTGGTTCAACTCGGCTATGACCTTGCTAGCCCGTATTTCGACCACCTGCGAATCATCAACCCACACGCCGGCGCTGGACAGCGCATCGAGGACCGCTCGCACGAGCTTGTCCAGATCGGGCCGCTTGACCGCTGGTGGCGTGCGCCGTTTCGGCGTACTGGCCGGCCGCGGCATCACGAACGCCAGCGTGATCGAGACGGCTTCGCCGTAGGCGAACGCATCGCCGCTGGACCGCTCGGCCGCGTTGCGCACATCGGCCCGCCACGGCGCGACTGCCTTGGACGATTCGACCATTCGGCCTTTTCCGCCGGATTGGCCCATGTAGCGCTTGCTGCCCTGTGGCGCCGGCTTGCCCGGCACCCAGAATTCGATGCGGGCGCTCATCGGCGCTGCCTGCTCTCGAACACGTCGGCACCCAGCGGTTCGAGTTCGGCACGAATCGAGCTGATCAGGTCGGCCCGCTGGCCGTTCAGGCACCACGTGTAGAGCGACGTGCCGACCGCGTTGTACCAGCGCACCGACCAATGCGACCGCACGAACGCGTCCAGTTCGGCCAATGTGTCCGATTGGACGAATTTGAACACTTTCAGCTTGGTCAGCCCATCCTCGGTGATGACCTCGACGCGGCGACGCTTGGGCAGCCCCGTGCTCATGTCGTGGATCCGGAATTTCGTGATCATGGTTCGAGCCTCCTCGGGTAGGTCTGGATGAGCCTAAAGCGTCACGCCCAGTTCCTGCGTCACGCTTTGCGCCCCTCCTAGGGGTCGGGGCGCGCGTGACGCACTGGGTTAACCAGTGCGATCTTGAAGGCGTGACGCATGCGTGTCGCAGCGTGACGCAGCAGGTCAGGGGCGTGACGCAGGGCGTGTCGCAGCGTGACGCAGCAGATCATGAATTCCGACAAATGGGCGTGACGCAAGGCGTGACGCAGACCCCCGTGCGTCACGCCTTGCGTCACGGGCAAATCAGACATTTTCCGGGCCATTTTCGAGCGCTTCCGCGAGCAGTTCGCGACCTACCTCGGTCATCCGCCAACGGCCTGTTTTGCCCTCTTCCAGAGGCTCGATCCAGGGCGGTCCAACACCGGATGAGCGACCGGACAGGTTCCCGGTGCGGAGCCGTTTCCACGCTTGCCGCTTCGCCGCCCCGTCGATCTCGCGTCCGTTGCGAGCACGTCCGGTCAGCAACTGGCGTGCCGCGGCCTCGGTCCATCCCTCATCCGGGCCGTCCAGCGTGTCGCGGATCAGGCTGGCCAGCAGCACGTAGGGTGGCGCGCTGTCCGGCACGTGCGTCAGCTCGACGTTGGGCGCCGGCGCGGTCGTCACGTCCTCGAACGGATCGGCGTGCACGAGGTACGCCGGCCAGCGCTCCGTACCGAGGTCAATCCGGGTGATCAGGCTGTCCTCGGGTTCGCGCTCGACGTCGTCCTTCTGCTTGTCGACGTGCAGGCGCACGATGCGCCGACCATCCGGTGCGTCGCCACCGTCGACAACGCGCAGCTCCGTGTGCAGCGCACCCAGCACACTGCTCGAACCGCGGCCGTTGTCGCCGTTGTGCCCGAGGTGGTGCACGAGCAGCACCGTGGAGCGCCGGCCGCGATCGGTGCGCAACAGGTCGAGGCGATGCACAAGCTTGCCCATTTCGGTCGCGCTGTTCTCTTCCATCCCGACCGTGATGCGCGCCTGCGTGTCGAACACGATCAGCGCCGGATCGAGGTGAACGAGCGCTTTGCGCAGGTCGAGCCATTCCTTGTCATCGGCCACCTGGATCGGGAACGGCACGATCATGAGTTGTTCGGCCGTGAGCGGCTGACCGGCGTTGTGCACGGCCGTCCAGGCGTTCAGGCGCGTTTTCCACCCGCTGGCACCTTCCGCGACGAGATAGACGACGCGACCCTGGTGGCGCGTCGCGTGCGCGCCGAACGGCTGCCCGGTGGCCACACAGCACGCCATGTCGAGCGCCAGGAACGTCTTGCCGCATCCGGGCTTGCCGACCATCCGGGCCAGGGTGTCGCGATCGAGGATGCCGTCGATGAGCGGTTCGGGATCGGGCAGCTCGTTCAGGGCCGTCTGGTCGAGGAAGCGGCCGAGCAGCACGCGCCAACTCTCGAGTTTTTCTTTCGGTTCGGCAAGAGTCTCAGCCGGTGAGGAATTCTCGAGATTTCCCGGTTCGCTGGACACCTCCTCGGCAGCATCGATCGCCGGCTCGAACAGGTCAGCCTCGGCCAGCGACTGCACTGCTGGGGTTGCTGGTGTTGCCGGTGTGGGCACGCTGGCAGGCTGCTGATCGGCCCGGTCAGTGCCGTCGTTGTCGTCGAGCGGCAGATCGGCGGCCGTAAACGCCACATCCGGGTTCGGCTCGATCAGGCCAAGCTCCGCGGCGACGTCGGCGCGATGGCGACCGCTCGTGCGTGCGAGGTAGTCCAGCTTGGTCAGCGTGCGCACGCCGGCCAGTTCCTCGGGTGGGTTGTCCGTCCAGACGTGCAGCGGACCCCAACCGGTCGCCGTGTCGAAGCGGGCGCAGCCGAGATCGTGTGCCGTGGCCGACTTGTACGAGCCGTGCTCACCGGGAGCTGTCCAGACCGGGCAGCCGCAGTTGTCGATCTTTCCGGTGTCGATCCATCCGTCCGGTTCGAGCAGATCACCCCATGGTGTGCGCGCGTCCCATTCATCGACCGTGCTTGGGCCCTCCGCTGCGCGCTCGTCGAGTTCGGCCAGCCGCAACGCTGCGGCGTTGGTGCGCTGCGCGCTGGCCTCGACGATGGCGTCAAGCAACGGCGCCGGCAGCGCGACGACCGGCGCGCCCGTGAACACGTAGGCACCTTCTGGCCGGCTCGATGGCGGGATCAGCACCTGTCGGTTGGCCCACATCACCGTGAAGAGGCCCCCATCGTGCTCGATCTTGAGCACACCGGAGCTGGCATCGCTGGGCAACTCGACGCCGGCAGGCAGCTCGAACCAGTAGTGGCCACCGTCGCGGTGCGCCCATTCGGGCTGGCCGTCTGGTCCGCTGGTCGCGCTGCTGCCATCCTTGAGCTTGCCGGGCGATCGCACTGTCATCTGAACGCCCAGCGCGCCGTGAGCGGCCAGCCAGCCCTTGAACGCGTGGTTCTCCGGTGCCGTATCGACGTCGACTACGACGAGCCGGCTGGCCCCGAGTTCGATGCCCAGGTTGACCTCACCGTGACGCTTCTCCAGACGCGCGATGAGCGCCCGGACGTGCTGCTTGTCGTCGGGCCCGAGCGCGTGTGCGATCCCACAGGCATGCCGCGCGCGTTCAGGCCGCGGCTTGCCGTTGGCCAGCGCGTCATCAACGGCTTGCTGATCGGCCTGCTTGCGCGCGCGATCCCCGAGGATGCACATCGGGATTTTGGTGCCGGGGCGATCGATGACGACGTGCAGGCCGCTCGCGAGAGCGAAGCTCGCAACATCGGCGGCTTTGCCCTTGCCGGACAGAGCCATGGCCAGTGTGGACGCTCCGAGCATGCTCAGACCACCTTCCAACGGTCGCCCATCACGGCGAGATCGGTTCGGAGCACCGGAGTGCGTTTACACACGTCGACCATGCGTTGACTCGGCGTGGCCATGATCTTCTGCACGTCGCGCGCGACGGATTCGTCACCGTCCACCACGAGTTCGTCGTGCATGGAAAACGCGAGCTGATCAGCGATGCCGGCGTCGTCGCAGGCGACGACGGAGTCGGCCAGCAAGTCGTAGGCCGATCCGGACACGACGTAGTTGATGGCCTTGTGCGTCTGGACGCCCAGCTGTCCCTGCCAGAACCCCATGGGCACCGAGACGATGCGGCCGGCCAGCGTGGGCACCTTGCGGTAGCGTTCGCCGATCGAGCGCAGCTGATTGAGGAACTGCTTGGTCCTGGGCATCGCGCGGAAGATCGATTCTTTGAGCGAACGCGCGTCGTCGGGGGTGACCAATTCCTCTGTGGACAGTGTGAGGTCAGCGGCCAGCTTGTCCAGTCCCTCACCGTAGAGCTGTGCGAGCAGCACGATTTTCGCTGCCTTGTAACCAATCCCGGCCGCTTCCGCCACGCCGTAGTAGAACTTCTCGCCGCGCTGCTCGTAGCCGACCAGCGCCTGCTCGTCGCCGGCGAGGTTCGCGGCCATGACCGGTTCGATCTGCGACCAGTCGATCGAGGTTCCGATGTGGTCGAACAGGATCATCCCGCGTGCCGCGTCCGGGAACTGCTGGATCGGTGGCGAGCCCATCGAGCTGCGCCCGTGCGCGGCCAGCAGCAGATTGGTCACCGGATGGATGCGGCCGTCCGCGTCGGCAAGCTGCGCCATCTTGCCCAGATAGTCCGACATGATCTTGCTGATCTGCTTGTGTTCGGCGAAGGCACGCGCGACCGGCCACAGACCGGCCAGGCGGGGTACATCAGTCTTGGTCATGCGGAACTTGCCGGTCTTGGTTTTCGGCCAGCGTGCCATCGTCGAGTGGAGCTGGCTGATCTTGCTCGCGGACTCGGCGAGATCCTGACCGTTCCCGGGTCGCACGCCGGCGGTCGTCAGCACCTGTTCGCGTCGGTGCTGGTTGGCCTGCTCCGCGTCCAGATAGCGCGTGTAGTACTCGAAGTCGACTTTGAGCCCAAGGCACGCTTTGCGCAGATAGACCCGATTCATGCGCTGCTCGCGCTCGCGCAGCGCCTCGGCCGCCGCGCCGGACACGCCGCGGCTGGAAAACGGGTGATCGGTGGTCAGCGTGTCCCACGCGGCCTGGCGCAGGATCGGCACCAGACGGGCCGTGGCGACCGCGTCGAGCGCGGCACCGATCACGTACTGCGGAAGATCGAGGTCGGCGCGCTTGTAGCCCTCCTGGGTGCTGCGCCATCCGTTCACCGCGAACAGGCCCCTGATCGAGCCGTCAGCGAACCCGAGGTGCTGCTTGGCCAGATCCTCCAGACCTTTTGGGACGAGCGTGTCCGACCAGGCCAGCCGTGCCCAGAGCAGCGTGTCGCTGATCTTGGCGAGATCGGCCAGCGCGATCAGGCCGTTGCGGTAGAGGTTCGGCGCGTCGAACGTCGAGTTGTGCAGGTAGATCGTGGTTACCTGTGAGTAAGCCCAGCGGATGGCCTTGGCCTGCCAGGGCACACGCGGGTCCAGAACGACCACCCGCCTGCCCCGGCGCCCGTCGGCCGCGTCGGCAATCTGGACGGACTTCAGGTGCACGGCCAGCTCGTTCAGGCCGAACGTCTCGATGTCCGTGGCCAGCGCGCCCGTGCGCACGATGTCGAGCAGGAGGTCTCGCACAGCGTCGTGGTCGCCGCAGGCCAACTCGATGGGCGCACCGGGCAGCGACGTGAGGTCGAGCCGGCCATGGATGCCGGGCGGACGCGGTACGCCCGGACGGGATGGTGAGGATGCGGTTCGCGGTGACGGTTCCGTCACGGTAGGATCCCCTCGTTCGTGGCTACTGGGTAGGTGGACATGATCAGGGGCCCGGTCGGATGGAAGTCCAACCGGGCCCCTTCACGTGGTGGCGATGTTAGCTCAGCCGCGTTCCCACGGTGCCTCGCCGGACTGCCACTGCTGAGCAGCCGAGCGCAGTTCGTCGGCCACAGCCGACGGCCCAACGAACCCACCGATCGCGTAGGTGAGCTGTTCGGACTTCTGGAGACTGTCCAGCTTGTCACGAGCGTCCCGAATGATCTTCGAGAGCTTGTCGATCTTGGCGTCCTTCACGCGGAGTTGTTCACGCAAGTTCCCCTCACGGCGAGCGAAACGCGCCCGGGCCTCGCTGTCCGCGATCGACTTCGCCTCGATGAACTGCTGGTTGGCCTCATCGTGACCACGGTTCGCCGCGTCTCGCTGCTCGCGCAGTTCCTTACAGGCACGACGCGCATCGGCCAGTTCCCGCTTGACTTCGTCCAGCTCGTCGACGTCAAAGCGGGCCAGCTTGCGATTGGCCTCGGCCAGCGCACTCTTGGCGACGTTCAGATCCCCGGTCAGCTCGCTGATCCGGACACGCTGCCGACGGATCTCGCCCGCTTTGGCCCGGTTGTCGCTGCTGATGTCCTCCAAGGCCCGTTTGGCGTTGGACGCGACCCATTCACCCTCACGACGCCGATGCAGCGTTCGCAGGCAGTCGGCTAGCTCGACCATCTGGGTATCGTTGATGCGGTTCAGCCACGGCTCGGGCGCCCATCCCGTCGAGTACCCGGGCGACGACTTGGTCAACCGCTCGCGCAGCGTGGCTTCGCTGTTGGCCAAGGTGTCGATGGTCTCTTTCTGTTCGTTGATGATCGCGGCCTGCCGGTTGAGCATCGCCAGCGCGTTGTCGGAAACCGGGTTCCACTGCGATTCGTCCGACGACACCCCGAGTTCGGTGAGCCGTTCCCGCAAGCGTCCCCAACGGGCACGGTCATCGGGGTTTCGGTACGGCGTGAATTCGATCTTGCTGCCGTCCTCGGAGGTGGTCACCGAGTAGACACCGTTGAGCCGGTTCGACTCAGTCACGGTAGTGAACCTCCGTGTCCTTCTCGTTCTGCGCGGTGTGGATCGGCGACGCGGAGCCGCTGTTGCGCGCCTCGGCGATGAGCTGGACGGCCTGATCCAACGTCAGGTTGGCAATGGTGACCGTGTAGGTATTGTCGGCCTTGCGAACCATCTTGTCGCTGTCAGCGCGGCCGGGGCGGTCATTACTTGGCACTGGGCTTGCTCCTCTTCAATTCATTGATCTCGCTACGCTTGAACATCGTGTAGGGATATCCGCCCGTGAGTGCGTGATACCGGGTGATGGGGGGTTCTGGGTTGGTCTCGGTGCGTCGCGACCACCGGTCGAGCGTGACGGTTGAGATCCCGAGCATGCGAGCAGCAGCCGCCTTGGACACATAGCCGCTCGGGATGCGTTCGTCTGCCCAGCCCGGTGGGCGCTGGTCGTACGCGGTGCGTTGCCTCATACGATCACACTAGACCACACTCGATCGTTAGGCTACTGTGGCAGGCACACCAACGCGGACAAGCTCAACGAAACGGAACCGAACAGATGAGCATCCTGCCACTGCGCGACTACCAGAGCGAATGCATTGATGCGGTGTTCGAGCGCCTCGACGGGCCCGAGCCGAGTCAGCGCACCGTGGTCGTCTTGCCGACCGGATCCGGAAAGACAGTGATCTTCTCGCACTTGGCCGCTCAGTTCCGGGAGACGCATTTCGGCCAGGATCCCCGCGTGCTCATCCTCGTGCACCGTGACGAACTGGTCCGCCAGACGGTCGCCAAGTGCGGCGCCATCACCGGTTCGACCATCGGCGTCGTGCAGGCCGAGCGCAACGATTACCACGCACCGATCGTGGTCGCATCCGTCCAGTCGCTCGGGCAACCGAGCCGGTTGGACGCGACCACGATCAGCCTGGCAGGAGGCCCGTTGCTGATCATCGTCGACGAAGCGCACCATGCCGTCGCACCGACCTATCAGCGGATTCTGCGCGAACTGGGCGCGTTCGTCAGCAGCGAGGGACTCACCAGCGCGGTCGGGTTCACCGCGACCCTCATGCGCTCTGATGACCTCGGACTCGGCGACGTGTGGCAGTCGGTCGCCTACCAGCGCTCGATCAAATGGATGATCGAACGCGGTTGGCTCGTCGATGTGCGGGGTAAGTCCGTCCCGGTCGAGGATCTCGACCTCGACGCGGTCAAGCGCACGGCCGGTGAGCTGCAATCGGGCAGCCTCGGTGAGACCATGCTGGCCTCGATGGCGCTGGAAACGGCCGCCAAAGCCTACGTCGAGCAGGCCAGCGACCGGCTGGGAGTCGCCTTCTGGCCGACCGTTGAGGTGGCCGAGCAGGCTGTGGACGCATTCACCGAGCAGGGCGTGACGTCGGCCGTGGTGACCGGCACCACCCCGCACGAGCAGCGGCAGCACATCTACGCAGAGCAGTTGCGCGGTCACATTCAGGTGGTCCACAACTGCATGGTCCTCACCGAGGGGTGGGACCAGCCCCCAGTGTCCTGTGCGCTCGTGGGCAGGCCGACCAGTTCGACCGGGCTCTACATCCAGATGGTCGGCCGCGTGCTGCGTCCGTGGCCAGCGGGCGGTAAGCGCGACGCGTTGGTGCTCGACGTGACCGGTGCGGCACGCAACCACTCGCTCGCCACGCTGGGTGCGCTGACCGAGACCCCCGACCGGATGCCGGCCGACGGTCAGTCGCTGGTCGAATTCGAGATGGCGCTGGCCGATGAGCAACAGGATATCGAGCGCAAGATTCTGCTTCGCTCGAACATGGTCGACATTGACCTGTTCGCCCGGTCCACTACCGCGTGGCTGCGCACCGACCGAGGCGTTTGGTTCATCAACGTTCGCGACGGCTGGTACTTCCTGTTCGAGGAACGCGACGATTCCGGCTACGTGGTCGGCTTCGCGCCCAACCGCGGGAAGGCCGAGCGGCTGACCGAGGCACTGTCCCTCGACGTGGCGATCAGCCTCGGTGAGGCGATGGCGATGGACCGGGACCCGAGTCTTGCCAGCAAGGTGAGTCCGTGGCGTAAGCGCAAGGCCATGGCTACGGAGCGGCAACTGGCCGTGCTGCACGAGCCGGCCGAGAATCCCAAGGAACTGACCAAGCAGGAAGCGAGCGACATGATCAGCATCAAGTTCGCCAACCAACGATTGAAGTGGGCTGCCCGATGAGCGAAGTCAAGGTTACCCGATGAACCCGCAACTCGGCGCGCGAGTGGGATGTTGGGAGAGCTGTATGGGCTGCTCGTTCGGCTGCCTGGTCCTGCTCGCGCTGCCCATCCTGGTCTGCTCCGCCATCGTCATGATCGTGAGGAAACGATGATCGAAATCAAGCCGAACACCACCTGCGATCGATGCGGCCATCCGCATCGCAACCACGGCGTCATCGGCTGTGTCCTGATCTCCTGCTCGTGCCGCGGTTTTGCCATCATCGTGGCGTCGCCGCTCCGGATGGATCGCGATGACGCCATCCGGGTGCTGGCACGACATGCCACGTACAGAATCCTGTCTGATCCGCGTTTGGCGCACGAACAGAACAAGCGCTTCCTGGGGCTCAGTCGTGCCGTGCGCCAAGAAATCCATGACGCTGCTGACGAGTTGCTTGGTGGCACTCCCGGCAGCGATGAGATCGAATGGGCATTCGAGAGTCTGGAAAGGACGGATCCGAAATGAGCCGGGGTGCGCACGCCGGCAATCGGGCAACGGATCCATGGATGCGGCGTGACATGCTGACGGCCGAGTTCGAGCGTCCCAAGCTGGACGGGACTCGGCAATGGTGGACGCTGGCCGGACTGCTCGCGTTCGTGAGCGCGCTTTTCGTCGTCGGGGTGATGTTGAGTCAACCGCCAAGCATCGCCCCGGTCGGCCCGCACGGCGGAATCCCCTCGAACGTGACCCTGAGCCAGACGTTCCCTACCGAGGCTCCATAGGTTTCGTCGTCACCGATCCCGCATTCGATCGGTGGGTACGGGCCTACCAAGGAAAAGCAGTGATTCGCAGCAACGGAAGGATCGACCTCACGATGAACGAAGACAACCTTCGACAGACCATCGACGCCACGATCGATGACGTCGCACCGGAAGGCAGCATCGGCGAGACCGCGGAGCTGGCCCAGTCGGCTGCCGACGCCATGCGCGCCTCGATCGCTGCGGCCGACCAGCGGGCGCGCGACGCGGTACGGACTGCACCGAACACTAACGCCGGCGCTGCTGTCCTGGCGGCCGACTTCCACGAGCGTCTGCGCGCGGCCGGCGCCAGCATGGCGCGCTCGATGCAGCATCTCGCGATGGCCGGCCAGCTCGACACCGAGCCGACGCCGGTCAGCGACGCCGTGATGAGCCGGGATCTCGTGGACCACCCCCAGCACTACACGAGCCACCCGAGCGGCATCGAGTGCATTCAGGTCACCGAGCACGCCGGTTTCAACGTGGGCAACGCCATCAAGTACCTGTGGCGCACCGAGTGGGGCGAGAAGGGTACCGACCCGGTCGAGGACCTGCGCAAGGCAGCGTGGTACATCCAGCGCGAGATTGACAAGCTGGCCAAGCCGTGAGCCTGGCAGAACGCGCGTTCATCGTGCTCTCACTGCTGGTCGCTCTGGCCCTTCTGGCGGTGTTTCATGGGTGAGCCGATCCTGTGCAAGCACGAGCTGCGCGTGGAGCAATGCTACTGGTGCAAGCCGAAACCACCTCCGGTACCCGTCGAATCGATCTTCGAAACGCCAGACGATGTCGGCCCGTGGTTCATGGCCGCGTACGACTCGGATTGTCAGACCTGCGGTGCATCATTGCTGGCAGGCAGCGACGAGATCCGTTTCGTCAACGGCGTGATCGAATGCAGGGAGTGCACGGACGATGACAACTGACACCTTCGAGAGCGCGTCGCCGGCAGCGCGACCGAGGCCCACGAGCAGCGGTGAGCCGGAAGAGGTCAAGCGCGACCGGTTCGGGCGATACCTCTTGCCCGAGTGCAACCTGGGGCCAGCTCAAAAAAAGGAAGTCCCGTTCACCCGAGCGACTACCTTCGCCAAGTCGATCAGC
>Ga0209003_1000005_pt1 | contig 14482 bp, 11 predicted proteins | sample TexAe_OM3H0_M3_FD_187944 | JGI IMG/M metagenome (GOLD analysis project Ga0209003, IMG submission 187944) | Forest soil microbial communities from Davy Crockett National Forest, Groveton, Texas, USA - Texas A ecozone_OM3H0_M3 (SPAdes) (version 2) | ecosystem: Environmental > Terrestrial > Soil >...
ATATTCTGTGCGAGCACGTTCAGCACTTTTCCTGAAGCGTCGCGACCGGCGAGACCCTTCGCATCGGCAGGAAACACGGGAAGGTTGCGGTCCCATCCCGTCGGAAGCTCACGCTTCTGCATTAACTCAAGCTCCGCTGCGAGGTCTGGGTATTGAGTGCGGTAGGACTCAAAAAGTTCCGTCCACTTCTGTCGGGCTGCAGAGCCACGTTTGCCGATCCCGGCTGTGAAGTGGTCGTACACGCCATCGGGGACGAAGAACTTTGCATCTTCAGGAAATCCATAGGCCTTCTTGCACAACCGAACTTCGTCTTCTCCGAGGGGCTCTCCATGCGCAGCGGCGGTGTCCTGTTTATGTGGTGAGCCGTACCCGATATGACTGTCGAGAACAATGAAGGTGGGGCGGCCTTTGGTCTTTCGAAAGACCTCGAGGGCTTGTTCAATCCGGTCGATGTCATTCGCATCACCGACGCGCAGCACGTTCCAACCGTAGGCGAGGAACCGACCTGCGACGTCTTCGGTAAAGGCAATACGCGTGTTGCCTTCGATCGTGATGTGATTGTTGTCGTAAATCCAGCACAGATTGTCGAGCCCCAGATGTGCAGCCAGTGATGCAGCCTCCGACGCGATTCCTTCCATCAAGCATCCGTCACCGCAGACGCTATAAATGTTGTAGTTGAAGATGTCGAAGCCAGGCCGGTTGTAGCGGTGGGCGAGCCATTTTTCAGCGATTGCCATGCCAACGCTCGTGGCCACACCCTGCCCGAGTGGGCCAGTCGTAGTCTCGACACCTGAGACCCAGTGGTATTCAGGATGGCCGGGAGCCTTGCTGTCGAGTTGGCGGAAGCGGCGAATATCGTCGAGCGTGACCGAAGGTTGCCCCAATCTTTCATAGTCGGCATTCACAGCTTGAACGCCTGTGAGATGAAGCGCAGACCAGAGCAACATGGAGGCATGGCCGTTTGACAGCACGAAGCGGTCGCGATTGGGCCAGATGGGGTCCTGCGGATCAAAGTTGAGCGCACGATTCCATATCGTGTAGACGAGCGGCGCGAGCGCCATGGGCGTTCCGGGATGACCGGAATTGGCCTGCTGCACGGCGTCGATGGACAATGTGCGAATCGTGTTGATGCACAACTGATCTAGTTCTGCGGCGCTCAGTTTCTCAACTGGGGCTATTGCGGTACTCATGACTGCCCTCCGTAATAATTTTGAAAATCGTGTTTTGCCAGTTACGCTGGCACTCCTGGAGCCTCTGCATCAACTCCGTTAGGTGCCTCTTTCTCGAGTGCAGCAACTTTGCCCAGGCGTCGCAAGTGGCGATCCACCTGGCTGAATTCAGCTGCAAGAAAGGTTTCGACAAGGTCCCAGGCAAGCATGGTTCCCATGACCCGCCCACCGAGACAAATAATGTTCATGTGGTCGTCCTCGACTCCTTGCCGAGCCGAGAAGTGATCATTGATCAAGGCGGCGCGAACTCCAGGGATCTTATTGGCGCAGACGGAAGCACCAACGCCGCTGCCACAAACTGCAACTCCGCGCTGTAGCCTTCCTGACGCCACTTCCCGCGCCAATGAAGTCACAAAATCCGGGTAGTCGTCGCCTGGCTCGAACCGATTTGCACCGAAGTCAACAACATCATGACCCGCGGCAGTAAGACGGCCGCAAAGATCCTCTTTCAGTCCAAACCCACCGTGATCGGCGGCGATTCCAATGCGCATAATGCTCTCCTTTTATCGGATAGAATGAGCCGGCTTCACCCGGATCAAGCCACTTCCATCTTCGACTCACTAACAACTTGGCCGGCGGCAGCACGATCGGCCAAAACTACGGCACGATCCCCGCTTAAGCGGCCTGCTGGAATGGAAACATCTCCAGCTTGCAGACGGGTAAGCATTGCTGCCTTTTCGGCTCCGGTTACTACCCACAGCACGCGACCCGAGCGGCTGATGAGGGGATACGTCAGCGTCATGCGGCGACGTCCCTGGTAGATTCCTGTAAGTGCGACATCTGTATTTGTCACATTGAGGACCGCGTCCCCCGGCACTAGCGACGCGGTGTGGCCGTCGGGACCAAGTCCCAAATGAACGAGGTCGAGTACTGGTGGTGAACCTGCGACTTCGGTGAGAGCCTGCGCATATTGGACGCAAGCGCTTTCCAAATTGCTGGCTCCCACCGGCATGGCATGGATCTGATCAGGGCGCAAAGGCGCATGCTCAAGCAGACTTTCGCGCAGATGAGTCAGATTTCTGTCGGCGTCGCCTTCAGGTGCAACTCTTTCGTCCACCTGGAAGACATGTACGTGTTTCCAGGGAACATCTTGCTGCGCGAGATGACGAAGCATGACCCATGGGGTCTTGCCCCCGCTCACGGCCATGACAAATTTGCCGCGAGTAGCAACCGCATCTCGGGCCTCTTTGGCGATCAGCTTCGCAGCTGCGAGTGCGACAGCGTCGGCATCGGAATGGATTTCAATCTGCATTATGCCGCCTCGCTAGCAACCTTGAATGCTTTCTTCTCGCTCGGATTGTTCCAACCCCCAGGTGGCGTGACTCGATCAACTTCGTTCGGGCCCCAGCTTCCTGGCGCATACTGATAAACAGGCGTTCTCTGTTTCAGCACCGGTTCCACGATCCGCCATGCTTCTTCGACGTAGTCCTCACGCGCGAATAAGGTGCTGTCTCCCGCCATCGCCGCCCCGAGCACGCGTTCGTACGCATCCATTTCATCCGCGCGCGGAGAATGGCTGGCCACCATTTCGCCAGTTTGCAGCGCCAGCCCTTCCGCGTCAGGAGCTAGGTTCATCATCCCCATTGCGATTGTGAGCTCTGGACTCAAACGGAGCCGGAGATGGTTTTCAACCAACTGGCTGTCGGGAATCAGTGTCGGTGGCTTACGAAACTTGGCGACAATCTCGGTGCAAGTTGTGGGCAAGCACTTGCCGGCGCGAATGTAAAATGGCACGCCTTTCCAACGCCAGGAATTGATTTCAATCTTCACTGCGGCGAAGGTCTCGGTTTGAGAATCTTTCGCCACGCCGTTTTCGTCACGATAGCCGCGGAATTGACCACGCACCAGGTCCTGTGCCTCGATGGCTGGAATCGCTCGCAAGACCTTGACTTTCTCGTCACGAAGCGAATCGCTATCCGAACGGACCGGCGGCTCCATGGCGAGATTCGATAACACCTGAAACAAGTGGTTCTGGACAACGTCGCGGATGGTTCCCGTCTGGTCATAGAATCCGCCGCGGCCCTGGACCCCGAAGTCCTCTGCCATCGTGATCTCGACGCTCTCGATAAAATTGCGGTTCCAAAAGGACTCCACAAAAGTGTTGGCAAACCGGAACGCCAAGACGTTGTTGACGGCTCGCTTGCCTAAGTAATGATCGATGCGAAAGATGTCGCCTTCCTCGAAGGTGCCAAGCAGAACCTTGTTGAGTTCCTGCGCGGAAGCGAGGTCATGGCCGAAAGGCTTTTCCACGATGACTCGCGCGCCGCGGCCACAGTTCGACGCCGACAAGTGCTCGACGACGGTTTCGAACAGGACCGGCGGAATTGCCAGGTAATGCGCAGGCCGCTGTGCGTCTCTAAGCTCGTTACGGAGTTGAGTGAAGGTCGACGGATCCTGGTAGTCGCCGTCCACATAGCGTAACAACCCGATCAACTTTTCGAATGCCACGGGATCGAGGCCGCCATGCTTCTCCAAACTGTCTTTCGCACGCGCGCGAAGCTGATCGAGATTCCATCCAGCTTTGGCCACGCCGACCACAGGAACGTTGAGGTGTCCTCGTTTCACCATAGCCTGCAGGGACGGAAATATCTTTTTGTAGGCAAGATCGCCGGTAGCGCCGAAGAAAACGAGCGCGTCTGAATGCAAACTGGTCATGAATAGCTCTCCCTTAAGCAGCTTCAGATTTTTCTTTAGGTTTTTCCAGGTGCCCGCCAAATTCGAAACGCATTGCGGACAGGAGTTTGTCGGCATAGTCTGCTTCACCGCGTGAACTGAAGCGCTCGTAAAGCGAAGCGGTGAGAACCGGGGTTGGCACCGCTTCATCGATTGCCGCTTTGATTGTCCAGCGGCCTTCGCCGGAATCCGACACGCGGCCGGCGAACTTCGAAAGCCCGGGATCTTGAATCAAGGCGGTTGCCGTCAGGTCCAGCAGCCACGAGGCGATCACACTGCCCCGGCGCCACACTTCCGCAACGTCCCGCAGATTGAAATCGTACTGGTAATGTTCAGGGTCGCGTAGCGGGGTTGTTTCCGCGTCCACACCATGTTGTTGCTTGCCAACATTCGCTGAGCGCAGCACCGACAGCCCTTCTGCGTAGGCCGCCATGACTCCGTACTCAATTCCGTTGTGGACCATTTTGACGAAGTGGCCGCCACCGTTGGGGCCGCAGTGCAGATAGCCCTGCTCAGCGGTGCCGTCGAGTTTTTCGCGTCCCGCGGTGCGCGATATATCACCGATTCCCGGAGCGAGCGCGGAGAAGATCGGATCGAGATGCTGAACGATATTCTTTTCGCCACCGATCATCATGCAGTAGCCACGTTCGAGACCCCAAACGCCACCGCTGGTGCCCACATCCACGTAGTGAATCTGTTTGGGAGCGAGGTCTTTTGCGCGCTTAATGTCGTCGATGTAGTAGGAGTTTCCGCCGTCGATGAGGATGTCACCTGCCTCGAGGTGCGGCAACAGATCGGAGATCGTCTGATCGACCGCCGCAGCTGGTACCATGAGCCACAGCACACGTGGCTTCGCTAGTTTTTTCACGAGATCGACAAGAGAATCAGCTCCGACTGCATTCTCTGTGACTAATTCACTCACAGCCTGTGGAGATCGATCGAACACCACGCAACTGTGTCCTTTTTTAATCAGCCGCCGCACCATGTTGGCGCCCATCCGGCCCAGCCCTATCATTCCAAGTTGCATAAGCTCTCCTCTTCTAAAAAGGTCGTTTGATTCACTGTGTTACTTGCATCACTGAGTTACGCAGTAACTCCATCGCCGCCGCTACACTTTTGTCAGTGCCGAAGACTGACGTACCTGCGACAAGAACGTTGGCTCCCGCCGCAACTGCCATTGGAGCCGTCACCGCATCAACGCCGCCGTCGACTTCTAGATCACAATCGGGGTTGAACTGATCAATGATTTCCGCGACCCGCCGAATCTTGGGCAAAGTTGATCGCAGAAAGTGCTGGTGCCCGAAACCCGGATTCACCGTCATGACTAATACCTGGTCGAGATCCGGAAGAATGTCTTCCAGAACTGTGGCAGGAGTCGCTGGATTTATTGCCACTCCAGCGCCCTTTTCCAGTGCCTTAATACGCTGCACAGTGCGGTGCAAATTGTTGTTTCCTTCCCAATGAACGAGAAATGACGTCGAACCCGCCTCGGCAAACTCGTCGAGGAAACAATCCGGATTGGAAATCATCAAGTGCGTCTCAAACGGCAGACGCGTGACTCGGCGAAGCGACTGTACAATCGGCGCTCCGATGGCGATGTTGGGGACGAAATGTCCGTCCATCACATCCACATGAATCCGATCGGCTCCCACCCGCTCGGCTTCTGCAACTTGCTCACCCAGGCGAGCAAAGTCGGCCGCAAGAATCGACGGAGCGAGTTTGATCAGATCGTGTTGCATGTTGCAAATTTCTCTCTAGCTCACCATTTACTCAGTTGTCGTTCCCCATAGTTCGAAAATGTTCACACATTCCGAGAGAGACGTGCGTTTTGGAGACTGCTCAGGCCACGGTTCCCACCGCGCTAGGCCTGACCGATTCACCGTGGAACAGTCGTAAGCGCGCGCTGACCACCTGCTTCACAGAATCTACGACTGGCCGCAGAATCTTATAGGGCACGACTTCATTGGAGTCTCGGGCCAGGCTTGCTGCCAGTGACTCCCGCCAGGCGACACGCAGTTCGGTATTGATGTGAATGATGTTGATTCCCGAGCCGATTGCCTTGCTAAAATGTTCATCGTCGGTCCCTGAGCCACCGTGTAGCGTGAGAAAGACCGCGGCCGCTCGCTTGATTTGCGCAATTCTTTCGAGATCCAGATGCTTCTTCGCTTTTCCCTCCACCATGCTCTTAAGCATGCCGTGCCGGTTGCCAACGGAGGGAGCGAGGATGTCAATTCCGGTTGCCTCGACGAATTGTCGGGCTTCCTCTGGTGTCGTGAGCTTGCTAAAGTCGGCCTGAGCGCTTTCGTGGATTTCGGATCCGGTACCGATATCGCCGATCTCACCTTCGGCAAGGATTGCGGGATTGATCGCCTTGATCGCTTGAACCGTTTCTTTCGTTCGAGCCACATTTTGTTCAAAGGGCAATGCGGAAAAATCAACGCCCACAGAGTCAAAGCCCGCATTAGCCGCTTCCACTGCTTTCGCCAAGGAATGTGTATGGTCTGCATTGAGAAAGACCGGTACGTCCGATTCCTGGCGCAGGCTTTTCACCAGAGCGGCCAATTGGCGCGCACCAAAGAACTCCCGCTCTCCTTCGGAGGCGCCGACGAATACCGGAAGTCTTGTCTCAGATGCGGCCGCGATCACCGCTTTCAACAAGACGTGGTCGGCGACATTGAAATGTCCGAGCGCCGCGCCTTCTGTTTGCAAACGCGTCAAAACCTCGCGCAGCGTATCTTTGGTCGTGTTCCTGAGAGTTCCATTTGCCGTCATTGCTGCTCCTTAAATTTGCGGTAACGCCGAATTAAAGTGTTGGTGGAGCTGTCGTGATTCAGCACGGGCTCTGCTGGGTTCTCGAGTTCGGGAATGATGCGTTGCGCGAGAACTTTTCCGAGTTCCACACCCCATTGATCGAACGAATCAATGTTCCAGATGACGCCTTGAGTGAAGACCGAGTGCTCGTAAAGAGCGATGAGCTTGCCCAGGGTTTCGGGGGTGAGCCGGTCCGTGAGAATCGTATTGGATGGGCGATTGCCTTCAAACACGCGATGCGGCACCAGCCACTCCGGAGTGCCCTCTGCTTTCACTTGCTCTGGCGTCTTACCAAATGCCAGCGCCTCCGCTTGAGCGAAAACATTTGCGAGCAGCACGTCATGATGGCGGCCCAGCGGATTGAGCGGCTTCCCAAAGCCAATGAAGTCGCAGGGAATGATGCGGGTGCCTTGATGGATCAGCTGATAAAAAGAGTGTTGGCCGTTGGTCCCGGGTTCACCCCAGTAGATGGGACCTGTGTCGTGACTGACTGCTTTTCCATCGAGCGTGACATGCTTCCCGTTGCTTTCCATCGTTAGTTGCTGCAAATAAGCGGGAAAGCGTTTCAGGTACTGTTCGTAGGGCAATACAGCGACAGTGTCTGCACCGAGGAAGTCGTTGTTCCACACCGCTAGCAGGCCCATCAGAACCGGCAGATTGGCTTCAAATGGCGCGGTGCGGAAGTGCTCATCCATTTCGTGGAAGCCGCTCAGCATGGCGCGGAAGTTCTCGGGACCGATGGCAATCATTGTTGATAGGCCAATGGCCGAATCCATCGAATAGCGTCCGCCAACCCAATCCCAAAATCCGAACATGTTGGCGGTGTCAATACCGAACTTTGAGACCTCCGCTGCGTTCGTCGAAACGGCGACAAAATGTTTTGCGACCGATTTTTCTTCGCCACCCAGTCCGGCCAGCGACCAGGCGCGAGCGGTCTGAGCATTCGTCATGGTTTCGAGAGTGGTGAACGTTTTTGACGAGACAATGAATAGGGTCTCCGCCGGATCGAGATCCTGCACCGCCTCGGCGAAGTCGGTTCCATCGACATTCGAGACAAAGCGAAAGGTCATCGAGCGTTCCGAGTAGTGCTTGAGCGCCTCGTACGCCATGACCGGACCGAGGTCGGAGCCGCCGATTCCTATGTTGATCACATTTCGGATGCGCTTGCCGGTATGACCTTTCCATTCGCCGCCGCGTACACGATTCGAGAAATCAGCCATGCGGTCCAGCACCGCATGAACTTCGGGTACTACATCCTTTCCATCCACAAGGATCGATTTATTTTTCGGAGCACGCAGGGCTACATGCAGTACCGCCCGCTTCTCGGTGATGTTGATCTTCTCGCCGCTAAACATGGCGTCGATGCGCGCCCGCAGGCCGGATTCTGTGGCAAGTTGGAGAAGGAGCTTGAGAGTTTCGTCAGTAGCGCGATTCTTGGAATAGTCGAGGTATAGACCGATCGCTTCCACGGCCATGCGCTGCCCGCGCTTTGCATCGTCTGCGAATAACTGCCGCAAGTGGAGTTTTGAAACTGTTTTGTAGTGAGACGTCAGTGCTTTCCACGCGGATTGTTTGATCGCTTGTTTCTTAACTTGTGGTTGAGGGCTTGCTGCCATTCTGATCTCCTTCTTGTTCTCATTCTTGTTGAAACCTCGTCACGCGAACTAAACCGCCGCGAGGGATGCTTTTTCTTCGTCCCGTTTCTTGACGGTATTCAGACTCTGCAGTCCGAATGTGGCAGCCCCAAGAAGAGCTGCGCGCGTAGTAATGACGTGAATCGGAATTTGCTCCATTAAGTCTTTGAAGCGGCCTTTCCTCGTAAAAATCTCTACGAACTGTGGTTCTTGCAAGAACTTCAAGAGGTGAAGGGCAACGCCGCCAGCCAAGTAAACTCCGCCCGTTGCCAGAACTTTCAATGCGAGATTGCCAGCCTCGCTCGCCAGGATTGAGACGAGCAAATCGACCGTTGCCAGGCACAAGTCGCTTGGATGTTGCGGATCGAGAGCTGCCTCAACAATGGCTTTTGTGTGATCTTTGGCGGATGCAATCGACCGAGCACTCTCCGGTCGTTCGGCCATGTTTTCCTCATCGCGTAAGAATTCATAGAGGTTGGGAACGCCGATTCCGGAGCAGACACGCTCTACTCCCACGTGTCCGAAACGCGGAAGCATATATTGCAACAATCGGATTTGAAGCGCATCCGTTGGAGCAAAATCGGAGTGCCCGCCCTCGGAGCCGTGAGCAATGTACTCGGCGCTGTCCCAGGTCAGAAACGATTCTCCCAAGCCAGTACCCGGTGCAATGATGGCTATGGGGCCATTTGCCACCGGCTCTCCTTTGGTTATAGTGATCATCTCCTCGGCGCGTAAGGCAGGGACCGCACGTGCGACCGCCTCGAGATCGTTCAACAGGTGAGCGGCTTTCAGCTTTAATTCGTGCGCCAGCGTGCCCTCATCCAAGACCCAGGGCAAGTTTGTGGTCTTCGCGTGACCATTGATTACAGGGCCCGCAACATCGAAAGACGCGACATCCACCGTCATGTTCACTTTAACGAGAAATTCCGCGACCATCGCCTGCAAGCTGGGATAGTCGGCGCTATGGAAAGTGGTTTGAGCCAAGGGTGCGTGCGGTCCGGACTCGGGCGAATAGATCGCCAGATCTGTTTTCGTACCGCCGATGTCGCCTGCAATCAGCATTGTCAACTCCCAGTCGCTTATCTAAGCGGTCGCATATCGCTCGCTATTCGGTTTCGATCCACTGACGGCGTAGTACAAGATGTACAAGTAGCAGATCACTGGGACGAAGAAAGCATGATGAATTCCGATGTGATCGGCGATCACACCCTGAAGTAGAGGGACAATTGCGCCCCCCACGATGGCCATATTCAGAATGCCGGACGCATTCCCCGTCAAGGGACCGAGTTCGGCTACTCCCAGGCTGAAAATTGTCGGAAACATGATGGAATTGAAAAAGCCGACGGCCAGGATGGTCCACATGGCAAAGTGCCCGTGAGTGAGCATTGATAGAGTAAGCAGCAATGAAGTGCAAATCGCGAATGCACCCAGCAGGCGCCCGGCTTTAAACCTACGCAATAGTCCCGCGCCGAGAAAACGGCCGATCATCGCACCGCCCCAGTAGAACGACACATACCCCGCGGCGCTCTTTGCCGACAACCCCGCAATGTCTTCCTGACCGAAATAGTTCACCAGGAAGCTTCCGATGGAGACCTCTGCGCCTACATAGGCAAAAATCGCGAGTGCGCCAAAAAAGAGGTTGGGATGTTTCCAGACCGAATCAGCGCCTTTCGCCTCAGGCCGGTATTCGGCGTGTTCAATGGTCGGCAACTTAGAGGTCGCAATCAGGGTCGCCAGTAGCAGCAAGGCTATTCCGATCACGGTGTAAGGCATCTTTACGGACGCGGCTTCTTGCATGCGGTATAAATGCAACGCCGTTGGCGAGAGGGCGTTCATTTCTTCAATCGTCAAAGGAGCGGCGGCCAGGATCAGCAGTCCCCCGAGTTTAGGGGCGATCGTGGTGCCAAGCGAATTAAATGCCTGCGTCAGGTCTAAGCGGCTCGAAGCGGTTTCTGCTTTTCCGAGCACTACTACATAAGGGTTGGCTGCCACCTGCAAGCCGGTGATGCCAGCTGCCAATACAATGAACGCGCCCAAGAACAGCGGGAAGGAAGCGGTAGAAGCCGCCGGCAAGAACAAAAACGCGCCCGCCGCCATGCAAAGCAATCCCGCCACCATTGTTTTCTGATATCCGATCGCGTTCACGACCTTCGACCACGGAATGGAAAACAAAAAATAAGCGGAAAAGAATGCAAACTGAATCAGCATGACCCGGGCATAGCTCAGGTCGAAGATCGACTTCAGATGCGGAACCAGAATGTCGTTTAAACAAGTGAGAAATCCCCACATAAAGAACAATGTGGTCACGATGGCCAGAGGTCGCGCGTAGTTCTCGGCGGGCGCGTTCACCGAAGCAATCGGAATCGATCCCGAATTAGTTATTTGTCTAGTTGCCATTCACCGTTCTCCTACCACCATGTTTCTACTTGCACTCCATAAGTGAGCCCGTTGCTGCGATTCTGGAATGGAGTACCGCCTACAAATCCGCGCAATCCATCTGACCAGTTCGCGTAAGTGAGGAATGCACGCAAAACCGGGCGACTGAAGAACTGGCGCCCCGCTCCAATTTGTGGGGCGATCGTGAATTTCCGCAGCCAGCCATCGTATTGCCTGCTACTGCTGTGGGTGTGATCAAAACCTCCCTCGAATGCGAGGGAAAGATATTTTGTAAAAAAGACCTCCGGCCGGGCGCCGACCGATGCCCATTGGTCCCAACCGTGTTGCGGGTTGCCATCGTGTGTACGCTGAAGAATGAAGATCGGCATGATGGCAAACCTGTCGTTGGGTTGAAACAAAATATTTTCCGTGACAAGGAATCGAGCGGTGCTGTTGATGAATCGAGTCGGGTCATCAATGGATGTGCTGAAGTTGCTGGCCGGACCGGTGCCATACTGAATGCCAAAAGCGTGATATCCGCCATGCCATTCGAGCCGCTGATGGCGTATTCCGAATGCGTAGCCGTTGCTGGTTGGAATGACTTCGCCAGCGGACGTTGTCCCGCCTTTGCCGGTGGCAAAATCGAACCATCCTGCTAGTGTGCCGCCCGGAGCTTTCACATCGTAGAAGCGCACGTCGATGTTGCTCTTGACGTAGTTACCATCGGCGGTCTGGATATCCGGGCGCGCTCCGGCCAGGTACCCAACGGCCAGCTTGCCGGCTCCGAACTTCAGGTCTTCAAAACCTGCGCCATAACCACTCATATCGAGCGGGTAGAAATCATTGATCTCGATATGCTGGCGACGATAATATCTCTCGCCTGCCCAGAACTTCGCGTTGGGCTGGCTCTCAAAGATGTTGCCCGCCCTCACAAAGACTTCCCGCAAACGAAATTGGTCGTTGCCGATTCCGTTGTTGAAGTTCGAGTAGCTGGCTGAATTGGAGGTATTCGCCTCCAGCATGACCTCAGTTTTGAACCATGCCTTGTCGGAATCGTGGTCGGGGTTCACCCAGTTGTTAACGAAAATGAATTCGCCATACGTTTCAGCTTCGTTTCCCAGTCGGTATTTGGCTCCCGCGCCCGGCGCCTGAAAAGCAACCTGTTGACCGCCCTCGCTGTTCAGTCCATACCCGGAGCGGAAATATCCATGGAACTCGAATGTGCCCAGTTGCTGTTGTAAGCCGGCGATCTTGGTTTCCGCTTCCTGCAAAAGGTCATAGGTTGGGACTGACGGGATTTGGCCCTGGTACTGGGCGCCCACTTTATTTGCGTTTCCGAACAGGACCTTCCTGACAGCATCTTCGGCAGCGAGTTCGGCCGCTGAAACTGTCGCTTCGTCGGCAGCCGTCGCTGTTGCTTTTTCTTGTGCTGCGGCTTCCTTATGCTTTTGAATTTGCTGTTCGAGAACGGCGATTCGCTGCTGCAAGTCTTTCGTGGTTTGTTCGTATTGCTGTTTGAGTTGCTGAAGTTGCTGCTGCAGATCACCGCCCTGTTGGGCGCAAGCGCATGAGTGCAGAACGACCACCACAGCTACTATTGCAACCCACTCCGAATTGAGAGCGTCACGCATGCGTTGAGTGTTCGGGTCCCTTCAGCCGCGCGATAGTCTCGCGTGGCCTAATAGGTGAATGCAATCACCTTGCCGTTTGTCCGATTGCGTCGGTCAGCTCGTCTTGTGCTTGCGCATATTCGAGCTGCGATTGGAGGAGAAAAGTCTGTGCCTCGAACTCCTGTGCAGCAGCAGCGTCTGCCTGCGAGCGCAAATAAGTGCCCTCTTTTAATTGTTGTAGGGAAACTCGTCGCGCCTCCTGGCGAGTTGCCAGCAATTGTTGAGAGACTGCAACCATCTGTTGCGTCCGCTCAAGCTTGTTATAGGCGGTTTCCACTCGGACTTCGATCTCATCACTAATTCGAGCCAAATTTTCTTTGGCTTGTGCCAACTGTGCCTCTCGTTCTCGAAGGGTGGCCCGTTTTTTCCCGCCATCGAATAGGTCATACCCAAAGTGAATGCCAAAGGTCCCAAAATTTCGTGCGAGGAACGGCACGTTTTCCTGATAGCTATAACGGGCGAATGCCTCGATGTCGGGTATGTACTCGCGCTTGGCTGCACGCACGCCTGCTGACGCTTTCTCCATTTCAGCCCGCGCCTCGGTGATTTCTGGGTGGGAGTCCAATGCGAGTTTTATGCATTGCTCGCGCTCGCAGTTATCGCCGGGTGGAGAAACGTCAGAATCGAGTGCGATTTCAGTCTTGAGCGGGAAACCCACGATGTCATTGAATGTCAGTCGCAGATCCGAGAGCTGAAGGTCCGTGGTTAGCAGTTCCTGCTTGGCTTGTAACAACTGTGCCTTACTTTCGATCAGATCCACTTCAAGCGTACTGCCGTACTTAACCTGCTGTACGCGCTCACCTTGCAGATCGTCGACGGCGCGAATCTTTGCTTCGATAGCTTGGCGTCGAGACTGCGTTACCAGAATGCTGTAATAGAGTTGCCGAACTTTCAGGGCCACATCGTTCTCGACTCCGCGTGCCTTTTCACGACTCGCGTTCAGCTCTGCTCGTGCGACGTCATTTCCTGCCTTGATTTTGAAGAGTTCGGTCAGTGGTTGGGTCAGCCCCGTGCCACTGCTGATGAAGTTCTTATCGCCCTGATTGATATTGAACTGCCGCGGCGGAATCGCATTACCTCCTACAATTCCGAATGCACCTTCGGGAATGCCGATGAACTGGGTATCGGTTGCATGCGCAAATACACTATCGTTTCTAATTGTTGGCAAATAAGCGCTTCGCGCAACTTCCTTGGCATGCTTCTGTTCTTCGACATGAAAGGCGGCGATGCGCACAACGTGATTGTGTTTCAGCGCCAGCTCCACGGCTTCGTGGAGATTGAGGCGACGTGGGACGTTCGATTCTGGCTGCTGTGCCAGAGCAGACGTTAACAGGCTGAACACAGAGACCAGGCCCGTCGCCCACTGTCGGAACCCGCGAATTCGAGTATTTTGATGAGGGGTCATGATTTCGCCTCCTGGGGCGTGTTCAGGTGTTCCTGAATTGCAGTGAGGTCGCCATAATTCAGCGGCGACTTGCGCATCAGGGCTACTAGTACCAGCGCGACCACGCACGCCCAAGCCACGAGGTAAAACCCATCGTTTATGCTCAGCGTGTAAGCCTGAAGACGAAGCCGAGCGCTGATGACGCCAACTGCCCGACCTATGGCTGCCGCAATTCCGGATGATTTTGAAAAAAGTTCCGTTGCCAGCTGGTGAATGTTGGCATCCGTGATCCAATTTCCGGTCTGTACGTGTAGGCCGAGGAGATTCGAATGTAGCTTCTCCCGCTGCGCGACGAAGTGGCCCATGTAAACGGCACCCAGGTTTCCGCCAAATAACCGTACAGTCTGAAAGAAGGCAGAGAAGGTCAAGATCCACTGGGGTTTCGACATTCCTCCTGAAAAAATCCCCCACAAAATGATGGTTCCGACCAGACCAATAAAGGCGAATCCCTGCCCAACTCCCAGCAGTAGTTCGGTGCGGTAATAGTTTGAGGCCGACCAAACGCTGGTGAGGTCCGCATTCAGATAACAGGCAAATGCCATGCACACAAAACCTGAGGCCATGAGCAAACGGGAGTCCGTTTTGTTGGCCATTAAGAGCCCGGCAATGAGCGCGATGAAGAGCAAGGGGAGAGCGCTCCAAATA
>Ga0209003_1000006_pt1 | contig 13915 bp, 12 predicted proteins | sample TexAe_OM3H0_M3_FD_187944 | JGI IMG/M metagenome (GOLD analysis project Ga0209003, IMG submission 187944) | Forest soil microbial communities from Davy Crockett National Forest, Groveton, Texas, USA - Texas A ecozone_OM3H0_M3 (SPAdes) (version 2) | ecosystem: Environmental > Terrestrial > Soil >...
CGCTGGGTGGCGGCGACTACCGCCGATATTCCAGCGTTGATCCCCCAGATTAAAGCTGGTCCGGCGCCGTCCCCCTATACGGGCGAGACGAAATGACCGCCCCAACCAAGGATGTCGTGATCGGCAAATATGTCGAGCTGCGCGACGAGGTGAAAGCCATCAGCGAGCGTCACGCCGCCGAGCTGGCCCCTTACACCGAACAGATGGACAAGATCGAGGCATGGCTGCTGGCCAATCTTAATCAGGATGGCGTCGACAGTTACAAGACGAGCGCCGGCACCGCCTACAAGACGGTCAGCATGTCGGCCAGGATGGAGGATAAGGTCCCCTTCCTAGAGGCGATCTATCGCGGTATCGCCCAGCGCATCCGCGAAGCGCTGCCCATCGGCGACAAAGAATGGGCGCCCGAGGCGGTCGATTTGCTGACGCAGATCATCGCCGAAAGCGACTGGTCGCTCACCGACATCCGGGTCAATAAGACCGGCGTCAAGGAGTTCATGGAGATGAACGCCAATGCGGTCCCGCCCGGCGTCGCGGTGGAAAGTTTCACCAAAGTCAATATCAGGAGAGCGTGATGGTTTCGACCGACGGGCAACCGCCCAATCCCGACGTTCTGGCCTTGCAGCGCCGCCAGATCGCCCTCGACATGGCGCTGCGTTATTTCCCCGGCAAGAGCGCCGAGACCCTGACCAAAAGCGCCGCGGTGTTCGAGGCGTTCCTCAAAGGAGAAAAGCATGAGCAATGAACTGACCCTCGCCCCCGAGTTCGGCAACCTGCCCGCCGACCTCAAGCAATGGGCGACCGGCCTGCTGGGCCTCGCCGACGCGGCCTGTGGCGGCATCGCGACCGGCGGTCATCCGCGCCTATCGATCAAGGGCCGGCAATTCACCGCGATCGATACCGACGGCGGCGAGAAGCGTGTCGGCAATTTCAACCAGGAACTGGGCGTGTTCGTCGACGTGGTGGTGGTCGGCGCCAACCCGGCGGTGTCCAAAGCCTATTACGATCAGCCGTTCGATCCGGCGACGACCGAGCCGGTTGCGCCGACCTGCTACTCCGACAACGGCATCGCCCCCAGTTCGCGCGCCGAGAACCCCCAGGCGGTCAACTGTGCTTCCTGCCCGCACGCAGCGTGGAGCTCCAAGGTCACGCCGGGCGGTTCGCAGATCAAAGCCTGCGCCGACGCCAAGAAGATCGCTGTGGCACTGACCGAGGATATCCAGGGGCCGATTTATGAGCTGCGTATCCCGGCCGCCAGTATGAAGGGCTTCGCCACTTTCGCCGCCGGCCTCAAGGCGCGCGGCGTGCCGGTGCCCATGGTGGTGCTGACCCTGGCGTTCGACAGTAGCGCGACCTACCCCAAGCTGATCTTCAAGCCCTCGCGCTATGTCGACGGCAAGACCGAGCTGCCCGTGATCCAGGAAATCCTGCGCGACAGCGGCGAGGAGATCGCCGAGGCCGTGGGGTCCAAGGATATCCCGCATCAGGGTCCGGTTGCCGTCGCGCCGGCGAGCAACGTCGTGCAGATGCCCCAGCATCAGCCCGCGCCGGTTCAGCAACAGGCGAATATTCCGCCCCAGCAGGAAGCGCCCGCGCCGACCCGTCGCCGCCGCGCCGCCGCCGCGGCCCCGGAGCCCGTCGCACAGGCGGCGCAGCCGGTTACGTCGCAGGGGCTGGGAGAGATGAAGTTCGATGACCAGCCCGGCGCCACGGCGACGGCGGTGCCCTCGGACGCCGCTCTCGACGGTATCCTGGCCGGCATCAAGTTCAACTGACATGGTGCGCGACTTTTGCGCGCTCCTGGAAGAATGCCGCCGCAAGGCGGCATTCTCGACCTCGGACCTGGCGATCTGGTTTGAGGTACCGCGCTCGTCGATTTTCAACTGGCTGCATGGTCGCCAGCCACATCCCTACCGGCGAGACGCGCTCGATGCCCGCTTGATGGCCCTGGTCCGGGTATTGGGCAAGCCTAAGAGCCCATTCCCGGTACCTCACTTCTCCAGCCAATATGCACGGCGCGGCTATATTCGGGATGTCCTCAATGTTGTCACAAACAAAAAGCTTCCTTGAGCTGATCCTGCCGCCGACCGGCGTCTTCTGCGCGGTCCACTTCATCCCCGGCCAGGACAAGACCAAGCCCGTCCATGAGTGGTATGGCTCGATCGAGGAAGTCGCTGACCGGGTGGAATATTGGGATCGGCAGGGCTTCGATACCTACCATGCCTGCTCAAGCTTTACGGTCGCCGGCACGGCGTTTGCCGGGCGCCGGCAGGCCAACGTCGCCGAGGTCGCTTCCTTCTGGCTGGACCTCGATTGCGGCCCGAACAAGAAGTATCCGAACCAGCGCGCCGCCGCCGTTGCGCTGCAAGCTTTCTGCGAAGTGACCGGCCTCCCCGGCCCGACGATTGTATCGTCCGGGCACGGCTTGCATGTTTACTGGCCGCTTGATCTCCCGCTTCCGGGGGGTGTCTGGCGGCAGCACGCCAATCAGCTCCGTGAGCTTTGCGCGATCGAGGGGCTCCATGCCGACCCCGCGCGAACCACAGATCATGCCTCGATCCTCCGCACGCCGGGCACGCATAATTACAAGCGCTCCACGGCGACGCCGGTCACGCTCCTACGCGATAGCGGGGTCTTCGACAACGATGCGATTTTGTCCATTCTGGCCTCCACGGTCCAAGAGCTTCCAGGCATAGCTGGAGCGCCGCTCCTAATTCAAGCCTCGGAAAATACTCAGGTCGACCTCGGAAATCTGGGAGGAACCAGCGCGCCGGCCTACGCCGAGATGGTCGCCGGGGCCTGCCCTCAGATGCAGATCATCCAGGCGACGCGCGGCAATGTCCCCGAGCCAGTATGGTATGCGGGCCTCACCATCATTGGGCGCTGCGAGGACGCTGACCGCGTAGCACAGGAATGGAGCGCCGGGCATCCCGCCTATGAGGCGCGCGAGACCGTCGCCAAGCTAGCACACGCCCGCGCCGCCCCCGGCCCGACTACCTGCGCCCAGTTCGAGGCGCTGAACCCCGGCCCATGCAGCAACTGCCCCAATCGCGGCAAGATTAAATCCCCGATCACGCTGGGCGTGTCGGCCAAGGTCTCGACCGCCGAGGCGCCGGCCAGCAATAGCGACGAGGTGCGCCCGGTCCTGGGCGCGCCGTACCGCTGGGGGCCTAAGGGCTCGATCTGCTATGACCTCTGGGACAAGGAGACCGAGACCACGACGGTCGAAGTGCTGTACCGCTTCCCGCTCTGGGTCCAGGCGCTGCGCAACGGCGAGAGCAAATCCGACACTCATATGATCATCCGCCATTGGGCGCCGGGGCGGGGATATCAGTCCTTCGCGCTGCCCATGATGGCGATCAAGGGTGCTACGCTGGCAGGGCATCTTGGCCAGCACGATATCGACATCCCCGAGCCCGATATGCGGCGGATGCGGGACTATCTCAGCAAGTCCTTCGCGGCTTGCGTCGACATGGAGAGACGACAAATGGGCTATGAACAATTCGGCTGGAAAGAGGATGGTTCATTCCTTCTTGGCCTGCGCCTCTACAAGCCCGACGGTACTGTGCAGGCGGTCGGCGGCGACGATGAGGTCGAGCGGCGTGGGCAGTTCTTCGAGACGCGCGGTAAGCTCGAGCATTGGAAGCCGGCCGCCCAGCAATTCTTCTACGATGGCATGGAGGCGCACGCCTTCACGTTGCTGTGCGGCTTCGCGGCTCCCCTGATGGCCTTCACCGAGGACGCCGGCACCATCGTCTCGTTGCTCGGCCCCAGCGGTCACGGCAAGAGCCAGGCGGCCACGGGCGCCATGTCCATCTACGGGCTGGATGAGGGGATGGAGCTGAAAACCAATGACAACGCCGCCCCGCGCTTTACCGCCATGGGTGTGCTGAACAATCTGCCGATCGTCACCAATGACGCACACAAGATGACCGACGACCAGGCGCAGAACTACGCGCTGAATTTCACTGACGGCCGCGACAAGATGCGCGGCCGCGTCGATGGCGGGATCATCGCCCCCAAGCGCGCCTGGAAGACCATCATGATTTGCACCTGCAACAAGTCGCTGGTCGACAAGATTGGTACGCCCGAAGACGCCAAGCGCATCTTCGAGTTCTATGTCAAGCTGCCCGATCATGCCAAGATGAGCGACGGCGCGCTGCAATTGCGCCAGCTTCGGGCGAACCGCGGCACGGCCGGCGATTACTGGATACGCTTCCTGGTGCACCCCGACAACCGCGCCAAGGTCAAGCAGCTCGTCGAGGCGATGATCACATTCTACGGCAACAAGCTGGGCAATCGCCCCGAGGACCGCTTCTGGATCAGGCTGCTGGCCGTGGTGTCGGCGGCGGGCCGACTGGTCAACGCTATCGGTCTGCTGGAGTTCTCCCTGGAGCGGTTGATGCAGTGGGCGCTGGCCCAGCTTCTAGAACTGCGCGAGGGCGCTGTCGGCGCCGAGCAATCAGCGGTCAACAATCTCGCCCGTTTCATCGACAGGCACCGCGCCAACACCCTGACCGTCTTCGCCGACCAGCAGGTCGGGCGCGGCAAGGTGGTGGTCCACAGCGAGCCGCGTGGACCCCTCTTCATCCGTGTCGAGCTGGGCAACACCGGCATCCCCGAGCGAGCCTACATCGAGCAGAAAGCCTTCCGGGCCTGGTGCGCCGAGGAGAGCGTCAACACCAACGAGACACGCTCCGAGCTGGTGCGGATGAACATCGTCGAGCGCTGGGGGCATCTCTTCGTGCTTGGCAAGGGCACGTCTCTGTCATCCGGTCAGGTCAAGGTCATGGAGATCAACATGACCAAGACCGCGCTGACCGGCGAGCTGGAGAAGATCGAGGGCGGTCTGTCTCAGGGCGTTGTCGGAAATAGGTTATAGGTATTGGGGGCGACGGCAACGCGCTCGATGTAGCCGTTGAGTTCGCGGGTTCCGGCCCCATTGTCGCCGAGGTAAATAGTTCCTGTAGCGTTGGTAGTGCGGCCCGAGTCGGCGCCGGTCACCACAGACCCGCTACCGAAAACAATGCTATCGTTCGTGTTGTTGTATTTAAGAGAAGTTTTTGCTCTACCAGCTACTGTCTGGCCGCCAGCGGTCGCAGTAATGGTTGTTCCGTTCGAAAATATTTGCACGGTATTTGACGGCTGATATTGCTCACCCCACGTCCCGGCTCCGCTGAACCAGAAAATCTTATTGCTGGTTACGAAGTTGACCGCATTCGTTTGCGCAAACACGCTTCCCGGCGTCACACGCAAAGCCTTGTCGAGAGCGCCACCGCTTACAGCACTGATGTTGTCGGCGGCGCGGGTGGCGGTTGACCCAGTAGTGGGTATCCAAGGCGTAGAGAACCCGCCGGCTTCGAAATTAGCATCATTTACCGTGCCGCTAACAGTAGCCGTGACTGTTCCGGCAGATGGGGTAAATGTGGTGGTTACGTAACTATTAACTCCGGTTCCGGCTAGACTTCCGGTATAGGCACCGCTAAAAGTAATTGTTCCGGTTCCGTAAAAGGAAACAGAATATGGCACTCCGCTAACAGATACGCTTTGGGTGCTGAGAGTTGCGCTATTTAGAAATAAATTAGTGCGGGACTCCCAAGCAGCGAGGCCGGCGGCGGTGATGCATGGGGAATTGTTGGGAGCAATAGAAAGCGCAACAAGAGTATTTGGGCTCCCCCAACAGGTTTCAGCGCTAGCGCGGCTATCGGAGATCTGCGAAGCCCAGGAAATCAGCCCCTGGTCGACCGAATAGTATTGCCCGGTAGAAAAATACATATCGACCGAGCCTTGGTTATGGTCGATCCCCGGAAGCACCCATGACGGATAGGACGCGAGCAACGCGCGGCGTGGTCCAACATCGGCCGCCGAGACAGCGCCGGCCCAAAGAGCCGCAATCAGGAGGAGCGCGCGCATTTAGCTATCCCGCAAAAAGGTTGCGCAAATCTGCATGTCGGCCGCCGAGCCAAACGTCGGGGTGCCCGGAGTGGTGATGATCAGGTAAAGCGTCGGGGACGCCAGGACGCGAGCAGCACCTAGCCCGTCGAGGCCATAGACCGTATGGGTGCCTAGGACTGAGGAGGCTGTGGTCAGCTTGATCGTCGGATAGACGCTGAACACGTCGCCCGCGGCGATGGCCGGCGCTTGGTGATCAGTCCAGGTCGAGGCGGTTGGCTGGCTCTTGAATGGCGTTACGTCGAACTCGGCCGTTTGCGCATCCTTGAGGTCGATGCGCAGGCTTTGTAGGATGCCCGAGGACGACGGACCCAGCAGCGGCGTGAGCGAGATCAGCGGGCCGACCTCATAGCCCGCTGAATAGGCGCTGAGAGACGTGGTGACGGTAGCGCACGCTTCCGAGGTCACGCCGCCTACCGGCTGTACCTGCGCCTCGGCATTCCAGCCGGCGGCCAGAAGCAGCGCGGCGATAAGAAACTGTTTCATCTTGCCTCCTATGCCGTCAGCCGGCGTTGATTGATCTTTTCCAAAAGCTTGGTCAAGCTATTCTCGGTGCGGGCTCGCAGCCGGGTCTCGTCGACCTTGACGGCGGTGTTGAGTAGCGCCACCGAGGCGTCTTTCTGCGCGGATAGCAACTTCATGAACTCCGGGTCGGCCTTGTCCAACGGGAAGTCGATAATCTGCTGAAGCTTGGACAGCGACTTGTCGACCAGCGCGTTGAGGACTACACCGCCCTCCACTCCATCCCCAGCGCGTAGCCCTGCGCCTGGAGGACGGGGAGCTGCTTCTTCAGGCGGTCGCCAATATCCGTCCGGTACATCGGGGAGTTCGGCAAGGAGAGGCGCTTCATCACGCGATACGCCGCATTCTTCGCTTGCAGCACCGTCTCGCCCGTCCCGTGCGTCACCAAAACATAGTCCCCCGCTGTCACCCAGATCGGCGCCGTCGATACGGACCCATCCATCTCGATCGGCGCTTCGCCCATCATCATCTCGCAGGGGGATATCTGGGACATGATCGAGGGTTGCAAACCATAGATCGGGATGCCCGTCACCTCCTTGCGGGTGAACTGGCTGTAGGGGTAATCCGGGATCGACAGCACGACGCCCACCGCGATCGTGTCCAGCAGGAAGTTGTGGCTGTCCCGGCCCTCCGCTAAGTTCATCAGCCATTCGGCGTGGTCTCCCTGGTGCAGCGCCTGCTGGATGTTAAAGAGCGGCCAGCCGGGGCGACAGGTAAACTCCAGAGGCAGCGGCGTGCCATGCTCGTCGATGATGCAATTCACGTCAATGTAGCCGACATAGCCCGCTTTTTCCAGCGCGGCCTCGACCGGCTTCAATACCTTGTCGGCCAGCTTCGATTTGCGCACCACCCGTAGGACGGTCCCCTGCTCGCCCGTGGCGACGCCGAGGTCGTCATTCATCAGCTTCTTGAACTCCCAATTCTCGCACCAGCCCTCATTGAAGCCGCCGGGGCCGAACCAGCCGCCGACCGCCATCTCGGTACCGGGGATGAACTCCTGGAGGATGAAGGCGCGCTTGAGCTTGTTGGTCTTCTTCCAGCGCTCGAGCATGAAGACCATGTCAGCAGGGTTTTTCGAGCAATAGGACAACGCTTTATCGGCGTCGCCGTCGGGCTTGGAGACGAAGCGCTTCATCTCGCGCTTGACGTGCCGGATCGCTGCATCGTAGTCGGTGAAGACCTTCGAGCTGGGCACTTCGATGCCCGCTTTGCGGAAGATCGCCTGGCCGGTGCCGCGCTCCAGTTCCCATTTGGCGCATTCGACATTGCAGCCGACGACGGGGATGCCCTCGCGGCGCCACGCCTCCATGTCATCGACGTAGAGCGTATTGTCGGGCAGGAACACCAGATCAGCCCAGCGCTTCCATTCACGATAGTCGCTGACTAGATCGACCAGGCCGCGACCGATCCAGCGCGTCTTATCCGTCTGGCGGATATAGACCTTGACCTTGTGGCCGTCCTCCATGCAGCGCAGCGCCCAATCGACGGCGTAGCCGCCCTTGTCGATAATTAGAATGCGCATCAGCGTTTCCGCCCATGGGAACGGCTCTTGCCGGCCTTGTGCATGGCAATGGCGACTGCCTGCTTCTGCGGCTTGCCGGCCTTCATCTCGGCCTTGATGTTATGCGAAATGGCCTTCTTCGACTTCCCGGATTTAAGAGGCATGATGCTACTCCTTTCCTTCGCGGTTGCGCGCCCGCTTGTCGGCATTGCGCTTGCGCCGCCATTGCGTTTGATTGGTCTTCTCGGTCAGCGCCTTGATGCGCTCGGGGTTCTGCTCATACATCGGCGCTGGCCGCACGCCGAGAAGCTGCTCGGGGATGGAGATATTGGTCCCCTCCTTCCGGTGCAGCAAGCTCTCGATCGAGATGGGTGCGGCCTGCTCGCCGATGAACTCGCCGCGCTCGCGCAGCCTCTCGCCGAGTGTGCTGTTCTCGGTCGGGTTGGCGATCGGCAGGCCGCGATAGTCCTGATTGCGGATCAGATCGGCACCGAGCGACAGCGCCGGGTTAGCCTTGTTCTGTACCTCGGCCAACGGATCATGCGCGTAGCCCAGCACGTCCTTCATATAGCCCGGCACCATGGCGCGTTCCTCAGAGCCGTCATAATTCTCGCCGCCGGTCTTATAGAGCCCCAGCAGTGTCTTGTCGTCGGGCGCCTGGCCGGTCTTCAAGAACTGCATGATCGAGCCGGTGACCCCCGTCACGATGGGCAGCGCCACGACATATTTGGCTCGCTCGGTCAGCCCCTTGCCGGTGGCGATATCCTTCACCCCGCCGCCGATCTCGCGGATGGTGCCGATGTTCCAGGTCGGGCTCAAAGTCAGCACCTGGGCGATCTGCTTGCCGGTCTTGTTCCAGAAGAGATTATCCTGCACCAGCTCGCCGAAGCGGTTGTCGATGCTATCCCAGATCGCCTTGGCGGCCTGCTGCTGGGCTTTCTCGGTCGCGGCGGGGTTGGCGCGCAGCCAGTCGGCCATGTTGTCATAGAAGGCGCCCGCCTTGAGCGTGGGGATATATTTGTCGAACAGGGGCGCGGCGATGGTGTCGAGCAGCCGGCCGGCATTCTTGGTCGCTTCTGGCACCGCGCCGGCCACGGTCATGCCATTGCGCAGCGACGCCTTTAGTTCCTGACCGAGTGTGCCGTTCTTGTAGGACTGCCAATAGCTGCCCTTGCCGCTGGCGAACATCGACGGGTCGCGCTTCAGCACGCGCATGTTGGCGTTGGTGCCAAGGTCAGCGATCTTGTCGAGTAGCGAGCCATTGCGCGCGGTCGGGTCTTTGAGATAGGAGCCGATCAGCTCGCGCCCATGCTGGTAGGTTTTGACCGGCGCGGTGATCGCCATCCCTGCCGTCTTGGCCGCGCGCAGCAGGTCGCCGCGTCCCGCCTGCCCGACGGCGCGCGCCACATCGTTGATGATCGCCTCATTGGCCATCGTCGTCGCATGGAAGCCCGACAGGCCCAGTTTCAGCGCGGTGACGCTGTTGGCGGTATGCTGCACAGCGTCGAAGGCTTTGCCAGCGTTGGGCCCAATCTCGGCGAAGCCGCGACTGATGAAATTGTTGTAGACTGTCGCAGCGCCCTCGGGCGCGTAGAGCTTCATCGGTCCGACCGGCGTGATCTTCTGGGAAAGCCGACCCTTCATCTCCATCCAACCATTCGGCTGCTGGCCAGGTCTAAAATACTTGGCTTCGCCATTGCCGCGCATGTTGTCGACGATCTCATTGTTGGCGAGGAAACGATCCATGTTCGCCGTGTAGCGCAGCGTGCTCTCGATCGGGTCGGCGGTCTTCAGCTTCAGCCCCGCCTGGAGGCCGTCGCTGATCGTGGGATAAGAGCGCGCCTTGAGATTGCGCCCACTGCCCTGCTTACCGATGAAGTCGCTGGCGAATTTGGCCGCCGCTTGAGGGTTCTCCCATTCATGGACAAAATAGTCCTCGATGGCGCCGGCTTGGGTGGTGCTGGGCAGCGCCTGATATTTCGCTTTGCGGAACTCATTGCCCTTGCGGATGTCGTCGGCGGCGCGCTGAAGCTCCGGTGTCGCCAGCTTGGCACCCTTGGAGCGGCCCTCCATGTAATCGATCATGTCGAGGATTTTGGGCTTGGCCATCAGCGCTCGGCCAGCCGGGTCGGCATTCAGCCAGGTCTGGAACTCGGGGAGATGCTGGGCGAGCGTCTTGCGGTGCGGCGCCAACTCGGCCTCGGTGCGCGCGGTGTCGCGCTCGGCGGTACCGATCGCTGAGCGGATGGTATCCTCGGCACCGCCGGCGCTGGCGTCCACCGTCGTTGGCGACAGCATTTTCTCAACGGTCGTGCCGCTGGCCAGGTCCTTGACGCCGGATAGTGTCTTACCGGCGGCGAGCCGCCCCGCTTTGGTCAATGCGCCGGGGCCAAGGATTTCCACCGCCGCCGTGGTTGCATCTTTGGGGATGCCGGTGGCGTTCTCCAGCGGCTTGGACAGCAGCGCTTCGATCGGGGCGTCGAGCGGCGAGCCAACATAGCCCAGTGCGCCGAGCGCCGTATCTTTGATGCCACCCAGCACTTCGCCCTTCTTGATGCGCTGGACGCCGCCCGCCATCTCGTCGGTTGTTTCTTTCGCCTTCCGCTGATAGGTCGGGATGATGTCTTTGACCGGCGCTAGGGCATTATCGAGGAAGCCCTTCTTGGGCGGCTCGATGCGAAATCGCGCCGCTTGAAGATCCTCGCTGTGCAAGCTGTCGGTCGTATCGACGCCGGCCGCCGCGGCGACGGGTGCGGCGTCTTTGCGATCCAGCACCTTGCCACCCTGGTCGATGAAATAGCGCTGCTCCTCGGGCACCTTGGCGCCGAGGTCGGTGTGCACCGAGCCGGGCGGCCCTTCGATCGTGAAGCCGTTGGGCAGCACGCGCGCCGGATCAAGCCCTGCGGGTTTGGCCGGCGGGTCGATGGTGAATTGATCGGCCATTTACTGACTGGCCGGCGGCTGCGTCCATTGGCCGCCCTTAGCTACCGCCACCGCTTTGCCGTCTTTGTCGCGCAGCACCGCGCCGTCGGCGACGCCTTGGGCTGAAGGAGCACCGGCCGGAGGCCCCCAGGCAGGCGCAGCGGGTGCCGCCGGCTTACCGCCGCGCGCCTTAGCGCGGGCTTGCTCGTAGGCCGTCTTGGCAGTCAGCATGTCCTTCTTTGCCGTCTCGATATCCTTCTTGTTGGCGTTCGGCGAGTTAAGCGACGCGGTATAGACCGAGCGCGCCTGATTGAACTCGTCGCGCAGCCCATCAAGGTCGGCCTTTTCGGCAGCGTCCATCCCCGTCGGCGCTTTGTCGGCCTTCTCCTTCTGGATATCGGCCAGCCGCTCGTTGATTTCCTTCTGAACTTTTTCCAGCTCCAGCTTGCCGCGCGCCACATCGAGCGAGCCTTCGGCGATCCTGGCCTTCACATCGGCGACGGCCTGCTGCATGGCAAGCTGCGCCGACTTCGCATCCAGCACACCCTCGCGATATTTCGAGAGGTCATTCTCTTTCGTCTCAGCGAAGTCCTGCTTTCGCTGGGCAAGCGCCTGTTGCGCCTGCACCTTCTGCGCCTCGGTGCGCTGCTGGAGCATCGGCATGTAGAAATTCTTGTAGAACAGCCCGCGCTGCTGTGGCGGCAAGCTCTGAGTGATCGCCATCGCCTGCTGGACAAATGGGTCTTTCGCCAGCGCGGCGGCTTGCGGATTGGGTGGGGCGCCGCCGGGGGCTGCTTGCGGACCAGGGCCGAGGCTCGGTTGCTGGGGGGGCATACCCTGCGGGGGTCCGGGGGGAGGCCCCTGCATCGGTGGCGGAGCGCCTTGCGGGGGGCCAGGAGGCGGCCCAGCCTGTTGCGGGGGCGGCGCGGGCATTTGCCCCGGCATTCCGCCTTGCGGCGGGGGCATCGGCGCGGCGGGCGGCGTGTTGCCAGTGTTCGGAGCGCCTGCGATGAAGTTGGCGAGCTGGTCGGCCGACAAATTTCCGATCGCCGCGTTGACCGCGTTGGTGTCCTGAAAGCCCTGCTGATCTTCCAGCATCTGCTGCTTGGCGCGCGCGATCTGGATATTCTGCAAATCCTGCGCGGCCTGCCCCGCTTGGTACTGCTGGGCTCCGGTGAACATGCCGCCAAGGGCGCCGAGGCCCGCTCCAACGTTCATGTCAGCCTCCAAATCCGCCGGGGTTCAAACTGCCCGACGAAAGCGCGTAATCGCCGCCACCGCTGCCGCCCGAGCCGCCGAAGAAATTATTATAGAGGCTCTGACCATTATTCATGAGCCCACTGATCCCCGCGCCGATGTTCTGGTTGTTCTGCTGCCCCTGCTGCCATGACCGCGCGGCGGCCTGCGAGTAGGCGTTCCCGGCGTTGACCCCGAGGCCCATATATTGCAGCGAATTCTGCGCGGACTGCTGGTAGGGCGTCATGGCCTGGAGATACGAGTTCTCGTAGTTGTTCGCCGCCGTGCCCTGATTGTTATAAATCGACTGGCTGGTCTGGTAGGGAAGCTGGCCGGAATTATACTCCATCCCGACTGCCTGGTTCCCATATCCGAGCCCTTGGCCGACCATATTGCCGTACCCCGCCTGCCCCTGACCGATCGCGCCATACTGGGCGATCTGATTGTTCAGGTTCTGCTGCTGGAGCTGGTAGGGCATCGCCGAGCCGGCGGCATACTGATTGCCCGCCGTACCATAGAGGTTGGCCGCTGTCGTCGCTGCTCCCTGAAGCCCACTCTGCCCTTGACCATAAGCGCCTTCGGCGGCGCCGAGCCCCTGAGCCTGGCGACCGAGCTGCGCATTCTGCCAAGCGATATTGAAATTCTGGTCGGAGTTGTTCTCGATACCCTGCCCAGCAGCACTAGTGTCGAGGCCGCGGGCTTCAAGGCCAGCGCGCGTCTGGTCGGTGTTCTGCTGAAAAAGTTGATTGTAGAGCGCGTTCTGTGGATCGAACGCTGTATTCAATACTGCGTTGCCCGCGCCCTGAAGGTTACCGGCGTTCTGCGAAGCATATGGCATCAACGTGCCGGCATTAGCGAAGTCTGCCCCGGCGCCCTGCTGAAGCATCGAGCCGCCGATCCCCGCGCCCTGCATAGCGGTCTGATATGCCGGCCCTCCAGCCGCTGCCTGCGACTGGTTCCACAGCCCGCTACCCGCCTGAACGCCTTGGCCGCCCGCCGAGGTCAGCATACTCTGCGCCCCCAGCCCCATTTTGGCTTGGCTGTCGGAGAGGTCTCCGGCATTGTTCGCCGCTGCCTGCGCCCAAGCTGCGTTCGGGTCGTTATAGAGATTGTTGAACGTCTGGGCATAATCCGGCGAAAGCGTCGACCATGGGCTCTGGCCAGTGATGTAGCTCTGCTGGTTTTGGAAATTGGCGTCCTGATTGGTCTCACCATAGGGCTGGTAAATATTCGGTGCGCTGCCGCCCGACCCTGCGCCAGGGCCGCCACCAAACAGGGAATTTCCGATCGAGAGCGCGCCGGCTCCGATCCCTACGATCGCCGCGGTTGAGGCGAGGCTCATGCTGCTGTCCCTTCGATCTGGCGCGCGGCGCGGATGAGTTTGTCCCATTCTTCATAGCTCGGAACGGTCAAAACTTCAATCATGCGCTCGGGATCGGTCTCGTCGGTGACATGGATCGTCGTCCACACCGTATCGGTATGGGCATAGCCGACGCGCTTCGTGCCCGCCTTGGCCGCGAAGACCGGCGATGGCGCATGGATATCATGCACCCCATCCTCAGTCAGCACCGTAATATGGCCCTGCGTGACTACGGCGAAGCTCTCATCTTTGTGGATGTGGCCGACGATTAGCACCCCCGCGGGGATCGTCATCTCGCGAGCGTAGCCGCCCTTGATGAAGGTGTGCCGCAACGGCAGTTCGCGGGCGATGCCGTCGCCGACCGCTGCACGCATCGTTGCTTCGAGTTCGAGGATGCGCTTGCGCGCTTGGCCGGGATCGTG
>Ga0209003_1000008_pt1 | contig 11312 bp, 10 predicted proteins | sample TexAe_OM3H0_M3_FD_187944 | JGI IMG/M metagenome (GOLD analysis project Ga0209003, IMG submission 187944) | Forest soil microbial communities from Davy Crockett National Forest, Groveton, Texas, USA - Texas A ecozone_OM3H0_M3 (SPAdes) (version 2) | ecosystem: Environmental > Terrestrial > Soil >...
GGGTATCGGCTTCCGCCGGACCGCTGCTCCCAGCCGCATAATTCGGGAACGATGGCGGAGGCAATTGCGCCCACGCTTCTTCGATGGGCGTGATGATGCGCCATTCGGCTTCCACTTCATCTCCGCGCGTGAAGAGTGTAGCGTCACCACGCATGGCGTCGAGCAGTAAGGTGGTGTACGCCTCTGGTGTTGCAGCGCCGAAGGCCGTCCGGTAACAGAATTCCGCCTGCACCGGGGCCATCTGCATCTGCGCAGCCGGTTTCTTCGCACCAAACTTCACAGTAATCCCTTCATCAGGCTGAATACCCAGCGTAATCACATTCGGGTCGATCTCTTCGTCTGGAGTGCGCGCAAACAGCGCTTGCGGCGTGCGCTTGAAATGAACAGCGATCTCGGTCATGCGTCGTGCGAGCCGTTTGCCAGTACGCACGAAGAACGGCACGCCAGCCCACCGCCAATTATCGATATAGAACTCCAGTGCGACGTAGGTTTCTGTTAAGGAGTTGTCGCGCATGCCGGGCTCCTGGCGGTAACCGGGCACAGCACGGCCGTTAATTTCGCCAGGGCCGTACTGACCGCGCACAGTCCGACGGGCCACATCCTCGACGCTCATCGGACGAATGGAACGGAATACCTGGACCTTCTGCTCGCGAACGGCATCGGCATCGAAGGCAATCGGCGGCTCCATCGCGGTCAAGGCGACCAATTGCAGCATGTGATTTGCCACCATGTCGCGTAACGCGCCGGTCTCCTCATAGAATGACGCACGGTTCTCAACGCCTACCGTCTCCGCTGCGGTGATCTCGACATAGTCCACATAGTTGCGATTCCAGACAGGCTCGAACAGAGAGTTGCCGAACCGGAATACGAGGATGTTCTGCACCGTTTCTTTACCCAGGTAATGGTCAATCCGATAGATGTTGCTCTCATCGAAGGTGTGTAGAACCGTCCGGTTGAGCTGTCTGGCGCTCTCTAGGTCGCGACCGAACGGCTTCTCCAGCACGATACGTGACCAACCTTGATAGTTACGATTCAGGCCCGCTGAGCCGAGGCCCTCGATGATGGGAGCGGCGACGGAGGCGGGCGTCGACACGTAGAAAAGATGGTTTGTGCTCGAACCTGTTTCATGCATTTCTTCGAGTTTCGCGCCGAGCTGACGGTAGAAGTCGGTATCGCTGGGATCTCCGACCATATAGAAAAGACGCTTTTCAAAGTTCGCCCACTGCTCATGATCAAGGTGGCGGATCCCCCCGGACTCCAAGGCTCCCTGGCGCATGCGCGCACGAAACTCTTCCGTCGTCATTGGACTGCGGCCAACCCCCAGCACCTCGAACTTGCGCGGCACGCAGCCGACGCAAGTCAGGTCATAAAGTCCCGGAATCAACTTGCGTCGTGTCAGGTCGCCCGAAGCGCCAAAGATCACGAGCAAAGCCGAGCCCGCCTGTGGCAAAGACGCTATTGTTGTTGGTTGAACGCTTGTTGCTTGTATGACTGCACTCACAGCCCACCTCCATTTGGACTAGTGTTCTAGATGGTCGTTGCAATCTGAGGATTCAGGGATCGCACCATCTGGAGAGAGTCGGAAAACGGTCTAAGAGTGCAATCGACGAATTCGCTCCGCGCGTTACGAGTCCTAGAGATGCCCCAGGCTTGCACCTCCATCCACAAACAGGGTCTGCCCTGTGATGAAAGCGGCTTTGTCCCCGGCAAGAAACGCGATCGCCGCCGCTATTTCTGCGGGTTGCGCGAAGCGCCGCATCGGCACGCCTTTCAAATAGCGCGCCTCTCCTTCGCTGCCGGGCGGGTTGTTGGCGCGGAATAGTTCGGTTTCGGTTGGGCCAGGCGCAATGGCATTCGCGGTAATGCCGTCGGCTGCAAGCTCAATCGCCATGGTACGCGTGAGGCTTTCTAATGCTGCCTTTGCTGCTGCGTAACTTGAACGAAAGGCGAGCCCGCGAGTAACCAGGCTGGTAACGTTGATGATGCGTCCGAATCGAGCGGATCGCATGTTGGGCAGGAGAGCTTGGGTGAGTTGCAACGCCGGGCGGACGTTCAAATCCATCACCGTGGTGAACGCCTCGAAATCTACGGCATCAATCGTCTCATGCTTGGCGACGCCCACATTGTTCACGATTCCAAACACGTCTCCGCGAGCGGCTAGGTCCTTGGCGAGAGCATAGGTCTGATTCTCGTCTGCAAGGTCTGTCTCGATAAAAACTCCGGGAAAATGCCGGGGAGAACTGCGCGCAACGCCGATGACCGACCAACCCTGTTGGGCTAAGGGATCCGCCGCGGCGCGACCGATCCCCCTCGATGCACCACTAATCACGATGGACTTGCGCATGACAAGCCCCCAAAGTGCTTCTCGAGTCTTGCACGGCGGCGATAAATGGCCGCCGCCGCTAGAGCTTCTTGCTTCATGCGACTTGTTCCTTGGAACCAGCACGTCCTGCACTGGTCTGCTTTGACTTCACGAGGTCGGCGGCGGATGCTCCCTCGAGCGACAGCCCATAGCCGACTTCCCGCACAATGCGCTCTTTCAAGGGGTGGATGAAATGCACGCGCGTGTTGCGGCGCGTCACTTCCGGAGCTTTCAAGTACAGTTCGGCTAACTCTCGCGCACGACTGAGAGCTTTACCGTTCGGCACAACCTCGGCAACCACTCCCCATTCATACGCCGTACGCGCCGGCAGTGGCTGCGGATTGAGCAGAAACGCCTCCGCTCGTCCTGCCCCAGCACGATAACTCCAGGTAGTAAAGATTCCGTCCCCCGGCACCACTCCTGCGGCGAAGTGCGCTCCATCGAGGAAGGTCGCCCCCTCGGCCGCCACAATTACGTTCGCAAGTAGCGCATACTCGGAGTGCACATGAGCGCGTCCCTCGATAGCCGCGATGAGGGGAACGCGAATGTTAGCTATGTTTTCCAAAACCTGAACGCCTTCGTCGTGAACCTGGCTCCAAACGCCGGGATCGGCGACATTGCCAAACGAGGACCACTCGACACCGGTAATGAAGTCCCCACCTGCGCCCGTCAGGATTACGATCTTATTCGCTCGATCTTGAGCGATCCGGTAAAAGGCGTCGACAATTTCGGTATGGTCTTGTGCGGTGAAAGTGAAGGGTCCGCCTTTGCTGTGAAATTCTGCTACCAGCACCCCACTGGTATCTCGTGTAAGCTTCAGACTGCGATATGCGTTGAAATAGTCAGCTTTAACTGGGTTCATGGTAATTTCCTCGTTGTCTCCCCGTTCGATCGAATGAAAGTTGTAAATCCGCCGCTTGCCAATCAGACCGTTAAATTCCGCAACTGCCTGAGAGTTTCGGAAGGCAATCGGTACTCCGGTTCATCATGAAACCTGTCCAGCGCATTGCCGAAGGATTTGTAAAGGTCGCGCAAGTAATCCGGCAATGTAAAAGACAAGCCGAAACGTCTCAGCGGTCTTCAAATGAAGACCAGTTAGTATGTCAAAGCTCAAGTTCAGTTTCTTGTGCAGAGCGCGGGTGTACCGTTCGAGTTCGGGAGTGAGCACGACGATCTGCGCTCCCAATGCTTTGACTTCCCCATAGATTTGCTGTAGAGCCTCCAGCTCCATGTTGCAGTAGGGTCACCAGTGGCCGCGGAAGAAACTGACCACCAGCGGTCCTTGGCGGAGAAGATCGCCGGAGGACACCTGCAGGTGGTCCTGATTGAATAAGGTGAAACTCGGAGCGCGGTCACCGACCTTCAGTGCGTGCGCCTCAATCCCCGAGGCCTTCAGCTCGGCAGTCGCTCGATGCATCGTCTCGATTGCCTCGTGTGGTGCGTTGTAAGGTGGGGCCCCGGACTCGAACGCTTTCTTGAATTCATCTAGACGTGATTGCAGACTTGCCATTTTTATTTCAGTCCTTTCCACATTTCTCGAATACCACGTTGCAGCACTCAGATTTGAGCCACGCCACCATCGACGTAAAGCTCCGCACCCGAGACATAGCTGGCCTCATCGGAAGCGAGGAATGAGACCGCTTTGGCAATCTCGTCGGGGTCTCCCAATCTTCCGAGTGGGACGTTGTTCTCCATCTCCTTTTTCATCTTCAGGAGCGCCTCGCCCTGCTGAAGGTCTTCCAGAATCGGAGTGTCGATGTGACCCGGGCTGAGCACATTCACTCGGATACGGCGGCCCCGCAAGTCATTGGTCCAGGTCCGCGCAAAGGAGCGTACCGCGGCCTTGGTGGCGCTATACACGCTCATCGCGGGAAAGCCCTTGATATCGGCGATAGATCCATTAAGGATGATGGAGCCTCCGTCCCTCATTAGCGGAAGGCCCTTTTGCACGGAAAAGAAGAGTCCTTTCACGTTGGCATCGAAGTGAAGGTCGAAGAACTTCTCGTCCACCGTCCCAAACGGAGCCAACTTCGCGAGGCCGGCATTCGCAAAAATGACGTCGATTTGTCGATTGTGTTTTTTTACGGTGTCGTACAAACGATCAAGGTCAGAGAGTTTGGCCACGTCGCCCTGCACCGCCGTCACGTTCTTTCCAATCTCGGCAGCTGCAGCATCCAGCGCATCTTTACCGCGGCCAGTAATGAAAACGTGATCCATTCCTTCTTGGACGAAGCGCTTCGCGGTAGCCAGGCCCATTCCCGCCGAGCCTCCGGTGACAACCGCGACCTTTCCCTCGAACTTCTTTGACATAGCCAAGTCCTTTCGTGAGCAGTCAACCTAGCGCGAACTACGCCTAATTACTTGCAACTGAAATTCCAAGTGTTGTCATCGGACGCCTTGTTCTCAGGTACGATGACCGGACTCAAAAGCAAACGAATACGGTCAAGATCGTGAGGGATGGAAGATCGAGAGACGTCCGCTGACAAGATAGGCGGCGTCGAAATATCGCCGTGGCGCCATATCGACCTTTGGGGCAGCACATAAACTGCATAAGGCACAACACGGTTTCATAAGGTGTTTAAGGCAGGAACAACTAAACGTTTGTGCGAGCTCATGCAAGCGCCGGGCAGGGCACTGAACGGGACTCACACCGCCAGTTCCGGTCCCTCGTCAACTTCATGGATCAGTCGCTGATACCGCGGTCGGTATATCCCAAGCCTCTTCATCTTGGAGACTAATGTTGTACGCTTAAGCCCCAGCCGGGCAGCCGCTCCTCGCGGTCCTCCGATCATTCCTCCTGCAGCCCGCAACGTCTCCAAGATCAGAGTTGCTTCGTGTTCGCGCAGTGTGCCCTGTGGGGCAACCGTGGGGATTGTATTCGTCTGTGATGCAGGCAGAGGATTGGGTAGCACGCCATCGTCCGATCGGATTACGGATCGTTCAATGAGGTTTTGGAGTTCACGTATATTCCCGGGCCAAGGATATGCAATGAATGCGTCCATGGTTGTTTCCGGTATTTGTTCTATGTGCTTCCCCATGCGCCGGGCAAATACCTCGGCGAAATGAAGGACCAACTGGCGTATGTCCTCCCGGCGCTCTCGCAAGGGCGGAACCACGACCGGAAAAACGTTCAGCCGATAGTAAAGATCACTGCGGAATTCATGGCGTGCAACCATCTGGGCCAGATCGCGATGGGTAGCGGCAACCAGCCGCACGTTGATGTGATGCGTGCGGCCGCTGCCCAGGCGCTCGAACTCTTGTTCCTGCAGCACGCGTAAGAGTTTCGGCTGCAGGGCCAGCGGCAAGTCTCCGATTTCGTCCAGAAAGAGAGTGCCGGTATCAGCCATTTCGAAGCGGCCAATCTTTTGTGCAACGGCCCCGGTAAAGGCACCCTTCTCGTGCCCAAACAACTCACTCTCCAACAGATCGAAGGGAATGGCAGCGCAGTTAAGCTTGACGAAGGGGCGTCCGCATCGCGGGCTCAGATTGTGAATCGCATGGGCGATCAATTCCTTTCCCGTTCCGGTTTCCCCCAGAACCAGCACTGTCGAATCAGTTGGCGCCACACGTTGCACTTCCGCGAGAGCTGCCTCGAGAGCGGGGCTGTTGCCGACAATGTGATCAAATTGCCGGTCTCTGTCGTCCCGTTCGTCAGAGCGTAGTGTCTCGAAGGCGCCCACAACTACCTCCCAAAAAGCCGTGCAATCGACTAAAACAGCCCTCAGCCTTCCAAGGCTGCGCGAACGCTCTCAAGTAGAATCCCGCAATCAAAAGGCTTGACCATAAATTTCACTGCACCGCCTCGCATGGCCTGCAATCGCATGTCTTCGTCCCCGTGTGCAGTAATAAAAATGGTCGGAATCGGACAGTGATCAGCATTCAACTTAGCCTGGAGGTCCAGCCCAGACATTCCCGGCATGCGGATATCGGTGATCAGACACCCAGTTTCGTGTTGCTGGCCAGAGCTCAAAAAATCCTCGGCAGAGGCGAACGATTGCACTGAAAAGCCTTCCGATTTCAGCAAACGTTGTACGGCGACGCGATATGATTCGTCGTCCTCGATAACGGCAACCATTTTTCCCTTCCTCTCACCAGCCATACAGGTACAGGATTGACCCGCTGTGCGGAGAACGCAATTATTGTTTGTCATAAGGGCGGTGATGTGTATGTATAACGGAGTTCCTAGGCGTGCCTGAGATGCGAGGTAGGGTCGGCAGTACGGCCTAGGGGGCGGTCGGAAGCTTGAGCTTTTCTGCCATTCTTCCTAGTTCAGCGGGGGAGTTCGCTTCCATCTTGCGCATTACTTGACCACGCTGCACGGTCACGGTGATTTCGGTGGTGCCAAGTGTCGAGGCAATCTGCTTCGTAAGCATGCCGGAAACAATGAGATGCATGACCTCGCGCTCGCGAGCGGTCAATTTCGCGTAGCGTTGTTGCAATTGCGCGAGTTCGCTCTGTTGTTGCCGCACTTCTGCATTGCTCTTCAGCGCTTGCTGAATCGCATCGATCAGCTCCTGATCGCGGAAAGGTTTTGTCAGAAATTCCACCGCGCCAGACTTCATCGCTTTGACAGTCATGGGAATATCCCCGTGGCTGGTGATGAAAATAATTGGGATCTGAGCGCCTGTCTCGTTTAATTTGCTTTGGACCTCCAGGCCACTCATTCCGGGAAGTCGTATATCCAGTAGGAGGCAACTGGGAGCGTCTGGAAGCTTCCGCCGCAGAAAGTCCTGTGGCGTAGCAAACGACTCCGAGTGCAAACCGACCGTCTTCAACAGACGCTGCATAGCCGCACGCATGCGGCCATCGTCATCGACGATGAACACAGTGGGAGTATCGGGGGAGGTCATGCAGCGACTGCCACCTTACTGGGGAGGGTAAAACTAAACGTTGCCCCCCGTCCGGAGTTCGCGCTGGCCCAAATCCGACCACCGTGTGATTCGACAATCGAACGGGTGATGGCGAGTCCCAAGCCTGTACCTTGAGACTTCGTGGTAAAGAATGGGTCAAAAACCTGGCCTGCGTTTTCAGTGGGCAATCCCACGCCCGTGTCGGTGACCGAGATCAGCAGTTGGCCATCGTCGGCCAACTTGGACTTGATGGTGAGCTCTCCGCTCGTGTCCAGCATCGCCTCAATACCGTTGAGCATGAGATTCATCAATATCTGCTGCAAATGCACCCGATCCGCCATCACCTTGGGGAGTTCTCCGGCAAGCTCGGTACGCATCCTAACCGAATGCCGATCCGCCTCGTTCTGCAGCATAACCACCATCTCGCCAATGACTTCGTTTACCTCAATTGTCTCTAGTTGTGAAGAACCCTTCTGGTACAGCGAGCGGACACGGTCGATGATCTCCGCTGCACGCCTGGCGTCTTTGGCCATTTCCAAGGCAGCCTCTCGCGCCTCGCCGATGTCGGGCTGAGCGCGATCGAGTGATCGCACGCACGCCTCTGCGTTGGTTACGGCTGCCCCAATCGGCTGCTTGATTTCGTGTGCCAGCGAGGCTGTCAGTTCGCCCATTGTTCTGACTCGGTTCAGGTGTGCGAGATTCGCCAGTTCTTGCCGCAATCTCTCGTGCTCTTGCTCGGCCTGCTTGCTCTCGGTTACGTCCATCGAGACCCCCACGAATTGCACCAGCTCCCCAGATGGGCCCAAAACTGGGCGGCCCACGGAATGAATGTATCTGGCTGGTGTGTGCGGGAGCAGAATTCGGAACTCGATGTCATAATCGGATTTTTCGACGACTGCTCGATCGATGGTTAGCTGAAATCTAGCGCGGTCTTCCGGATGAACGCGCTGCAGCCGTTGTTCCCAGCTAGGCATGCCATCTTTTGGATCGAAGCCGTATATGCGACACCATTCCTCCGACACATAGACCGCGTTCCTGCCAGTAGCGTCCCACGCCCAACTGCCTACGTGAGCGAGCCGCTGCGCTTGCGCTAGATAACTCTCGTTGCGACGCAAGGATTCTTCGCCACGCCTGCGCTCTGTGACATCGACCATGGTGCCAACCACTTGAACAAGTTCTCCATTGCCACTCAAAACAGGGTGGCCGATGCCATGAATTTGTTTGACTGTGCCATCGGGTGTCACGATTCTGAACTCGACGTCGCAATGTACTTTCTCCAGGAACGTCCTATCTCCCGCCATCCTGAACTTGTCCCGGTCTTCTGGGTGTATTCTCTGTACCCATTGGTCCCACAGGGGTAAGCCCTGTTGTGGATCAAAGCCGAAAAGTCTGAACATTTCCTCGGACCAGTACAAGATCTCGCGACTAGCGCCGTCAATGGCACAACTGCCCGTCAGGGTGAGCCTCTGCGCTTCCGCCAGATAAGCTTCGCTGCGCCGGAGAGCCTGCTCTGCTCTTTTTCGCTCCTCGATATCGGTATTTGTTCCGTACCATTTGACAACCCTTCCGTTGTCGTCGAGGGATGCGGTCGCGCGGAACAGAAACCAGCGGTATACTCCGTCGAAACGCCGCAGGCGCGCTTCGACTTCACCGGACTGGCCTGAAACCATAATCTCCCGCCAATAATCAACAAGCGCGTTCAAATCATCAGGATGAACCGCAACTGTCCAGCCCCAACCTTGCGCTTGACCCGCCGTGAGGCCAGCGTAAGCCAGCCAGCGCTGGTTGAAGAAGTCAGCTGAACCATCTGGCGCGGCCGACCATGCCATGGACGGAATGGTTTCAATTACTTCGCGCAGTTCTCGCTCACTGCGTTGCAGCAGCTCATTCTGGCGTTGTAATTCCCGCTGCGCGACCTCGGCCCGCCTGAGATTGAAATTGTCATCGATCGCGAACGCGACTACGCGACCAACGAGTCGCAAAAAGCTAATGTCATCACTGCTGTAGACATTTCCGGGCGATCCGGACATGCCCAACGCGCCCAGGCGGCGATGCGGTGTGGTTAGGGGAACAAAAACGAGCGGACCGACGTCGAGCCCTTGAGCAGCAATTCCTTGTTTGAGGCGTGCCGGTACTCTTGCATCGGTGCTCCAGTCATGAATGTGGAACGGTTCCTGCGTGGTATATGCCTGCCACGAGGGTCGCTGTTCAACTGGCACATCCGCATACGCAGCCATCAGGCTCTTCTCTCGCCCTACTACAGCCCATTCGACTTCCGAGGATTTCTCCTTGTAGACAACGATGTAGAACTGTAAGAAGTCGAGGAATTCGCGCAACTGTTCGGACAGAATCTTCGTCAGGTCCTCGGGTTCTGTGCACACCGAAAGGGCTTCGCTGAGGCGTAGCACAGCTTCGTAGCGTCGTCCGTCACTTCGTGTCGGAATGTAAACATTACCGCCCATCTCGTGTTTGGGAGGTCCCAACCCCTTTGTCTTTAAGGAAGTTTATCCCACAACAGATGATGATTTCACTTGGCTGAAGGTCGCATTCCGAGTGTTCCGCAACACAGTCGGAGTATCGCGACAACTCGTGGCGTTGCGCCCAGTGTACTTGGTAAGTGAACTTGAAGATTGCGCCACGTCCGGACTGGAGGTCGCCCAAATCCGGCCCTCATGCGACTTACTGAAAATCGGCAGTTGACCATCATCGGCCGACTGCAGTGGCAATGGCCCACACTCGTCGTTTGCCCTTTGCGCCGGCTTGGCAGTGCCCGAGGAAATGACGACCAGAGACTGGTCCTGGCACTCCATTTGCTTTCAAAATGGTGAGCAAGCCGCAGACCCCAATTACGAACCTGGACAAACACCGAATTAACGGCGAGCCAAGGTTAGCAGCAGGCGAGGCGGCAGACGATGGAGGGCGTCATGGCGAAAGTGATTGAATTTTACGCTTCGGATTCTTTGCCGAAAAAATCAAACTACACAGCCCGCAAGGAAGGTGGGAAACTGATCGAGTTCCGTCCATCGAACAGAAATCAGGCTAACTCAAATTCTGCTCAATGCTCAGGAATGTGTATGGTGTATATGGCACCATTCGCTGCAAACTGTGCGAGCGGTCGAACGGGCGAAACCACGTGAGCAATACGGTAAAAAAGGTGGGCCATCCCGACCCGGAACTTCGGTATCCTCGGCAGCCGCATTGGTCCCGCCAGCGCTCACCTTCGAGTTTTGCGAACGCGACGGTAGTTGTCGGCTGACCTTGGTTGCGCGGCGTTGCGCTTTGTGCTTTCCCAAATCGCTCGCCACTGTCTTCCACATCGCCCCAAGCATCTGAACTGGTTGGAGTGAGGTTCAATGGCCCCACCGCATTCGGGACACACGCAGTTCACGATGGCAGATCGTACATTCTCATTTGACTGAATTGAGATCGCAGGCCACATACTCCTCCTTAAATCAACAGAGATCCCAGTCTCGCAAGACCAGTCACTTGGCGCGAAACCATCTGCGCGCAACTGTCCTTTGTTAGCAATTGCCCTTACGACTGATGCCCTCGATCATGTTTTCGCCGGATGCTGTTTCTCATCGCTTCTCTAAGTCTCACGCGAGCCCTGGCGAGCCGTGCCTTGACCGTTCCGGTGGGCACTCCGAGGAGATCTGCGGTTTCGCGAATGCTCAAGCCATCGATGTCGCGCAATTGGAAGGTTGTGCGCAAAGTAGGCGATAGCCGCGAGGTTGCATGAGCCAGTGTCTCCGCAATTTCTCGCTCGCGATATGCCTCTTCCGGACCTCTCCGCGTATCCGATACAGTGCCTTCCAGCGGGAGATCCTGCTGCCCGTCGCTTTCATCCAAAGCTAGGTGCACCCACGTTAACCGCCGCCGCAGTTTCATCCGTGCGGAATTGATTACGATCGTCGTGAGCCACGTGGACATCTTCGCTTGCCCCCTGAACTGGTGAACATGTGTCAAGGCCGAGAGCAAAGCATCCTGCACAGCATCCTCAGCGTCGGCAACGTTGCTCAGATGACCCAGCGCGATGCGGCGAAAGCGTGGCGAGTGGTGGGTAATAACATGGGTCAATTCCTGAACCTTACTCTGATAAC
>Ga0209003_1000010_pt1 | contig 10943 bp, 10 predicted proteins | sample TexAe_OM3H0_M3_FD_187944 | JGI IMG/M metagenome (GOLD analysis project Ga0209003, IMG submission 187944) | Forest soil microbial communities from Davy Crockett National Forest, Groveton, Texas, USA - Texas A ecozone_OM3H0_M3 (SPAdes) (version 2) | ecosystem: Environmental > Terrestrial > Soil >...
GCACCCGACACGACACCGCAGATTGCGATCAACGCCGCCACGCCTAACCATATTCGCTGTTCCCTGCAAGAGGCGTTCACCATTGCCCGTGCCCTTCGAAAATCGCCCATGGCCTCCGCGGCCACGTTCAGTCGAAACGAACCATCCGAAGATCCTCGGTTCTCAATAGGGGTCTTGATCAATCGATTTCGGCCACGCCATGAAGTTCAGTAGCGCGTCCAGCCAAATCGGCAGCGCGATATGTTGTCGCGTGGCGGCCGCTGTCGCGCACCCGCCGCTATCCATGGATGATGGCGTTGCTCGCGGAGATGGAAACTAGCTTCATGTCGTTCCTCTGACCATCCTGAACCCACGTGGCGAAACGCATGGGTGATGAAGCTCCTGTCGTGGGCTCAGCCGGCCGGTCGAGTCACTTGATCGCGACGGGGTTGACCGGCGCACCGACGGCGCCCGTCACCGGAATGGGCGCGGCAGTCAAGAAGAAGTCGAAGATCCCGTCGGAGGCGCAGTCCGCGGCAAGCTTGTCGAGATCCCACATCTCCCCGATGAAGAGCCCCATGTGCGGGATCACGACCTGGTGCAGCGGTTGGAAAGCGTTCTCGAATTCGTTGGGGCGGACTTCGAAACCCCACGTATCGGTGGCGATCGCGGCGATCTCCCGGTCGTGGAGCCAATCCGCGGTCGTGAAGGACAATCCGGGGGCGGCACCGCCGGCGTAGCTGCCCCATCCGTCGCGACGGACCCGGGACAGCTGCCCGGTCCGGACGAGCATGATGTCGCCACGCCCGACGACGGACGATTCCCCCTGCGCGGAGATGGTGTTCTCCAGGTCCTCGACGGTGATCGCGTAGCCGTCGGGCAGCTCCCCGTCTCCCCTGAGCGCGCGACCCACGTCGAGCAGCACGCCGCGCCCGGCGATGCGGTCAGCCACGGTCTCGATGCCCGTCAGAAGATCGCCCTCGCTGGTGACGACCTTGGACGCGGGACGTCCGTTGTAGGCGACGCCGTGGTCGAAGATGTGGCCCAGCCCGTCCCACTGGGTGGAGGCTTGCAGCGGCATCACCACGTAGTCATCGGCACCGCCGAAGCCGTGCGGTAGTTCGGGTGCACCGAATTCAGCATCGAGGCCGCTGACCAGCATGGTGTGCACCGGGTTGTTGCGCCGTCGCCAGCCGCGCTGCGGGCCGTTGCCGTCGAAGCTCTGGGCGAGCGAGAAGGCTGCTCCCCGCCGGATTCGAGAGGCGCCCTCGACCCGCTTCGCGTCATCGAGGAAGTTCATGGTGCCCAGCACGTCGTCGTCGCCCCACCGTCCCCAGTTCGAGCAGCGCGATGCGGCTTTGGCGATAGCGTCCTCGGCGGCGGGGCTGTAGAACGGGCTGGTCGTGTCGACGTTGCGGTTGGTGGCAACGCCGTTGGTGTCGGGCATAGGGGATCCTCACCGGATTGATGGGCGGACGATGCGATCGGCTGACTTCGGTACTAGCCAGTCGGTTGCGCGACCATGGCCGCGAAGGTGTCGGTGACCCAGTCAGCGATGTAGGCGCCGACGTGGGGGAGGTGATCGATCCCGATGTGCTCGGCACCGCCCTCCTGCCGGGTGAAGATGCGAAGGTCGCGAGACGGCGCGTTCACCGCCTGCTCATAGGACCGGTACGCGTACTCCAGGGGAATTTGCCGATCGTTCTCGCCGTGCACGATCAGGAACGGCACCGTGATCTTGTCGACGACGCCATCGAGGTGGATGGAGTCGGCGAACTCGATGAACTCGTCGAGATCGTCATAGCCCCAGACCCATTTGACATGGTCCCAGTAGTGCGGCACCGGGTGCTCGCCCTCGCGCTCGAGCCGACGCCGCTGCACGGCACCCCAGTTGTGGTTGGCTCCCCACGCGACGCACAGGGCGAAGCGCTTCTCGAAGGCCGCCACCCGGGGCGCGTAATAGCCGCCCAACGACCAGCCCACGACCCCCATCCGGGCGGTGTCGACATCATCTCTGGCCGCCAGCCAGTCGACGACCCAGCTGGCCCAGGTCTCCGACTCGCGGCGTGCGATCAGACCTTGTAGTCGAAGCGCCTCCCCGGTGCCGGGTTGGTCGAGCATGAGACACGAGATACCCCGAGCCGCCAGCTCGGCCCAGAATCCCGAGACGTACATGTGCTCCTTGGTCGAGTCCAGGCCGTTGATGAGCATGATGACCGGGGCTGGCCCCTCCGAGGTCGCCGGCGCCGCGGAGAAGTAGCCGGGCAGCGTCGTGTCCTCGAACGGGATGGCGACCCTGCTGATGCTGTGGTCTCGCAGATCGAATCCCTTCTGTGCCAACTCGAGCACCCGGCGGTAGGTGGGCACGCGGGCGGGGTGACCGGCCGAGAGCATCCGCTCGGCGGTGCACAGATAATTCGCGGCACGGGCGTACATCCCGCCGGCGGTCCGGTCGTGGCCCGCTTTCTCTTCGACCCGAGCCGACTCCACCAGCGCATCCGTGAGGTCGGTCCACACACGCAGGAACTCGTCCGTGCCGGCATCACTACCGGCTTTCGCCGCTTCGAGCAACGGGCGGCAGGCGCGGTCGATCTCGTCGATCTGGCCGCCGGAGTTCAAAGCGCCTACCACGGACAGGTTCCAGACGTAGTTACCCGGGAAGTATTCGAACATGAGACTCTTTCTGCGGCTTGTAATCTCGGTGTGGTGGGTGGGCGCTTAGGCGCCCGGCATCGTGGCCATCAGATCGCCGATGCTGATCAGTGCCCGGTTCAGAGCACCACCATCGTATGACCGTCATAACAGTGCCGGAAGGCGTAACTTTCGATGCCCAACAATTGATGGCATCGATGGAAGATCACCTTCAGCTAGCTCGAGACAGCCCCGGATCCGCACGGGGTATCGGTGTCGTCGATGGTCGAGCATTCACAAGAATTGTTTGCCGCGGGTCGCAGCGCCGTCGTCTGGATCATTGCCGCTTTGCTCCCCGGCGCTCCACCGCACGCGGACGGCAAGCCAACACCTACCAGAATTACCTGGTCGAGCACCAGCAGTCACTCGTCGGGCAAGCGTGGCTATACTCCTTGGCCGCGGCGCTGATTTGATCTTCGCCGTTTCGGTACGCCGGGTGCCGCGAAAGTCAAGAGACGAAGGCTATCTCAGCGAGTTGCTCCTTGTCGGCAGTGCCGCGGCGGCCGGGCTCTTGGTCGTCGCGATGGCGATGCAGGCCGCCGTCGCGCAACGAGCCGAGGGCTTGGCAGCCGACGTTGCCTACACCGTCGGGGTGCATTTCGTCGGCGTTCTGCTCAGTCCCATGGGCTTCATGGTGGCGGCGACCGCTTTCGCCTATGCCTTTGGCGTGTTGGCTTATGGCGTACTTTTGCGATGGACGGCGTATCTGGCGGTCAGGTCGTTGGTGGTGGATCTGATCGCGACCGCAGGCGTGTTCTTCCGCACGGGGGCCGTTCTGCCTGGAGGGCGGCTTCTCCGCTTGGGCCTGCCGTCTCAATCCTGCTCTCGTACCTGGGCACGTCGATCGCCCTGCTACGAACGCCGAGCTAGCTGTACTTGTAGAAGCCCTCGCCGGTCTTGGCGCCGAGCTTTCCCGCATCGACGTACGTGTGCAACAAGTCCCGGACGCTCTGCGGCAGGTTCGGGAACTCCTGGGCGTAGTTGTTCTCGGTGTCGAGCACAACGTCCAGACCCACCTGGTCCATCAGCTGGAACGGCCCCACCGGCAGGCCCCAGTTGACTTTGAACATCCCGTCGACATCCTCGGGGCGGGCCACCCCTTCGGCGACCACGGCCAGACACTCGCGCCTGAGGGCGGCCCAGACACGGTTGAAGATGAACCCTGTCGACTCACGACGCGCCTCGAACGGATAGACGCCGAACTCGGGCAGGACGGTAAGCAGCGTGTCGAGCAGGCCGCGGTCGGTTTCACCGTCGGACATCAGGTCAAGCGCGTTGTATAGCGGGGGCATGTAGAAGTGCGTGTTGCACAAGCGCGTCTTGTCCCGGACGCCCTCGGCCATCAGCCGCGACGGGTAGGACGAAGAGTTCGTGCCGAAGATGGTGTCGGGGGGCGCCGCTTGGTCGATCTGGTCCCACGTCGCGATCTTCACGTCGAGTTTCTCGGGAACCGACTCGATGACGAGCCAGGCGTCATCCAGTCCCTCCTCAAGCGACCCCGCGCCCGTCGCGCCGCCCACTTCCCCAAAGCCGCGGTCCTGCACCAACTTCGGCAGGGTCTCGGTCACATACTCGACCGCTTGGGCGCGCTGTTCGGCACGCGGGGCGCAGATCCGGACGGTTCCACCGCGGCTGGCGAACATCAAAGCGATACGGCGACCCAACGTTCCCGCGCCGACGACGGCGACGGGACGGTGCTGGATGTCTTCGAACGCGTACGTGTACGGGCCGGTCACGGCGTCGCTCCAGGCTTAGCGGTCAGGAATTTCTCGATGACGGGCGCCAGTTCGGCCGCGTTGTGCACTACGTCGATATGCCCACCCGAGTGCAGGTGCAGCCGTGAATGCGGCAGCAATGTGTGCATGATGTGCGCGTTGGCCACCGGGATGATCGGATCGTCGCGACCGGCCACGATCAACGTCTGCTGCCGCACCGCAGGCAACCCCAACAGGCTGGTCCACACCGAACCCGCGAGCAGTTGATGCAGATAACCCAGCTTCGATCCCGCATGCAGCTGCCGCCCGAGCAGCTGCGCAACGTCTTGGCCATGGGCGCGGACGGTGCCCCCGTACAGCTCACCGGCGATCTTGGCGGCATACTCGGGATCGGAAAACCTGCGCGGCGAAGCCATTTTCCACAGCACCCGCGGGTGAGCGGGCACCATCAGCAGGCCGGTGGCGGTCGCCACCAGCACCAGGCGCCGGCAGCGGCGCGGGTTCTGGACGGCGAACTGCTGGGCCAGCCCTCCCCCCCAGGACAGCCCGAGCACGTCCACGACTCCGATATCGAGCTTGGACAGCACCCTACCCAGCAACCAGGCCATATACGGAAAGCCGTAGGGCAGCGGCGAAGTGGGTGAGCCCCCGGTACCGGGAACGTCGAACCTTACTACGGTGCGGGTTAATTGCTCCACCAACGGGTCGAGCACTTCCAGGCTGGCTCCAATGCCGTTGCACAGCACCAGCGGAACACCGTCGCCGTGACGCACATTGACCCTGATCTGCTGGGCGCCCGCGTTGACGTAGGTCTCCTCGCCATCGGTCGCCGGGATGATCCTCACGTTCGTGCGGCGTTCGCTGCTTCGCATCACTTCTCCATCACGTAGGTGCCGGGAGCCGGACTCAGCGGCGGAAGGTCCTTGCAGCCAAGCGCTTCCGGCGCGTCGACCTCGGGCCCGCTGCGCTCGCCGAGCCAGGCCACATAGTCTGGCCACCAGGAATCACTGAACTTCTGCGCCGATTCCAGCCACTCTTGCGGATCCTCGGCGTCGACCGGGGCGGTTCGGTAGGACGCCTTGGGGTTGCCGGGTGGGTTCACCACGGCCACGACGTGCCCGCTGGTGGACAGCACGTAGCGGTTCTCCTTACTGCCCAGCAGCCGGGCGCTGCGATAGGTCGCCTGCCATGGGCAGATGTGGTCGCTGACCCCGCCGACGATGTAGGCGTCGCAGGTCACCTTCGACAGGTCGACCAAGGTGCCCAGCATGGTGACGCCGCCGGGGGTGACGAGTGCATTCTTGACACCCATGAGGATGAAGTCCCGGTGAAATGCGGCGGTCATCCGGGTGGTGTCGGCGTTCCAGAACAACACGTCGAATGCGGCCGGCTTGCGGCCCTGTACGTAGTTGTTCACAAAATACCGCCATACCAGGTCGGTCGGCCGCAGCCACGCGAACATCTCGGCCATGTCCCGTCCGTCCAGGTAGCCCTTGCGGCGCGAGGCCTCGATCGCGGCCTGAGCAGCACGGTCGCTCATCGCGGCCGCGGCGAAGCCGGCGCGCGTTTGGTCCAGGACGGTGACCGAGAGGTTTATACTCGCGAGGCGATCGCCCTGGCCGATGTCGTAGAGGTGGGCGGCCGTCATGGCCGCCAGGATGCCGCCCGAGCAGGTGGCCAACAGGTGGGTGCGGTCGGTCCCGGCGATCTTCTGCACCGCGTCCATGGCCTGGATCATCGCGCCACCATAGGCGTCGAATCCCCAATCCTTATGCCGCGCTTGCGGATTGCGCCAGGAGATGACGAACACCTGCTGGCCTTGCTTCAGGAAGTACTCGATCATGCTGCGTCCGGGCGCGATGTCCATGAGGTAGTACTTGTTGATCGCCGGCGGCACTATCAACAGCGGGACCTCGCGCACCTTATCGGTTTGCGGGGCGTACTGGATCAACTCGAACATCGCGGTTTGCAGTACCACAGCCCCTTTGGTGATCGCCACTGTCTCACCCACCGTGTAGGCGTCGGGCTCGACCATCGCGGGGACGCGTGGTTTTGAAAGCATGTCGCGCGCAAAGGCTTTTAATCCTCGCACCGCGCTCAGGCCGCCGGTGTCGATCATGGCCTTCCACCCGAGCGGGCTGATCAACGGGTTGTTGCTGGGCGCAAGCCCTTCGACCACGAGATCGAGAACGAACCGCATCCTCTCGTTGTCCCGCCAGTCGAGCTGGGCGTCGGCGAGCAACGCTTCTGCCGTCTCGGCGGCTGCCAGATAGGCCTGCATCGCACGGTGCAGCAACGGGTTCTCCTGCCAGGCAGGGTCGGTGAATCGCTTGTCGGCCCGGCCGGGAGCGCGGTCGGATTTGCCGGCGGCGATGGTGCCCAGTTCCCGGGTGAGGGCGCCGACGCGGCCGGCGACCGCACTGGGGTTCTTGGCCAGATTGGCGCCGAAGTGGCTCCAGGTGGCGTCGGGCAGCATCCTGCTGACGAAGGGCCGGGTGGCGCTGGTGAGCAACAGGTCGAGCGGTGCGGCCAGCTCGTCTGCTCTTCGGGTTGTGGTAGCCATGAATCAGTGTGCGCTTTCGGTTGTGGGGACGGTGATTTCGCGCTTCAAGATCTTGCCGGTGGAGCCTTTGGGCAGGGCGTCGACGAGCCAAACCCGGCGCGGGTACTTGTAGGCCGCCACCCGGGCTTTGACGTACTCGCGTAGCTCGGCGGAATCCGCCGTCGCTCCTTCCTTGAGCGCGACCGCGGCTCCGACTTCCTCGCCGAGGGCGTCGTGCGGGATGCCGATGACGGCGGCTTCGGCGACCGCGGGATGCTCGTAGAACACTTCTTCGATCTCGCGGGGGTACACGTTGTAGCCACCACGGATGATCATGTCCTTGGTCCGGTCGACGATGTAGAAGTAGCCGTCTTCGTCGACGCGTCCGACATCACCCGTATTCAGCCACCCGTCGGCCGTGATCGTGGCCTTGGTGGCGTCGGGCATGTTCCAATAGCCCTTCATCACGTTGTGACCGCGGATCTGGATCTCGCCCCGTTCCCCGTCCGGCACCTGCACGCCGTTGAAATCCACGGCCCGCATCTGGATGCCCTCGACGGGGGTGCCGATCGAACCCGCCTTGCGGGGACGGTCGGGGTGGTTGAACGAAGCGATGGCTGAGCTCTCAGAGAGCCCATAGCCCTCCAAAATGGCGCAGCCATACGCCTTCTCGAAGTCGGCCAGGACCTGTACCGGCAGCGCGGCGCCCCCGGACACGCAGACTCGCAGGGTGCTGGCTGATTCCGCGGGAACATCGTCCGCAATGCTCAGCAGTGCGGAGTACATCGTGGGCACGCCCTCGAAAACGGTGACGCCGTCGCGTTCGATGACCTCCATAGCCTTGCGCGGTTCGAAACGCGGAAGCAAAGTCAGCGTCGCCCCGGCAAGGACGGCCGCGTTGAGTGCACCGGTCAACGCGAACACGTGAAACAGCGGGAGGCACCCCATCACCACGTCGTCGGGCGTGATGTGCAACAGCGAGCGGACGCAGACATCGGCGTTGCGGCCCATGTTTCCATGAGTCAACATGGCGCCCTTCGGCTTGCCGGTGGTACCGGACGTATGCAGGATCACCGCGACGTCGTCGTGGCCGCGCTCCACCGGCGCCTGTTGCGGGGCCACATCTGCGGTCAGCTCCGCCAGACCGGCGTCGTCGACAAGCCAGCACCGAGCGCCCACCTCGACGGCCCCGGCGGTGGCCTCGTCCGCGAAAGCCGGTGTTGCGACAAGCGCTTTGGCGCCACTGTTGGACAGGTAGTAGGCCACCTCGCGGGCCTTGAGCAACGGGTTCATCGGGACGGCGATAGCGCCGCGGTACATAATGCCGTAGAACGCGATCGCGAACGCCGGGGTGTTGGGCAGCATCAGGCCGACCCGATCCCCAGGCTCGATGCCGGCGTTGTCCAGCAGGGCAGCCACCCGGGCCGCGGCGGCATCGAGTTCGGCGAAGGTGTATTCCAGAGAGTTGCAGCGCAGAGCAATTCGGTTGGGATAACGCTGCGTCGATGCAACGAGATTCGTACTTAGGCTAGTCACGAGGTGCCTCCGGGGAAGTGCTGGGGATCGGGGCTGATCCGGCTTGGGTAAGTGATGTCGCGACGGCTAGGTCGAGCAGCACGCCGCGCCCGTCTCTTTCTGCCGCTTGCAATCTCGGTTGTAAGGGATGGGCGCTTAGGCGCCCGGCATCGCGGCCATCAGATCGCCGATGCTGATCAGTGCCCGGTTCAGAACACCCGAATCCGCCAGCACCGTCTGCCCGGTCATGACCCTGTTGTGCCGTGACGCCAGGAATGCGTAGAGCGGGCCGTACTCCTCGGGAGAGGGCATGTGCTGAAGCGGGGCGAACCACTCGAACTGCTGCCGGAAGACGTCCGCCGGGACGTCGGACTGTCGGGAGTCCTGTAGATCGAGGGCGGCAGGGCCCCGCAATTGGCTGTTCGCGATGCCGGTCGGCGCGACCGCGTTGACGCGAACCCTGGGTGCGAATTCGAAGGACAGCTGATTGACCAGGGCGCGGATGGCCCCCTTGCTGGCGGTGTAGGCCACTCCTCCCCCGTCAGCCGCGAATGCCGCCTGCGAACAAGTCAGCACGACAGCACCGTCCTCGGCGTCGAGCAGGTCGAAGAAGATCCGTGCGGTGAGGGCGTAGCCCTTGACGTTGATGGCGAACACCTCGTCCAGGAGGGAGTCGAGACGTTCCACCGGAATGTCGGCCAACCGCACGTTGCCGTCCCAGATGCCTTGGGCTCCCACGATGGTCGTCAGGCGGCCGAAGCGCCCGACGACCTCGTCGCGGCAACGCGTCAGGTCAGCAATGCTGCGGACGTCGCCGTGTACCACCAGTACGTCGTCGCCGAATTCGTCCCGGAGCGTCGCGACCTTTGATTCGTCGTACTCGAACAGTGCCAGCGTCGCGCCCTCGTCCCGGAAGTGCCGGGCGATGCCAAGTCCGAGGCCGGAGCCGGAGCCGGTGATGAGAACGACGTGGTCATCGAGCAGTTGCATTCTTTGTAGTCCTTCATGGGATGTGGTTTGCGCTGGGGCTGCAGACACCGATCAACGGGCGGCTGAGCGTGCCAGATCGGGTTTTGACGCGTGCGCGAGATCGAGGGCGTCGTCCCAGGTGCCGCCTCGAGCGAGAAGCTTGCGATAGCCGCGCAGCGACCGTGACAGCCCGCTGGCGAAGACGGCGTGGAATTCCCCGTCCCGCCCGAACAGGACCAGGAATTCATCAGTGCTCAGGGATCCCTCCGCGACGAAGATCTCGTCACCGGGGGCCCGCCGCCCGTAGCTATGGAACCGACGTCCGAACTGATCGCTCCAGAAGTAGGGCACGCCGCCGAAGGACTCTTCGGTGCCGCGGGCGATGTTGAGCCCGACGTGCCTGCCCTTCTCGACGGCGTGTGTCCAGTGCTCGATGCGCAACGGCTCGCGGAACATGGGGTGAGCGGAGCGGACGACGTCACCGGCCGCCCACACTCCGGGCACGTTGGTTTGACCTGCCGCGTCGGTGAGGACACCGCTGTCCAACGCGACACCCGAGCCGAGAAGCCAATCCACGTCGGGGTCGACCCCGATGCCAACGACGACGTAGGGCGTCTGATGGGTCGAGCCGTCCACCAGATGAAGTGTGTAGGCGCCCAGTTCACCGGTCACGGACGTGACGGCACTCGACATCTTTAGCTGCACACCGTGTTTGGAGTGCAGGTCGGAGATCACCTGGCCGAGCTCGGGACCGACGATGCAGTCCATGGGGCGCTCGGTGTCGTGCACAACCGTGATGGACACGCCGTGGGCACTGAGTCCGGCTGCGATCTCGAGCCCGATGAGCCCCGCGCCGACGACGGTCACGTCTCCGTGGCGGGCAGCGGCCTGTCGCAGGGCACGGAGATCCTCCGGTGTGCGGAGCACCGGAAGCGCTTCACCTTCGACCGTGTTAAGGACCCGCGCACGAGCGCCACACGCCAGGACCACGGCGTCCCATGGCAGCGTCTCACCGTGGTTGGTGATCACGAACTTACGATCGATGTCGAGACCGACTGCTTGGTGGCCAAGCAGAAGAGTGATCCGGTTCTGCCTGATTCGCTCTGCTGAGCGAAGCTCGAGGAGCTCTGGCTCACCCCGCCCGAGCAGCAGACCCTTCGATAGCGTCGGACGGTCGTAGGGACGGTGCAGCTCTGCGCCCAGGACCGTGATCGAACCTTCGAACCCGCCTTCACGCAGTCCATCTGCGGCCGCCAAGCCTGCCGCTGACGCTCCGACCACGACGACGTTGTCGGTCTCCTGCAGCCCGGCCGTCACGTCGGGCCGGACCCTTGGAAAATGGCTTGCGCCGGGCACGCCCGCACCGCTTCCTCGAAATCTTCGACGTCATCGGGATCAACTTCGTGACGCAGCAGGACTGCCGACTTGGCGCCTGGCGGAAGATCGAAGACATCGGGCAAGATGCTCACGCAGATCCCGTAGGAACGACACCGGACCTCGTCCAGCCGGACAACGGTCTCGTCACTCATCAA
>Ga0209003_1000012_pt1 | contig 10564 bp, 7 predicted proteins | sample TexAe_OM3H0_M3_FD_187944 | JGI IMG/M metagenome (GOLD analysis project Ga0209003, IMG submission 187944) | Forest soil microbial communities from Davy Crockett National Forest, Groveton, Texas, USA - Texas A ecozone_OM3H0_M3 (SPAdes) (version 2) | ecosystem: Environmental > Terrestrial > Soil >...
CACTCCCTCGGCAATTTGGGATGGAGCTTCGTGTACCCGCGCAGATGGAGCTCATAGATGATCGTGCGCTCCCAAGGGACGGTGCGGCGGCGCGGGTCCCCCTTCCAGTCGAAATTGGGGTCGACGACGACGCATTTCGGCATGAAAGGCGCGCTGTCGCGCTCGTCGAAGGTCGTGTCGTCACCCGATTCGAGCTGATAGCCGAAGACCGCCGGGTCCCATGTCAGATCGCCGAAATGCCCGCGGGCGTAAGGATCGAGCACCAGCTTGTTCGGGTTGAAGCGGTTGCCGGTCGCCGGGTCGTAGTCAGCGATGGCCAGCGCCGGCGGCGGAGGGCCCGCCGCCGGATTTTGAGGCTGCGCAGGTGGCACTCCGGGCGGCAGCTGGGGGATGTCTTGACCTGTTACCGTCGCGTTGGGATCGCCCTTCCAGTTGGACCCGTCGTTGAGCGGTACGTATTGCTGGTCACTTTCGCACATCTTGACCGTCGGAGCCCGCTTGCCCGGCACCGTCTCGCACGGGAGATTGCGCGCTCCGCGCACCGCGAGCCACTTTGAATCTTGCGGTACACGGCAATAAACCTTCCCGGCGGGCAGATCCGGGTAGTCCTCCAGCGAGGGTGAACGGCGTTGCTGCGCAGGTAGATAACCGGTGGTGCACGGCTGGGGCAGGTTGACGCCGAGATTAAAGTCGAGGTATTCGCCCCGGAGGGGTTGCTTGGTGTTGACGTTGGCCACCGCGGCCCCCTGCAGTTCTTGCACCTCTTGGGGCAGCAGCACGAGCAACTGTTCGATATTGGGTTGGTAGGTCACCGCCACCTGGTTGAGGCTCACCAGGTTGGCTAGCAGGATAGGCAGGGTGGGTTGCAAGCGTTCGAACAGTTGGCGCGCCTCCGACGCTGCCGGGGCACCTTTTTCTAACACCCCGCCGACCGCAGCGTCGTGGGTTTGCAGCTGGCGGGTGATGGCAGCCAGGTTGGCGGCCCAGCCATGAATCGCATCGGCGGTGTCCGATTGCGAATCCAGTACTGGTGCGGACTGATCGATCAGTGTGGTCCAGGCGTCGAGGTTCTTGCGCGCGTCGATCGCCAGCGCCGTCGAGCCCCGTTCGATGCGGGCCAGGTCGGGTCCGAGACCCCCGACGGCGGTATAGCCTTCATCGACAACAGTTTTGAGGTTGTCGTGTGGGATGGCCTGAAGACCGCGGTTGGCGGCGGCCAGGATAGAGTTGATGTCGGGCGCGACACTGGTCCGGTCGGTCGGGATCGCATCACCGTTTTTCAGCGGGGCGGAGGTCGCGTCGCGCGGTGCCAACGCTATAAAGACCTCGCCCAGGGAGCTAGCGCTGTGCACTTGGGCGTCCAAGTTGGAGGGGATGGGGACATCTGACCGCAATGACAGCACCGCGTCCACACCGCTGCGGTTGAGGTGGACGTCCGTGACCCGTCCGACCTCGGTGCCACGGTAGGTGACGTTGCCGCTCGCGTACAAACCGCCGGAGCTCGGCAGCTGCACAGTGACGGTGTAACGTCCAATGCCGAAAAACGTTGCCGGCAAGCGTATGTATCCGAAGATCATGATCCCGCCGGCGACTAGGGCGATGATCGCGCAGATTACGAGCTGGATCTTGATCCGCCTGTCCAGATACATGTCAGGGCCCTTGGTCGAGGTGGTAGGGAATGACAAGGGGATTGCCCGCGGTGTATGGGCTTGGGGTTTGCCCGATGGTGCGGCCCCACTGCAACTCCAGTTCGGTGAGGTTGCCCTCCCACCGAGTGCCGGTGAACAACGACGAGTCCAGGCGGCTCAGCGTTAGGTCAACCACGAGCGTCAAGTTCGCATAGTCGCCGCGAAACGCCTTGGTGACGGTCTCCTCATCGAACGGGAGGGTGGTCAGCAGGCTCAGCGCCCGGGTCATTGCGGGACCAGCGTTGGCCAGCGACTCTAGAACGGGCGCAAGTTCTTTGAGTTCGCGGACCAGGTTCTCCTTTGTGTGCACTACCGCGTTGGTCGTCAACGCGTTGAACTTGCCGAATTTGTCCAACGCCTCGGCCAGGTTGCTGCGCTCATCCTTGAGTACGGCCAGTGCGTCAGGAATCGTGCGGATGGCGTTGTCCAGCACGGGTTTTTGGTCGGCGAACTGGCCGGCAAGATTGTTGAGGCTGTCGGTTGCCGCGATGATGTCGTCGGTCTGACGGTTCAGCTGGCCGATGAACTGATCGAGTTGTTCGATGAGACTTCGCAGGTCCTGCTCTCGACCGGCGAAAGCGGTGCTGAATTCCCGGGTGATCTCTTGGATCCGACCAACGCCACCGCCGTTGAGTAGCAGCGACAGAGCGGCCAGTGTCTGCTCGGTGGTCGGATAGGACGAGCCCGACGACAACGGAATCAAGGATCCGTTGTGTAACCGGCCTTTTGGCGGCGTGTCCTTCGGGGCAGCGAGCTCGATGTGCGGGGACCCGAACACGCTGGTCTGGCCGACTGTGGCGGTCGCGTTGCCGGGCAGGTTCACATCGCCGTCGAGCTTCATCGTGATCAGCGCGTGCCAACCTTGGCGTTCGATCTTGGTTACGGTGCCGACGTTGACGTCGCCGACGCGCACCCGCGAGTTCTGCAGCACGGTGGTGACGTCGGGTAGCTGCGCTTGGACTTCGAAAGCTCCGGGGCCGTGCCCTTCGGTGCCCGGCAACGGCAGCGAGTTCACGCCCCGCCATCCGCATCCCGACACGGTGGCCCAAACCAGTGCGGCTATCGCCAGCGCAGCAGTGGTACGCAACCGGGTTTGGGTCATGGCTGGCCTCCGGTCGGCAGCATCAAACCGGGCAATCCCTGTGTGGGATCGGTCGCCGCGGCGACTGCTGCGCCCGGCTCGGCCGGAGGCGGAGCGCCCGGCGGCTCACGCTTGGCTGGTGGGGCTGTTTCCGGCCCGGGGGCAGCTGGCGGCGGCACATAATCCGGCCGCATCCAGTTCTCGCTGTAGGTCACTTCGTTCGGGCGAGCCTGTGCGCCGACGAAGAGGTTCTCCCCCAGCGGAAGGAAGTTGTACTGACGGTTCTTGATGATCGGAGCGAGGTATTGCACGCATAGTTTCGACGACTGTTCAGCGCCGAGGCGTGACGCGGCCTGAATCGCCCCGCACAAAAACGAGATCGGGTCGGCGAAGTTGTTGGCCGCTAATACACCGGTGAGTGCGGCCTGGGCCGGCTGGTAGACGTTGGTCAGGTCCTGCAAGCCGTTCGGCGCGACGTGCAGCAGCTCCTTGATGTCATCGAGGCTCTCGGCGAGCGCCTGGGTCACCGAGGCCAGCTTGTCGGAGGTAGCGCCTATCCGCTCGCGGTTGTCGGACACGAAGCTGCGCACATCGCCGAGGGCGGTACTGAGATCGTCCATGGCCCGGCCGATCGCGTTGGGGTCGGCGGCCAGCAAGCCGGTCACCGATGCCAGGTTGCGGTTCAGCCGGGCCATCAGCTCGGTGCTCGATTGCAACGCCGACACCAGGACCGACAGGTTCTTCACTGTCGAGAAGATGTCGTTGCTGTGGTCGCCCAGTGCCGAGATCGCCTGGGACAATTTGACGATCGTGTCACGGATACTTGCGCCCTGACCGCGCAAGTTATCGGCGGCAGTATCGACCAGCGCACCCAGCGTGCTGACTCCACCGGGTTCAGTCGGCTGCAATGTGTCGGTGAGCCGTTCGAGCTGTCGGCGTACATCGTCCCATTCCATGGGGACGGCGGTGCGGTCTTGGGGGATCACCGCGCCGTCGGCTAGTGCCGGTCCCCCGGTGTAGGCGGGGGTGAGTTGGATTGCACGTGCAGTCACCAATTGAGGCGCCAGGATGACCGCCTTCGCATCGGCGGGCACCCGGTACGTACGGTCGATCCAGAACGAAACTTTAGCGCGTTGGGGCTGCGGTTGGATTTTCTCGATTGCACCGACGGGCACGCCAAGGATGCGGACCTCGTCGCCGACGAAGACGCCGTTGGTATTGTCGAAGTAGGCGGTGATGTGAATTCGGTGCGTCGCTTGCCACATCGACCGACCGGCCACCGTGACCCCGGCCGCCAGCAGCATCACCAGGGTCACGGCAAGGCCGGTCCTGGCGTAGCGCGAAGTGATCATCGCGGCCTTCCACTCGGTGCCGGCGTGTCCGGATAATCCTGCGGCGCAATCTCATTAGGGGCTGTGACATACACCCGTGTGGGTCCGGGGTCGGGTGTCGACGCCATGCCTGGCGGCGCGATCGCCGGGGGTCCCGGCGGCGGGCCGCCCGGTGGTGGGGCCGGCAACGGCTCGCGGTAGGGATAGCAACCCGGGCCGGGCAATGCAACACCGGGAACACCGCACTGGTGGTCGTCGGGGTTGCCGGTGATCGCGTCCGGCAGTGTCAGACGGGGTTCCCCACCCTGGCCGGTGCGCGGGTACGGCATCGGCAACGGGGGGGTCCCGCGCTGACCCGTTGCTGGGTCGCTGAGCTGCGACGGTGGTAGGGTGTGCGGGTCGAGGCCCAGGTCAGAGAAGGCGGCGTCGATGAATGGCTGCAGGAACTGCCCAGGCATCAAATTGGCCACGTAGGCCTTGAAGAACGGCCCGGAGGCCACCGATTCGCCCAAATGCTGGATGTACTCGCCTACCATTTTGATCGATTTCTGAACCTGCTGCTTGCGATTGTCGACGATCGTCAACGCGCCGTTGAGCTTGTCCAGCGCGGGACCCAAGGCGTCGCGGTTGTCGGCGATGAACCCCGACAGCTGCTTGGCCAACGCCGAGAGGTGGCCGGAGATCTGATTTAGGGCACTGCTTTGTGTCTGCAGCGCGGCCAGCAGCGCGTTGGTGTCGCGGATCAGGCCGACGACTTGGTCGCTGCGTTGGGCCAACACGGCCGTGGCCTTGTTGGCGTTAGCGAGCAGCCCGCGCAGTTCGGTGTCACGCTTGTCGAGCGTGTCAGAGAACCGGGCCACCCCCTCTATTGCGATCTTCAGATCCGGTGGTGTTCTTTGGAATGTTTGGGACAGGGTCGCCAGTGACTCTGAAACCTGCTTGGTGTCAAGCCCGTTGATGGTTCCCGCGAGATCGCCTAAGGCGTCAGGCAGTTGGTAGGGCGATTGAGTCCGATCGACGGGAATCGTTTGCGTCAGTTGACCCTCGCCGCGGGAGGTGACGTTGAGAACCTTCGCGCCGAGAAGGCTCTTCGTCTTGATCGCCGCCTCCGTACGTTCGCCGAGGTGAACGTCTTTGTCGATCGTGAAGGTCACCAGAACCCGTGGCCCATCGAGCGAGATGCCGGACACGGTGCCCACCCGGAAGCCCGACACCTGTACTGCCGCGCCGCTACGGAGGCCCCCGGCCTCGGCGAAGTAGGCCGAGTACTGCTTGCTCGGGTTGATGAACGGCAGCTTGTCGTATTGCAAAGCGGCGACGGTGATTGCGCCAACGACGCACGTTCCGACGATGCCGATGACCACGGGATTGCGCTCAGCGAACGTTTTCATCGTGGTGTGCACCGCCCGCCGCTTTGGCCGGCCACCTTGATATAGACCGGCTGTCCGCCCTTGCCGTTGAGTTTGAGCACGGCGTCGCAGAGATAAAAGCTGAAGAAGTCGCCATAGATGGCTTGGCGTTCCAGCGCCTGATAGGCGCCCGGCAGGGTGTTGAGCAGGTTGTCGAAATAGTCGTGGTCGGCCATGACGAGCCCGGCGGTGCGGTCTGTTTCGTGGACGAGCTGTTGGAACGGCGGCCGGGCCTGCGAAAGCAGGTCGGCCAGGTTTGCAGCCGCCGCGTTGGTGTAGGCCACGGAATTGGTGATATCGGTTTTTCGCTGTGAAAGCTCGTGCACCAGCGCCGATAGCGAGGTGACTGCTTTGTCGAGTTGGTGGGATTGGTCGCCAAGGGAACCCAGCACGACGTTGAGGTTGGTGACTACCTGCCCGATCAGTTGATCGCGATTGGCCAGCCTGCTGGTCACCGCGGCGGTTTCAGCAAGGAAGGAACCGATGGTTGTCCCCTGACCCTGCAACGCGGCGATCAGCTGTCCCGACAGGGCGTTGACCTGGTCGGGATCAAGCGCTCGGAAGAGCGGGCGGAATCCACCGATCAAAGCATCCAGGTCCAGCGCGGGCTCGGTGCGCCCGGTCGGGATGGTTTGTCCTGGCTGCAGGCGCTTGACACTGCCCGCGCCTTCTTCTAGCGCCAGGTACCTTCCGCCGATCAGGTCGCCCCACCGGATGGCCACCCGCGTCCCTTCCGTCAGTGCCACGGTGTCGTCGGCGGAGAATGCGACCGTCACAATCGAATTCGGGTGGATCGTGATGGATTGGACCTTGCCGACCTCGACGCCGGCGACCCGGACGAAGTTGCCCTCCTTCAGACCCGTCACATCGGTGAAGTCTGCGCGGTAGACGTTCGCGGTCCCAAACCGCAGCTGCGCAAACACCAGGAACAGTGCGACGATGCCCAACAAGCAGACCACCACGAAGATCCCCAGACGCCACACCGTGCCTGCCAGGTTGTCTCTCATTGCTGCATTCCTTGCCGATCTCAGGGATGTGGTGGGGTGACGGAGGGTGGCGGCGGAACACCCGGATACAGGGGGTTACCACCGGGGCCGTATTGGGGTGCCCCGTACGGCGCGGCGCCGGGAAAGGGAATCGGTCCCGGCGCGGGACCCGGGAGGCAGGCGCGGATACTCGCCGGCTGCGGCACACCACGTGTCACGGGGAAGAAATCAGCCCAGCAGGGATGGCCGAGCCCGGGGTTGGGGCGGATGTCTACGCCCGTTCCCCACCCGGTGTTGGTGACGAGCTGGCGCACTGGAAAGTTTTTGGTGACATCCGGCAGCGACCCGCAGGAGGGCGTGCCGCCCGGGCCTCCTTTGGCGGCGATGACCGGCAGATTCTCAGGAAATTGGTAGGGATCCTTGCCCATCAGTAGCCCGGCATCAACGACCAGTGAGTATCCGTTGCCGCCTAGGGTTGCGTTGCCTGCGTTGTCCAAGAACCACTTGGAGCCCAGAAGAAGGCAGGTGAATTCCGGTTTGTATTTCAACAGCAAGTTGGTGGTGGGCTCGGTGGTGTTGATCGCCCCGATCAAGTGGTCAGTGTTGGGTGCCAGGAGATCAATTCCGGCCTGAGACAGGCCAATGGCGTTGAGCAGCAAAGCATCCAGCTCGTTAGCGTGGCTGACGGCGGTTGTGCTGGTGGTGGCTGCGGCGTTGAGGGTGGCGAGGATATCGCGTGCAGCCCCGCTGTAGGCGTCGCTGAATCCGGTCAAGGAACGCCAGTTGCGGTCCAAGGTGCCCATTCGCGGATTGACCGCGAGGAGCACCTGATTGGTATCGGTGATGGCTTCGCCGATGCGTGTGCCTTGGCCGCGGACCCCCTCGGCGATCGCCGTGAGGATCGAGTTGAGTTTGGCCACATCGATCTGTTTGAGCAGCCCGACGAGGTTTTCGAACACGGTGTTGACTTCGGTGCTGACGTTGCGTGATCGCAGCACCGCACCCGGGGCTAGGCGCGCAGGGCTGGGATCGGCGGGCGGCACAAGTTCGACGTATTTGGCACCGAACGCCGTGGTGGCCCGGATCTCGGCCTGCACATTGGCAGGAATGTATTGCATTTGATTGGGCGTGATTTCGAGCGTGAGCGTGACCGGCTCGCGTCCGCCGCTGATAGCGCCAACCTGACCAATCTCCACCCCGCGCATCTCAACTCGCGCCCCGGTCTCCATCACGAGGCCGGCGCGATCGGAGGTTAACGTGACCGTGTCGTATGGCCGAAACGACCCTATATAGGACGCGGAGCACACTAGCGTGAATGCGACGATGGTGGTGATCAGAATCAGCGTCCACCAAGCCGGCCGAAGACGTAAAACCTTTGTGTCCATTGCCGCCTACCCGGCCAGGCGAAAATGCCCGGACTGCCCGTAGATCGCCAAGGACATGAACACCACGACGTAGGCCGCGGTGATCAATGAAGTGCGCACCGCACGCCCGACCGCCTCGCCGACGCCTGCCGGGCCGCCGGAGGCGGTGAACCCGTAGTACGTGTGCACAAGCATGATGACGATAGCCATCATGACCGCGAGAACGAATGACCAAATGACGTCGGTCGGATTGAGGAAGGTGTTGAAGTAGTGGTCGTACACGCCGGTGGACTGTCCGTAGACGGCGGTGGTCCCAAATCGTGCGGCCGCGAACGACGTCAGCACCGCCACGCAATACAACGGGATCACCACCAGCACCCCGGCGATGACGCGGGTTGAGGCCAGGTAAGCCACCGACCGGATACCCATCACTTCCAGGGCGTCGATCTCCTCGTTGATGCGCATCGCGCCCAGCTGGGCGGTGGCACCTGCCCCGATGGTGGCGGCCAACCCGATCCCGGCGACCAGCGGGGCGATCAGGCGCACATTGAAATAGGCGGACGCGAAACCGGTGAGCGCCTCCACCCCGATGTCAGCGAACTGGTTGTAGCCGCGAATCGCGATGAGCGCGCCCACCGACATCGTCAGGAATCCGACGACCGCGACCGTGCCCCCGATGACAGCCAACGCTCCGCCACCCAGGCTCATTTGGGCGATCAAGCGCACGGTTTCGGTCTGATAGGACCGTGCGGCGTCACCGATGGACCGAATCGCAAGGTAGTAGAACTGGGTTTGGCCGCCCAGGCGGTTCCACCGGGCGACCCGGTCGCCAACCATGCGACGCATCCGGGCATTGAGGACGCTGGGGGCGCTGCTGTGCGTCATAACGTGACCTTGATCTCGACCGCGCTGGCCACCATGTTGATCAAGAAGAGCACGACGAACGAGTACACCACTGTTTCATTAACGGCATTGCCGACACCGGCGGGCCCGCCACCCACCGAGATGCCCTTGAAACAGGCGATCAGCCCCGCGGCCAAACCGAACAGCGTGCATTTCACCAGCGCCAGAACCACGTCAGCGACGCCGGTGACCAGGGTCATCCCCGCGACGAACGCGCCAGGCGTGACGTGCTGGGTGTAGACCGAAAATCCGAACGCCCCGACCAGGCCGACCAGCACGACCACCGACGAAAGCAGCGTGGCGACCAACGTGGCGGCCAGCACCCTGGGTACCACCAACACCTGAATGGGATTGACACCCATCACGCGCAGCGCGTCCAGCTCCTCACGGATGGTGCGGGCGCCCAGGTCCGCGCACATGGCGGTAGCCCCTGCGCCTGCCACCACGAGAACCGTCACGATCGGTCCGATCTGGGTGACGGTGCCAAACGCAGCACCCGCCCCGGAAAGGTCGGCCGCACCGAACTCGACGAACAACACGTTGAAGGTGAAGACCAGCAGCACGGTGAACGGGATCGCGAGCATCAGCGTTGGCAACAACGAGACGCGGGCAACAAACCACATCTGCACCAACAACTCTCGCCATGCGAACGGTCGCCGCGGCATCGCTACAAGGGTGTCCAGCGACATTGCGAAGAAGGCGCCGATGGCACCCATCGGTTTGAATGCTCGGTTCGACCAGAAAACGGTCTGATCACGTTCAGCCACCGGTCACTCCGCGGTCGCGCCCGCCGCGCCAGCGCCTGAATCGGCGCCGTCCGGCCAGGACGGTACCAGGGCGGGGGCCGCCCCCTCGCACAGCCGATCCGCGTACCAGCCGCACTTCAGCCGGCAATGAGTCGAAGCGAAATTGCACGACATGAAGCTAGCCCTGCGTCACTTTCTTGGCTAGACGTTGTGCAGGTCACCGAATTGACCAGCAACATAGTTACCCTCGCAAGAGATACCGCGCGACGCAGTGGCTAATCGGATGTATAGCGCACGCGCGGCAAGGGCGTGGCGCAGACTTCAGAGCAGGTCAATCAGGAATTCCGAGAATCGATTAGCTGACGAGTCGGGGATATCCGGGGGCTCAAGAAGAGCACAGAGCCAGCATGGCCCTATGTCAACAGGCCGCAACATAGCTAATTAGATGGCATACATAATAATGTTCGATACCCGACTATCGATGTCATGAATATCTGTCTTTTCCGGTCTATTCGAAGACCGATGCTGTACCCATTGTTGTTGCGCGTCAACGACCTTCGGCCAGGCCCATTCAACGTCAGCGCTGGATTTGTCTGTCCCGCAGACGGTTCCGACACGCCGGCAGGCATGTGATATCGGGACCGTTGCGTAGGAGGCCGACGGGCTCACACCCACGCTGCGACCGGTTCCGCGGCGGCGTTGCTGGCCGAACTGCCCGCCAGATGGCGGACGAAGAAGTCTCGCGCTGCGCTACTGGCGTCACCGTGAACGGAGTGCAGCGATCGGACGGGTTCTGAAATGTCGCCGCGCCCAACCTTCAATCCGGCAGCGCGCGCGGGAGTCCCGCAGCGGGGCATTCTTGCGACAGTGCTCTCGCGGCCGTGCTTATGTCATTCGACGCCTGAGCGAACGCAGGCCCAGAGTTTGGCGTGGCGGTAGTGGGAGTCAGCCGTATGGCGTCGCGTCGACTTTGGGCCCTGTTAGCAAGGCCGTCAGCCCATCTGTTCAAAGCACTTTGGATTGATCGGGAAGACAGGTCTCGCGTCGACGCTCGCA
>Ga0209003_1000013_pt1 | contig 10086 bp, 7 predicted proteins | sample TexAe_OM3H0_M3_FD_187944 | JGI IMG/M metagenome (GOLD analysis project Ga0209003, IMG submission 187944) | Forest soil microbial communities from Davy Crockett National Forest, Groveton, Texas, USA - Texas A ecozone_OM3H0_M3 (SPAdes) (version 2) | ecosystem: Environmental > Terrestrial > Soil >...
CGCCCAAAACGGCTGTCGCCGGTACTCTTCCCAGCACTGTTCCCAGGTGAAGTTGGTGACTCCGGCGGCGATGAGTCCGTCGTAGTAGGTACGGACCAGGCCGCGCTCATGAGCGCGTCGGTCCTCGATCTCGAGGCTGCCGCCCAAGAAATAAGCGACGTCGACCAGCGCAGGCCCCCACTGCACCGTCTGCCAGTCGACGACGACGCACTCTGCGTCAGCGCCGAACAGCAGGTTGTCGAGGCGGAAGTCACCGTGGATGAGTCCCAATGGCGCCCGAAGGTCTGCGGCGTGGGCGTCGGCGACTGCGACGTAGCGCCTGCAGACCTCGGCGTGTGCGTCGTCGATGCGCTCGCCGTATCGCTCCAGCATTTGGGGCAGCGCCGCCGTCATCACCGCCTGGTTGAGCGGGTTGGGCTGATTAAAGAAATCGAGGGTTCCGGTGGCCAGGTCGTTGAACACCGGCGCGTGTAGCCCGGCCAGCGTCCGCATCACGAGGTGCGCGGTGTCGACGTCGCAGCCGGCGATCTGGTCGCCTTGTTCTGCGCCGACGATGTCGTCGAGAACGACGGTGAACCAGCCCTCGGCGGTGTCGTATTCGGCGAGATGGCAGCGAGGCGGGCCTTGGAGGCGGTCGCCGAGGTGTTGGTAGAAGGCCACCTCGCGCAGGTATGCACCCATACCGACGCCGGTGTTGCGGCTGCTGTCGTTGTCGGCGGCCAGCTTGACCACCACGGTCCCGTCGGACCCGTCGCCATCGACGTAGGAGACGCGGTAAGTCAGGCTCATCTGGCCGGTGCCGATCCGTTCGATCTGCGTCGTCCGAATGCTTGGGCGTTTCAAGGCACGCTCGAGCCATCTCCCGGTGATATCTGAAACCTCCCTAATCAGCAGGCTGTCACCTGCCAGGGTGCTGTGCGTCACGGCATTTGCCTTTCTTTGATCTGACACGGTCGCGTGTCAGATTATAATGGCGGTCACCATGAGTCAAGACACGTCACCCGAAACAGGTCGTACCTATGGCGGCATGAGCGCCGAAGCGCGGGCCCGGTCGCGGCGACAGCGGTTGATCGAGGCCGCTCAGGCGGTGATCGCTGAACATGGCGTAGCCGCACTCACCGTCGAACAGGTATGCCAGAAGGCCGAATTGACCAAGCGGTACTTCTACGCGGACTTCTCCGGCAAGGACGACCTTCTGGATGTGTGTGCCGAGCAACTGTTCAGCCGGCTGTGGGATGCGATGGATGGAGCTTTGGCTACCGCGTCAGGACCGAAGCGCGCCCGGGCCGCAATAGAAGCGATTGTTCACACTTTGGCTTCCGAGCAGGCCTCGGCGCGGCTGTACAGCGAATGCGCGGCCTTCCCGCGGCTACGCGATCGGCAGCAGCGCGCGATCCGCGACTTCAGCGACCGCTTGGCCACCGATGTCATGCCGTTCACCGGCAACCCGCCCACCGGCATCCGTCGTGATCTCGCCGCGCGGATCATCACCGCCGGCAGCACCCAGCTGATCGTGGACTGGCTACAGGGGACCGTCGAGACCGACGAAGAGACCATCATTGCCACCATTGCGGCTGCCACTCGTGGTGCGGCGACCAAAGCCTAGGTGTTAAGGCTCGCAGGCAAGTTCGAGCAGGCCCGAGAACTCAGAATTTTAGACGCCACCGAAACTAACTGCACCGAAACGCATTCCATCAGAGGTCTCCTAAGGGTTGCTGAGCTGCTGCGCCAGCCGATACTTTTGCACCTTGCCCGTCGGCGTGGTCGGCAGATCTTCCGCGCGGTAGAAGACCACGCGTTTGGGGACCTTGAACCTCGCGAGCCTGTCGCGGCACACCGCCAGGACATCGGTCTCGGTGATGGCGGCCCCGGGGACCGGAACCACGACGACACAGCCGATTTCGCCCCAACGCGCGTCGGGCAGGCCGATCGCGTAAACCTGGCTGATGTCCTCATGAGTGGCGAGAAGGTCTTCGATCTCCTTGGGCATGACGAGCTCGCCGCCGCTCTTGTAGAGTTCCTTGCTCCGCCCGGTCACCTGGAGGTAGCCATCTCCACGGACGAGACCGAGGTCGCCCGAATGCAGCCAGCCGTCCCGCAGCGTCGCCGCCGTGTCGTCGGGGCGATTCCAGTACGTCAGCATCGTCGTGGGTCCGCGCGACACGAGTTCACCCTCCTCGCCGGGCCGCAGCGCGGCACCGGTCTCGGGGTGCACCGCCCGGTACTCCACGAGCGCGTCCGTTCCGGGAACTCCCGCGGCCCCGGCCATCTTCGGGCGGCCCACGGTGTTCGACGTCAGCTCCAGCGGGTCCTCCGGCCGGGTCAGTGTCATCGCCCCGCCGCACTCGGTCATCCCGTAGCCGGTGACGATCTCGCTGACCCCGAATTCCGCCTGAATCCGCTGCCACAGCCAGGGCGGCGCCGGCGCCGAACCGCACAAGAGCGCCGTGAGCGAGCTCAGGTCGTAATCACGCCGCGACGGGTGCTCGATCATCGCCACCGCCATCGTCGGCACGCACAGGATGTCCGTGGCCCGGTGGCGATGGATGCCGGCGAAGTAGCCCTCGGCGGAGAAACTCGTCTGCGGGATGATCGCCCCGCCGACGAAGGTGGCCGAGAGCAAGCCTTCGACGTAACCGAACATGTGGTAGCAGGGCAGCGAGAACAGAATTCGTCGCCCGTCGTCGTAGGCCCGGGTCAGCGCCGATGCGTACGCAGTGCGCAAGACGGCGTCGTGGGACAACACCACGCCCTTGGGCGACCCGGTCGTGCCGGAGGTATAAAGCATGTCTCCGGGTGCGCACGGATCGACCGCCCGACCATCGGTGGCGCCGGGGTTACGGTCGCCCAACGCGGCCAAGCCTTCGACCGTCAGCGCACCGGGGTCGGCCCGGCCGTCGGTGTCGAGCCACACCACCGTGAGCGGATCGGGTATACCGTCGAGCATCGCTCGGTAATCAAGGTCGCGGAACCCGGTCATCGCGAACACGACTCGGCACCCCGAATCCGCAAGGACGAAGCGCACTTCGTCGCCCCGGTACAGATAGTTGAGCGGAACGGCGATCGCGCCGACTCGGGCGATGGCGAACTTGATCGCAACAAACTCCGGGTAGTTCGCCATTACCATGGCCACCCGGTCGCCCGGGCGAACGCCGATGGCCGCCAAACCGTCTGCAAGACGCCGAGATTGGGCCGCGATATCGGCATAGCTGAGTTCGCGGTCGTCGGTGAGCACCATCGGGCGCTCCGCATGGCGTTGGGCGCAGTCGTCGAGCCAGTCCGACAGGGTGCGCGGTCGCCACACCGCGAAACGCCGCCGCAGCAGCTCGCGGCGGGCGTCGATGTCTGCCGCGGAAGTCACAGTTCCGTTACGTTGCCGAGGAGGATCGCGTCGCGCAACTCGAACTTGCGGACCTTGCCTGTTGGAGTCACCGGAAACTCCGCCACGACAAACCACCGTGCCGGAATTTTGAACGGAGCCAACCGATTATGCAAGTGGCTGACCAGCGAATCTTTGAGCAGCACGTCAGCGTCCCGGGATGTGCGCAGGACCGCAGCCGCCTGCTCGCCAAGCCGGTCGTCGGGCAGTCCCACGACGGCACACTCCATGACGTCGTCGTGGCTGAGCAGATGCGATTCGATCTCCGCCGGGGCGATGTTCTCACCGCCCCGAATAATCAGCTCTTTGAGGCGGCCGGTGACCGTAAGGAAGCCGCGCGAATCCATCGTGCCGAGATCCCCGGTGTGCACAAATCCCTCGCCATCGATCGTCCGGGCGGTCGCCTCGGAGTCATGAAGGTATCCGACGAAGGTCTGGTACCCCCTCGCGCATATCTCGCCGGACTCACCTAGGCCGACCACCTCGCCGGTAGCTGGATCGACGATGCGGCAGTCGACTTGCGGCAGCGGGCGACCGACGGTGTTCAGCCGATCGGCGCGCGAATCCTCGGGCCGAGTCGCGGTGAGCACCGGAGACAACTCGGTTTGCCCGAACAAATTGATGACGGTGGCGCCGAACACGTCCTCGGCCGCCTCGATCAGCGTCGGCGACACATTGGACGCACCACCCATGATGGTGTGTAACTGCGGAGCACTGGCATCGCTTGTCCGTTGAGCTTCCAATAGCGCCGCCAGGACGGCCGGCACATAGAACAGCACCGATGCCTTCTCGGTGCGCAGCGCCTGTAGCACACGGGCGGGACTGAAGCGCTCGATTAAAATGACTGTGCCGCCGATCCACAACGGCCCGAGAGTAGCGATCACGCATCCGGCGGTGTGAAACATCGGCAGCGGATTCACGCAGACCCCACCGTCGGGCACCGACAGGGCCTCAAAAGTCAGCTTCGCCACGTTGATCAGCGAGACGTGTCGAAGCAGAACCCCTTTCGGGTTGCCGGTTGTCCCCGAGGTGTATTGGAGCATCACGACGTCCCGGGCATCGCCACGTGCGTTGCGTGGTAGGTGTTCTTCAAGGTCTTTAATAGCCCCAGCGCGCCAAGTAGATAAGTCCGACAGCGAGACGCAAGTCAACTCCGGCAGGTTCGCAGCGGCCCTCCGGGCGACCGCGGCCATGTCGTAGTCACGGTTGGCGTCGGCGTGCAGCAGCACCGCGGACCCGGAGTGCCGCAACGCGTAGTGCAATTCCTGCTCACGCGAGGCGGGGTTGATGGCGACCAGGACCATGCCCGCCAGCGCGGCTCCGTACTGAATGATCGGCCACTCGATGACATTCGGGGCCCAAATGGCAATGAAGCTTCCACGTTCAGCCAAGCCTGCCAGCGCGCACGCGACTCGATTTGCCTCGTCGTACAACTGGCGGTAGGTGAGCCGGGTCTGCTCGCCCGTGCCGTGGCGCACTCCGACGATGGCAACTCGATCCGGGTGGGCGTTCGCGCGGTCGGCGAGCAACTCGCCGACGGTGAAATCCACCAGATCCACGCTGCGGTCGGCGTCCCAGCTCGCCCGCTGAAGTGGGATGTCAGCCGGTGCCTGGTCGTGGGCCATGCTCATCCGCTAGACGGGGCTCGTCCCCGGTTTGGCGTTGGACATGTCGCTTATCTCAGGCCAACGCTCGCTGATTTCCTGCAGCGACGGCGGGGTCGCGAAGGTGACGCCGTCGTTTTGGAATTGCTCGACCCGCTGGACAAGTCCACCGCCGACGACAAACACCGATCCGGTGTCCTGATTTTCTTCCGACAGGAGATAGCCGACCGCTGGAGCCACGTGGTCGGGGTCGAGCTTGTCCAGAACCTCTTGGGGTGCGACATCGGCAGTCATGCGCGTTGCGGCCAGCGGAGCCAGCGCATTGGCGGTGATGCCGTACTTGGCCCCCTCGATCGCCAACGTATTGATCATCCCGACCAAGCCCAACTTGGCGGCGCCGTAGTTCGCTTGGCCGAAGTTGCCGTAAATGCCGGCCGTCGATGTCGCGACGACGACTCTGCCGAAGTTTTGTTCGCGAAAAAGCGGCCAGGCGGCGCGGGTGACGTAAAAACCGCCATAGAGGTGCACTTTCAGCACGGCATCGAAGTTCTCGGCCGACATCTTGTGAAATGCGCCGTCGCGCAGGATGCCCGCATTGTTGACGACGCCGTGCACCGCGCCGAAGTGCTCGACCGCGGTGTCGACGATCGCCGCCGCCCCCTCGGGCGTTGCGACGGTCGAATAGTCAGCGACCGCTTTGCCACCCGCTGCGCGAATCTCCTCGACGACCGAGTCGGCCATGCCGGTCCCCGACCCGGAGCCGTCGCGCGCTCCACCCAGGTCGTTGACGACGACCATGGCACCGTTGTCGGCCAGGAATCGTGCGTATGCACGGCCCAGCCCTCCCCCGGCTCCGGTGACGATGATGACTTTGTCCTGTACTCCGGGCACTTCGACGCCTTCCGCTCTCACACAACGCGATACCAACTGTCGAATCTATATTAAAAATTGATTTAGGCTGCGCGGGCTTCTGCATCAGGCCGGTGTCGTCTCGGGGGGCGAACCCGCATCCAACGGCTCGGGTTGTTTCAGATGCTCCGCTTGCTGCCGCCCGAGCACCCGATACATCGCCCAGCCGGCGGCCAGAATCCATGGTCCCCAGGTGAATGTGGCGAGGTACCACGCGCCGACACCGTTCCCCGAGAATGGACCCGTCTTGAAGAAGAAGATGGGAAGTTGTCCGAATTCGCATAGCGCGACGGCGAGGCTGAAGTAGCCAAGCCATGCGGGAAGAGCTCCCGAGCGCCCCCGTGTCTTGATGATGAGGACGCCTGCCAGGGCCATTCCCAGAGCCAGCATTGGCCAGATGTGCTGCGAGCCGAGCCATGCCACATCACTCATCGCGCGAGTCACGTCCGGACTTGTCTCGCCCGGGCGGAATGCGGCAACTCCGAATATCGCCAGGTCGAAGGACAACAGGATGGGGCTGGCGGCGAGGCTCGCCACAGTGACGGCTGTGACCGCGTGCGATCTTCCCTCGAGTCGCCACAGCATCAGGCAGAACTGCACAGTCCATGCGAGAAGGAATGCCATACCGATGCTGCACATCACGATGCCGATGAAGAAACCGTTCTGGTGTTCGACGTAGTAGGCCGCGGTTTGCTCGGCACTTAGAGCAAAGGAAGGTGGTTGCGGCCAGAAGACCTCAAGGCCGACGAAGGTGAAGACGACAAACAAGAAGGAACAGGCCGCAAAAAACCGCTGCCACACGAAGTCTTCACGCTCGGACATGTTCATCCCCTCGTCGTCAACGCTCGATAACCACCGAATCGCAGAATTTACTCTAGATTAAAATATATAGGCGGTCAACCCGGCTGCTTATCGTGGGTGCGGTCTCTCGGCGGGCGATCGCGCACTCGCGCACGTGCCGTCTTGGAATAGCGTTGCGCCGCAGCACGGGTGCCACGTCGTCCCGGGTGAGAGGTCAGCGTGTGCCGGCCTTGTTGCCGACGATCGACACGAATGACACGCAGCCGCCGGGCCGGCCGCCGAGATTATGGGTCAGGGCTGTGTGTGCGCCTGGAACCTGTCGGTGGCCCGCTTGCCCGCGCAGCTGCAGCCACGCCTCATAAAGCATGCGCAGCCCACTGGCGCCCACGGGATGACCGAACGACTTCAATCCCCCGTCTGGATTGACGGGGAAGCGACCGTCGGCGTCGAAATCGCCCGCCAGCACGTCCTTCCACGCTCGGCCGTCGTCGGAGAAGCCAAGATCCTCCATCAACACGATCTCGGTCGGCGTGAAGCAATCGTGTACCTCAGCGAGCGAAAGCTGGCCGCTCGGATGATCAATACCAGCCTGCAGGTATGCGTCGCGTGCCGACCGGACGACCTCGGGGAAGCTTGTGAAATCGTACGCGGAATCCATCGAACCCCGCGCCGAGCCCGCCACCAACGACAGGGCTTTCACGTACATCGGCGCATCGGTGTAGTCGCGGGCCCGCTCGGCGGGGACGATCAGCGCGCACGCGGCGCCGTCGGATACCCCCGAGCAGTCAAATACGCCAAGCCGCCCCGCTACGTTCGGTGCGGCCGCGATCGTCTCTTTCGGAACCGGAGACCGAAACTGCGCCTTCGGATTTCGTGACCCGTTCTGATGATTCTTCCACGCCACATGGGTCATTGCCTCGCGCATCTCGTCGGGATGCACACCATACTTGGCGCAGTAGGCGGGATCCAGCAGTGAGAATGCCGCCGGAGCCGTCAGCGAGAGCTCTGCCGCGGTGCCGTCACCCGGCGGATCTGCGCGCAACAGACCCGAAAAGCCGGAGTCCTTCAACTTCTCCACCCCGACCGCCATCACGACGTCGTACGCGCCCGCGGCAACCGCGTAACACGCATTGCGGAAGGCTTCCGAGCCAGTGGCGCAATAGTTTTCGATCCTGGTGACCGGCTTGCCCTCCGTGCACAGCGCACGGCTGAGGGTCAACCCCGACTGTCCCGATCCGAGGGTGCCGAGCCAGTAGGCGTCGACGTCGTCCTTGGTAACCCCGGGCAACGATTCGAGGCATTCCGTCGTCGCCTCCAGCAACAGGTCGTCGACCGAACTGTCCCATCGCTCCCCGAATCGGGTGCAGCCCATGGCGACGACCGCCACTTTGCCGGCTATGCCGTGACTAGTCATCGAGGCGGGCCTTCCAGAAGTAGTTGTGAATCCCACCGGCCGTGAACAATCGACGGAACGTGAACTTCACCCGCGAGCTCACCGCAAGCCGTTCGGGTTCGGCGTCGGCGATCTCGAAGGTGCACCGGCCGCCACCGTCGACGTCGATCACCGCTTGCACAACCGGCGGCGATGGCGAGTAGGCCAGATGGTCGATGGTGTGGGTGCTCACGATACCGCCCATCGACGCGACGGGCACGGCCGTCATACGGTCGGTCGCCCCGCAGCCACGGCAGACGCGTGCCGGCGGGAGGTGCGCGAAACCGCATTGCCCGCAGCGGCTTCCGGTGAGACCGAACTTCCAGTTCTCCGCACGCGATGACGGCGGCGCGGCGGGACGATCCGGCTCAGGGCGACGCGGCGGCTCCACCTCCACCAATCCGCGCCACGACAAGTAGGTCAGGTGGCTCACCGGAAGTCCGCCCGCACGTTGCCGGCTCACCGCCAGCGGTTGCCGCGCCTCGGGCAGCTGACCGGTGGTCCGCAGCAGCAGGGTGTCGCAACCGTCGACGGCGGACACGACCAGGATGGTCTGGCCGGCGTCGGCTGCGTCCAGCACGGCACAAAGCGCGATCGAGGAATCGGCGGCGCCCGCGAAACCGATCGGTGAAGTGACGGTCGACTTTTCACCCTTCACGAGGGTTTCGGCACGCTTGACGATGGCTGAGTTCGGGCATGTCAGCACGACATGGTCCGCGCCGGTCATGCCGGCCTGGTCGAGCGTGCGCTGCACCGCGGCAACGACGAGTTGGCCATAGCGTTCGGCGCCGAACCGCTCCTCCCACTGCTGGCCGGCCAACGACGTCGGCGACCGCCAGCGGTCCAGAAACTCCGATGTGCACGAGGTCGTTTCGAGAACCTCGGCGATGCCGGGCCCCTCGCCGAACAATAGGGCCGCCGCGCCGTCACCGCCGAGCTTCTCATCGGGCGACCCGGGTCGTCCCACGCGTACGTCGGCAGCTACGGCCAAGCCGCCGGTGGTGGCCGCTGCCCGCCACGCCGCGAATGCGCTTCGGCCGGTTCCACACATGTCGGTGACGAACGCTTCGTGCGCCAAGCCCAGCGCCGAGTGGATGGCGGCGGCGTTGGTCTTGTCGGCATAGGCCGGGCTGGATGTGGCGAAATAGAGACTGCGCGGAAGCCCATGCCCGTCGACCGCGGCAGCGGCAGCGGCGACCGCCATCGTGGTGCTGTCCTCATCGAAGGAAGCCACTACTCGGTCACCGCGCGGCAGCCCGATGTCGGCACCGGCAAGTCGGTAGCGCGGCAAGTAGGCGGCGTAGCCGGTCAGTGCATGCGTCACGCGGAGACCCCTCGGAACGCCGCGGCGAGCCCCTGACCGCCGCCGACGCACATCGTCTCGAGCGCCAAACCGCCCCCGCGGCGGCGCAACTCGTGCAGCATCGTGGTCAGGATCCGCACACCGGTGGCGCCGATGGGGTGACCGAGTGAAATGCCCGAACCGTTGACGTTGAGCCGGTCCTCAACGTCGCCGAGCTTCAACCCCCACCCGGCCAGCACCGCCAGCACCTGTACGGCGAATGCCTCGTTGACCTCGATTAGGTCGAAGTCGTCAAGTCTCCACCCGCCGCGGCGTATCAGCTTCTCCACCGCCGGGACGGGTCCGATTCCCATCCGTGCCGGCTCACAGCCAACCGCGGCCCAGCCCTCCAGGAAGCCGAGCGGTTGCAGCCCGAGTGCGTCAAGACGATCCTCGGCCACGACCAAACATGCCGCGGCGGCGTCGTTTTGCTGACTCGAGTTGCCCGCAGTAACAGTGCCATTGGGCATGATGCTGGGCAACCGTGCCAGGCTCTCGGGAGTGGTGTCGGGTCTGACCCCCTCGTCGCGGTCGACGACAACCGGATCGCCGCGGCGTTGCGGTACCTCGACGGCCACGATCTCCCCAGCGAACACACCGGACGCCTGCGCCGCAGCCG
>Ga0209003_1000014_pt1 | contig 10043 bp, 12 predicted proteins | sample TexAe_OM3H0_M3_FD_187944 | JGI IMG/M metagenome (GOLD analysis project Ga0209003, IMG submission 187944) | Forest soil microbial communities from Davy Crockett National Forest, Groveton, Texas, USA - Texas A ecozone_OM3H0_M3 (SPAdes) (version 2) | ecosystem: Environmental > Terrestrial > Soil >...
GAAAGCGCCCGTCGGCGACTGGCCCGGGTGGTGGGCCGGGCTGATCGAATTCGTCACGGGGTCACTGGTGATGGTCGGATTGTTCACGCGCCCAGCGGCTTTCCTCGCGTCGGGCACGATGGCGGTCGCCTACTTCTGGCAGCACTGGCTGGCTCCAGGGCCGGAGGTGCCGAAGAGCTTCTGGCCGTTCGACGTGAGACTCGGTGGCAATGGCGGCGAGCTGGCCATCCTGGCGCTCTCCTTCATCCCGCAGGCCAGCCTGCTGGGCGCGCTGCTCTCGCAGATGATCGCCTTCATCATCGTCGGCGTCAAAAGCTAAGCCGTGAAGGCGAAAAATGCGGCAAATTTGGTTGATCATGGAAGAACAACTTGAACAGAGGGCGGAAGCGTCGTCTATGATTGCTCTACGCCGCCGCAGTAGAGGCTCGCTCGACTGGCTGCTTTGCCGGAGCCAGCCCGATCAAGGCAACGCCAATCAGGATGAACACAGCCGACCCAATCAGTTCTCTGCGAGCGATGAAATTTAGGTATGCCTGCACACTCATGACAGTGGCGTGCGCAAAGCTCGACCACGCCGCAAAGGCGATCAGGCTGCGGTGCGCGGACGGGTTTCGGGCTGCCAGTATCAAAAAAATGCCGAGCGTGACATAGAGGCTCATCATCATCGACAATGCGGGTTCTTGCTTCACCATGAGAGTTAGCGGATACACGCCAGCGCAAAAGAGCAATCCCACCATCACAAGCACTACCTTCAGCGCCCGTTCTCGACGCATGGTGCCCTCCTAGAGCCGACCTTAAGCTCGTACACAGGATCATACGTTTGGCAGCGACGTAGATCAGTAAATACTCCATACGCCCGGTGTCACGACCTCCAGCAGATGACCGTCTGGGTCGCGGAAGTACAGCGCCTCGCCTCCATATTTCCACGTCTTCCGCAACTCAATCGAGATGCCTTGTTCGTTCAGCCAGCGTTCCCAAGCAGCCAAATCGGAACGGGCGATCCCAAACGCGATGTGAATCGCGCCACTGGCGTCCGTGTCAGCAGTAGCACCTTTCTTGAACAGCAGCAGCACGCTGCGATCACCAGCACGCATTGGGCAAAGGCGCGTTTCATCGTTTAAGGGTTCGCCGGGTTCCAGTGGCTCAAAGCCGAATACTCGGCGATAGAATTCAGCGGAGCGAGCAGGACTCTCGACGTACAAAGATGTTTCTAGAATTCCACTCACTGGGGGTCGCATGGTGGGGAGTGTAGACATTTTGCGCTCCTGTTTCGCCGTCGTGAAACATTCACCCGTAGCTACGCCGATTCGACACTTAGGCTGTCGCGATTCCTTCAAACCAACTCACCGCCACGATTGCGTCGGGGTGTTCACTCCAATCACGCACTACTTTCGCATTTTGCCTAAGCTCGGTATTGCCTTTAAGCTCCAAGCAACTGGCGAGCCAGTCGATAAAGAAGGCCGGATCGTACACAAGCTCATAAGAAACCGAGAATGAAACATTCGAAAATCCTGACTGCCTTAAGAGACCACTCAAGGCTCGCCCCACATGCGGATTGCCGCCATTCGCAATCTGTATTTTCTTGAACGAATCAAAACCTTGCTCAATCAATGGACATGGAGGGTAAACCAACCACCCAGCCCAGTCGGGGCTTCTTAGGGCTACAATACCTGACGATCTCAGCACGCGCCTCATTTCTGAAAGTGCTCTAGCAGGTTCCCGAAGATGCTCGAACAGCGCGTGGGCGAAGACTGCATCAAATTGACTGTCTGCGAACGGGAGATTGTAGACGCTCGCCACGCCAAACGATGCGTTAATTCCTTGTTGTCTCGAACGATCCTGAGCAGAACGAAGTTGGTTTGGTTCGAGATCAATTCCGACGACCTGCCCCGGCGAGACCAGTTTTGCTAGGTCGAGAGTGATCGTGGCGGGACCGCAGCCACAGTCCAGTACACACATCCCGCCGCGCAAATAAGGCGTGAAGAAGGCGGCATGTTTAGCAGCATTCCTCTGAAGCATCAGCCGGAGGGTTGGTTCGGCGTAACCCGGAGTGTAGATTTCAGGGGATCGCGTCATCGCAGTTTAAGCTCTGTCCATTCGGCAATAGCGCCCTTGCGTCTTCGACGTTGGCCTGCTTCAGAATGGAGATGTCGGGATCGGCACCTTTCCACGCGGGCTGAAACACGAGCACTAATGATGCTGGCTCCGATACGCTAGGAATTTGTTTTGGCAATCAACGGCAGCGGAGCGGATTTCTTGGAACTCCGCAGTGTGGCGCAATGGCGAAAACAGCGGATCGGAATCGAGAGCAGGATACGAGCAGAAGTTGCCTTCGACAGCTTTGCGCAGAAATCCTATCGCATCTTGTTCTCTACCGCAGACCGCTTCGTACTGCGCTGCAACGTATTTGATTTCGGGATCAGAGACAGAACCTACATAACGATGAAAGTCTTTGGAAAGCAGCTCGATCTCAGCTGGGGGTTGCCCTTTTAGGCAGACCTCCACCAAGCCCAGTCCAAAGGCGTCGTTAAGCCCGCGTATCCTTTCCAGTGCCTCAGTTTTCTTGCCTTGCCGCAGAAGGATGTCAACTTCGTTGTGATTCGAGTAGGTCGAACCCTTGTCAAGAGCAATGTACTCCATCGCACGCTCATAGTTTCCGTCTAGGAAGAACGGTCTTGCGCAGTTGCGGAACTCGTAATTGCTGGGGTCGAGCGCTAACGCCCTATCACACTCGTGTTGGGCTTCCTTCAAGAGACCCGCATAATGCAGGACATAAGCCAGCGAATGGTGTGCCAGACCGCTTTCTGGTCGGCGCTTCACCAGCCCTTCTGCTTCGGTGTATGCCTTTTCCAGTTCCCCTCGTTCAACATGATTTTCTGTGATGTTTACCGCAGCAGATATGAGGTCGGGGTCAAGCACTGAGGCCCGTTCATGGGCGGCAGTAGATCGGTCGAAAGCAGCTTCACCGCCATGGGCGTACTCAGAATCGTAGTAGTAGCGCAAGCCCAGCGCATCCCACGCTGGAGCATACGTCGGGTCAAGCCCGACCGCTCGCTCCAACATGCGGATGGCTTCTTTGTTTGGGGCAGGTTCGTGCGGGACAGCCGTACTACGCAAGAAAAGGTCATACCCCTCCTCATTCTTCGGCTGTGATACGGTCTCCGATGTGACTGCTGCTGGTCGGAGAGCGGGAATAAGCCCAGTGCTGATCCTCGACAGGACTTGTTCTCGCATCGCAATCATGTTTTCACCAGCAACACTCAGCGTGTCACGCCATACCGCTTGATTCGTATCGACATCAATGGCTTCCAACGTCACCTGTAGCTGGTCACCAGCCTTGAGGAAGTGCCCTGTGACGATACTACTTACCCGCATCTCACGACCCGCCTTCTGAAAGTCGATGTCCGAGGTGACGTATTTGCTTGACTCCGAAAACGGGCGGATCGACAAGGAACGTACATGGCTCAAGGTTGTCGCGATCTCATCAGGAAGTGCTAGACGAAGAAAATCGACGTCTTTATCAGCACTCATGTTTCCGAACGGGAGTACCGCCACTGCCGTTTGGTTGGGCAAACTGCTACTCTTGGAATGATCTCGACTGCTGTTCCACCACGCAATCGCGGCACCACAGACCACCACAAGGACGAGGAAGACGGCAATCGCGACAAGCTTGGGGCGGACAACTTGCTCTTGTTTGATTCGGGATACGCCGGAAGCTGTTTCACGTTTTAGACGTTTCAGATCAGCCTTTACGTCCGCCGCAGACTGATATCGAACCTCCCGATCTTTCTCCAGCGCCTTGTTTATGCTTCGCTCCAATTCCTGCGGAACATCAGGATTCAGCCGCACAGGAGTTACGGGAGCACGTTCCAGAATCGCGTTGAAGATCAGTGCCGAAGTGTCGCCCCGGAATGGCAAGGTGCCCGTACACATCTCATACAGCACAGCACCAAACGAGAACAGATCGGTGCGTGCATCAAGTTCCTTCCCCCGAACCTGCTCCGGCGACATGTAAGCGACCGTGCCTATCGCACTGCCGGGACTGGTCAGATGTTCGTCAGACTCGATGGTGGGGGCGCTCATGGCAACGTTCGTTGGCTTTAAAGTGACTTTCGCCAGCCCGAAGTCGAGAAGCTTTGCATGTCCACGTTTCGTAATGAAGATGTTGGCAGGCTTGATATCCCGGTGAACAATGCCAGCGGCATGGGCAGCGTCCAGTCCATCAGCGACCTCGATGCCCAGATCGAGCACGGTCTCGATGTCTAGCGCCTTCCCTGCGATTTGGTGCTTCAGCGTCATGCCATCCAGAAATTCCATGACGATGAATGGCTGCCCATCGTGCTTGCCGATTTCGTAAATGGTGCAGATGTTCGGGTGGTTCAGAGCGGAAGCAGCACGAGCCTCGCGGCGAAATCGTTCGAGTGCCTGCGGGTCTTGGGCTAGGTCTTCGGGCAGGAATTTCAGAGCGACGAAGCGCCCAAGCTCGATGTCCTCAGCCTTGTAAACCACACCCATCCCGCCGCCGCCCAGCTTCTCGATGATGCGGTAGTGCGAGATCGTCTGCCCGATCATGGCGCTCTGGCCTGAAATGGTAGGGATACAGCGGAGGGTAAGTCAACGAGCGAGGTCAAGGGGGCGTGGGAATGCCCGAACCAGCGTCACCTTGGCTAAACCCAAGCGAATCAACCGCTGGTCAAAAAGGGTTTCGCCGCAGCAGCCGCAAGCGCGTGATTCGATTGATACGAAATTTCAGAACTTGCGGTCTCTTGGAGCGATGGGAACGAAGTCTTCACTGCGGCAGCGCGATCCGGTGCAGCAGGTCGGCGTAGCGGGGGTTTGGGCGCTCAGTGATTTGGCAGGAGGACGGCTCGATGCGCAGGTTGCCCCGCGCTCACGCTTTCAAACGCCTCGGCAGCCTGGTCAAGCGGGTAAGTCTTGATGCGTGGTCGTATACCGTGCTCTGCCGCAAATCGAAGCGTCTCGCCCAATTCTTGGCGATACGTACGCCGGATATGCGCACTGGCGGCGCGGCTGGGATGTGTGCTGATGAACACGTGAGTGAAATAGCGATTTTTCGGCAACTGTTCAGCAGTCCCCGTTTGAGTTGTTAGAAAGTCGCTGAGGTGCGCCGCAAAGTCGTCACGTTGAAAGTCCAAACTCCCGCAGCTAGAATCTTCGGATGCGCGGAAACGATAAGGTTCTCAAGGATTTGAGCGAGTCGCTTAAGGCGGAGCTCACTGCCATTAACCAGTACTTCCTCCATGCCAAGATGTGCGAGAACTGGGGCTACCTCCGGCTCGGAGCCTTCTACCGCAAGGAGTCGATCGAAGAAATGGTTCATGCGGAAAAGCTCATGAACCGAATTCTGTTCCTCGACGGAACCCCGAACATGACCGACATCGGGCCCATCAAGGTAGGGACCAACGTCAAGGCGCAATTCGAAAGCGACCTCGACCTGGAGATGCATGCCGTAAAGCAGCTAAACAACGCCATCAAGGTCGCCACCGAGGTTGGAGACAACGCGTCCCGCGCACTCTTCGAAGAGATCCTCGGCGACGAAGAGGAGCACGTCGATTATCTGGAAGGCCAGCTTCACGCCATCGGCGAAATGGGTATCGAGAATTATCTTGCCCAACAGCTCCACAAGGGCGAAGAAGAAGAAGACTAGCCAGTTGCTGAAGACGCACTTCTCTTGCACAGGCTAAATGAGCACTCACGACCGGGTCAGTGAGTGAAATGGTGATATTTCAGCAGGTACCCCTATTCAGACTTAGGAGCGGAGACTGAAGCCAGGGTTTAATGGTCAACGCGCTGGCGGCTAGCTATGCTAGTCTTCTCAGTCCGTTACGCTGGCGCATCTTGCAGCAAGCATGATTACCTTCGTCATTCCTGCCTACAACGAGGAACTCCTGATCGGTCGGACGATCAGTGCGCTCCACTCTGCGGCCAGGGCCATCAACGAGCCGTACGAGATCATCGTTGTGGATGATGCTTCGACGGACGCAACGACCACGGTGGCGGCTCGTTGCGGCGCTCAGGTTCTCACGGTCCACCATCGGCAGATTGCCGCTGCCCGCAACGCAGGAGCGGCGCAAGCTCAAGGCGACCTACTGCTGTTCGTCGATGCTGACACCCATGTCCCTGGCGCGGTTGTTGGCGCGGCCGCACACGCGATGCGGGGCGGCGCGGTCGGTGGCGGTGCCAGGGCACGGTTCGATCGGCCCGTCCCAATGTACGGACGTATTTTGGCGTGGCTGTGGCTGTGGATTATCCAGCCGTTCGGGCACCTCGCATCTGGTTGCTTCCTCTTCTGCACACGCCATGCCTTTGAGGCGACAGGTGGGTTCGACAAAACCTTGTACGCCGCCGAGGACGTGGTACTCAGCAGGCGACTCAGACATTTGGGTCGATTCGTGATCTTACGGGAGGAGGTGGTCACGTCAGGGCGGAACCTACGCTCGCACTCCGCCTTCAACACTCTGCGTATCTTGGCCGGCTTCGCACTGCGTGGCCTAGGGTTCTTTAGAACTCGGCACAGACCGTGGTATGGTCGGCGCCGCAGCGATCCAGACCATGCCGCCTAGCTGCGCCCAGGCAGCGACTGGAGCGTCTTGGGTTTAATCGGTGGAAGCACCTTCATCGTCATACGAAAGGGCGTCAGACCATCGTCATTTCAAGCGCAACAGCAGGTAGAGTGTCGTTCCCACTAGGCAAACAAGGTACAGCGCGGAAACAATGATTCGGAATGGCGGCAAGCGACCCAAGCCAATAGTGTGCTTCGCCACTCACTCGCCCGCAAAGTTACTAATTGGGCGCTGCTCTCAGGCTCTCTTTCGCTTCTCGGCTGTGTGCTCGTCTCGCTGGGCTGGGCTTCGGGTGCTCACTCTGATGGAATGACAGGCAGAACTGGCAGAAGAACCGGCCACACAATTCACAACGTTCAGTGTGTGCCGAGCACAGTAGTGTTCCACAGTTCGAACACTTGGCGTTGGCTGAGTGGCCACACGGTACAGCCGGAGCATCGTTCAAATCCCGTACTTCGCAATAGCTCACGGCAGACGTAGACGATACTACAGGATGGCCAGCGTGATTAGGCGTGGAAGCAATTCTCGCTGACGTTAAATGAGTAGTGATTAGGGCCTTGCGCGGTCTTTTCCTGAACAGATCAACCGCAAATTTCACACCGAGCAAAAACGCGGCGACCAGAACGGCCAGCACGAACGAATCCATGACTCACGTGCCTCCGATCTGTCAAATCGTATGGTGACGTCAGAGCGGGGTCAATGCATTATGAGAGAGCGGCCGTGTGCAATGCAGGAACTAGGACCGAGGGAAGCGATAGGAAAATCGACTAAAGAATGGCACTTTACCTTGAGGGAAAGACTCCGTTGAGCGCGAATGATCTTTCCCTCAAGGAGGCAACTGCATGAGTCGCGACATCAAGTATATCGGCATGGACGTGCACAAGGAAGCGACTGTGATCGGCCTTCATGGCTAGTGGGGGCAAGCACCCCTCGTCGATGGCAAGCTTGTGCGAGGACAGATCTCCGCCACAAAGAAGCTGGTTGTGGCAGCTGAAAGAATGGTGAATGCCTTCCGCGCCAGGGCAGGACCCTAGGCGCTCTTCTGTCGATCACTAATCAGCCATGGCTTGCTCTCTAGCTTCAGCAGCTGCTCAAGTTCTGCCGCTAGGATTTTCAATCGCTCTGGGTCCTTTTCTTCAGCGAAGGCTTTGATGAGGGCGCGAATGCGCTGTTCGTGCTCGAAAGCCAACACAATGCCTCGATTCGAGCAGCGGGGAAACAGGGAGGGAATGCTAAGAGCATAGCGCAGATAGGCCTCTGGTAAAAGGGCTTGTACTCGTCCAGTAGATGGGTGACACTTTCATTCCTTTCGTTGAGATGAGAGTTGCTGGAGAAATTGAAAGGGCGTGAGATAGGCCAGCGCCTGGTGGGGGCGGACGGTGTTGTAGGTGCGCTCCCAGGCGCGCAGCTCGCGGTTCAACTTTCTCAGCTCCAGCGAGTAGGGCGTGACCTGATAAAACTCTTCCGTGTGGGTACGGTTCGCGCGTTCGACCGCGCCATTGAGTTTGGGGGAGCGTGGCGGCAGCACGAACAGGTGCAAACCGCGTTGCTGGCAAGCCTGCTCGAACTCAGCCGCGAACTCCGAACCGCCGTCGACCTGCAGGGCGCGGATAGGAAACGGCATGCGGTGTTGCAGGGTGTCGAGGAACTGAGTGGCGGTTGGAGCGGTGGCGCGAGTGTGAGCTTGCAGCACGTCCCAGCGGGAAACTACGTCACGGGCCGTGAACTGTTTAAAGACCACGCCGGGAATGGGACGGACGTCCAAGGTGTCGACTTCGACCAGGTCGCCGGGCTCGGACACCGCGTATTCCCTGGGTTTGCGCACAGCGTAAGGCCGAGGCCGTAGGGCGCGTCGCCATCCCGGAACTCCGGTGCGTGGCGGTTCCACGAGCCGACCTTGCAGCTTCAGTCGAGTCAGAATGCGGCCCACCATAGAAACCGAAACCACCAACTTCTGACGGCGTAGCAGAACCGCCAGCTTGTCTTTGCCCCAACGCGGAAACTGCAACCGCAACCCCAAAACCTTTTCTTCTAAGGGAAAAGCCCACGTCGGCTGACGGCACTGGCGAGGACGATGGCTGCGCTCCTCCAGCGAGGTCAAATCGTACGGATCATAACGGCGCTGCCAACGATAAAACGTCTGTCGGCTGATGCCGAAGTGGCGGCAGGTGTGAGTCACGTTGTCGCAGCGAGCGTAGAAATCCATCCAGCTCAACCGCACCCGCGCTTCCCGGCTCAACTCCACCCCGATCCGAGCCAATCGGCCCGACCCCGGCGGTTTCCCCTGACGAATTTGCATTTCGACACTCTATGCGAGTGTCACTAATCATTCTGAACGAGAGCACTCACGCTTCCCACGATGGTAATCTCCGCGCGCGTGCTGCGCTCTTCGCAAATGCCATTCTTTTCCCGTTGAGCCTGCTGTCGATCATGCCGCCGTCTATAATGTTGGTGTGACCTCTTCGGGCTCCGTTCGACAACTCGCCTCGGCTGATTTTCCTACCCGCTGGGGACGGTTCCGGATCTACGGCTTCGAAGCCACCTTCGGAAATGGCAGTGATCGCCCGAAAGAGGAGGCCGTCGCCCTGGTGATGGGAGACGTGCTCTCGTCCCCGCCCCTGGTGCGCATTCATTCCCAGTGCCTCACCGGCGACGTTTTCGCGTCTTTACGCTGCGATTGCCGGCAGCAACTCGAGATGGCGTTTTCGATGATCGCCGAACAGGGCGCCGGCGTGCTGATTTACGAGCAGCAGGAAGGGCGCGGCATCGGCTTGATGGCGAAGCTGCAGGCCTACGAACTGCAGGATGCCGGACTCGATACCGTGGAAGCCAACGAGCGCTTGGGCTTCAAGGCGGACCACCGCGATTTCACGCTTCCGGGAGAAATGCTGAAGGCGCTGGGCGTCAGCAAGGTGCGCCTGCTGTCCAATAATCCCGACAAGGTGTCCGCGCTCGAACAGGCGGGTGTCGAGGTGGTCGAACGTGTACCCTGCGAGGTTGACCCCAGCCCCCACGCGGAAGATTATTTGAAGACCAAGAAGGAGAAGCTCGGGCACCTGTTCACGTCGCGCTGACGATAGCCGTGGCGTCCTGTCTTGCGGCTCGAATTCCGCCGTGCTCTAATCCTGATTCCATTGCCCATGGCTGGAGCTTCCTTGCCGACTCGTCCATCCTCCAGAGTCAGTGTGATTGCGTTAGCCCTCGCGCTAATCGGCTCGGCGGCTATGCTGAACTATTACCTGAACTGGTTTCTACCGCGCGCGCGCGAGGTAAAAGCAGCTAAGGGGCTTGTGGGATACTCCTTCGGCGACGATCTCTACACAGTCTGGTACGGCGAGCACGCAGCAGCGCAAAGGTCCCGGGCGTCCGGTTATGACCGAGCGGGCCCGCGCGATCGTGGTAGCGGCGCTGGCGGCAGTGGATTACGTGATCATCTTCGACGAAATCGATGTCAACCCG
>Ga0209003_1000015_pt1 | contig 9936 bp, 8 predicted proteins | sample TexAe_OM3H0_M3_FD_187944 | JGI IMG/M metagenome (GOLD analysis project Ga0209003, IMG submission 187944) | Forest soil microbial communities from Davy Crockett National Forest, Groveton, Texas, USA - Texas A ecozone_OM3H0_M3 (SPAdes) (version 2) | ecosystem: Environmental > Terrestrial > Soil >...
TAGGCACCGTGCCCATTGAGCAGCAGGCAGGTTTGAACGGTGTCGAACGCCAACTTGGGTGCCCACCACTTGCACATCGCCGCCTCAGCCGTGTGTGCCCGCCCCTGGTCCTTGAGCCACAACGTCTTCAGGCACAGCAACCGGCATGCCTCAAGTTGGGTCTCGGCCTCGGCCAACGGGAACGACACACCCTGATGCGCGATCAGCGGCTTTCCGAAGCTGGTCCGCTTAGCGGTGGACAGCCACGTTTCGTCAAGGGACTGTCGGGCGACCGCCAGACACTGGAGCCCGATCAGGGCACGGCTGTAATCGAAGCCTTGCATCACCTGCACGAAGCCGTCATTCTCCCGGCCGAGCAAGTGCGTTGCCGGAATCACCACGCGGTCAAGGTAGACCGACCCCCGCCCGGCGCACCGACCGCCGAGATCGTCGAACTCGCTGGTCTTGATGCCCGGCACGTCGAGGGGGACGAGGAAGGCACTGATCCCGCGGGCACCGCTGGACTGTGCTCCGGTGCGGGCCCAGACGATCGCGAACGCCGCCTGTGCGGCAAAGCTGGTCGACGTCTTCTCGCCGTCGAGGATGTAGGTGGCGCCGTCTTTGGTTGCCCGCAGAGTGAGGTTCGCGGCGTCCGATCCGCCGCCCGGCTCGGTCAGCGCGATGGCCGGGATCAGCTCGCCCGCCAGCACGCCGCGCAGCCACGGCGCGATGACCGCGGGATCTCCGTGCCGGGCCAGGATCGCGCCGCTCAACGATATAGTCACCATCAACTGGCCGACGTTGTAGTCAGACCGGCAGATGGCCTCGAGGACGAGACCCGTTGTGGTGCAGTCAAGCCCGAGGCCGCCATACTCTTCAGGGAGCTCTACCCCGAACAGTCCGAGGCTGCCCATCGCCCGCAATGTCGCGCGGTCGAACGCACCCTCCTGCTCGCGTTGCTTGTAATACGGAGCCAGCTGCCGCTCAGCGAAGCCGCAGGCCACCTCGACCAGCGCCTCTTGCTCCGCGCTGATCGAGAAGCTCAACGGTCCCGTCATGGCCCTCCTCGTGGTGACTGCTGGCACGCCCGCCGTGATAGCCGTCGCGACGCGCCAACGCGGCGATCACGGTGCCGACGACACCGGATCCGGCATGCGGCACGCAGTTAGCTTCGATGATACGCCATTGCATCGTATGATGCGCGTTTGTTCAGCCCGAGTTGTCCCTCACACCGCAGAGACGGGCGAGCCGGCGATTCGGCGTCACGCCGGACCCGAGAAGGCGTGCAAGCTGTCTCGGCCCCGACTATCCGCCGCTGTACTTGCGCAGACGCTCCGAGTAGTTGGCGTTGAAGTCCGTGTAACGCTCTCGAAGTCGATCACCTGGCCAGCCCGCCGGGAGCAGTTCGTCCGGCAGGTAGGGATCGAGCAGCAGGTGTCGGATCACCTCCGCTGTAGCCAGGAACCCTTCGGCGAGACTCTCTGCCTTGTCAAGCACCGTCAGCAATCGGTCCGCCTCGGCCGCCCATCCTGGCAAATCCCAGAGCGACGCTGCCAGACTCGGCGAGTCCGGGTGGTGACAGACGAAAAACTCACACTGGTCGGCGATGATGCCGTCGAGCTCGCGAGAGAGGTTGTCGGGCCGCATCCACACCCCCTCGCGCAACTCGCCCATCCGGTGCCGCACCATGCTCTTACGCAGGGCCACCCGCTCGGCCAACGGCCGGGTCGTGCTCGTGACGATGGCCATCTCCCACCCCCCAGTCCACCGCCGAGTGGGGGGCGACGTGAGCGCATCCTGTTCGGCCTGCCGTCGCAGCAACCGCTCAGACAGGCGGTACACGCCATTGTCGACGGTCACGTCGCCGTCCTTCACCATGCGCGTCAGGGCAACGCGGGTGGCGCGGTCCGCGATCCCAAGCAGCTCCCCAACTTTCACCAAGGCGCTAATCGGAAGCGCCGGGGGGTGGTATCCGAGCAGTGTGCTCAACGCGACCGACCTCGCGGTAAGCGGGGTGATCGACGGCAGGTGACGGTCCGGGACGGCGGGATACATACATGAACTCCATCACTTGTCCTACAACACATCGATCGCGATGCGCTCGCGCATCGGCTGATGCGCAACCCGAACGTGACGCAGATTACCAAGCTTGCATCGGCTGCTGCCAACGTGTGCGCCGGATCAGACCAGGTAGACAGTCAGGATCAGCGCGGTGACCGCGAGCAACCAGCCGTCGCAGACCAACCGCAGCGCCAGTGGCGCCCGACGCACCTCCATGAAGTGCCAAATCACCAACCGCACCTTGACGGCGGCGATGAGCAGGATGGCCACCGTCGCCACCTCGGGCGTGACCGAGTTCCCCGAAAGCAACCAGGTCGTCGCGTAGGTGGCCAGCATCAACGCGGCCCAAACGATAGTGACCGGCTTGCGCAGCAGCTCCACTAGTCACCTCACCAGATACAGGAGCGGGAACAGGATGATCCAAAGCAGGTCGACCATGTGCCAGTAGATCGCGCCGCATTCGAGAACGACGGGCCGCTGCGGGTCGAACGACCGGGATCGGGCCTTGAACCACAGCACGAGCAGCACCACGGTGCCCGCGACGACGTGGAACAGATGAATCCCGGTCAGCGTGAAGTAATACATGAAGAAGTCGTTGGTCAACAGGCTGATGCCGGCGTTCAACTTCTCGGTGTACTCGATGGCCTTCGAGACCATGAACGCGACGCCGCAGAGGAAAGCACCGCCGACGAAACGCTGCGCCAGCGCAAAACGGGACTTCCGCACGGCGTCGAGCGCGAGCGCGGCAAACCACGAGCTAGTGAGCAGGATGAGGGTGTTGACACCACCGAAGGTCGGGTTCAGGGCGTGTCGGGACGCTTCGAAGAGGCCGGGGTTGTGATGCCGGCCGACCATGAAGGACCCGAACAGGACGGCAAAGACCGTCATGTCGGCGATCACGAAGACCCAGACGCCTTCGACGCCGGGCAGCCGCCGCGTCGGCTCGCCCACCGGCACGAGCTGGTCGGTTTTCGGACTCATCAACGCATTACTCATCAACACTCTCCGCGAGACTCATCAACACTCTCCCTAAGCGACGCGGTGACCGGTCGTTGCCCGACCACCGCTGACCAACCAATGACGCCGGCTGACGCCAGGCATGGATAGCCGTCCGCTCCCGGCAGTGCACGACGCATCCGAACTTCTATCCCGAGTAGACGAATCGCACGGACGGGAGCGGCGACCAACCGAACGGCACCTGCCCGATGGCAGGTCAGGAAGCGAGAGCCGTCGCCCGAGTGTCCCCGCCATCCACCGAGGGGCTGTTCACGAACTCGCGCGTGCGCCGACGAACATCCTTGATCAAATAGGTGCTCGCCACTATTTCCCAGCACAGCCAGCAGAAGTACGGGAAGTAGTAGCTCATGACGCCATTCCAGGCAAACGGGCCGGTCTTCAGAACGCCGGTGAGGCTCGCCGGGAAGAAGCTGACCCCACAGAAGATAGTGAGATAGCACAACCAGTTCGGCATGAGGGGCGTGGCCTTGTTCTTCCGGTCCGCCAGAATTGCCAGGGCGAGCGCCACCATCTGCAACGTGGTGCACGCATACTGCAGGTCGATGACCAGCCAGCCGGTGTCGGTGAGCAGCTGGATCAGCGCCGGGTCCCGCTCGGGCCGGAACGCCGCGATGGCCCAGAAGCAACAACTGAACGACACGACCATGACGGTCAGCGCCCCACCGATGAGCTGCAGGTTAGCCAGCGTCGGGTACGAGCCCTCGATCTGCGCCATCCGGGCGCTGATGTATGAACACCACGGCATGTAGAGACAAACCATGATGAGGGCGACGATGAAGCCCAGACGAATCTCCCCCAGGTGCTGCGAATACCGAGCCGCGAGGTCCACCGCGCTCAACGCGGGTGACGGATTCGGGAGGTTGCGCCCGATCACCCCCCAGAACAGCACGAAGGTGACCAAGAACGCGGGGCCACACCACGCGCTGATGAGCTGGAACCTGAAGCTGGTTTTCTGATCCATGTCTCGCTCCCTTTCTTTCCGATCGATTCGGTTGATCGCAGATGGTGCCGACGGGCGCATGTTCGAATCTGCCTTCAACATGACCCGGACGCCGAGGCGCATAACTGCATCAGTCGATGCATAACGGTAACATCGCTGGCGTGTCTTGGCAACACCCCACGGCCGGGGCCCCGGAAGACACCGAACACCGGCATCTGCCGCCGGAGCGCCGAGTCAGTTTTGGTCGAAGCCAGTACGGCAACGACGGCGACTCACGGCCAGCCTGCGGGCTGGGGTGGTCGAGCACTACACCGCCCGCATGAGTTCCCGACGGGTTGCTGCCACGGCTGGGACTGGGACGGTCGACTGTGGGAATTCTGAAGGCCGCCGGGGTGCCACTGCGGCCGCAGGGACGAAAGTACTAGGACGCCTTGAACCGGTGGGTCTTCCTCCCGCCCGCCTGGCCGACGGCACAGAAGCCCCGTACCTCTCTACAAAGCCAGCCGCTCACTTTTGTGGATCTCTCAGCAACTTCGGGGGCATCTCATCCACGACCGTCGCCCGAGCGCCAAAGAGATGTGGCGTTGTCCTTCGCCCGCGACCTGGTTCGGGCGTGATGCCGTATGCCGCATAGGCAGATTCGAACGTTACTTTCCATCACCGCGCCATCACCGCGTGGCCCAGGACGCTCGCCGCTCCGGGGCCGCCACGTCCGGTCCAGTCCCAGTCGGGATGAGTTCCAGCATGTCGGTGACCCTGGTTAGCTTGATGCGTGGCCGCCCCGCAAGTCTGCCCGCGCGTCGCTCGTGCCGGTCGATGATCTTCCAAGCTTCGTAGGGAACGAGCTGGGGCTGGCGGGTGCGCAGCACATCAGCGACCGTGTCCTTGTTGAGTGTTCCTGCGGTCGGTAGGTGTTGCGCTGACGCGTCGGCCAGGAGGGAGCGGACTGTATCGCGGGCGCATTTCTTGTTGGTGCCAATGATGCCGCTGGGTCCTCGTTTGACCCAACCGGTGACATAGGCGCCGGGGACGATGCCGTCGTGGTCGACGACGCGGCCGTGCTGGTTGGGGATCACGCCTTTGTGGTCGTCGAACGGGAGTCCGGGGATGGGAGCGCCGAAGTATCCGACGGCTCTTAGGACGAGTCCGGTTTGGATAATCGCTTCCTCTTCAGTCGGTCGGGCGTGCAGCCGGCCGGCGGCGTCGCGCTCGAGGTGGTTGCGCACCACGAGGGCAGCCTCCACGCGATCGACGCCGATCAGCTCGACGGGGGAGGTCAAGAACCGCAACACGATTCGCTTAGATCGACCTGTCGCCGGGCGCGCCGCATATCGCCGCAACGTCTCAAGCTTTCGTAGGGTCGTCCAATCCGCCTCGTCGAGAACCACTTCGTGGTCGCTGGGCAGGTCTTCGAGATCGACGAGTAGCTCGACATTGGCCAGCTCGGTGAGCTCGTCGAGCTCGGGGTTGTTGAAGGCGGCCTGCAGGTGTCCGCGGCGACCGAGGATCACGACTTCGCGGATGGCACTGGTGCGCAGCGCCGAGAGCGCGTGATCTGCGATGTCGGTCTTGGCGAGTTGCGCGCTGTCGACGGTGAGGATACGCGCAACGTCAAGCGCGACGTTGCCGTTGCCGACGATGACGGCCCGTTCGCCGGACAGGTCGAAGTGCAGGTCGGCGAAGTCGGGGTGGCCGCTGTACCAGGCCACGAACTCCCGAGCTGACCAGCAGCCTGGAAGCTCTTCGCCTGGGATGCCCATGTGGGGGTCACTGGCGGCGCCGACGGCATAGATGACCGCGTCGTACCATTGGGCGAGCTCGGCGGGTCGGACGTCGCGGCCGATCTCGACATTGCCGAAGAAGCGAAAACCCGGGCGGGCGGCAATCGCTTCGAATACGCGCGTGACGAGCTTCTTTTCGGGATGGTCGGGAGCCACTGCGCCGCGCACCAATCCCCACGGCGTCGGGAGGCGCTCCAGCATGTCGACTTCGACCGGCATATCGGTCAACTGCACCAAGCGCCCGTCGATGTAGGTTCCGCCGGGGCTGCCGAGCAGATGCCCGGCGGCGTACATCCCCGCCGGGCCGGCGCCGACGACGGCGACCCGTAACGGTCGGCGCTCACCCACGGCCGTTGCTCTCGAAGTAGCCGATGTTGATCTCCGCGTACTGCAGCCAACGCTCGGGCAATTCATCGGCGGCAAAGATGGCGTCCACGGGACACGCTTCGACGCATGCCTCGCAGTCGATGCACTCCGCTGGGTTGATATACATTTGCTCGGCCTGCTCGAAACCGGCCTCATCCGGGGTGGGATGAATGCAGTCGACGGGGCAGACTTCGACGCAGGAATAGTCGGCGACGCACGGAGCAGCGATTACGTACGGCATTCAGCTCTCCTCCTTGGCTGTGACGAGCGGCCGGACGCGCACCGCCACACCATTGAAGACGGCATTGCCGGTGGGTACGTCGACCTCGGACGGCGCGTTGGTGGTCAGGAGGTTGTAGGTGGACCCGCCGGCGGCGACGGCGCGGCGCCATCCTCCTCGATGCCCCCACCCTTGCGGCAGACCGACCGAGCCTCGCATCACCTCGTCGCTGACCCGCGCTGGGGCGATGATCCGGCCGTGGCGGGAGGCGATCTCGACCTCGTCGCCATCGTCGATGCCCAGCTCGTCCGCGTCCTGTGGATGGATGCGAAGCCGCTGGACCCGATCAGCCGCCATGAGCTTGGGAACGTTATGCATCCACGAGTTCTGCGAGCGCAGCTCGCGCACACTGAACAAACGCAGCGGATAGTCGGGGTCGTCGCGCTCGGGCGACGCGAGGAGCCGGTCCATCTCGGCCGTAATGACCGGGTGGTCGAGGTGCACACGGCGGTCCTTGTGGTGCACACGCTCGCGCAGCACGGCGGTCGGCAGGCCGTCGGCCAGCTTAATTCCCCCCGGGTTGGCTATCAGCTTCTTGCGGCTCAGGCCGCGCCGCCGCAGACCAAACAGATCCCCCTCCGGTCCCACACGCAACACCATGTCGACCAGCAAGGACGGCTTCGGGCGGATCCCCAGCCGGCCGAGCAGCTGCGCACCAGGAGCCGCCGACGGCACCACCCCGATGCGTTTGCTGATCTGGTCAATGATCCACCAGTCTTCGCGTACCTCTTTGGGCGGCGGCACGGTCGCCGGTACCCATTGCGCGTAGGGCACGGCGCTGTGGGACTGAGTGAAGATCGGCATACCTTCTCGCTCCAACCACAGCGCGGGAGGAAGCACATAGTGCGCGAGACGGCTGGTTTCGGTGATGTAGGGATCGAGTGAGACGAGCAGGTCGAGCTCTTGGAGGGTCTGCTCAATTTGCCCGGACGCCGGCCCACTGGTCACCGGGTTGCCGGACGCGATGACCATGGCCCGAAGCTGCCCGGGGCCGGGTGTGCGGATCTCGCGGGGCAGCGTCGCCATCGGCGAGGTGCCAAAAACTTCTGGGATGCCGTCGACGCGGGTACGCCAGCGGTCGTAGCCGCTGAGCTTGAGCAGCGCGGTCAGTTTCTCGGTGTCGAGCATGGGACGCCCGAAGCACCATCCGCCGGGGCGATCGAGGTTGCCGGTAGCGATATTGAGCGCATCGATTAGGTACTTGGCCAGCGTCGCGTAGGGGCCGAGCGAGGCCCCGCAGCGCCCGTACACGGACGCCGACGGCGCCGCCGCGAAATCCCGGGCGAGGTTGGTGATCCGCTCGACCGAGATCCCCGTTTCCCGGGCGGCCCGGTCCAGATCGATGCCGCGAACGAGCATTGGCAGCGTTTCGTGACCTCGGGTCATTTGTTCCAGCGCGCGACGGTCTTGGAGCCGCTCATCGAAGATCACTTTCAGCATCGCCGCCAGCAACCACACATCTCCGGACGGTCGAATCGGCAGATGCTCGAACAACTCAGCGGTCTCGGTGCGACGTGGGTCCACGACCACTACGCGGCCCCCGCGCTCCACGATGCCGAGCATCGTCTCCCGAACGCGCCCGACGTTGATCATGCTGCCGTGGGAGATCACCGGATTTGCCCCGATGCACAAGAAGAAATCTGTGCGATGCAGATCGGGCACCGGATTGGCTAGGTTATTGCCGTACAGCAACTGGCCGACCGCCCAGTAGTTGTTGATGTCCACGGACGTGGCACCATAGAAGTGCTTGGTCTTCAGCGCAGCACACAGTCCGATCAGCGACAGGAAAGCGCCGTAGTTCCATCCGTTGGGGTTACCGAGATAGACCCCTATCGACTCGCGGCCATGGCTTTTGATCACCGCGCGCAGGCGTCTGCCGATGTCGTCCAACGCGACATCCCACGAGACCGGAGCAAAAGATCCGTCGGGTTCACGACGCAGCGGCTGCAGCACTCGATCGGGGTCGACACGAACCGCGGGAAACGCTATGCCCTTGGAGCACGCGAAGCCCCGCGAATTCGGATGCTCGGGGTCGGGTCGTAACTTGACCACCTCACCGCCGACGACGGTTGCCACCAGGCCGCACGAGGCCTCGCAGATACCACAAAAGAGCTTCTTTGAGACCCCGCCGTCGATCTGAGCGTCCCTGTGGCTCATCGGTCAGCGATGCATCTGGTTCGTCCCGATACGGGACACCGTCGATCGGTCAAAATATCGACGCCGTCGAAGTACCCGTGCCGGGAGCTGGAATCTGAGGCTGGTTTTCTGATCCACGTATCGCTCCTTTCCGGTCGACTCCGTTTGAACGCTGATTCTGCCGGCGGCGCATGTTCGAATCTGCCTTCAAACATGACCCGGAAGCCGAGAAAACCCGAACGCATCAGTCGATGTGCAAATGTAACATCGCTGGGGCGTCGTGGCAACACCCCAAGGCCGGGCCCCGGAAGACACCGAACACCGGCCCCGGGGCCCGGACCGAGACCGCGGCTCCCATCCGGGTGCGCAGCTCGTAGCGCTCCTTCTCAGTGATCTTCCACAGATCTCGCCCGAAGATCAGCACCTCGCCCTCGTCCGGCTCCAACAACCCGGCCAGGTGCTTGATCTCATGTGGAGAAGGTCCTCACATCCAGCTTCGCCGGCTTCGCCGGCGTGGGGCTCGCGTCGCACTGTGAGGACGCTGGCCACACCGTCGGCATGGTAGGCACGGGGGTCGGGCCCTAACAGCACGCTCGCCATATCTCAATCGGATAGATTCGATTCATGGTAAAAGCGGTCGTGTTCGATGTGGGCGAGACTCTTCTCGACGAGACGCGAGAATACGGTACGTGGGCCGATTGGCTTGGAGTACCACGTCACACTTTTGTTTCAGTTTTCGGTTCCGTCATCGCATCGGGGAAAGACTATCGGGATACGTTTCAGGTGTTTCAGCCAAGATTCGATCTGACCAAGGAGCGAGACGCCAGGGCGGCTGCTGGCCAGCCGGAGTGGTTCGGGGAGGACGACCTTTATCCGGACGTGCGCTCAGCTTTATCAGAGCTTCGGACTTCTGGTGTCTGGGTCGGTATAGCCGGTAATCAGACGGTCCGTGCAGGTGGTCTTCTCCGTGGTCTCGACCTCCCCACCGATTTCATCGCGACCTCTGACGATTGGGGTGTACAAAAGCCCGACGTCTTGTTTTTCGAGAAGATCGTTCAGGCGACGCCGACAGATGATCCGTCAAAAATTGTGTATGTGGGCGATCGTATTGATAACGTCCTCAGACCTGCCAAAGCAGTCGGATTAAAAACGGTCTTTGTTCAGCGTGGCCCGTGGGGTTGGATATTTCGTGACTCTCCCGAACTAGAGCGGGTTGCGCGAGTGAAGAGTTTGGATGAGATACCTGGTTTCATTTCGTGCTAATTAGAACGAATTGACTGTGGTATGCCAATCGTATAGCTTTGCGTCCAGATCGCGCACCGCTGGAAGTGACTCATATTCCCGGAGGCTTTCTCTCACTGCTCTTATTCGATCCA
>Ga0209003_1000016_pt1 | contig 9816 bp, 6 predicted proteins | sample TexAe_OM3H0_M3_FD_187944 | JGI IMG/M metagenome (GOLD analysis project Ga0209003, IMG submission 187944) | Forest soil microbial communities from Davy Crockett National Forest, Groveton, Texas, USA - Texas A ecozone_OM3H0_M3 (SPAdes) (version 2) | ecosystem: Environmental > Terrestrial > Soil >...
AAGAGGTAGCTCATGGTACCGAGAGAGCTGCGAAAGACGTGGCCCGCTCGACAGACAAGGCAGCAACCGCTTCAGCTAAGGAGACCAAGAAGGCGTCACAAGAGACTACGCGTATGGGCAGACGTACGGGCAAGAAAACGGGCACTGAGATCGGAAAAGGCGCAGAAGATGCTGCTAAGGGCACAAAGGAAGCAGCCATCAAAACTGCGGACGCGCTGAAGTAGCGGAAGGCGCAGTGGTGTATTCGTCTCAGACAGAAATGGCGGGGAGCCGAAACACCTTCTTCGAAGTGTCAACACGATGACGCTTTGCCCCGTACTGTCACCTACTGATCTCTGCAACCTCGACTTTTGGCCTGAGCCGAGTTCACTGCAGGATTTGTTATCGTCATCCGCTTTTGGCGACGCAGTTGCTCTCAGGTGCGAATCCGGAGCGAGGGGCCGCAGCCCCTGTCCGCGGCGCCCCCCAAAACGCGCCAGCGGACCCACGCGTAAGGTTCTGTGCATTCGGCGGCGAAGAATCGCCGCCAAAAAAGGGAGAGCCATCATGGTTTCGTTTGCCGTAGAAACACCAACATGAGCTTGATCTCAGCTATACGTAACCTGGTTTGCCCGCTGTGTGGAGCAAGAATGATGGGGTTTCGATGTCTCGGTCACTGTCGCAGCGACTGGCGCCAGGAGTGGGAGCAGGCAATATGCGCCGGATCAAAGAGTGATGAACTGCGTTCTGGGAAATCGTGCACAAAGCATCGAGTGTAGACAAAGCGGCTCGCGACGACGGGACTTTCCGATCTCGTCATCAACGAGTTTCGTTCCTACATGGCCTTCAGCCATCGCCGGCTGCGTGTACTGACACTACTGACTTGACGTTCTCGTCCACAACCACCGCGCTCTCGCATTCTCGACCGGGCGAGATGTCCCAGGTTGGTCGCTTTGCATGGGCCGCCCTGTATTGGAATGTAGCGGTCGTCCTCTGGGGCGCTTATGTAAGAGCAACGGGTTCAGGTGCGGGCTGTGGCAATAGGTGGCCTCTCTGCGATGGCGACGTTGTCGGGGCAAACGCCAACGGCCAAACCATCGTCGAGTTCACGCACCGAATAACCAGTGTCATTTCGTTGCTCATGGTGACCGGTCTCGTGGTCTGGTGCTGGCGAGTAACAAAGAAGGGAGACTGGGCCCGCTATTCCGCTGTACTTGCCGCTGTGCTTCTAACAAATGAAGCGCTATTGGGAGCAGCTCTTGTCCTGTTGAAACACGTAGGCAACGACCAATCTGCCGCCCGAATCTTCTTTCTCTGTTTGCACTTTGGCAATACACTTCTGCTTCTTGCGACCCTGTCGCTCACTGCCGTCTGGTTGTCGAACAGCAGCAGAAGCTTCGCTCTCATCACCAAATGGCGAGGAGTAGGTTCTATCGGACTGGGCCTGCTTACCACTATGGTTACGGGGATAACCGGGGCGGTAGCTGCTCTGGCCGATACCCTGTTTCCGGCAACATCGCTGCCCTCGTCGTTAGCGCAAGATTTCAGTTTCGGCACACCCGCTCTCGTGCGCGTTCGGTTATTGCATCCCGCGGTAGCCACGGTCGCCGCATGTTACGTTCTGTGGGCTATCTGGAGAAGCTCGACCGGGCGAAATCGATTCTCACGATCCGCAATCGCTCTTATCATCCTTCTCTTCGTGCAGGTCGTCATTGGCATGACAAATGTACTATTCCTCGCTCCTGTTTGGATCCAGATCGCCCATCTATTTGTAGCCGATGCGCTCTGGATATTGCTGGTGCTAGCGTCAGCAGACCTCGTGCTTGAACCCGCCGTTACTTGTCCAGCCTATGCTCTGGCAAGCGTTCTCAAGGAGGGCCGCAAAACGTGAAACGGTACGCTCACATTGCCACCTGTTGTGCGATTTTCGCAATCCTAATGTCCGGCGGGCTCGCTGCTGACACCACGCAAGCCTCGTATCAACTCCCGTCGGACACTCAAGTTATCGGATATCTCCTACAATCGGTGAACTGGTACCGCCATGTGTATACCGAACGACAGGTTGCAAGCAATCCGGAGGACTTAGTATTTCTGAATGGCAATCAAGCCCTTGAAAACCAGATTGCCACACTCTCGTTCGAATTCGCCAAGGCGGATGTGGCCTTAGCAAAGACACACGGCGCGCCCGCAACAGTGGAAGGCCCCGTTTCTGAGGACCTTGCGCACTTTATCGACTTGAAGAATCGAAATGAACAGGTAACTCAACAAACAAGTGCGGACATCAGAAAGCTGAACGAGAGAATTGCTTCGGCTCGCAAAACTGATCGCAATAAGCTTAAAGCCGCTCTCGACGATGCTCAGAGCCGATTAGAACTTTTGCAGGCTGTTTCGCAGGCGGTCAATGATCTAATCCAGTTTGTACAGACTGTCAGGACGCCGCAAGCCAACACTGCAACTCTCGATTTGACTATTGACGACCTTGCACAATCGATACCCGAGTTGAGCCGACCGGCAACTCCCTTATCGAAATTGCCAGCACAAGACGCAGATTCCAGAACCAGCAATGGCTGGCGAGAGACCGGTCTCCTCGGGCTGGGGTCGGACGTCTCTGCGTTAAACCGCAAGCTTCGCGTGGTTGACGAAAAGATTCGTCTCACTGACAACTTTTTGCTTTCCGCGAAGAATATCCGCACTCCAATGAGCGGCTTCATCTCCCGAGTTCTTCAGAGGACCGCCACGAGCATCTTGCAGACCAGCGATCTTTCGCTATTGCGGGAACAGAAATCCCAGATCGATGCGCACACGCTCGAACTCAAGGCCTTTTCTCCCGCCATCGTGGCGCTTGATAAGCAAAGGGCCTTGCTTGAAGAGTACGAGTCACACCTGGTGCCCTGGCGAACTGCGGTAACTCACCAATACAGACAGGCATGGAAAACATTGGTGGTCCGCCTACTCATCGTTGCGCTGATTGTCTGTCTGCTATTTGGAATGGGTGAGATTTCCCGTCGGGTAGCACTTGGCCGTAGTCAGGACCCAAACCGACGACGGGTTATAAGCATGGTCCACCGCGTTCTGACATTGTTTGCCATAGCCGTCGTCGCCTTGTTCAGCGTTGCCTCAGACTTGAGTTCGTTGGCAACGTACTTTGGGCTTCTCACGGCCGGAATGGCAGTTGCTCTGCAAAATGTAATTCTCGCGAGCCTCGGCTATCTTGTATTGATGGGGAAGACTGGAATCAGAATTGGAGATCGAATACAGGTGGCCGGCATTACCGGGGATGTCATCAATATGGGTATGCTGCAATTTCAATTAAGAGAATTCGACGTGGAGGAAGGACGTTTCACCGGTCACGTCGCGACTTTTGCGAATTCCCTGGTTTTTGTAGCTCCGGCTGTTGGTCTGCTGAAGTTTAATTCCGCTGTCGGGAAGGCTGGCAAGGCTGGGTCAAACGATGACGGAACACAGCGGGATGGGGAGGAGCACTGGACCGTTGCCGGAGGCTAGAGATAAGGACTATTTGTCAAACGCCGAACGTCGAGTCCGCATGGCAGTGCGTCACTCTGTTGACTTCGGCCTTGGTGTCATAGCAATGACACAAGTCATCTCCTGTCAACAATTGGGACCTCAGATCCTTCCCGAAACCTTTACTGCATAAATGCAACCTGATCTGGGGCGTTCGTGTCGCCGTCCGTTCGAATAGCAGCATCGTCAGATGGCAAGAGGGTTGCTTAACCAAGGGTGGCATGCTGCGCCCGTCCGTTTGGCAAAGGTACAGGCTTCCATGTCACAGATCGTGGATGATCTCAAAGCTCTGAAGGAGTTGAGCAAGTAGTGCCCAATGGCCGCCTAGTTTCTCGATCGGCGAGGCTCAAGCGCAAATGTCCTGGCTTTCGAAACAGATTTTGTTGTTGCAGCGTATGAGCATGATTGCATTTGTCGATTTGCTGCTCGCCAGTAGCGGTCTAAGCCAGACCGTGCCTGCTTCGCCTGAGCACCCATGGCATGGCTCTGCTGAATTCAACATGCAGGCATATGCCAACAAAGTTACTGACTCGAGATTCACTCTAGACCAGTCTAAGACGTACGCGTTGTCGGAACTAATTGACCTAGCGGAAGCCCACAACCCCGCGACTCGCACCGCGTGGGAGCGTGCTCGCTCTCAGGCGGCGGCTTTGGGGATTACTCGAAGTGAGTTGTACCCGACCCTAGCCGCTGCGGCACTCTCCCAAACCGAAAGTGTACAGGCGTTCTTTGGAGACCGGTTCCATGGCCAGACCACTCAGACTTTTGAATTGGCACTCGACCTGAATTACACCGTGTTCGATTTCGGTGCCCGCGCGGGAAGAATTGATGCCGCACGTGCACGACTGCTCTCAGCGAATTTCGCGTTCAATGACACTCACCGGATCGTGATCAATCTAGTGCAGCAGGCATACTACCGATTGTTGAGTGCGATCGGGCAGGAAGGTGCCGCGCAAGCAAGTTTGACTAACGCGAAGTCCGTTCAACAGGCTGCAGAAGAGAGACTGAACAATGGTCTTGCAACCTTACCGGATGTGCTGGAAGCGCGCAGCGCCACCGCCCAGGCGGAATATGACCTGCAGGCTGTGGTGGGCGCGGAAGAGATCGCGCGCGGCGATCTCGCAACTGCCGTCGGAACGTCAGCAAGTGTGGCAATTAGGATTCAACCGCTGGATCAACTCCGAACTCCTGACTCGATCAGTGAGACTGTCGAGGAAGCGATAGACCGAGCATTCGCGCAGCGCCCCGATCTCATGCAGCAGGCGGCGGAAATACGAACCGCCAACGCGACACTCAAAGAAGCCCGAGCCGCATACTACCCTTCCCTGAGCCTCAATGTTAGCCCAGCTGTGCCGTCGCTCTATGGGATCCAGCGCCCATTTGATTGGTCGCATACGGTGGATTTAACCGGCAGTGTGAGTTTCAATCTCAAATGGACGGTGTTTGATGGCGGCGCGCGAAAAAACCGAACGACTCAGGCACAGGCAGACATCCACGCGGCGGAAGCACAAACCAATCTGAAAAAGAACCAGATCGCCGACGAGGTGTGGACAGCGTACTCGACTTTGAATACTGCATTTCGTCAGCACAAGACCGCCATCGCTCTCCTTGAAGCCGCCAGCGAGTCTTACAATGCTGCTCTCGAATCTTACAACTACGGCCTACGGAACCTCCTCGATGTAACTGCCGCTCAACGCTCGCTGGCACAAGCTCGGTCTGCAGACGTCTTTGCGCGTACCCAAGTGCTCACCGCGCTCGCGGATCTGGCTTTCGCGACAGGGGACTCGATTCAAACCAACAATGGAAGGTCTCACCCATGAACGCGCAGGCGTGTCGAATTCTCCGCCCTGTGGCGGCTTTCGCTCCTTTGTTGTTCACTGGCTGTGGGAGGGCTCCTGCGTTTGACCTCTTCGGTTCGTTTTTCCCGGCATGGCTGGCCTGTTTTGCAGTTGGCATTGTGCTCGCCGTGATATGTCGAACACTATTGCAACCTCGTGTCGAGATTGCTTTCCCAGTATTGGTGTACCCGAGCCTGACAGCAATATTCACCTTGGCCTTGTGGCTCGCACTTTTTCGCTGACATGAGAGATGAGACTGCCGTGAATACACAAAACCGCAAGATGATTGGCCGCTGGATCAGTATTACGATCGTGGCTGGCGCCGTAGGAATGGGGATCGTGGTGCTCAGCCGCACGAATTACTATCCCCGCACGGACGACGCCGAAATCTTGGCCAACTTCATCGGAATTGCGCCACAGGTCGATGGCCCACTTGTTCGCTTGAATGTGAAAGACAACGAACATGTTAAAACGGGCGATCTGCTTTACGAGATCGATGAGCGCCCCTATCGGTATGCATTGGAAAACGCCCTTTCGGAGCAGGCTGCTCTTGAAGGGCAAATCGCAGATGAACAACGCAGGATAGCCGCATTGGTAAGCGCTGTCTCTGTTGCGCAGGAGAATATTCATAGCGCCGAGGCCGAAGTGACGGACGCCGAGCGTGGTGTCGGCCGAGCGCGCGCCGAATGGACGTATGCGAACAACAACCTGCATCGACTTGAGCCGCTCCTCGCGAAGAAGTTTGTCACCGTAGACCAGGTGGACAAAGCCAGGAGTTCCGAAACCGCGATGGCAGAGGCTCAAAGGCAGGCAGAATCGCAACTGACTCTCTCGCAAGCAAAGCTGAAAGCGGTTCTGGCGCAACATGAACAAGCCAGGCACGCGGTCACAACGCTTGAACCGCTCATCAATCAGCGTGGGGCCAAAGCAGCTGCGGTGAAGAACGCCCAGTATCAGCTGAACAACTGCCGAGTCTACGCAGCATTCGAAGGCATCGTCACGAATCTCACCATCTCAGAAGGCGCTTATGCCCATGTAGGACAGGAAATGTTTACCTTGATCGACGCGCGCAACTGGTGGGCGATTGGTAATTTCCGCGAAGGCCTGCTCGGACGGATCGCGCCGGGGATGAAGGCCGATGTGTATGTGATGTCCAGGCCAAACCTACGTTTCTCGGCAGTTGTGGATAGCGTCGGGTTCGGCGTCACCCCAGACCCTGATCGGATTGGCAATTTAAGCCGCGGCCTTCCCGATATTCAGCGCACTCTGAATTGGGTGCACCTGGCATCTCGGTACCCGGTTCGAGTGCGCGTGGAAAATCCTACCCCTGACTTGTTTCGAGTCGGCGAGTCCGCCGTAGTCACGATACGGGGCGACTGAAAATGGCAACCGTCGCCCAGAGCCTTCCTCGCCGATTTTCTGCGTTGACCTGGCTGCGCGCATTTCTCCAAGAGGAACTCGCTCCCTACCCGGGCAGGACGGCTATGGTTGCGCGCATGACCCTTGCCGCCACTCTCATCGTGATTATCGGAATGACTTTCCGCATTCCGTACACCTGGCAGGGCGCCATTTATGCACTGATAGTTTCTCGTGAAAATACTCGAGCCACAGTGAAATCCGCGGCAACAATATTCCTGGTCACGGGTGTAGGGGCGATCTATTTCCTGACCACGGTTCGGTTGGTTATCAATGTTCCACTGCTTCATTTTCTTTGGGTAATCGGGTCTTTGTTTCTCGCTCTCTATATCGTGAGTGCGTTGACGGATTACACCGCAGCAGTAGCCTTCGTCAACCTGAATGCAATTGCTGTTCCCCTATGGGATCGGCATGTGCCGGCCGAAGTCAATGTAGAGGACACTCTATGGCTTTGTCTGGCAGTGTTGGTGGCAGTCGTAGTTACTGGGGCGGTAGAACTGGCATCTCAGCGGCTGCGGCCGGGGGATGAAGTCATTTTGCCCATCAGCGACCGATTCTTGGCTGTGGCAAATCTGCTGACTTGCTACGCAGAGAGGCGGGCGATAGATCCGGCAACGCAAAAGCAAATCCTGCGGCTCGAAACTCTTGGGACATCATTATTGCGCCGCAACTTGCGGCGCTCGAACTATTCGTCCGAGTACTCCGTCGAAATGGGCGGCCTTACAGCTCTGGTGGGAAGGCTGGTTGATCTCGCAGCTACTCTGACGCACCTCCAGTTCGAAGCATCCGGCAGCGATCAAAAGCGACTTCGGAACCTGGCCTCAGCCCTCGCGAACATTGGAAACGAATTGCTGAACCGGAGAATTCCCGGCCCGCTTCAGTTCAACGCGGATGAAGAACCTTCAGGTGTGCCACTGCTACATGAAATCGAGCACACTATCAGCCTCATTCCCCAAGCATTTGCATCCAGACGCACTCCCGAGTATTTATCACTGGTAGACGAGGTACCGCGCTCGTCAGTTCTCGCCTCAGACGCATTCACTAACCCCGATCACCTTCGTTTCGCCCTCAAAGGGTGTTTGGCCGCCAGTATTTGCTACGTGATCTATAACGCCGTGGATTGGCCGGGCATCAGCACAGCGGTCACCACATGCTTGCTGACTGCACTCTCCACGATCGGTTCATCCCACCAGAAGCAGATGCTTCGAATCCTTGGCGCTATGGTTGGGGGATTTGTTCTTGGAATGGGCTCGCAGATTTTCATTCTGCCGCATCTCGATTCCATAGGTGGTTTTGTGCTCCTTTTCGCTGTGGCCACCGCCTTGAGTGCCTGGTTCATGACCTCGAGCCCCCGCCTATCGTACTTCGGCATACAGATCGCAGTGGCTTTCTACTTGATCAATGTGAGCGAATTCAAAATGCAAACCTCCCTCGAGGTGGCGAGAGACCGCGTCGTCGGCATCTTGCTCGGACTGTTCGCAATGTGGTTGATCTTTGACAAATTGTGGGGTGCACCCGCGGCACGCGAATTGAAGGAAACCTTCACTTCCAATTTTCGGCAGCTCGCACAGTTCGCGAGAGAACCAGCGTCAAAGGACCTGAAGGTCGCAACCGCACGCCGGTTTGCTCTGGGAGAGACCATCCATACCAATCTCGACAAGGCAAGGGCCCTCGCAGACGGTGTTCTTCTCGAGTTCGGACGTTCCCGCGAACGGGATCTCGCATTGCGGAGCCTGGTGCGTCAAACGCAACCTCAAATGCGAGTGCTTTTCATCATGCAAATCGCGGAGTGGAAATATCGGACACAACTGCCTGGTTTTGAGCTACCGGAACTTATCGCCGTGGAGCAGCGTGAGTTTGATGAGCGACTCGCTGAATCGCTGGATTCGATGGCCGACCGGCTCGAAGGGCGATCAACAGGAGCGCAACAGACATTGCGAGAGGCGCGCGCTCGACTGGAACGGACAATTCAAGCTTACCGTCCGGAAGGAACTTCAGAGGGGCGCTATGACGCGTTGCTTCTGCTCAGCCGCAAGATCGAATCTTCGATCCTGTCCCTTACCAACGAGGTCTGAATGGAGCAGGTGCATTGCCTGATTGCGTTCAGGAAGCCACGCTGGTTGATCGTGGCGCTCGTGACATCCGCCACCGGTGTCGCTTCGGGGCTCAGCGGAATGGCACTGGGTTTATTGCTCCGCCTGGTCCAGCACATCGCCTACGGTCACGGTCTGCATGCGACCCTCGGAGGAGTGAGTTTTCTTGAGGAGGTCACGTCGGCTTCCGACTTGCGGCGGTTCCTGGCGCTCTGTTTGTGTGGCGTTGTCGCGGGCACCGGTTGGTGGTTGCTCTATCGTTTTGGTTCTCCGTTAGTTTCTATCGCTCTGGCGGTTCGAAAAGGCGGCCGCATGCCTTTTTGGGCTACGCTGACACATGCGATTTTGCAGATCGTCACGGTTGGACTGGGCTCGCCGCTCGGACGGGAAGTGGCGCCACGTGAACTGGGCGCCGCATTGGCCACGAGGTTATGCGCCCGCGCCAATCTGACGCCTGAATGCACCCGGATCATGATTGCCTGCGGCGCCGGAGCAGGTCTAGCTGCCGTCTACAACGTCCCTCTCGGGGGAACGCTTTTTACTCTCGAGGTGCTACTAGGGACATTTAGCCTTTCTGCTTCTGTGGCAGCGCTGGCAACGTGCGTAATCGCAACTTTGGTTGCATGGATAGGCCTAGGCAATGGGCTGCAATACTCCGTTCCAGCGCTCGCAATTTCGCCTTCCATCATCGTTTGGTCGCTACTCGTGGGACCGGTTATTGGGGCCGCGGCCTACCTGTTTGTACGGCTGACTGAGGCAGCCCGTGCGCGTGCGCCAAGAGATTGGCGTCTAGTCGCGGGTTGCGCTGTCGTGCTTCCTTGTATAGGCCTGCTCGCGATCGGTTTTCCGCAGTTGCTTGGCAATGGAAAAGGAGTGGCGCAGGCAGGATTTGATAACGAAGTCGGTCTCGCACTCGCGGTGACGCTTTTGTTGCTGCGCTTAGTAGTAATTACAGCCGCCCTCCGCGC
>Ga0209003_1000018_pt1 | contig 9425 bp, 8 predicted proteins | sample TexAe_OM3H0_M3_FD_187944 | JGI IMG/M metagenome (GOLD analysis project Ga0209003, IMG submission 187944) | Forest soil microbial communities from Davy Crockett National Forest, Groveton, Texas, USA - Texas A ecozone_OM3H0_M3 (SPAdes) (version 2) | ecosystem: Environmental > Terrestrial > Soil >...
CAAGACATGCAGCTGCACATTGTCGACCCAGACACCGTCAATGAGCAGTTTCTTCGGCGCATCGCTCAGAAATGATCGGACTCCGTCGAGGATCGGATAATCGGCGAGCGATGTGATGCTTGGCCTTTAACGTTGCGCCAGCAAAATCGAAGCGGTTCACAGGCAGACGAGTGCCAGCGCAATACTCAGTCGTCAGCCCGGCTCAAGATCGAAGAACTACGGGCAACCTCGTAGTCGTCGACCGCCGCACGCTGCAACTGTCAAAGACAAGACTCACTCTCCGTCGATGGACACCAAACGGTCGACGGGTGTACGCCGGCGTCGAGATCGCTTACAAGGCGTGAGCCGGTAGTTCCCGGGAGTCGCGGAGTGGGCGCTGAACTTCGCCGATGCCAAAGGTGTCGAGCAAACCTTAGTTCGCTCAACGACGTTTATGATTGCCGGCTACATAGCTGTCAAGAGCCATGTGGAATCCGCGCGTCACCCGAGTTGCTGCGCGACGTAGTGTGTGATCGCTTGCGTCACACGAGAGTCCTGGAAGATGAAGCGCTCGACTGACGGGCGGAAAAGGCCCGGCGCCTGGGCTGTAATAGTGAACCGCTTGGGCACGACAATCTGTTTCGCGCGCCGCTCGATGCCTTTGACGATTGCTTGCACCACTACCTCGCGAGGCACCAGCTTGAACAAGCCGCCGAAGTCGTGCCACACACTGCGCGCCACGGGGTCGTCGAGGACCTCGTCGACCATCAACGATCGAAAGAAGCTCGGGTGCGCACTTCCAACTGTGACGCCGAATTGACGCAGTTCGGGCCGCAATGAATTGCATAGCGCCAGTACACCGGCTTTGCTGGCGCTGTATGGAGCATGCAGCGGTGAGTGGATGAAGCTAGCCATGGACGCAACCGCAAGGAGGTGGCCTCGCTGGTAGGCGACGTGAGGCAAAGCGGCCTTGAAAGTGCGCCAGACACCGTTGAGGTTGACGTCGATCGTGCGTTCCCACTCTTCGTGCGTCATGCCCGTAATCGGTCCGATGGCGCTGCCGATGCCGGCGCCGGCAACGACGACATCCAACCGTTCGAAATGCGCTGCGACCTCGGTCATCACCTGGTCGAGGTTGTCGAGGTCCCTTACGTCGGCGCGCCAGCCCCGGGCCACGCTGTCGCCGCCGAGGTGGTCCGCCAGTTCACAGACTGCGTCGGGGTTGAGGTCGAGGAGCGCGACACGCGCCCCCTTCGCGGTCAGTGCTGCCGCGAGATCCGCACCGAGGCCGCCCGCGGCACCGGTGATTGCGACGGTCCGGTCTGCGAGGTCGTATTTCATCGTGTGAACCCCGGCGGTGGCGTTACTGCAGTTCTTCGAGCCCTGCGACTAGTGCGTGGTGCAGCAGTTTCCGTCGCTTCCATTGCCCAATCACCTCCGTTGGCGAGAAGTCCAGTAGAGGTTCCGTGCGTCCGCCCAGCAACCGCGTGTGCCGTCAGGCGGACCGGCCAAATGCCTCACTTCGCCAGTGAATGTTCTGTAATCAGGCACCGGAGACGGAGGTTGCTCCACGCCCAACCGTCATCGGATCACGCAACCGGTTATACCGTGGCGTAATGACAACGGACTCGAAGTTCTCGGGTCTGGTCGATGGTTTGCACGGCCAGGCGCGCCAGGAACGCAGGGAGCTAATCCAATGGCTGCTGGACTCCGGCTTCGACGCCGATCAGATCCGCAACGCCGAAAGCCCCATCCTGTTGCCAGCAAACCGCATCTTCGGCGATGACGGGACGCTGGTTTCCGCCCGGGATATCGCGAACGTCACCGGAGCGCCGCTAGAACTGGTTACGCGCCTCCACCGCGCTGCCGGGTTGGCCCACGTGGACGATCCGGACAAGGCCATCTACGCACGCGCAGACGCGGAATCCATCTTGCCGGCCGCGGCGGTGGTCGAGCGCGGCATCGACCCGGACCAGGTTGTCCTGGTGGTGCGGTTGCTGATGGAGGGTTTGACACGAGCAGCGGTGGCGATGCGGCAAGGCGGGTTGCAGGCCCTGCTAACCCCGGGCGCCACGGAAGTCGACCTAGCAGGAGCCTTTGAAACGTTGGCCGGCGACATGAAACCGCTAATCGACTCGATGATCAGGGAGCTCTCGTGGTTGGCGTTGCGGCATTCGTTTGAGACCGAGGCCGTCGGCGCTGCCGAGCGGGCCACCGGAACACTGCCGGGAGGACGCCCAATAACAGTCGCATTCGCCGACGTCGTCGGATTCACCAGATTGGGAGAGGCACTGCCGCCCGAGGAGCTGGGCGAGGTGGCGGCACAGCTTGCCAACCTGACCCGCGATGTGGTGGCCGACCCGGTGCATTTCGTAAAGACAATCGGCGACGCGGTGATGTTGGTGAGCCCGGACGCCGAAAAGCTGCTAACCGCCGTACTCGCCCTGATGGAGGCTGCGGGCGCTGCTGACTTCCCACGGTTGCGGGCCGGTGTGGCCTCGGGACTGGCAGTCACCCGCGCAGGAGATTGGTACGGCAGCTCGGTCAACCTGGCGAGCCGCGTCACGAGTGTCGCACCCCCGGGCGGAGTTCTGGTCGCAGAGTCCGCTCGTTCCGCGATTGGCGATGCAGCGGGCATCACATGGTCGTTCGCCGGGGCACGCCATTTGCGCGGCATCCGCGACGAGGTCCGGCTGTTTCAGGCGAGTCGCGTCACGACGAAATAGGCACCCGGCACTGCGCTGTCGGTCGGAGCACACCCAAACAGGTATGCCAACAGGTATGTGATGGGGTCATTGAACCGATGTGCAAGGCGTCACAACGCAGCATCGTTTCTGCATGACCAACAAAGACGTTGATGCAGTGATCGTGGGCGCCGGGTTTTCCGGCCTATACGCCACCCATCGGCTGCGCAATCTTCAAGGCTTATCGGTTCAGTGCTTCGAGGCGGGCGATGGTCCCGGCGGCGTGTGGTACTGGAACCGCTACCCAGGCGCGCGCTGCGATTTCGAGAGCATCTTCTATTCCTACACATTCGATGCAGACCTGCAGCGGGAGTGGCGCTGGACAGAGCGGTTCGCCAAGCAGTCGGAGATCCTCGCATATCTGCAGCACGTCGCCGACCGGTTCGATCTGCGCCGCAGCTACCGGTTCAGCACCCGCGTCACCTCCGCGGTCTGGGACGACGACGCACAGCGCTGGGAGGTCGCTAGCGACGATGGCTCCGTCACCACGGCCCGGTTCTTCATCAATGCGGCCGGCGCGTTTTCGGTGTTTAAAAAGAACGACTTTCCGGGCCAAGAGGACTTCCACGGGGCGGTTGTGCACACCAGCCAGTGGCCGGCCGAGGGCGTCGATCTGGCCGGCAAGCGGGTCGCCGTGATTGGCACCGGGTCGACCGGAATTCAGGTCATTCAGACGATCGCCGAGCAGGTCGCCGAGCTGACCGTGTTCCAGCGCACCGCCAACTTCGCTTGCCCCCTGGGCAATCGGCCGCTTACCGACGAAGACTTCGCACAGGCTGTGGCGGACTTCTCAAGAAATCGGCAGGAGTCCCGCAATAGCATTGCCGGCGCGCCATATCCGCGCGCCGTGCGATCGGCGTTGATGGACACGCCCGAAGAACGCCGCAAGGTCTACGACCAGTACTACAACGGTGGCGGCTTTCGGATGCTCACGTCGTCCTATTACGACTTGATCTTCAATCCTGTGGCGAACGCGACCGCGGCGGACTACATCCGGGAGCGGATCCGCGAGCGGGTCCACGACCCGAAGCTTGCGGAGCTGCTGTGCCCGAACGATCACCCGTACGGCACCAAGCGGGCAACGTTCGAGACAAAGTACTACGAGGCTTTCAATCTGCCGCACGTGCATCTCGTTGACGCCCGGACCACGCCGATCGTGCGGATCACCGAGAAGGGCATCGCGACCACAGATCACGAGTATGAGTTCGATGTGATCGTCCTGGCCACGGGCTTCGACGTGGGCGCCGGAGCCCTGGCGCGGATGGGAGTCATTGGCCGTGGTGGTCGAAAACTGACCGATCATTGGGCGCACGGACAACGCGCCTACCTCGGGATGGCCACCCACGGGTTCCCGAACCTGTTCCACATCAACGGACCACAAAGTGCCGCGGCCCTTTTCAATAATCCGATCGCGATCGAAGACAGCGTCGACTTCGTCGGAAACCTCATCGGATACCTCGATTCGCACGGTCATACCACGGCCGAGGTGACCGACTTGGCTGAGGACCGATACAACGAGCTGGTTCGGGAAGTCGCCGACGCGACGCTGTTCCCGACGGCCACCACCTGGTACATGGGCGACAACATTCCCGGCAAGCCGCGGACGCCGCTCTCGTTGTTCACCGGCGCGCCGATGTACCGGGCGATTTGCGCAGAGGTCGAGACCACCGGTTACGCCGGCTTCTCATTTGACGGAGAGAACCGGCCGCTGTCCAGCTTGGTCAAGCTCGACGGCTCCGCGGTGTTCTTTCTGGCCGGCTTGCAGAACATGGGCGTCAAGCCGTTGGAGGAATGCTCCCTCGAGGAGGCCCGAGCCACGATGGAGAGCTTCAAGATGATGCAGCTGCCGCCGCCGGGCGACGTCAGCGTCGTAGACACGCAGTACCCGATCGAGGGCGGCTACCGGACAGCCCGGCTCTATCGGCCCTCGGTCGATGGCCCGCTACCGGTCGTGGTGTTCCTCCACGGCGGGGGATGGATTGGCGGCAGCCTTGATTCATTCGACGAACCTTGCGCCACGCTGGCGAGCCGCACCGGTGCTCTGGTCGTATCGCCGGATTACCGGCTCGCGCCCGAGCATCCATTCCCGGCAGCAACCGACGACACCGTCGCGGTGCTGCGCTGGGCCGCAGACCACATCGCCGAATTCGGCGGCGACCCCGATCGGATGGCGGTGGGTGGCGAGAGCGCCGGTGCGAATCTCGCGGCGGTCGCCGCACTGAGGCTGCGCGACGAGGGCGGGCCGTCCTTGCGCGCACAGGTTCTCGTTACTCCACCCACCGATTTTCTCGCAGACACCGAGTCCCGCAAGGCATTTGCGCATGGCCCGCTCCTGTCGATGGAACTCGCAATGCGAATGGGATCCCAATATCTCGGCGACCCAGCCAACACCATGTCGCCGTGGGCATCGCCCGCGCGGGCGAGCGACCTGTCCGGGCTCCCACCGGCGCTCGTGATCACCATGGAGATCGACCCGAGCCGCGACGAGGCGGAGGACTACGCGAGCGCATTGGCCGCGGCCGGGGTGCCGACCGTGTGCCGACGCTTCGACGGTCTGTTCCACATGGCCTTCTCGCTGTCGGGTGCGATTCCGCGCGCCGCCGACATCCAGGAAGCCATCGCCGACTTCCTCAAACCGTTGCTGTCAACCGAAGCGGCAACGGCCGCAGCCGCGATCCGGTAGGGCGCGTGGCCATTTACATGCCGAGGTGTAGTCGGTGACTCCTTTTATGGTTGCGGTTCGGGAATTACTCGACGGGGCAAGGGCAGTGGTGCCGCATACTCAGCCAAGCCGCCGCCGCCCGGTGCCCGAGGCCACCGACACACAGGTAGTCATCCGCTCCCTTGCCGAGCAGTTGGTCTGTGAAGCCAACGCAGTGCTCGTCGACCATGGCGACACCATCAGTTTGATAGACGACAGCGGCCCCGACGAGTTCGCGTTCACCCTTGGCTACCGCGACCGCTCAGCACGGATAAAAACCACCCTCTCCGGCAGAACGGGCATCGCCCAACTCGCCTTTGCAGGCACACCCGCCGCAGAGAACCGAGAACTCGGCGGCGAAGACGAGCTGCGCGCCCTCGTGCTCACTCTGCTGGCCGGCGCACCCCCGATATCTGAAACAGGAGCATGCCGTGCAATATGAGCTGCGCTACCGCGTCATCGAAGCGAAACGCAATACGTATCAGAACATCATCGATCGATTAGGCGATCAACCCGCTAGCCGATACCTAGAGGGGACGCTCGATGTTCAGCCGCGCGAGAATTTCCACTACCGGCCGACATGGGCCGCTGGCCGGGAACTCTACGACCCCCGCTTCACCGCGCTGCGACTGACCGACAGCTACTCGTTCACCGATCCGCGCCAGTACTACTACACGCCGTATGTCACCCAGCGGTCCGCGCTGCACGACGAGTTCGGAAAGACCCTGGCGTATCTACAAGATCGCGAACTTCTCGCCCGGCTACCCGAAACCTGGCACACGATGCTGACGTCAGTGGTCGTTCCACTGCGTCATTACGAGTCGGCGGCGCAGCTGGTCAGCGTGGCCGGCGCCCGCTTCGCCGACGGCACCTCCATCGAGCAGTGCTGCACCTTCGCCGCATTCGACCGAATCGGCAACGCACAGATGCTCTCTCGAATGGGCATCGAGCTCGACAGCGGGCATGGCGGCGTGCTCGACGCCGCGAAGCAGAACTGGCTGGACGCCGAGCATTTGCAACCGCTGCGCCGACTGGCCGAGGAGATCATGGTGACCTCCGACTGGGCGGAGGGATTGCTCGCGGTCGATCTCGTTGATTCGCTGATCTATCCGCTGCTGTACCAGGGCCTTGACGAGGCGGCCCTGCTGGGTGGCGCCGGCGCCTACAGCCTGCTCGCCCAGCACTTCACCGCCTGGTTCACCGACCAGCGCAAGTGGATCGACGCGCTGACGCGCACCTGGGCTGAGGATCCCGCCAACGGCGAAGACAACCGCACGACGCTTGCGCGGATCGCCCAAACGTGGCAACCCCGAGCCCGCGGCGCCAGCGCCGCGCTCGCCAGCGCGATCGACTCCCACGAGCCTGGCGTGCACGCGACCGAGGTGCTGGCAGACATCGCCGGCCCGGGCTGGGCGCAACCGGCGGGAGGTGCGGCATGAGTTCGACACTGCGCAAGGTCGGCATCGACATTCAGGAGTCCGAGGACAACCGCGCCCTGATCGACGCGATCAGGGCCGACAACCCCGACCTGACCATCCGGCATCTGCCGGGCCTGGTCAAACTTCAGGCCGCCGGTCAGATCGTGATCAACCGGCAGACCGTGGAAGAAAAACTGGGCCGCGAATGGGACACCGGCGAGTTCCAGCTGGCCATCGTGTCTTACGCCGGCAATTTCTCCGAGTGGGATGACGACCGAATCCTCGTGAAATGGGAGCACTGAGTTGACCATCGAACTATCGAAAACGGCACGAAAGAAATTGCCGCTCAAGGAACGCTACGCGCGGCTGACTCGCGACCTTGATTGGGAACCCAGCTACGTCGCCAGAGAAGAGCTGTTCCCCTATACCCGCTATGAGGGCATCAAGATCCACGACTGGAACGGCTGGCAAGACCCGTTCCGGCTCACCGTCGACGCCTACTACAAATACCAGGCCGAGAAGGACAAGCGCCTGTATGCCGTGCTCGACAGCTTCGCCCAGGGACAGGGCCACCTCACCCTGTCAGACGCAAGCTATTTGAACGCCGTCAAACTGTTCATCCAGGGCGTGACGCCGCTGGAATACGCCGCCCACCGCCATTTCGCTTTCCTGGCAAGGCATCTGGAAGGCCCAGCGCCGCGGTTCGCAGCGCTGTGCCAGAGCATCGATGAGCTGCGGCACTGCCAGACCCAGGTCCATACCATCAGCAACTACAACAAGTACTACGACGGTTTTCACAGCTGGTCGAAGATGTACGACCGGGTCTGGTACCTTTCGGTGCCGAAATCCTTGTTGGATGACGCGATGTCGGCCGGCCCGTTCGAATTCCTGATCTCGATCTCGTTCAGTTTCGAATACCTGCTGACCAACTTGCTGTTCGTGCCGTTCATGAGCGGCGCCAGCTTCAACGGCGACTTGCCCACCATGTCGTTCGGGTTTTCCGCCCAGTCCGATGAGAGCCGCCACATGACCCTTGGCCTGGAGGCGATCAAGTTCCTGCTCGAGCAGGACGAAGACAACGTGCCGATCATCCAAGAGTGGATCGACAAGTGGTTCTGGCGAGCGTATCGGATGTCGGGGCTGGTCGCCGGAATGATGGACTACATGCTTCCCAAGCCGGTGATGGCCTGGAACGAGGCGTTCGAACTCTACTTCGAAGATCAGATGCTGGGTGGCCTGTTTCCGGACTTGGAGTACTACGGCATCAAGCCCCCGCGCCACGTCGACGACGCGATCGCCGAGAAGGACAAGCTCTCTCACGACATCTATCGCATCCTGCACAACTTCTCATTCGCTGCCGCGTTGACCACCCAAACGCCAAGCGAAACGCATATGGCGTGGCTGTCCGAACAGTATCCGCAGACGTTCGACCGTTACTACCGCCCTGTTTGGGAGAAGCATCGGCGAATCGAGGCGTCGGGCGGACGGGTTTTCTTCCAAGGGCTGCCGCAGCTCTGCCAGGTCTGCCAGGTCCCGATGGCATTCAGTGAGGCCTCCGATCCAACGCAGATCTGTTTGCGCCGCAGCGAGTTCCGTAGTGAGACCTTCCACACCTGTAGCGATGGCTGCAAGTGGATTTTCGACCGCGAACCAGAGAAGTACGTGCAAGCCTGGCTCCCGGTGCACCAGATTCACCAGGGCCATTGTGGAGGACGCAGCATCCCGGAAGTGCTGGCCTGGTACGGCATCCAAGACGGAGACAACGGCGAATACAAGGGGTCGCCCGACCAGCAGGCATGGGCGTCGTGGCATGCCGACGAGACGGGACAGTGAAATGACCGTGAAAGCGTTATACGACTACGACTTTCCCTCTGCCGACCGCGCCGAGGTCTTCGGCGACGATCAGCTGGTCTACGTGCTGTGGGACGGCAACCCGCTGCTATGTTCGGCGGCCTGCTTTCGGGTACCGAAAGCAATGGCTTTCGGTGAGTTCCTGTCGACGGTGGTGCATCCCTGGGCCGCTTCGGACCCCGACTTCGATCCCGCCACGGTGCACAACTGGCGGTTGTTCGACGAGCCGATCGATCCCGAAGCCGGCCGATTGCTGGCCGACCTCGGCGTGGGACATAAAGCGCTGCTGAAGTTTTCGACGTGAGATAAACACGATGACCACGTACCGGATCACTATCGAACCAGTCGGGGCCGAGGTCGCTTGCCGGGAGGATCAAACTGTGCTCGACGCCTGCCTGCGGGAGGGCATTTGGCTGCCGCACGCCTGCACGCACGGTACCTGCGGCACGTGCAAAGCCGAGATTGTCGACGGCGAAGTCGATTTCGGTGACGCGTCGCCGTATGCCCTGCTGGAAAGCGAGCGCGCGGAGGGGTGCGCGCTGCTGTGCGTGGCCAAGCCGCGCAGCGATCTGATCGTGGAGGGCGAGGTTGATGCCGAGGAGGGTGTCGACATCCATCCGGTCCGCGATCATTCCGGTGTGGTGGGCAGCCTCACCGATGTCGCCCCCGAGGTACGCCGCCTGATCATCGAGCTGGACACCCCGCTGGCGTTCAACCCCGGCCAGTACGTGC
>Ga0209003_1000019_pt1 | contig 9353 bp, 14 predicted proteins | sample TexAe_OM3H0_M3_FD_187944 | JGI IMG/M metagenome (GOLD analysis project Ga0209003, IMG submission 187944) | Forest soil microbial communities from Davy Crockett National Forest, Groveton, Texas, USA - Texas A ecozone_OM3H0_M3 (SPAdes) (version 2) | ecosystem: Environmental > Terrestrial > Soil >...
CGCTCAGGGGGTGACTCAGTCTGATATTCAAACTTTCTCCGGTATTACCTACCCCTATACTAACCTAATTACTTCGGAGCATTCCAATAAGCCGAACTTTATGGCTATGGTATCCTCTACCACTCAGCCCTTCGCTGACCTGGTGGCCGGATATCAAGCGATGAATTCTCTATATGATGTCGACGTAGCTGTGGGCGCTCAGTTAGATGTGGTCGGTCAGTGGGTAGGAGTAAATCGACGGTTACAACAACCTATTACGGGAGTTTATTTTGCCTTTGATACAGCTGGGTTAGGATGGGATCAAGGGGTATGGAAAGGTCCTAATGATCCAACCACCGGATTAGTGAGTCTCCCAGATGACCATTATCGATTAGTGATCTATGCTCGAATCCTAAATAATTCTTGGAACGGTAGCCTGTCACAGGCCTATCAGATTGCTGAGGTACTATTTACTCCCCTAGGTTATCAAGTATTTTTCCAAGATCCAGGAGACCTTACTATGCAGATGGGTATAGTGGGGGTAACTATACCAGATGCTCTAACTTTAGCCTTATTTACTCAAGGTGACTTAAACCTAAGACCGGCGGGAGTCCTCATCACCGACTATTTCTATCAGCAATCACTTGGACCACTATTCGCCTTTGATTTAAACACTTCAACCTTCGCTGGATTCGATGTCGGATCTTGGGCCGGATTTATAGCATAAGAGGAAAATATGACCGCAGTTAATCAATTTCAACAATTCGCTACAGGGGGTTCAGCTAACTCACTATCCCCTGCAGCATACAGCTCCCTCACTAGTCTGCTACTGAACGGGTATCAAACAGGGACAGCCAGTTCTCAACAGATTAATACTACCCTTCGACAGTCCGCATTTATGGCGGCTATGGTTGGGCAATTTATTGTCAATCAAACTGGCCAAAACGCTAATGATGATAACAATATGACGACGCTATTAGCCAACTTCGTCTTAGCGGTTCAAAACGCTTTAATCAATAACGTGGACTCTTGGACTGCTGCTCAGCGAGGAGCCTTCTATTCGGTCCAACCGGCCGCACCAGCAGGAACCCTGACACTTGATTTCTCTAAAGGAAATAATTTTATAGTGGGAGCCGGGGCTAATGCCTCTAATGCGATTAATGGCAGCTTTGTTCTTGGTACTCCAAGTAATGTGGTTCCTGGTCAGTCGGGGATAATCACATTTCTACAAAACGGTACCGGAGGCTACACTATCACTAGTCGCTCTACCTCATGGGTAGGGGCGAATGGCACTCGAGTGAATCTCACCGCGGGGGCTAATGGTAGGGATGATTTTTTCTATGTTGTTGACTATGATGGTAAGATTGTTTTATCCGCAGCAGGAAATGTATCATGACCGTACCCGCTAACCTTATGGCGGGTTTATTAGGGAATAATGCCGCCTTTCCAGTTACTCTATCCATTACTGCTCCAGCTAATGGTAGCACCATCGTCAGTAATAGTATTCCTGAGGCCATTACAGGGACTGCGGCTTCCACCGCAGGAAATATTGTTACGCTGCAGTATGAGATTGACGGAGGAGCTTGGACCAATTTTAGTTTTGCTCCTGCTGCCTCAGTTAATTACTCGGGGGGAAATGCAGGACAGATAGGGGTGGGATCACATAACGTCAGTGTAAAGGCTATCGACGCGGTGGGGAATTCCCTGATAGTGGGATCGAACTATTCCATTAGTTCAGCCTCTCCTCCGAGTTATACATGGACTCCGTCTGATACCTATACTAATCAATACACCTACCTAACTATTACAGGAGCCTCACCTAGCGCTACGGTAGCTTATGTTCAAACGATCTATAACTCATCTGGGGCGGTAATCGCATCTAATCCCCTTACTCCTCTTGGATCTACTGACGGATCAGGAAATTTCTCCTATAGATCTACCACTAATTGGCCTGCTGGGGGTTGGAGTGATACAGTAAATCTATATGTCGCAGGAGTGAATGTGGCCGCGTTTAACTTCTATAATTTTGGAATCGGGCCCACCTATAGCTATGGCCCAAGTATTGCCCCCCCAGGACAAACCGTTACCCTGAATATTGCTAATTCTTGGGGAAGTGCAACCGTTACTCAACAAACCACTTTCTACCCATCAGGTACGGTGGGGCCAGTTACTACACTGGGTTCAACTAGTGCTACAGGTAACTTCTCGTACAGTGCAACGGCGTCTTGGGGAACTGACACCTCCTGCACTACGGTTGTTTACCTGAACGGGGTTTCTGTTGGATCATTCGGATTTGCTTCTTAAGGGAAAAATATGGGATGGCCTTTTCAAAACGGGAGTATTCCCACAGCTGCTGACTTTAATGCCTTTGCAGCTCAGATAAACTCGATGGTTCAATCAGGGGTTGCAAGTGTTAATTCCCTGATATCCACGGCTTTAGGGTATGCTAATGCAGCGGCTAATTCGGCCACAGCGAGTGCTACGAGTGCCACTAATTCTCAGACTTCGGCTGTGGCCTCTGCTGCTAGCGCTACCTCAGCAGCCGCATCAGTTAGTACTATCGGAACTTCCGTGACCGCTGCTGCTGGATCTGCGACTGCTGCGGCCGCTAGTGCTACCACAGCTACTACGCAGGCCACTAACTCAGCCATTAGTGCCACAGCGAGTGCTACGAGTGCCACTAATTCTCAGACTTCGGCAACGTCTTCGGCAAATTCTGCTACAGCTGCCGGTACGGTTTCAACGGGGCCTGTTCTTAATATCTATGCTTACTATGGGGCTTTCAATTAAATGTCTACTACTCCAAACTCAATTATCACCCCTCAGACCCCCAATTTCGGTGCGGGGGGTATTACCCTTTTAACGGCTAATACGGCCACAGATGGGACGGGTACTGTAGGCACCGTCTATACCGCAGGATCAAACGGAAGTAAGTGTGACTCTATTCGTATTAAATATACAGGTAACTGTGTAGCCACCGTGGTTCGAGTATTCTGGAATAATGGATCCACGAATGCCACCGCTACTAATAACGGCTACTTTAGTGATATCCCAGTCCCGGCAGTAACTAATTTTGGGGCGGCTGTAGCTCAACAGGATATTATCTGGCCTATCAGTTTAACTCTTCCGGGTAATTTCAAAATAAACGTAGTCACAGCTACCACAGTGGCTAATGCCTTAGCAGTTACTGCCTCTGGAGGAGATCTGTAATGGGATCCTTTGATCAGAAACCTGTAGTAGGTCCTCCACAATGGCCTGTGGGAAGTATCATTCAGTGTGCGGGTGTTCCTATTGCCTCGGTTAGCCTACCGGGAGGTCCAGGGGTACTACCTACTATAGCTGGTCAACCTGACCCTGCTTGGCTCCTTTGTGACGGTTCCCCCATACAGAGAGCACAATACCCCAAGTTATCCAATTCTTTTGGAGGAAGTATAGGCCCAGGAACCTTTACAGGAACTATTAGAACTCTAGCTTCCACTCCTCAAACTAATACTATTGCGTCTAATGGGACCACGATAGTAGCAAGTGGATCCTCTACTGCGGCTCAAGTATCCTCTAATTCCGGGGTTACTTGGTCTGCCCCCACTATGGCAGCTAGCATAAATGTGCAGGCATTAAACTGGAATGGAACCGTATATGTAGCAGGACCTTCGGGGGCTCAGGTATGTCAATATTCCACTGTAGGAACCGGAACTTGGACAGTCTGTACAGGGGCTGTATCTGGGGTTACAGGATTAGCTTCTAATACGAGTAACGGGGCAATGGTACTAGTGGATAGCGCCACGGGATCGGTTTGGAGTTCCCCCTCAAGCGCAGCGGCTGCTCCGGCCTTTGTAACCAGCGCATTAGCGTCAGGAAGTCTAGGGGCTGCAATGAGCAAAACCCCTGTGGTATACTCCGGCACTCAATTTATTCTCTTCTCTTATCAAGCGGTTGGACAGGGATATCAGGTATCCACAGCGGGATTGACGGGAACCTGGACAGCTAACCCTAATCCCCCCTGGGGAATGGCTGTCATTATTGGAGCTGCAAGCGATGGGGCCAATAATGTACTTGCGGTAATTGCGGGGTCTTCAGTTGCCTATAAGTCCAATGATGGGGGAAGTACCTGGAAAAGGATCATACTTCCTGGGGTTATATCAAATACAGGAAACACTCTGGGCAGCTCAGTGAGTTATGCAAATGGTCGGTTTTTTGTAACCTTGATAAATATGGACCACTCCACCGCTTATTCGGATGGATCGATGGCAGTTTCTTCCGATTTAAAATCTTGGGCGGTAATTCCTAGTATAGGAATTGATCAATCTGCCTCCACCGCAATACCGACTCAAGTCAGCTATCAAGGCGGTAATTATGTATTCATAAACACAATAAACAGCACATGTGTAACCGCAACAGAGAATCTGCAACAGATGTACTTACCCGTCACTCGGGGTTCTCTAGTTAACGGGTCTACAGTTCTACTTACTGTGGGGACTCAACCACAATATATAAGGTGCCAGTAATGATTTATTACTATGATCTTTATGGAAATCCCACCCCGTTAGTAAACCCAGACAGGTCTACCATGTTGGCCCCTCCCACTTGTTCGGGGGGACAACAGCCCAATTGGACCGGAAGCTCTTGGGTTTGTGCAACGGTTATAGTTCCTTCTCCTCCCTCTCTTCCGTGGCCTTATGGGACTCGACTAACCTCTAATGCTTTTTTCAATCGGATGGGGGCAGCTAACGTCATCTGGCTCTATACTCAGGCCCAGACAAACCCCACATTGCAATACTATAAAGATAAAGCCTGGGGAGGGGTTATTGACCTAGCTGATCCCATTGTGGCGACGGACTTGAATTATTTACTGACTTTAACCGGAAGTCCATTTACTTCCGCGAATATAAGCCTTATATTGAATTCACCCGTCACCCAAACTGAAGCCCCGACCTAGGAAATGAAATGATAACTCGAATCTCGATTATTATCACCCTTTTAATACTCTCTGCCTGCGGGGCTGGTAGTTCCTCTGCTGCCCCTTCACAAAGTATGCTGTGGAATCCGGGACCAAACCAACGATCAATTATGGAGCTCGATGGTGACGCTAATGGGGCTTGCGATACCCCAGTCTTAACTGACTTATCAGGGGCTTCAACTATAGGTACTCCGACTATAGGAATCCCCTTATACTGTGCGGGAAACAGAATTAACCCAAACGGGGAAGCCCCTAGTTTCTTTATTAATACCCTATGGGACGCCCCACATTACGGCAGCTACCCCGGTTGGGGAGTCTGGTACTTATCAGGGGGATACGGAACTTCGATGGAATTCCAGGTGATGGATAACGCTCAAGGAGCTCCCGGAGACCCCTGCGATTTACATGAAGTTTCCACATCGTACATCGGAGAACGCGATGTTACCGGGTGGTCGGGGGATACAAACGTAAATACTGGTTTATCTACCGTTACCTGGGCGAACCCAACCGTCTTTAAACAAATGTATGATCCTCGTAATTTCAAAACTATTACAGGAACATTCTCTGCACAACTTATCTCAGTGTCTGACTCATCGGGTTGCACAAAAATGCCAACACAGAGGATCGAGTCGGATTACGCGGTCCAATATTTCGATACCGACGGCAAAATATTACGTACCGATGTTCTTGGCATATCAGTCTACAATAAATATCCAGATCCACATGGCCTGGATACACTGTATTCGAATGTGGTTAATAGCAAGTGCGTTGATCAATACGGTAATGAAACTAACGTTTGTCAGGTTATCATAGACGGGACTAAACTTGGATACCCCGTCCTGATAACCGGCCAATATCAAACCTACAATATTGAGTTTCTGGGGCCTTTAGCAAAATATATCCCGGCTCCCCCCTCTGGTACTGCAAAGGCTCTACAGATAGTTTTCGAGTTATATGCTACTGGTCGAGATACTAACATCAGCTATCGTAGTAAGAACATGGACCTAATAGGTCAATAAAACCGTTTACACCTCATAGGCCCTTCGGGGCCTTTTTTATTGTTTGAAAGGAAAGAGATGAATGCCCCAGAAAAAGAACATGAGTTTAAAGAGACTCTAATGGATGATATTTATTATCCAGACCACACTCGAGTAGATACCCCCACGTTTGAACATACTAAACACCAAGGAAAAAAGAACGGAGATGTCTGCGCTATTTCGGGTCAATCTACCGGAATCGAGTATCATCACGTCATCTGTGAAGATGCTTTTACGGATGGGGTGGATTGGGTAACTGTAAAGGGCATTGCTCTGGGAGAAATAAAAACTCTTCCAGTTTTAGACCTGACCACCGATCTGCCGACCGGAGAAACCTTTCCAGCTGAGAAGTCCTTGATTGGAATGTTATTAAAAATAGTCTCCGCTCGGGGTTTTGATTGGAGTTCATTCGATCCCGCTAAGCCAGAAACCTTTGTGGATAGTGCAGCGAATATGCTGGTAATTCATGAGAAGTTTCATCGGTCGGGGGGATACGGGATTCATCGCCATACCTTACCGATTTGGCTATTTCAAGCCTTTCCTCGTGTTCCGGGTTTTATATACTCACCCGACGAGTTAGCTGCACGGCACTCGGCCATCCCTCTCTCCACTGTGGGCGGCGATGGGCCGATTATAAAATGAAGCTCACGGGAAACTGGCTAGAGCGATTTTATGCTCTTTTACTCATAGGAGGCGTTGAACTAGGGGCCTCTTTCTTAATGCCCTTTGCTCCCAGGAGTGCCCTTTACTATCCGATAGCCGGGGCTATTAACGCGGTTACGATGGTTTATATAACGGGAATCTTTAATTTTACTCCATTAGCTTTTGACTTATTTAAGCTTGAATTAATACAAGCCCTATGTCAACTAATGGGATTATTAGGAGCATTGATTTTTAGATCTAACTTTCATGTTGAGATCTATAACGGGGGGATAGCTTTGATCGTAGCTTTGACTTTTCTACGAATATTGATTGTGGGGCCAAGAGATGAAAACCCTAGAAGCCGTGGTATCCGTAGGGTACCTGCTTTGGGTGGTCGGTTATGGAATCAATTTCATCAGGAGAATTCGTCGTGATAGAAAAATTACACTTCATAGCCGAACACCCCGTTCTGACCACAACCATTGGCCTGGCGACAACGGGAGCGGGAGTGGCCGGAAAGATCTTTGAATATATGCCGATTTTTCATGATGTCATGTCCTATGGATGTATGGCGATGGGAGCGGTAGCCTCAGCTCTCGGTATAGCCATGCAAATGAGGAAATGGAAAAGTCAAAATATTACCGACCAAATCGAGCGTTTAAAGCTTAAACAGCTACAGCGAGATTTTGACGAGGAAAGTTCATGACCTACTCAACTGCAGAACAACTTGGCGGTGCTAACATCGTCGCCTTTCTGGATATGATTGCTTGGTCAGAGATAGGTCCTCCTCTTCTGGCGGTTTCCGATAACGGATATAATGTTCTAGTCGGGTCCACAGCTTCCCATCCTTTACTGTTTGATAGTTATTCGAGTCCTCCAAATATTTTGAACCCTGAGACGAATTCCACAGCCTGTGGTCGTTACCAGACCCTTCACAAATATGCGGTGGCCTATATTCAGTCTTTAAAACTTCCTGATTTCTCTCCCCATAGTCAAGACCTTATCGCGGTTCAGCTGCTTAAGGAGTGCAAGGCTATAGGGAATATCGAATCTGGGGATCTAAAGGCTGCTATCGTCCAATGCTCGAGTCGTTGGGCCTCTTTACCGGGGGCTAATGGTTACGGTCAGCATGAGAACAGCTTTACTAACCTGCAAGCGGCTTATGTGGCAGCTGGCGGATCTTTGAAGGAAGCAACATGAATCCCACTTCGAGTTCAACTACAGGAACGGCTTTAGCCGTTGGATACTCAGCCTATCCTGTAGTAGACTGGCTAATGAATACAGTTGGTCATTGCGGAGCCCCTGCTGCGGTGGTTATGGCCATTTCAGCCGGATTGGTTACAGCAGCTCACTTAGCCATTAATAAGTACAACGCTGCTCAGGTAACAAAATGAGATATCACTACTTGGCCTACCTTCCATTAATTTTAGTTCTCTGTGTCATTGGATTTTTTATGACGGGGTGTGTTAATCTCTATGCGGGGATTACTCAGTACCAAGTCAAAACCTTCTATGATCAAAAAACTAAACAGATGGTCTGCTGTGAAGCTAACGTCATATCAGGTAAGGACGCCAAGTCAGTAGTAGCCCATGTAACAAAAGTAGGAAATGACTTTACTGTCGATCTAACCGAACAGGACGTCAATTCCGCAACTAGCCTCACTGCAGCTACTTCCTCAGTAACGGGAGTGGCTAAAGCCGTATCCGATACGGCGATAACAGTGCAAAAACTCACAAAGGATTTACCATGAAAAAGCTTTTACAAAATGTTGTTCTCTTTGGTGCTCTCTTCCTTTTAGGTGTTCTTGGGGGGTGTCAAACTACTCCGGGTGCTCCGGCCCAAACTCCCGCTCAAATTGCGGCTCGAGTCTGCCCTCCGATTACCGCAGGCCTGGTTTCTCTGCAAGCTATTCCTCAACTGTCCGCATCGGATTTAGCTGGAATCGCTAAGGTATCCCCTATGGTAGACTTAGTGTGTTCTTCCTCTGCAACCGTTAATATAACTAATCTTCAGACTCTCGGTAATACGGGGTTCCCTGCAGTAATTGCTGTGGTTCAGTCTTCGGGGCTTGATCCCGATAAAAAACAAAGAGTCATAGGTGATATCGCGGCCCTTCAGGTTATTTTTGATATTGTCTTAGCTGCTGACCCTCAGGCTGCCGCAATCGTTATTCCGTCAAAATGAAACCTATCTCCACAGTAGTCTCTCTGGCTTGTAGAAAAATCTATCCCCCTATAGCCATAGCGGATTTCATTCGACTATATGTGGCTGGGGAAACCGTTGTGGGAACTGCCTTGATAGACGGAATTTTTTATGTCTGTCATCAGGGTACTAAAGACTGGCCGGGATGGATAGCGGATGCTGAGATTATTCCCTTCTATCATCCGGTACTTGGAAACCTTCATTCTGGGTTTTATAAGAATCTGCCAGGGATCAATAAGAAGCTTATTCCTGATATCCCCCCAACCGTTCCCGTAGTGGTGATAGGACACTCCAAGGGAGCCGGCGAGGGGGTTCAGAATGCAGCCTTGTTAAAATTGGCTGGAATAAACGTAGTCCGAGTTATCCTGTTTGCAGCTCCTCGGGCCGGCTATCAGCGATTTACAGATTGGTGTACGGAGAATATGCCGGGAATATCCTTCAGGAATGCCTCCAAGGAATTCCCTGAGTTTGGTGACCCCGTTCCTTTAGTCCCCGAGGAGCCGTATGTGGATCAATACCCGCATACGATAGTAGAA
>Ga0209003_1000020_pt1 | contig 9288 bp, 6 predicted proteins | sample TexAe_OM3H0_M3_FD_187944 | JGI IMG/M metagenome (GOLD analysis project Ga0209003, IMG submission 187944) | Forest soil microbial communities from Davy Crockett National Forest, Groveton, Texas, USA - Texas A ecozone_OM3H0_M3 (SPAdes) (version 2) | ecosystem: Environmental > Terrestrial > Soil >...
TCCACACAACAGTAGTGAGCGAATTCGACGTCGTCAGCCGAATGCGACGGTGCCACGGGGGATCGATCAAATCAACGTCACTCTGAGTGCGTAGAAATGCATTGTCGGTCGCCGAGGCAATTGTGACGTCACCACGCTGCACTTTTTCCGTGTTCGAATCGGTATTGTCGAGGTAGTGCACTGTATCCAGCCCTCGCAAACCTACATTTGCAACATCAGAAACTCGGTTATAGGTGTGCAGGGCCTCCTCGAACCGCAAATCGGTCTTGCCGGTGTTGGTACAGACGAGCTCCAGAATGAGCTCGGGACCAAAACCAACTCGATATGACAGGCGAAACTCCCCAGGCCACCACCGTCGCGTTTGCTCGTCGCTTTCCAGGGACATGCTTATCTGGACCTCACGTCCGCCTTGAACAATGGACTCGAGCTGCCAACCTTTTGTGCGTGCAAATCCATGTGCGGGTGCTTTCGGATCATCGGCCTTGGCGCGAAACCATGGAAAGCAAATCGGGATTCCTCCGCGGATCGCTTGGCCTTCTTGCCAGCGCGATTTTGTGCTCAGAAAGAGAACCTCATCGTTCCCACCCGGCTTCCATGAAGTCACCTGTGCGCCATGCAGATACATCTCCCCTTCGGCGCCCGACCCAGCGATCTGGATTCTCGGCAGACCGCCGTTGCCTTCGTCAATTTTAGCTACCCCTGGGATTCCGAAGCGGTGGTTGAGTTCTTCTACTACCGGCATTGTCTCCATCGTACTCCTTGGCGTCGGGCATCAGTAGCTTGATCAGTTTAATCGTTCGACGCTGGATGCCCACTTCACCCGCAGCAAGCGCAAGACCAACTTCAAATCGAGTCATAACCGCAGAAAGCTTCATGCGAGAGCTCCTTCCTAATCTCAAGTCCCGGCAAGCATTTGGCAAATGACAGATTCTGATTGGCCACGCTGTATGAATGCTGTGGCGAACGAAGGCCAGCGGCGCCCTAACTCCATGGAAAGCCACACGGTTCAGAGACAATGCCTGAGCTTCGGCTTTGGCACGACGGGTGCGATCGAAGAGAAAGATGGCGCTGAACTATTACGTCTCCTTTCGCTCTTTGGACATCTCACATTAGGCAAGGATTGGCGGCTGAAACACGAGAAGCCAGCATGACGGAAAAACTTCCGGTGGTCTACATCGCACGGCATGGCAACACCGCGTGGACTCACTCCGGCCAGCATACCGGACTGACCGATCTGCCCTTGACGCCTGACGGCGAGCGCAATGCCGTGCGGCTTGGAGAACGGCTCAAGGGAATGACTTTCTCAAAAGTGTTTACCAGCCCATTGCAGCGTGCATCACGAACCTGCGAATTAGCCGGGTTTGGAGCCGCGGCGGAAACGGATCCAGATTTGGTGGAGTGGAACTACGGGAAATACGAAGGTCTGACCTCGGCCCAGATTCTGCAACAGAACCCGAACTGGGACCTGTTTCGAGATGGAGCTCCGGGAGGTGAGTCGCCCACAGATATCGGCGAGCGCGCGGACCGTGTGGTCCAGCGCATCCGGAGCGTACCTGGTAATGTTCTGCTCTTTTCGAGCGGGCACTTTATCCGTGTTTTGACTGGGTGCTGGCTGGGTGTGGGACCGACTGGCGGCAGGTTTTTTCTGCTAACCCCGGCCAGTCTCAGTGCTCTCAGCTATGAACACAATCTTTCCCGACCTGCCGTTCGTCTGTGGGATGACGATCGCCATGTGGGATCATGAGCAGAATCGGATCCCCCTCCGAAGCACGTAAATAGTCGAATCAGATGAACCAGATTGCGAGGTCCTCGAATGAGCACAAAAGCCGTCACTCAGCCAACTTCTGCGAGAGTCGTCCCCATGGCGACGAAAAAATACAGCGTTTCTGAGCTTCTTCAGCAATACGGCACTAATTCAATTAAATTTGCCGGCACGCAAGACGGGCTCTACGAACGACATCTGGTTTTTGATCGGGCGATCGACCCAAAAGTAGCCAGTGCCCGGGAACGCTTCGAAGCGTTTGCACACTCTGTTCGTGACGTCCTCGCTCAGCGCTGGGTGAAAACCAAGACCACCTACGAGCAGCAGAATGCAAAACGCATTTACTACCTTTCTCTGGAATTTCTCCTCGGCCGTTCCCTGGCAAACAATATCACTAACCTTTTGCTGGACCCTCTACTTCAACCCCTGATTAAAGAAAAGGGGATCGATTGGCTTGAGTTGATCGAGCAGGAACCGGACGCAGGTTTGGGTAATGGAGGCTTGGGCCGCTTAGCTGCTTGCTTCCTCGATTCCATGGCAACCATGCAGCTACCGGCGACTGGCTACGGTTTGCGCTACGAGTACGGGATGTTTCGGCAGTCCTTTGTGAACGGCTGGCAGCAGGAAAATCCTGACAACTGGCTGCGTGAAGGCGATCCGTGGGAAATCTGCCGCGCGCACGAGAAAGTTGAAATCAAGCTGAATTGCAGCTTCAGGCTGCGGGATGGGAAGCTCGAGGTCATTCCCGATCGGCCATCCAGCTTGTTTGGAATTCCTTTCGATCGGCCCGTCGTAGGGTACGGCGGAAAGACGATCAACACTCTCCGCCTCTGGGCCGCGGCTGCACCAGAGTTTTTCGATTTTCAGGAATTTGGCACCGGCGATTTTGTTGGTGCGCTCTCAGGAACCCTCGAAGCGGAATCGCTGACGAGAGTCTTGTATCCGGACGATTCCACCACCGCCGGTCAGGAACTCCGCTTCATGCAGGAATACTTTCTGGTGGCCTGCTCGCTGGCCGATCTGGTAAGGCGCTTCTTGCGGCATAACACCGATTGGGAGCAACTGCCCAACAAGGCCGCGATTCAGCTCAACGACACCCATCCTTCCATGGCGGTCGCAGAATTGATGCGCATTCTGCTGGACGATGCGCATCTCGGGTGGGATCAGGCTTGGGACCTTACGAGAAAAACGTTGGCCTACACGAACCACACTCTTCTGCCTGAAGCGCTCGAGAAGTGGCCGGTTGCCTGGTTTGAAGTCCTTCTGCCTCGGCAACTCGAGATCATTTACGAGGTTAACCGTCGGCTTCTCGACGAGGTCCGAGTCCGATTCCCGGGCGATGAAGGCCGCGTCGAACGCATCAGCCTGGTTGAAGAGAAACCGTCACGCAAGATTCGAATGGCCAACCTCGCTATTGTCGGCTCGCACAGCACGAATGGGGTGGCCGCCGTGCATTCAAACTTGCTGCGCACAACCACGGTGAAGGATCTAGCCGAAATGTTTCCCGATCGCTTCAGCAACAAGACAAACGGAGTGACGCCACGGCGGTGGCTGCTCGAGGCGAATCCTGAATTGTCAGGTGGAATCACAGAAGCAATCGGGGATAAGTGGATCACTGACCTGGGTCAACTGAGCCGGCTGAAACTGCTGGCGGAAGACTCTAGTCTTCAAGCCACGTTCCATACCGCCAAACGTGCAGCCAAAGCGAGGTTCGCAAACTGGCTAAAGTCATCGACCGGACAAGTCGTGGATCCCGATACCATTTTCGACTCCCATATTAAGCGTATCCACGAGTACAAGCGGCAACTGCTGAACGCATTGAGAATCATCGTTTGCTACAACCGCTTGCGGGCGAATCCTAACCTGGAGATGGTGCCGCGCACATTCTTCTTTGCCGGTAAAGCTGCGCCTGCATACCGACTCGCTAAACTCATCATCAAGTTCATTAACAATCTGGCAGGCGCGATCGACGGCGATCCCAGTGTTCGCGGCCGCATGAAAGTGGTCTTTCTTCCCGAATACAATGTTTCGCTGGCAGAGCGCCTGATCCCGGCAAGCGATGTGTCCAACCAGATTTCGACGGCTGGCTACGAAGCGAGCGGTACCAGCAACATGAAGTTCATGATGAACGGAGCGCTTACAGTGGGAACTCTTGATGGCGCGACCATCGAGATGGCCGAGGAAATGGGGAAGGAGAATCTTTTCCTATTCGGCTTAACCGTCGAACAGGTGCAAGGCAGTCAAGCCTGGTACAACCCGCATTGGCACTACGAGCACGAGCCCGAGACCCGAGCGGCGCTGGACCTTATCTTTTCGGACTACTTCAGCTCTAACGATCCAGGTGTATTCGCTCCAATTCGCGATACCTTGCTCACCAACGGTGACCACTACATGCACTTGGCGGACCTCACCTCTTACGTCCAGGCTCAGGACGGGCTGGGCGACCTCTATTCGCACCCCAGTGAATGGGCCCGGAAAGCCATTTTGAACGTGGCGAGTTCAGGAAAATTCTCAAGCGATCGCACAATTCACGAATACGCGACTGAGATCTGGAAGGCGGAACCATGCCCTATACCTTAGAAAAAAATCCTGTGACCAAGGGACCGGCGCTCTCTCCACTGGCAGGGAAACCTGCGCCGAAGGAATTGCTGATTGATGTCGCCCGATTGGAGAAGGAGTACTTCGATCGCAAGCCTGATGTGAGCGACCGCACCCAGTTGGTTGCCTTTGGAACCAGCGGACACCGTGGTTCGTCACTTAAAGGTGCTTTCAATGAGGCGCACATCCTGGCGATTACGCAGGCAATTTGTGATTATCGCCGGGGCCAGGGAATCGATGGTCCCTTATATATGGGGAAAGATACCCATGCTCTTTCCGCGCCCGCACAGCGGACTGCCCTTGAAGTACTTGCGGCGAATGGCGTCGAGACCATTATTCAGGAAGACGACGGAGTGACGCCGACTCCAGTCATCTCACGAGCAATTCTTGTTTACAACCGGAATCGCCAAGAACACCTAGCAGACGGAATCGTGATCACGCCCTCCCACAATCCTCCAGAAGACGGGGGCTTCAAATACAACCCTCCCAATGGCGGCCCAGCTGATACCGACGTCACGGCTTGGGTGCAAAATCGCGCGAATGATCTATTGCGAGCCGGGAATAAGACTGTAAAGCGCATTCCGTTCGATCGAGCTATAAAGGCGGCAACCACGCACCAGGAAGACTTCATTCTCCCGTACGTCCGCGATCTCAAGACCGTTGTGGACATAGACGCCATTCGCGCTGCCAAGGTCAAACTGGGGGTTGATCCGCTAGGCGGCGCTGCGCGGCCGTATTGGGAGCCGATCAATTCGATTTATGGACTGGAAGTCGAGGTCGTCAACCCGAAGATCGACCCGACTTTTTCGTTTATGACAGTGGACCATGATGGCAAGATCCGCATGGATTGTTCCAGTCCTTATGCCATGGCCAGGTTGGTGGGGCTGAAAGACAAATATCAAGTTGCTTTCGCTAACGATCCTGATTCGGATCGGCATGGAATTGTCACCCCAGTTGCGGGCCTGATGAACCCGAATCACTACCTAGCGGTCGCGATCCAGTATCTCCTAACGCACCGGCCGCAGTGGCGCCAGGACGTCGTGGTGGGAAAAACGCTGGTGAGCAGTAGCATGATTGACCGCGTGGTTACAAAGCTCGGGCGCAAGTTGTCCGAGGTGCCGGTAGGATTCAAATGGTTTGTCGCAGGTCTGGTTGACGGGTCGTTCTGCTTCGGGGGCGAGGAGAGTGCGGGAGCAAGTTTCCTCCGCCGCGACGGCACTGTTTGGACAACCGACAAAGATGGCCCAATCATGGACCTCTTGGCCGCTGAGATTACCGCCCGCACGGGCAGAGATCCCGGCCAGCATTATCAGGAGTTGACTGCGGAGTTTGGCAATCCTCACTATACCCGCATCGATGCGCCGGCTACACCCGAGCAGAAGGCGAAATTGCAAAAGCTCTCGCCCGATGCGGTTAAGGAATCCGACTTGGCAGGCGAGCCCATCAGCGCGAAGCTAACGAAAGCTCCTGGCAATCAGGCTCCAATCGGAGGTCTGAAGGTGGTAGCTAAGACTGGCTGGTTTGCGGCTCGGCCATCGGGGACGGAAAACATCTACAAAATCTACGCGGAAAGTTTCACCAGCGAATCCCATCTTCATGCGATTGTGAACGAGGCTCAGGAGATCGTGAACAACGCATTAAACTCTGGGGTCCGGCAATGAGAAACAGCGAAGGGCCCGCGAACATTCCCCCATTCCCGCTAGAGTACCGCGCGTCCGGTTTATTGCTACATGTTACATCCCTGCCGTCACCATATGGCATCGGCGATTTGGGTTCATCGGCATTCTCTTGGGTGAACCGCCTTCACGACACGGGCCAGAGGTGGTGGCAGGCCCTGCCGCTGGGGCCGACAGGCTACGGCAATTCTCCTTATCAATCGATGTCGTCGTTCGCCGGCAACGCGATGTTGATTAGTCCTGGAAGCCTGGTTTCAGACGAACTGCTCGCCGCGAAAGAGTGTGAAGCCAGCTTTCCTTCGGATGTAGTTGATTACGATGCTGTGGTCCCGTTCAAAATCCGGCTCCTCGAGAGGGCATGGAAAAACTTCCGAGCCGGGCGCAGCCAGGATCTGCGGCCGCAATACGATCAGTTTTGCGCAGAGCAGGAACATTGGCTGGAAGACTACGCACTGTTTCGGGCTTTGAAAGCCAAATATGATGGCGCCTATTACCTGGATTGGCCGAAAGAGCTGGTTCAGCGTAACCTCGGAGCCCTAGCCAGTGCACGTCGAGACTTAGCAAATCAGATCGACCAGGTCCGGTTTGCGCAATTTCTGCTGTTCCGCCAGGGAGATCAACTCAAGGACTTTGCGCATTCCAAGGGCGTGCGACTCATCGGCGATTTGCCATTCTTTGTTTCGCCTGATTCCAGCGATGTCTGGGCTAACCCCGAATTATTCCTACTGGACGAGAATCGCCGGCCTCGCTTCGTGGCGGGTGTTCCGCCTGACTATTTCAGCGCGCAAGGTCAGTTGTGGGGAAATCCCGTTTACAACTGGGACGCGCTGCGTGCGACGGGTTATCGCTGGGCGATCGATCGAGTACGTGCCCTGCTCGCCCACGTGGATGCGATTCGGCTGGATCACTTCCGCGGCTTCGCGGCCGCATGGCACGTTCCCGCCGGCGCACCAAACGCCCAGTCTGGACAATGGGTACAGGGTCCTGGCGCCTATTTCTTTGAGGCACTGCATAATGAGCTAGGCCAATTGCCGTTCATCGTCGAAGATCTGGGAATCATCACTCCGGATGTACGGTCGCTACGCGATCAATTTCAATTGCCCGGGACGCGCGTCTTGCAGTTCGCCTTCGACGGTCATGCAGATAACCCCTATTTGCCGAATAATTTCACTCCGAACACCGTCGTTTACACTGGTACCCACGACAATGCACCAACTCGAGAGTGGTACGTAGAGTTGCCCGATTACCAGAAGCAGAATTTCTGGGGCTACCTGAAGCGTGCGCCAGGCGAGAGCTCCGAAGCTGCTCGGGCTTTGATAAGTCTGGGGTGGTCGTCAATGGCGGCATTGGCAATTGCCCCGTTGCAGGATCTTCTGAACCTGGGAGTAGAAAGTCGGATGAATGTTCCTGGTCGCGCCAGCGGAAATTGGCGTTGGCGCAGCCAGGAAGACATGCTGGCGGACCGAGCGTTTAACTGGTTGCAGGAACTGAGCGAAACTTCGAAGCGCTCGCGTGCAGGAGTACCCATCCAGCAGTTTAAGCAGCAAAGCGACGATTTTATTGAAGTGCCCTCGTAATCTTGAATCGAGCCCCCTTTCGGCCGAAATACTAATTCAATCAGAAAACCGACCAGCGACATGGGGCGAGTAACGCCCGATCATTCCTTCGCACCGTGTAAACGCCAGAGTATGGAGGAACCAGCCTTTCCAAACAAGAATCGCTGGCGAAGGGCTGAACGAAGCTCTCTTCGTCGCACGGTTTGTCACATGCCAGAGTCCCGTCATATTGCGCTGGTTCCATAACTTCGCTCCGTACACCGCTGGCTGCAACTCTCTGTAATTGCATGACATCAGCCCTTCGCGCTGCGCATTATTGCTTGGAACATGGAATGCAAAACTCCGATTGGGCGGGCTCAGAGGCAGCACGCAGAGGCAACGCTTCTCAAGAACTCGGCCAGGAGGATGAATGGAAGGAAAGTTGGCAAAGCTCTCTTTTTCCGCGATTACTGCGCTGGCCCTCGCCACCGTTCAGCCGCTGTGGGGCCAGCAACCAGCTGCTCAGGTGCGTAAGCTGACGCAATCGCCAAGTGCCACCGTGTACGAAGATACGCAATGGTCTCCCGATCAAGATATCCAGTTACTGAAAAGCAATATTCGCTCACAAAAGAAACAAATTGTTGCCGCGAACATGGATCTGACCGATGCCGAGGCGGAGAAGTTCTGGCCGGTCTACAACCGCTACGCAGACGATGTGGCAAAGATTTACGACACCAAAATTGCACTCTTTCGGGAATATCTCGAAAGTTATGACTCGATGTCTGGGGAACAGGCCGAAAGTTATCTACGGCGGCGCGCCGCGGTGGAGGAAGACATCATGCAAGTCCGGCTCAAATATCTACCGGAATTTCGCAAGGTGCTTACGGGAAGGGAAACAGCACTCTTTTACCAGATCGATTGGCGACTCGATCTCATGATTAATCTCCAATTGGCTCAAGCGCCTATGGTTAATCCTTAGGCGTAACTACCGCCGCAGGCCTGACGAGGGGAACGGAAATGCAACGCGCGAAAAACACAATTAGGACTGAATTCTACTCAGTCGCGTTCCTATTCTGCTGTATGGCTACCGCTGCCGCGGCAGATCCCTCTTCAACGAATGTCTTTGCTCCTCACTCCACGCCAGCAAAGTCGATCCTTCACCTGTCAATATTTGTGATGATCATCACGGGAATGATTTTCGTAGTTGTCTGCACCCTGCTTGTCTATTCGATCTCAAAATTCCGCGCTAGATCTGGTACCGCGAACAGTGAGCCTGCCCAGGTGTATGGAAGTACGCAGATCGAATTGGCTTGGACGGTTATCCCAGTTTTGATTGTGGTCGTATTGTTTATAGCGACGGCACGGGTGGTCCATGCGATACAGGATGCACCGATGCCCGCGAGTGCAGTAGAAGTTACTGTTATTGGGCATCAGTTCTGGTGGGAATATCGTTACCCACAACTTGGCGTCGTTACTGCCAACGAGCTACACATTCCAGTGAGCGATCCCGCTCATCCGACGCCGACCTTTTTGCAGCTGCTTTCGGCCGATACAGACCACAGCTTCTGGATACCAGAACTAGCTGGCAAGACGGACCTTGTTCCGAATCACCCAAACCGGATGTGGATGGATCCCGAGCACACCGGAACATTTGTCGGTCAGTGCGCGCAATACTGCGGAACCCAGCACGCGAAGATGCTGCTACGTGTGTCCGTCG
>Ga0209003_1000021_pt1 | contig 9252 bp, 16 predicted proteins | sample TexAe_OM3H0_M3_FD_187944 | JGI IMG/M metagenome (GOLD analysis project Ga0209003, IMG submission 187944) | Forest soil microbial communities from Davy Crockett National Forest, Groveton, Texas, USA - Texas A ecozone_OM3H0_M3 (SPAdes) (version 2) | ecosystem: Environmental > Terrestrial > Soil >...
TATGCGCGCTTCATAGCGCCAACCTGATCAACTTGCATAGCGGCCTCCCTTACCGTTCTATGGCGTCGGCGACTTCGGCCCAGATCGGGTCATGGTGCGCACCGGCCTGATGAATTTTCTGCGCCGCGTAATCGCGAAACCGCTCCAGCAATCTCCGCTGGCGAGCATTCATGGATAGCAGATCATCCCGTCCATGGTAGGGCTGGACATGCCCGCAATCGGGACAAGTCTGTTCTGCTTTCTTGCCCTGGCCGACCATGTAAACGCGATGACCATCGCCCAGACAGTCGGGACAAGCGTCCCCTTCCCATTTCGCCATTTTCAGCGGCTCCCTTAATGTTCCCGCCCGATGCGGGCGCGTTCTTCCGGCGTCATGCGCTCGATGATCTGCACTTCCGTCTGTCCGTCTAGATGCTTCTGAACCTCGCTTTCGATCAGATCGGCGATCCGCCAATCGGGTTGGTTAAGTCGAGCATCCAGACCGTGGTAATTGACGGCGTGAGAGATGGCCCGATTAAGCGCAGAGGACTGAATGGTTGCCGGATCAACGACGCCGTGGCCGCCGCACTTCGAACATGGGCGGGGGCTTCCGTCCGAATAATGAGAGCCGGAATTTCCGCAACCCTCGCAATCTGGGCAGGTTCTCATTTTTCAATGCACTCCCTATCGGTTCAAGATATCAAATAAATCGCAACCCCACTCCGGGTGTGTCTTCCCCCATGGAACGTCATAATGTTCAACACCAAGAGCGTGAGAGATAGAAGCAGGTGGGGTGAAAGTACAAACTTCGCGCTCTGTGTGGACTTCGCCAAGAGCATTCTCTCCATAAAATCGGCAGTCTTTGCAGGCCATCTGATCGGCTCCCTTACGGTACGTGCTTGACCGGCGTGTCGGGTCCGATCTTGCTAGATTTCGGTTGGCATACCGACTTTCTGACATTGCCGGAATTTTGGTCCACCCATTCCTTCGCTGCCGCACATGCTTCCCGGTCGGAAAATTCCTGCATGGACAGCGTTGTGCTGAAGGAGGAACCAGCCATAAAGACGATTAGGACGTAAGCAATCATTGTCGGCTCCGTTAGAATGCAACGATGATGGTGAGAAAGCCAATGCCGACAGCGAGGGGAGACACAATCGCCCATCTCGGCAGTGTAATTGGCTCAACTAGCCACCTCGAAAAGCGGTCATCTGTGGTGATTTCGATTCGCATGGCCAAGGCCCTCCTCTGCGTCATGTATGGCACTATCTATCCTACAAATCCTCATTCTTGTGCGCCTTATTGTCGGGCCACACCGTCTCTCATAACCGTCCGTTCCGCCGAGTTATGAGACATCTATTTGTCGTACCGATCACTATGACCTCCCTCAGCCGCCAGCGGAATGCCGGGGCACCAGGCGGGCACGCGGGTCATTTCGGCGATACCAAATGCCAGGGCTTCGTCGGCCTCGGCTTCCGGTGTCAGATAGGTAATGTCGTCGTGCACCTGCACGCAGATTGGATACCGCGCGCCGATGCGCAGCATGGCTTCGCGGATCAGAAGGCCCGAGAATAGCGCCTGGGTAATATTTTCCACCAGAAGCGCGCCGTAGACCTTTTGCGGGCCTCTGCCTCGGTTTACTGTCCATTGTGTCTTGCCGTTGCGCGGCTCATGGCGCTCAAGGCCACGATACCACAGCGGCGTACCGTTCGGGAGCCAGATAGCCTCGCGATGGATCTCAAGCGAACCCCATTTGCAGGAGCCGCCGGTCGCCAGCACTTCGAGAATATTCCCCGCCTGCTCCCAAAGACCGACGACTTGCTTGTGCGTATCGCGGTAATGCACCACGACCTTCTTAGCCTCTTCATCCGATAGGATGATCGGCGGGCCGCCCAGGGCACCTTGGCGGCAAACGATCTGGAAGCGAGGCCACCACTGTCCGAAGCCGCAAGCTAGCTCCTCGACCTTGCCGAGATGGCGCTCGACCTTATCGGCCTTGGTAATCGGCCGCCCATAGATCATCGACGAATTTTCGCAATAGACATCGATGCCCCGAGCAAATTTGTCGAGCACATCCCATTGTCCAGCCAGCCAGTTGACGCCGCGGCATTCCACCTGCGAAGCGTCGACCGTCACGATGCGATAGCCCTTGGGTGCGATGATGCACTTTTTCAAGGCCGGCGTGAAATTCTGCCAGTTCATCTTGTCGCCGCCGCCGAAGCGCACAGTATGCGCCGCGGCGAATTTGAGGTAGACGGGCAGCGCGCCGCGCGTAGCGGTGCCGAGAAGCCGCTCGGCCCGTGTCTCGCCAATCGTCGACTTGACGCCCAAGCGCGCCGCTGCCATCGCCGCCACGGTCTCATTTTCATGTTCAAGCAGATCCTTCATGCCCTGGTCGGTCTTAGACAGGGCCGGGATTTCTTTATCTGGGTTGGTCGGGGAGGGTTTCATCGGGCAGGGGGTGCCAAGTGCCTCCAATAAATCCTTAAACTTCCCTGAGGACGCCATCTCTTCAGTGGTGGCGCCAATACGATCCAGAAGGGACTGCTTCCGATTTCTCTGAAATTCCAGCTCTCGCTGCGCAGCCGCGCAATCGAGTTCAAGCTTTGGCTCAGTGAACATGCGGACCGTCTGGTCAATGATCCGCAGCTCCGAGCGTGGGACGAGCGGAAGCAGTTTCTTGAAGATTTCATAAGTCAGCTCCACGTCATGCGCGCAGCCGTCGCCCAATTGGTTCATAATTGCCAGCGGCAGATCGCGGATGCCCTTGAACAGGTCATAGGGTACATTCTTGTCGGGCAGGCCGAAGCGCTTAGCCAGCGCGCCCAGGCTGTTGCCTATCTCAGCGCCGAACACCAGGCGGGCCATGGAGAGAGTATCGAGCCAGAAAGCCGGCCGGATGCCGTAATGATGCGCCAGGATCAACCCGTCGAAATGAGCGTGGTGGCAGAGAACGGCACTTTCGGAAACCAGTTTGATAAGCTTGCTGTCGCGCCGAAACGTATCCGCGTTGACCCAGATAGCCGATTGCCAATCTTCCTTGATCCCGACCAGATGCGCCGTGAAGCGCGCGTCGCGGACATACTCCTCTGTCGTCATTTTCGACAGGGAATAGTTCGCGCTGAAATGGGTCTCGAAGTCGAGCGTTACGAGGCGCACTGATATCTCCACAGCTTCCTAATGCCTCAAGCCCCACTCTTGCGAGTAAGGGGCTTGAGGTACCGGCCTTCCACGGAAAGAGCCTAGTCGCGCCGTTCCGCTTTGTCCAGTTCTTTGATCTGCCGGCGTAGAGATTTGTTCTCCTCCTCGACGCACTCGACATAGGCTTTAAGCCCTCCGAGCTGGGCGTACAGACTGGCGATCAGGATGCGCAGATCGCGCTCGGTTTCCGGCTCGGTCATTTGGTTTTCCGCCAGGGCATATCGTGTAGCGGCTCGGTAAGCGGCAGCCGGTTCCGGCGCAGCGCTAGCTGCTCCTCCTTGAAGGTCTCTTTGTGCATGGGCAGCGTCGGGTGCAGCCAGTCGGGGCGATCAGCCCCCTTCAGATCAGCGATACGCATTATCCACTCCTATTTGCATGAGAGCATAGAACACCATCGCCGCCGAGACGGCGAAAAGAAAGACGCCGAAAATCAGCGCCTCGATTGTCTCGCGCGTCATATGTCGGGCATAGGAGCCCGCCGTCATGACGCTTGCGGCGGCGAGGCAGACGCCGAACCAGTAAAAACTTTCCGTCATTTCTTCCCCCTTTTGCAAGCGAACCGGCCAAGACGGTCACGCCGCAGCCGGCGCCAGAGAATAGTGACGCCGTGACCGAAACCGACGCCACCAAACCAGCAGATCAGGCTCCAGATCATCAGCGGCGTCATGGCGTGCCCCCCATGATTTCGATCAGAGTTTGCATGTAATCCCCCTTTGGGTTGAACCATAGCGCGCCGCCGCTCGTGCGGCCGAACTGATCGGCGTGCGGGTAGTGGCGCGCTAAGGCATAGCGCGGGCGCGTGATCTGACGCTTGAGCTTGGCCCGCGCTTGCGTGAGCCGACTGCGAGCCAAATACTTCTCTTGCGCGGTTTCCTCACCCGTCCAGCGTGGCGGGATGGCGGCTAGTTTAGTGAGGAGGGTCGCGCCGTAGCGCCGGCGCTCTTCCTCGGTCATGTCCTGCCAGGCGATCATTTCACCAGCTCCTTCAGGATGGCGATCTGGCAAGCGGTCATGGCGCCCGGCTCATTAGCCGGCGGGAACAGCCGCGGCTTGAAGTCGTAAGCGTCGACGCCGAACCAATCGCCGACCTCGGGGATTTCCGTATGCGGTAAGATTAGCGACAAACCGCGTTGCTTGCGCAGCATGACCAGTCGCCGGAAGGGGCGCTTGCGGTAGGTCATAGCGTCGGACACCTTCCTGCCGGCCTGGGTAGCGCGGTTATTCGCCCGCCGGGTCAGCAGAAAACGAGCGATTGCGGGCGCATAAAACGCCCGCTCCTCTTCGCTCATCCGGTTCCAGGTAAGCATCACCGCCGCCCATCGGCCGCCGCCATGAGAAGCAGCGGCGTTTTCCATTGATCCCAGAATTTGCGGGCGGCTACGCCATCCATCCGGGCGATACGCTCGTTATCGAAGGACACCCAATCGGCCAACGAGTGCAGCTCGCAACCGATCTGCATATGTGTATCGAGGACGTGCACCATATAGTGCAGGCCGGCGATCTGGATCGGCGCGCGGGTGATGATCACGCCATCGCGCCATTTCGTATTTTCGAATTTGGCGCCCGCGAGATTGGCGTCCGCGAGATAGGCGTCCGCGAGATTGGCGTCCGCGAGATTGGCGCCCACGAGATTGGCGTCCGCGAGATTGGCGCCCACGAGATTGGCGTCCGCGAGATAGGCGCGCGCGAGATAGGCGCGCGCGAGATAGGCGCCCGCGAGATTGGCGCGCGCGAGATAGGCGTCCGCGAGATTGGCGCGCGCGAGATAGGCGCCCACGAGATTGGCGTCCGCGAGATTGGCGCCCACGAGATTGGCGTCCGCGAGATCGGCGCGTTCGCCACCGGGCTCGCCGCGCAGCCACAGAGCGTGCTTAGCGATGATGTCGGGTAGATCATTAGCGGTTATGGTCATGGGTGTCTCCAGGCTCATCAGGACCGGCTCAACCGGCCGACGGTAGGTAGTCGCGCGTAGCGCGGCTACCGTATCCGTTTCGCCTTAGCGAAGGAAATAGAGAGCGAGAAGCGCGATTGCTGCGCATAGCCAGAAGGCCGTGCGCAGCATCCGGGCGGAGGATTGGACATCCGAGCGCCAGTCGCTCATAGCGCCAACGCCATACCGATGATGGCGCCGAGGCCGGTAGCTGCCAACGCGGCGACAAGCGCAGCGAAATAATTGTAGGTCATTGCGGTTCTCCATTCAGTTTGCCGGCCAGCGCGCGGATTTCGCAGGCTTCATTGTCGGCGGCGATGGTGCCGAGTTCGAGGTTTTGCTGGGCCACCAGCAACAGGCAGGCGATCAGCAGCTCGAACTCGGCTTGGGTGAGGTCGGGGAGTTTGCGGGTCATTTCGTCGCGCCGCCAGGGCGAAGGATGTAGCTATGCGCATAAGCGCTAGGATTGTTTTCCTTCAGGTTACGCATATACACGTCTGCGAGCGCCTTAGTGCGGAATGTCACCAGGGCGCGCACTTGGTGTGGTGGGTCGATTACCACCGTCCACTGTGTCGGATGCCGTAGGCGCACCGGACGCTGATCTTGATGCCAGGTCGACATTTTGTATTTCTCCGCGGCTTGAGTGTCTGGCACCTTTATCTGCCAGACCGGATTAGCTGTCAAGTCATTTTACGGGAATTTTTAAGATAACCCGAAACCACGCTACCAGGTAATACACTAGACCGGATTATAAACCCGAGGTAATGCAGCAGCGAGAGGCGCGGAAATCCCCAGATTAAGCCGCTAAACTGCCAAAATCAGGAAATAGACACACATATAAGGGCAAAACCCCGTAATCCCGTAATCCCGTAAATGCCCCTTACCCCGAATATGCGCGTATTAACATGTTAACATTACGGGATTACGGGATTTTGGCCTCTAAGGGGTGTGTGTGCTCTGAACACAGCATTTATATATTATTGAACAGCATATATATATATATTCCGCCGTTTTTACTAATACTACACTTTGTGGCGAAACCGGCGAAACCGTATTACAGTCGCAGAAATACTGGATTACGACCGGATTACCTGCCGTCGACGGTGCTGAAAACGCCTCCGAGTCGTACTAGATCAGTGCAAGTGTATTACACACATTGCGTAGTGTATAATCCGGTATGGTGTATTATAATATAAATCGCGCGCGGCCGCGCCAGACGCCCTAACTCGGGGAAGCGCCGGGGAGGGGGGAGGGGCCGTCGAATTTTATTCCTAACCTCCAAATCTGCGCGCAAATTTCAAAATTATATGCTAGGGTTTATTTCTAGTAGGGATACGGGTCTGCCGCTGAGCTGCGATACACCCCCGACAATCGCACTTGTCGGGGGTGTAGTTTTTCTATAGGTTGTATGTTGATCGTCTCCACGGTCATGCTCCCTGGGGGGCCGGTTCCGACCAAAAGCCGAGCCGGCCCTTCAGGGGGTTCACCGCGGCGGCAACCGATGGAGACAGCCATGGCACTGACCTTCCGTACGCTCACATCAAGCAATATCCATTCCGCCGCACACGATGCGGACAAAGACGAGCTGCATATCAAGTTCAAGAACGGCTCGACCTACATCTATCAGGGTGTCGACGCCGACGAGGCCGAGGACTTCTTCAGCGCGCCGAGCCATGGCCAGCACCATCACGAGAACCTGAAGCAAAAGCCGTTTCGTCGTGGATGACAAAACCCCAGAGCAGCAGAAAGCGGAACTGATCGAGCTGCTGGCGAATGACCGGCTGCTGGCGCATCAGGTGATCTTCGAACATCGCCACTCGGATGAGACGCCCCCCTTCCATGAAGACCTGATCCGCGACTACGCCTCCCAAGACCCCAAGCGCGCGGATGAGGCTTTCCGTGGTGGGGCCAAATCTAGCATCATGGAAGAGTTCGCGACCCTCGAAGCCGTCTTTCAAAAGGCCCATAACATTCTCCTGCTGGGTAACAGCTATGGGATGATCGGCGAGCGCATGAAGGTCATCCGCCATGAGCTGGAGCATAACGAGTACATCACCGATCTGTTCGGCGATCAGGTTGGCGAGACCTGGACCGAGAACAAGATCGTGCTAACCAACAATGTTTGCATCCAGGGGCGTGGTGCGCGGCAGTCTCTGCGCGGCACCCGGCACCTACATTGGCGGCCTGATCTAGTCCTCTGCGACGATCTAGAGGATGAAGAAAACGCGGCGACCGAGGAGGCCCGTGATAAGATACTCTCCTGGCTGCTGGCCGAAGTGCTGCCAGCGATGGACCCCCAGGGCCGCATCCGCGTCAATGGTACGCCCCTCAACCCCGCCTCGCTGATGCCAACGCTGCGCAAGCTGGAGGGATGGAAGGGCAAGACTTATCCGATCGTCCTGCCGGCCTCCCTAAATCCCGAGGAGTGGGAGACGCCGCTGTGGCCAGCGCGGTTTCCACTTGAGAAGATCAAGCAGCTTCATGCCGAGCTGCATGGTGCGGGCAAGGCCACAATCTTCGCTCAGGAGTATTTGTGTCGCGCGGAAGACCCGGCGACTAAGCTCTTTCAGCCTAGGCACTTCGTTCAGGTAAATCGCCCGGCGCCAGCTTGGGCACCGACATGGGTCTATGCGGACCCGGCGCGTACGACCAAGGTTCGCACCAGCGCGCGGACCGGCTACGCCGTCTGGTCCTGGGTTGGCCGCAAGCTCTATATCCACCAAGCCAAGGGCGCCTTCCATAAGCCTGACGAGATCGTCAATGAGCTGTTCGCCCTCAATGAACGGTTCTCCCCAGTGCAGATCGGCGTCGAGCCCGACGGCCTCGAAGAGTTCATCTTCCAACCGCTGCGCCAAGCCCAGCTCGATCGGCGCGTTACGCTCCCCCTGGCAAGCGGCCGCGCCATCCGCGCGCCGAAAGACAAAGACGGCTTCATCGGCTCGTTGCAGCCCTTCTTCGAGGCGGGCGAGGTGGAGCTATCCGGCGAGTGTGCCGACCTGATCGCCGAGCTGCTGGCCTTTCCCGCCGGTCGCAAAGACGTGCCGAATGCACTAGCATACGCCCTACGCATGAGACCAGGGAGGCCGATCTATGAGGACTTCGCCCGAACTCACATTGCTGATCAACCCCTCACCGCCGCCACGCGACAAGCGGCATATCTCGCCCTCAATGCTACACCTGGCATGGTCACAGCCGTCCTGCTCCAGCGATTGGACGGATGTCTTCGCGTGCTGGCTGATTGGGTCCATGATGGCAATGCAGGCGATGGACTTGACGCTATCCTGCCTGATGCCGCCATCGTCGCCGGAAGACAAGTGATCCCCTTCGCTCCGCCCGAGCGCTTCGAACGCTTCGACGGGACCGGGCTAATTGCGGCCGCGCGGCGCAAGGGCATCACTTTGCGGCGCGGGAGGCACCCATCGACCGACGCGCTGACCCCCTGGCTACGCCGCTACTACCGGGGCTTCCCGGCGCTGATGATCAGCCCCGACGCACGGTGGACGATCAACGGTATGTCGGCCGGCTATTGCCGCTCGATGGATACCACCGGTAGGGTCAGCGACCAGCCCGAGGACAATCAGTATTGCCGCTTGCTCCAGGGGCTCGAAGCGCTGATCGGGGAGTTCGACGCGGTGGCCGCCGTCGAAGAGGATGACGGCGGCGGCGTAAACTGGCAGTATACCGCCGACGGGCGCCGCTTCATGTCGGCTCGGGGGCACTGATCCATCATGGCAAAGAAATTGAAACTCACACCGAGGGACAAAGACTACTCTCAGATGGAGGGTATGAAGGAAGAACTCGGAGAGCTTTACAATGATGTAGTCAAAGCATTCACCGACAAGAACAGCCGCGCCAATGACAACAGGGACTACTGGGACATTTATAACTGTGTTATAAACCAGAACCAGTATTATAATGGAACTAGTGAAGTCTATATCCCGGTAGTGCACGACGCCATCGAGGCGCGGGTGATGCGCTTCACCAATACCCTGTTCCCGCAGAATGGCCGGCATGTCGATGCGGTGGTGAACGGACAGAGCATCCCCCACGGAACTATCAGTTTGCTTGAGCACTATGTGCGCACATCGCATCTGCGCGAGATCACCCCGGCGCTTCTGCGTAATGGCGATGTGGAAGGCCACTAC
>Ga0209003_1000022_pt1 | contig 9172 bp, 6 predicted proteins | sample TexAe_OM3H0_M3_FD_187944 | JGI IMG/M metagenome (GOLD analysis project Ga0209003, IMG submission 187944) | Forest soil microbial communities from Davy Crockett National Forest, Groveton, Texas, USA - Texas A ecozone_OM3H0_M3 (SPAdes) (version 2) | ecosystem: Environmental > Terrestrial > Soil >...
TCGGTGGGAATGTCTCCCACTTCGTCCAGGAACAAAGTGCCTTGATCAGCCAGTTCCATTCGGCCGACTTTTTGCGCAATCGCGCCGGTGAACGCTCCCTTTTCATGTCCAAACAGTTCACTCTCCAGCAGACCGGTAGGAATGGCGGCACAATTCAGCTTCACAAACGTGCGCTCCTTACGCCGGCTGCGGTCGTGAATGGCACGGGCGATCAACTCCTTGCCTGTACCTGTTTCTCCAAGCAGCAGGACTGTAGAGTCGCTGGTAGCGACCGTTTCCACGAGTTCTAGAACATGTTTTAACGCCGGGCTGTTTCCGATGATGTTTTCAAAATTCAACTCGCTGCGGATTTCTTCTTCGAGATAGAGCTTCTCCTGGGCGAGCTTATCTTTGAGTTGCGAAATCTCGTGGTATGCCAACGCGTTTTCAATGGCGATGGCAATCTGGCCTGACGCCCGGCTGAGGAAATCGACGTCTTCCGGCGAAAACGGAGTTTCCGTCGTGCGTAAAATTGACATAATCCCGAGGGCCCGGCCGCGATTTGCAAGTGGAATATTGCAAAAGGTTTTTATGCCCTCCGCAGCCACTATGTCAGATGCCTCAGACGAGAGCTCGTTACGTTCCCGCACGTCAACGATCACTGGTTTCAAGGTGTCGAGCGCTTTCCTAACGGCCGCACTTGGCGTAATGAGCAACTCTTCCTTGACGACCCCTTTTCCATGCGGAAAATCCATGGCAAATACCCTGAATTTCCCCGAAGCTGCATCGGGCAGCGCAACATCTACCGCATCAGCGCGTATGACCTCGCGTATGTTCGCGGCAATCGCGCGCAACAGGTCCCGAAGTTCAAGATTTGATGTGATGCGATTTGTCAGGTTGAGAAGCAACTGCAGCTGATCGTTCTGATGTTGCGCGCGCCTGAGATTCAAACCATCATCAAGCGCGAACGCCACGACACGCCCAATCAGCTTCAGGAAGCTTATTTCTTCTTCGCTGAATGGATTCACTGTGTCGCGGTTGATTCCGAAAACACCCAATTGACGATGCGGCGTGGTCAAAGGAATGCGGAGCCCCGACCCGAGGCCCATTTTCTTTGCCCATTCTTTAAATCGCGGGTAGCGCTCTTCCGTGTCCCAATCGGCAGTATGTTGTGGATCCCGGCTGCGCACAGCCTCCCACCATGGCAACTCTTCCATCGGCAAGTCCGGCAAAGGGACTTGGCCCTTACCCCAGACGAGATATTCGATTTCCTTGCCGTTCTCCTTCAACACAACGAAGTAAAGATGCTCGAAGTGCAGAAACTTGCCAATCTCAGACGCGAGAGTTGTAGCCAGTTCCTCAGGTTCGCGGCACGCGGCGATTGCTTCACTGATGCGCAGCACGGCTTCATAACGGTGGCTGTCGCTTTGAGGCGCAATGATCGGATCTGTACCCATAGCGTTACAATCCAGAAACTCGTCGCTGGCCGGCTTTTACTTCACCCCAAATACCCAAATTATGATGACTCATTTCCTCCACAGGTCGCAACAGGGTGCCCCAAGCGAAGCGATTTTGGAGGATTCCCGCGGGTCCGGGAAACAGTTGAGCATTCCAGCCCCCCCTTCAGGGCCGTCTCAGCCAGGTCTCCAGTTCATTGAGCCAGCCATCCAGGGCCGGCATTATAAAACGGAGAGTATCTCCGGTTGAAAATATTTTGGGATGGCTAAAAAGAGTTCAAAACGATCGGAGCTGCACTCTACACGGCTGACGAATCCCTTTTTATATAGTCGATCGACCGCACGCTGACCGAACCTGGATTGAGGATATCCGCAAGGGGTGACCGTGGTCGAGGAGATCGACACTCACCTAGAAGGTCCGTATAAGGAGTGCGCTTGCGGTTTCGATGATTTCCTTCTCCCGCCGAGCGAGGACACGATTAAGCGTACTCACGCGGCTACGGGCATGTCCGAATGCCCGAGGCACCGGCAACCTAGAAAAATGTATCAAGGTGAACTGGCTTACTCCATAAGGCTGGTGAAGCAGAGGAACGTCGAAAAGTTAGACCTGCTGCTTTTTCAATTCGCTAAGGCGGGGAAATCTTCCCGACTGATACTCAGCAAAGAGCCTGGCAATGTCCTGCTTCGAGTCTCCTATAAATGGGCCATAGGATACGATTGAGTCTCCCTGGGGTTTTCCCGCATATAACACCAGCCGCGCTCCGGATTCGCCGGCGACCACACGCAACACGCTCGTACCGACGTCAGTCGACCGATCGAGCCAACCGACCTGCCCAGTGTTCAGCTCGGTGTCGCCGATTCGAACCGAACCATCAATGACAAATGCAAAGCCGTTGTAGGATGCAGCTATGTCCAACTCGGCCGAGGCGTGTGGCTCTAAATTGATCTCGACCATCGTGACCGGTACATGGTTTCGCGTGCCTGACTGAAGGCCGGCCGAGGAACCGCTATAAACTCGGATCTCAGCGCCTTTTTCGCGGTGCACCGAAACCTCATTGACGTTAATCGTTTGAAAGCCGGGGGCAGTCCAGCGTTTGTTCTTAGGTAAGGTAAGCCACAGCTGAAGCAGGCGGACCTTTCCTTTGGTCCTGACGTCTTCGCCGTGAATAATGCCGCTGCCCGCGGTCATCCACTGCACTTCGCCAGCGTTGAGTGTGCCGCCCTCATCGCGGTCAAAGATCGCGCCGTCGAGAATGAGAGTCACGGTTTCAAAACCTGCATGCGGGTGAGGACCACCAACTGGCCGGTCGCCAATGTCAAGATGATCGTCCATCAACAAGATGAAGGGATCGTTCATCTCGAAGTTTTCGGGAGACACGACAGGCGCAGCTAGATGTCCCGGACCGACGAATCCAGGTGCCGCTGGAGGAACGTTAACCACGCGACTGATACTGCGTTGTTGCGACATGTCTTCTCCTTCTGAAATCAATTCCCCGTTCACTCAAAACGCCTACCGAACGGGCGCTTGCGCCATTCGAGTGCCGTATCGCCGATCATGCACTCAGCACGCAAGTACCATTCCTCTCATACTGCGACGCAATTTATGCCTGCGTCGCAGCCTTCGCGCTGAAGATGCCCTTGAAACTTTCGCGGTACTGCAGGAAAACCAGAATCCACAACACGCAAGCGACCAGAGCCGGCGCGATGGTGCCCGGTGACATCGTCAGGTGAAACGCCAGGATGTTGTAGAGCTCCGCAGCCAGCAGTGTCAGCGCAAGTGGCACGAATCGGCCGAAGAGCAGCAACAGCCCACCAAACACCTGCCCCGCGAAGAAGAACGCGGCAAAGTGCGATGCGACGATGGCGCCAAAAAACTGTAACGCCAGCGGATTCGTGGGCGGCGGCTGGTGGATAAAGTTGAGAAATCCGTTCAACCCAAAGACCGTAAACATCAGGCCCAGTAAATAGCGAGCAACAATTGAAGTAGTTTTCATGAGTGTCCTCTCTTAGAAGGTCTGCGCGTGCGTCTGCACGGCTTGAAGGTGTGGTGCGAGAAATGTGTTCCGGTCCTTCCCCTGGTTCAGCGCGCTGGTCCCACCTGCGGTGAGGAAGGTCGCGTCCGTCACGCCAAGAAAACCAAATACGGACCGCAGATACGGCTCCACGAAATTGAACGAGGCCATCCGCGTCTGGGCGTCGTAGATCCCACCCGTTGCGATGATGAAGGTTGCCTTCTTGCCGGTGATCAGGCCCTTCGGCCCTTTCTCACTGTAGGAAAAGGTCCTGCCCACGCGCGCAATCTGGTCAATCCAGAGCTTGAGAACCGAAGGCACGCCAAAGTTATGCATTGGCACTCCGATGACGTACTCATCGGCCTGCTCCAATTCGGCGAGCAGCGAGTCGGAGAGCGAGAGCAATTCCTTCTGCTGCGGAGTGCGGGCCTGTTCCGGCGTATAGACGGCGCCGACCCATTCCGCATTGATTGGCGGCATGGCCGTTGCGTTGAGGTCTCGGTCAATGACCTTTCCGTCCGGGTGCGCAGCCTTCCATTGAGTGACGAACGCAGCGGTTAGTTCGCGGGAGACTGACCGGCCGTAAAGTGGGCTGGAATCAATATGAAGCAGCGTCGACATTGAGAATTCCTCCTGCACGACATATGATGAATAAGCGACATATGTCGATTCAGGAAAATAAACAAGTGTCGCTTTAGTCCGTAAAGGGGTATGCTTTCATCAATATAGAAATGGCCCAGCTTCTCCAACCCGAGACCGAAACGACCGATCCGCGCATCCTGCGCAGCCGCCGCATGCTCATGGAAGCGCTGGCCAGGCTTTTAGTTAAAAAGGAGTTAGAAGACGTCTCCGTGCAGGAGATCGCTGACGAGGCCACGTTGAACCGGGCTACCTTTTACTTGCACTATGCGGACAAGAACGCGTTGTTGCATGCCATGACGGAATCCCGCTTCCGCGATCTGATAGAGCGCCGCGCCATCACCTTTACCGATTGCCACGGAGCGCTGCGCGCTATAGCACTCGGCGTCTGCGACTATCTTGCTGAGAGCACAGGCTGTCCTAGTCAGTTGGCTCGGATGTCGCTCGAAGGCTCGATCATCCCTGTCGTCGAGGACATGATCAAGGAAGGCCTTGCCCATCATGAGATCGGGCCGGATGCAGATGCGGCACTGCTTGCGACCACCGCAGCCTGGGCAGTTTTTGGAGCCGCACGCCGCTGGTTCCAGACTCCCAATCGCATCCCCGCAGAAGAGATGGCAGCCAGGATTGAAACCATGGTGAGCCCGATTCTTTTCGGCACCTCACAATAGCAGAGCGGAGAACAACCAGTATCGGGCGGTGTCATCGTGTAGGAGGGATGATTTCGGCGTCTTGCCTCTGCCTTGTCGCGACACAGGCCGGGCGATCACTGTTTCCGCCGCATCAGAATCTTAAAATTCTTTGCACTGACCAGTTCTTTTTCGGTGGGATAGAGGAGGATGAATGGCGCAGGTATGGTTAGTCACCGGCAGCTCTCGTGGTCTGGGTCGTGCAATTGTTGAAGCGGGCCTCGCTGCGGGCAATAAAGTGTTGGCGACAGCTCGGGACATTAAGTCGCTGGCTGATCTGTCGGAACGATATGGAGATCAGGTCAAGCTCTTCGCAATGGATGTGACCGACGAAGCAGCAGCAGCAAACGCGGTAATGGCGGCGGTCGATGTATTTGGCTCGCTGGATGTGGTCATTAACAATGCGGGATATGGCAATCTTTCGTCCGTCGAAGACACGCCTCTATCGGAATTCCGGGCACAGATCGAAACGAACCTCTTTGGAACGATTATTGTGACGAAGGCAGCTCTTAGGTATTTTCGCGAAAAGAAAGCAGGCCAGTTCATTCAGTTTTCATCGGTGGGCGGAAGGATTGGCCCTCCGGGACGTGGGCCTTATTCGGCGGCGAAGTGGGGTGTCGAAGGCTTCTCCGAGGTGCTTTCGCGCGAAGTGGCACCGCTCGGCATCAAGGTCACCATCGTTGAACCCGGTGGCTTTCGCACAGACTTCGCGGGCAGTTCCACCGAACTTAGCGAAGGTCATCCTGAATACGATTCGACGGTTGGAGCTACCGCAAGATTTCAGCGGAACTACAACGGCAAGCAGCCTGGTGACCCCAAAAAGGCAGCTCAGGCGATCGTCCAGTTGACGCAAGAACGGAACCCTCCGTTGCGACTCTTGCTCGGCAGCGATGCGTACGCCGCTGCGGAGAAGAATGATCTTGCGCGATTAGAGGAAGCACGAATTTGGAAAAAACTCAGCGTCTCCACCGATTTTGAGACGAAGTGAAGAAGCAGCAAACATTAAGCAGGAGAATCCGAACCTCTGCGTTGTCGGGGCAGTGGCTGAGCGGTCCATGCGTGCGCAAGCAGCACCGTTCCAATCAGTTGAGGCCCGACGTTGTCTTACGGGGGTTTGCGGAGGTTCGATACATCACGTCTGGACCGAGGGTTTGCTCCTGGTCGTACCGTTACTTCATGTGCCCGCCCCTTCGGGTGAACTTGGCCAAAAGGAATTCTTGGGCGAGGCTTGCGCCAATGCGTTCAGCCGTGCCGATGGCAAAATTTCCGAAGACCAGCCCGACACCACGATTGGATTGGGGGTAGTAAAGGTTGGCGAGGGCCGATGACGCCAAGTCTCCGCCCAGGCTCGAATAGTTGGGCTGCCACCTTCCGTTGTCCCCTTTTGCAACAAAGGCACTGAACATCGCATGACGGATTCGAGAGCCGGTGGTGCCTGTTCCCTGATAGAAGTAGCGCGGATCCTGGTGCAACAACGAAGGCAGTATGGCGCCGCCGATCATGATGTCGGAAAAGCCATCGGCAGCAACGGCCCCAACCCGCTCTCCATAAGCGCCCCAACCCTGGCCATAATTCGGAGTGTTTCCGGCTTGCTTGGAAGCAGAAACCAACGCGACTCCGGCGGCGGTAACCGGATCGATAGAGACCTTAAGGGCGAGCTCAAATTTCATTTTCGTTGTGAGCGGTGCTGGATCACTCTCGTAGGTAACGTAAAAGTTGGGAATGATTCCGAAAACGCGCTGCTGTTCCTCAGACTTGAATTGCTCGGTTGCCACTTCCACTGGATCGTAATGAACATCCACAGTTGTGTGTTCAGTCGCGATTCGGAGTTGGATGCCCGTCACAATTTTGAACTGACCCGGCCCAAGCGTGATAGCGGGCGATGTCCACTCAGCGAAGCCCCTCGCCGTGATATTGACCTGATACGAAGTTGCAGGCTTAAGATCATTGAATTCGAAAAACCCATTTTCGGGGGTGGCGAGTGTACGGCGATTATCGCTTTCGGGAGTCTCGAGAGTAACTGTCGCGTTGGCCACCGGATCACCGTTCACATCGGTTACCGTTCCTATTAGCTTTCCTGGCCTCGACTCGGTGTCTTGAACGATCTGTCCATGCATGGTTATCGAAAGCGTGATAGAGATAGCTAGAACGATCGCAAAACGCGAGCAAGATAAGACTGACATACGTTTCTCCTTGTCCTTCCGTATGGGCAAGGAACATGCCAAACGCAATTCGAGCTAACTCATTGAATTTGATACCGTGAATGCGAGCGACAGTGTCGAGAGTCGAAAGTGTCAGAAGTGACGACGAAGGGACAGTCGAGCCGAAACATTCGATCAGCAGGGAGGCGGCAATTCGGCAGAGCATATGCTACGCGGATCTCCGTATCGGCGTTTCAATCTTCAAAACTGCGGACCCCGCCGCGGAACCCGCGTTTTACGTTTTCCCACATCCACTTGATCACTCGCGCGTCGTTGTAGCAGTAAGCGAGATTATGGTTCAACGTGGAGAAGCAGTGCTTTTGGCAGGTCTTCTTCATTCCGTCCAGTTGGTCGCGGTTGAATGTGAACTGGTCGATATTGCCCCAATCGAAGGAGGCGGAATACATGGGGAAGCATGGTGCCACAGTACCGTCGGTGCGAATGATCACGTTGTTTTGGCCGGCGCGGCAATTCCATTCGCCAAAGCCGAGATTTCCGTCCTCGCCTTGCACGATCCCAGCAGCTTTCGTTAAGTTCTCGGAAGTTTCCGCCTCCGAGCCATTGCTGTCCCCGTACCAGCCCACCTCACGAATGTTGAGGCCAGACGACATGCGAACAAATGTCTTCATCTCTTCGAGCCGCTGCACAGAATTCACCATCTGATAGCCGGCCTTGTTCTTCTCGATGATCCAATCGATGAGGTGATCGAGATCGCGCCAGTCCGCGGGCCGGAAGTAGGTTGGATTCTCACTCAGGTGTTTGAAGTGCTCGTCTTGTTCGAGCATCGGCGTTTCATTGATGTGGTAATCGGTTGCGATGCGATGATCGTGCGCGTACTCGGTCAGCAACTTCACATCTTCAAGATTGTTTCGGCAGATGTTGATGTTGAGAAAGACCAGGTAGTCGTAAACGTATTGCTTCCGTAGGATGTGTTCGAGATTGGTCTGCGACGGAATAAATGCCTTCGGCAGACTGGGCTTCAGCTCCCAGGAATCCAGAGCGAAGTTGAATACTGCAACGCCAGCGTCTCCCAGACGGTCGGCCAGTTCCGGTTTGAGCAACCGGCCATTCGTCGCGATATAGACCCAGAAACCTTTCTTTGCTGCGTAGTAAACAACCTTGTGGATGAAGTCGGGCCGCAGCAGTGGCTCACCGCCCATGCAGGCGAGAACACGGCACCCGTGGTCATAGAGCCAATCAATGGATCTGCGCGCAACGTCCTCGGTCATTCCCTTCACTCGGTTATCGAAGGACCAGCAGTACCAGCAATCAAGATTGCACTTGTACTCGACAAACAGGTACGACGTAATCGGATGGAAGTCACCAGGCAGTACGCGCGACCGGACGTAAGGGTACAGCCACCCTCGCATGGCGCGGTAAATCGGTCGCGCTCCCCATTTGCGGTTTCCTTCCGGCGGGTATTCCGGTCCGGGGTCATTGAGTTTCTCCGGATATTGCGGGAATACCGGCACGGGAAGAGTGAGACCCTTCGGCTCCGCAGCGCGCGGCTTTTGTCCGTTGGAATCCTGAAGCAGATTTTGAATGCTTACATCGATGCGAAACTTAGTTGCAGCGGTGGCCATTATCTGGGTTCCTCCCGGATCGGTGCATTATTTGCGGTCAAAAACCAACCCGAACAAAACCTTTCTCGCAGTGAGACCTTGCTTTAAGGACCTTGGTAGACGTGATACGTTCGGTGCCATGTCCCTGGGTTTCGATCTGCCAATCGCTCCTCTGCAGTCACAATCGTCATGCGCTGCAGCGAGTAGGGGAGCTCTCTGCCGCAATCCAGGCAGCAAACGTAAGCAAGTCCAACTCGATCACGGTGCGGCCATGTCGTGTGTGGGTGAACGCAATCAAACAAGTAAGCAAGAATCCATTTCAACCAGTTCATAGTTCTGCTCCCAGGCCGACCCGACCTGCTCCACACCATGACTTGCACGAGTGCCGTTTTCTAACCGGAATGAGGCCAGCTGAAGGTAGGCTCGCCGCAACTGCGCACGATATTGTTTTTCGGTCAGCCGCGCCTTCACGGCAGCATCACTAATCTTGAAACCCAGCAGGTGATGTAGAACGAAGGCTATGCGGGAAGTCGACTCGAGCAGAAGGATCGGGCTGCCGTTCAGATCCTGCAGCGATTGAAATGCCTTTGAGTTGATGGCGGCGGAACGTCCGTAGAGCAGCACATCATAGGC
>Ga0209003_1000023_pt1 | contig 9116 bp, 11 predicted proteins | sample TexAe_OM3H0_M3_FD_187944 | JGI IMG/M metagenome (GOLD analysis project Ga0209003, IMG submission 187944) | Forest soil microbial communities from Davy Crockett National Forest, Groveton, Texas, USA - Texas A ecozone_OM3H0_M3 (SPAdes) (version 2) | ecosystem: Environmental > Terrestrial > Soil >...
CCGGCACGGCCCATAGAAACACCACCGACAATGCGATTCAAAACCACCGATCGCGCCCGACCAGGCGCGGACGCTTCTGCTTGCGTTTGTTAATGGAAAGCTGCTGGCGGAGGGCGAGGTTCTCCAGGACGACCGTTTGATGACCTTTTCCAAAGAGCCAAACCAGTCGAAATAAACCCAGAAGGAAGAAGAACATGGTTCCCGATTCTTCCTTCTATGTCCCTGAAAAGTCAGTGACCTCTGGGCGATCTAGTCTTGACGAACCAGAGGGGCCTATGCAGTCCTCAGATCCTGCTCTTTCGCGACTTTAAAGACTCCGAATTCTCCCGGACCTCGTTGTTCACGAGCAATCTGCACCGTGGCTTATGAGCCATAGTGCGAAGACGATACGACCTCCTGGCCTAGAAATCCGCAGGTAGTGTCCAGGCAAAGACAAGATTTCAACTCAGTCCTCCCCTAACCTGTCACTTCTGTCAGTCGACCGCAGTCACCAGCCGGCTTAATTAAAGTGGAAGTCCTTATCGACGACCCTCAACTCAGGACAGGAGAATCAAATTGAAAAGAACTCCTATTCGCTTCTTTTGCCTATTCGGCTTTCTGCTCGCCGCAGCCGTGTGGCTCAATTGTCAACAGTCTAGTTCGCCGAGGGCAACTGGCAACACGATGACCTCGGAACAGGTAACCGACGCCAACATCCAATTAATGCGACAAGACATTAGGTCTGAACGAAAGAAAATCGTGGCGGCTAATCTGCCATTGACAGAGACAGAAGCAACGAAATTCTGGCCGCTTTACGATCGATATATTGGAGAAACTATCAAGGTGAACGATGTTCGATACTCTCTCGTTAAGGAATATGCTCAGACCTACCAAACAATGACCGATGAACAGGCTGATAGCTACATTAAGCGTTGGCTGACGCTGGATCAGGAAAATGCTCAACTGCGTCTCAAATTCGTGCCTGAATTCGAAAAGGTAATCTCGCACAAGAAAACCGCCATCTTCTTTCAGATCGACCGACGCGTTGGCATGATGATTGACCTTCAACTCGCGTCACAGGTTCCACTTGCGAACCCGTAATACGCCGCTTCATGGATCCGCGGTTGCAAGTTCCCGCGTATTGCCTCGCATAATGGGCTACCAAACTCCTTATCAGCGACCCAAGGCGGGAACAAAGAAACATCCAATGTATGAGCGGGACGGTGTAAGGACGTAGAACAGAACCAACGGGCTCGGGCTGTGATCGACAGTCGCGCAAGGCTCCTGCACCGGCCAGCAAAAAGGTGCAGGCCGGTGCACGTCCTCAGGGCATCGTGTGTTCATGCAGCCTGTGCGTCCTTGCGCTCGGCCACTCTGACTTCAACAATCTCTCCAATTAAACGAATTCCTCTTCGAAACTCGCCGGCTGCTAGTTTTGCTAGTTCCTTCGCCTTTTCGCGATTCCCTATCATCAAAGACGCTCGGTTTCGTGGCTTGCGCTTGCGGAAATCTTGTCAGATCGTTGGTACGTTCGTACATGACACGTTCCAGTCTATATCGCGACTCCTTCCAGAGTCTCTTGGCGTGTGCATTCACCGTGCAGCATACTCTGCTGGACGTTCATTCGCCCTCGAGCACCCTTGAGCTCAAACATTTAATAAATACCGGCCAACTTGACCTGAAGATGACCATGCGTTTAATTGCGGGTTGTGTTCGAAATGTAGCCAACGCGACCGGGGTCGCCATCGGTTTACTTGAATCGAATCAGCTGGCTTACATTGCTGGGAGCGGATGTGCCACTGCCCGCATTGGCCGTCGCGTGAGTGCCACACTGAGTGTTGCTAGCAACACCAGACACAAGGTTGAGATCCTGCGGGTGGAGAATGCCGAAACGGAAACACGCATTGAAGCTGCCATCTGCCGTCAGTTCGGGGCCAAGTCACTCTTGATCCTGCCAATTTATCGAGATCGAGCCTTGGCTGGAGTCATCGAGATCATTTTTAACGAAGCACGCGTCTTTGACGATCGCGAAGTGTGCATCTATCACTCTATGGCGAACGCGGCAGGCGAGGCCCTGGCATATTCAGGGACGTTCGAAAGTAAGGTCGGGAAGTCCACAATGCTGACGAGGCCTCCGGAGAAAATGAAACAGAGAGCCCTCCACGATGAGAGCCTTCCGGGCAACATTAACTCGTTGCCAAATGCGCACTTCAGCTGCCCTGCTCGCGAAGCGGGAACCGAGCCCGAGAAGCTGGTATCGGGGCAGGCAAGCTCAACCCGCACCGATAGCTCTTTGAAGGAACTGACCAAGCCCTCGCGTTTACTCTGGTGGAGGCTTGCCGATTCCGCCGCCGTGATAATCGTTCTCGTCAGCGCTGGTTGGATGGCGTACGGTTCTGGACGTTCGGCTTCGTCCCTTACAAATTCAGTGCGGCCAACTCAAGATGCCCACCAGCACCTGGAGCAACTCTTATCCACAAGGTCGGAGGTCATCAATAAATCGAGGAAACAATCTGAGCGCATTCCAACGGAACGCGTTATGAAAGCTGGGAAAAGAACGCCACATCGCGCGGTGATTGGAGATCAGGAAATCGACTATGTGTCAGAAGATGTAACCGTACGTCATCTCATACCAAACCTAGCAGTCAAACCGCCGAAAAAGACTGCTCCTAACAGTGCTAGATGACGAGAGCCCAGCTTGCCTGAGTGATCCATCCTGAGGCTCCAGTATTGGCGCGGGTTTTGAGCGGCTCTGTTGACGTCAATGGACAGAGCAAATCGCATCAGCGAAAAGTAATTAGCAAGTTGCAGTCTAGTTGCCAGTAAGAGATAGATTCGAGGGCCTTGGAGGCGAGATGAAACAATCGTGGCTACTCATTCCGTTGTTAGCTCTTACGGTTGCAGCTCAAAACGGGACAAAGAGACCGTGTATCGCATTTTCGTCGGAGTCGACTTCTCCAACTAATATGTTGGCCAAAGACCCGCTTGAGACTGCAGCGACCATGTCAGGCGACTTTGATTTTTATGCGAGCCATCAGGAAGGATGCTGGAATGTACATGTAATTTCGCTACCCGTGATGAGCGGAAAAGGAAAGCGGATAGGCTATGCCGTCTCTCACACGGTCACAGATCCCCAAAACATCGAAGTTGGGCATGCCCTAACGTTTGGGCCAGATCAAGATATTTTCTTACAAGCGATGCGCAAAGCGACTGCAGATGCGATTAGAAATATTCGCATCGCGCACTCCATTTCTCAGTCGCCAAGTACAACACAGCCAAAATAAGCCCCAAAATAAGATAGAAGATAGCAATAGGGCTTGAGCTCTGCTTTCTCTGCGCGCCCATTGGGCGACGAACATTCCACATCAGTCGTTTGTTGGCGGCAACGTGACAGGCTCAGTCAACGTGAAGCTGAGCGCTGACTCGGCCGGAATTTCAATCTGCTTGTTTCCGGTTGCCGCGCCGCCAATGAGCCCGGCACCCGCGCCTATCAGGGCACCGATTCCTGCCCCCTTGCCTCCTCCCGCGATGCCTCCAATCAACGCTCCCCCGGCTGCTCCTCCTCCGGTGGTGACAGCCGTCCTCTTGCCCTTCCCCTTGGTGGTACTGCTCAACACACTAGTCTGGATCTGGTATGTATGGTCGCGCACCGAGATACTTGTAAGTGCGAGCGATAATTCACCTTCGCCTTTTATTTTGCCTTTAGCCTTGGCACTTACCACCGTGCCACTGACGGTTGCCCCAGCCGGCAGTGCTGACCTTCCTTCCACACTGATCGGTTGGGCCAGCGTGGCGAGGAACGTTTGGCCCGCCTGGCTCGTCTTGGAGCTCAACCCCTGGTTTGTCCTCACTGTTAGAACAGTTCCGCTTGGTACCACGATAGGTTGAGGCTTGGGCTTCTCTACGCGTGGAGGAGCTGCCGCCATTGCCGGAGCGATCTGCTGGGATGACGTCATCTCCGGATCTACGGTGGTCTGATCATCAACGCCGTTCTCTCCTGGCTCTTCACTAGCGATTTGTTCCACCTTCTTCTGCACATTCGTACTCTTCACTTTGCCCGTCAGGGTAACTTTGCCACCTTTAGCGGCCACGGCGACCTGCGAGTCTGCGGTCTCTGGATCCGCAGCAACCTTTTCGTGAATATCCTGGGTAATCTTATCGTCGCTCGTGCGGCGCGAGCAGGCGACCGATAGCCCCATCAAGACGCTGAATAGCAGAATGAGAACGGCTGAATTGCGTGAATAGCACATACGCCCTCCACTGATTTTTTGAACGCGATTGACAAACCGGGATATTCGAGTCCAAAAGAACTCCAAGCCTTACGGTTTGTATCTCAAAATGACGATTTGCCGCTGATGAGCTCTTGTGCCATTTGGTAGGCGCCGAGCTCGTAGATTAGTTTGTGCTTTCGAGCCCTGGCTACAACTGACAACAATGACAGTATCCCTGTCTGCCAAAAACAGGTTTTCTGCAGCCATTCACTCAGCAGCCTGCTGTGGAGGCATTTGGCTTCGCTGAGGTTGGTTGCGGTCGTGGCGAAAGGATGGCTTAGGAAAATCGATGCGGGATACTCCCAAAAAGGCGATTTCCCTGTACCTGCTGCTGACCCTTTCACTCAGCGCAGTGATGTGGACATTGATCATTTGGTCTGGCCATCTGAACATGGGTTTTGGACTGGTTATCCCGGCAATCATGTGGTGTCCCGCTCTGGCGGCTCTGCTCACGTGCCGCCTGCTGGGCCGCGAGGTTCGATCGCTCGCATGGCGCTGGCCGGATAGTAGATATATGGCCGCAGCCTACTCCGTGCCACTTGCCTACGCATCCGTTGCCTACGGTGCGATATGGGCATTAAAGCTAGCCGGTTGGAATTCAGATTTTGTCACTCTGATCGCTGTAGGCCTCGGGCTTAACGGTTTGCCAGCATGGGCCTCATTCACGGTGTGCATCATCTTTATGGCTACCGGGGGTGTCATACAGAACCTCGCAATGACCCTGGGAGAGGAGATTGGCTGGCGAGGACTCCTGGCTCCAGAACTCTTGAAGTATATGTCCTTTACCAAAGCGAGCCTCGTGAGTGGCTTCGTGTGGGCGAGTTGGCATAGCCCATTGCTATTGTTTGCTGACTATAACGCCGGAACGAATCGCTGGTACGCATTCGTGTGTTCCGCGATCACCTGCATTTCGATGAGCCTCATTCTCACGTGGTTTAGGTTGAAATCAGATAGCTTATGGCCTCCAGCGCTGCTCCACGCCAGCCACAATCTGTTTGTGCCCATCATTTTTGACAACCTGACTCGAAACATTGGACCAACGCTTTGGTACACAACCGTATTCGGGGCAGCTCTGGCAATTACGACTTCTCTGTTCGCGTTCTATTTCTGGGTGCGCCGTACGGAGGTTCAGCAGCGCACGGGAGGAACCGTATCGGTCCAAGCTGCGGCCTTCGCATAAGCAAGAACCGTCCGAAAACGGGGAGTTCAGCAGGTAGTCATCGCCATCTCGCAACGCTTGTCTATCGCTCTATGGTCGCTCTCGTCCTCTTTAGAAAGAAGCGACAAACCTTTTTGCCGGAATGCTTCGCGCATTTCTTCGTCTGAAACTGCAGACGAGTTGGCGATCCTATCTGTACGTTCTGACAGTATGCAGTATGACGTGAAACAAATTATTCTAGCTGATGTTCGAATAAGACGAGGTTATCAGCGACCGTCGTCGGCCATCCACACTGCGGACATTCCTCAGCTAGGAGGTCCTGGGAGTGGATGGCCTTCTTTCGGCTGGGACTCCGAATCAGATCTTCTTTTTGTTGATAGCAAGCGACCTCGCTCATTGACGCACCTTTTAGTTCTCCGCCCGTTTTGAACGCGGTCGCATATTACGCTACTAATCCCCGCCCTGAGTTGGCTAATCTGAGTTCTTCCGCTCCCCGCAACGAGTAGTGCTGCTCCGGAACCGGGAAGCCTGCGCGTACAAATGTATCCCGAATCAGTTTATTCGTATCGAAATAAACCTGCCAGTAATGCTGGTTGTTGCAGTAGGGACGCACAGCAAGAACTGCTCCCATTGGGTTGAATGTCAGAATCTCGACGTCGGGTCCTGGCTGGGCGATTACGTTCGGTAGCTTGGCCAAAGCGGGTCTTAGCAGTGCTACCGCCACCTCTGGATCCACGCCATGGGCCAGTTGCGCCGTGAGGTCGACACGCCTATATGGGTTCGCCGAAAAGTTTTGGATAGTGTCGCCGAGGACTTTTCCGTTGCCGACGATAGTCTTGATGTTGTCTGGGGTGCTGATGGTCGTAGCGAACAAGCCAATCTCCTCGACCGTCCCCGTTACTCCGGCGGCCATCACAAAGTCCCCCACCTTGAATGGCTGCAGGATCATCAGGAATACGCCACCGGCAAAGTTTGCGAGAAGGCCGGACCAAGCCATGCCAATCGCAACTCCGGCGGCCGCCAACAGTGCGGCGAAGCTGGTAGTCTCGACGCCAAAAAAACCAAGGATGGCGACAACAAGCACAACGTTCAGCAACGCTGCGCTCGCAGAATGGATGTAACGGGTCAGTGTAGGATCAAACTTCTGCTTGGCTAAGGCACGCCCGAGTAATTGAAGACCAAAAGTGATCAACCATCGGCCGATAATCCAAATGGCGAGCGCGCCCACGATTTTCAAGCCAACGGTGGTCAGCATCGTAGTTGCGGTCTGCGTCATAGCGGTGAGATCAAAGTTCATAAATTCTCCGTGGCAGGCACACCTTGACTGACTGTGTACTGGTCAGCGACATGCGTGGCGCAGTGCTGTAGTTGAATTCATGTTATGAGGCTTTGGGAACTGTCAAACTTGGCAGGTGTAAGCCGGTACGATACATTTTTCACTCAGCGGGCGCGCGTGCTCCCGTGCTGCCGAGTCATCGCTTCCATTGTGCCGCTAGCTTCTCAAGTCGCCAACTCGCGGTTGCACGTGCTCGGGTGCAAACGGGGCCCAAACGTCTTCCGGTTCCGCTCCGAAGAACGTCCCGAAGACGCAACCTTCTTATTCGTGATGTGATAACCGCCAAACCCGGCATGAGCATTCTTATCCACGGTGCTGCCGGCGGCGTCGGCTCATATACTTCTCAGATCGGCAGGAATCCGCGAGCCCGCGTGATCGGCACTGCCACCGGCGCGGATCTTGAATATCTAAAATCGGTGGGAGTGGATGACGTCATCGATTACACGCGTGAGCGTTTTTGAAAACTAAGCCACTGGAATGGACGCGGTGGTCGATCTTGTCGGCGGAGAGGTCATATGTCGTCGTCAAGAAGGGCGGGGTACTCGCGACCACGGTTCAGCCGATAGATGAATCGGCTGCGAAGCGGGCCGGAATTTGCGCTACCCAGCATGAAGTGATTTTGCGGCCAAAAACATAGTTTCCTGTTGGCCGACAACCTTACCTAATCTTGTAAAGAAAGGTTTTCGACAACCCGCTCGGAACACCGCTCAACGCCATTTCGGTGATCGCGGGCACACCCAAACTCACTTGTTCGCCTCAGAGTGCGATTGCAGCATCTCTCTAATAGCGCGCTTGTCGCGTGCATAGTTATTGTGAGCCTTGGTTGGATTCTCGATAATCCAAAACCAGCGGGTGGAGTTCTTAACCGTGTAGTTCTTAACTTCGACACCAGGAAGGTTGGGAACTGTCCAGGTGAGCAGGTCGCTTGGATCATTAAGTGCGGTAATGCGCGGAGGCCGACATCCCTGTGATGGGCCTGGCTTAGACTTGAGATATTCGCACCTGAGTTTACCCCACGATTCGAGATGCGTTGCGAGGTTTCTATCGGTGGGTCCATCGAGGCTTGCAAGTTCCAGCAATCGCAGCTGATTCGCGAAGAAGAAGACCATCGATGTGTGCTCGAGGATCTGGTCGAATCTGTTTCCCGATTGCTGTACGGTAGTCGTTTTTGTGGTGGTCTGATTGATGTCCAGCGCGGAGAAGATCAGGTAGCTGCCGAGACTATGGCAAACAATGATGTACTCCTGATCGACGGGTTGTCGGGTTGGATCAGAAACACCGGCCCTGGTCGAGTCTCCTTGAGACTTCAGAATCAGCTGCCGAATACCATCGAGTACATAAAGTCGAAGCGGCCCCAGGGCCAGAACAGCATCGGAAAATCCCCAGTCCATAAGTCCGGTCTTTAACGCCCGATTGGCGCGTGCGCCCTTTGGACGAAGATGGGCCATCCGGGCAGCCTCTTCCGGGGTAATCCAGTCGTAAGATTTGAATCTCTGAGGAACGCCGAGATTGGGTTCCCGACGGGAGCAGGTTTCAATTCTGGCTTTGCTGGGGGCCACGAATGAGGCGTCACTCGCGATGATTTGGCGGCACTTGAGTGAGAAGGTGAGCGGCCACCAGTTCAGTTCATCGACGTAGAGGTTTTGGCCATTGGCCCGAGTGAGTTGAAAATGTATCGCGTAAGGAGCGGCAGCGCGCCATTCATCCGCGCTCTTCCAAACCCGTTCATCCATGTATTCAAGGTCCGGAACGGTGGCGTCAGGCCGGAATTGATCCTGATCGGCATAATCCCATTCACCGATCGGGGTTCCAGCAAGGGAGGTACAGTCTCTCAGATAGACGCAGATGCTCCTTCTGAGTGCAAGGGAGTCATAGTCATTGGGGCCATCGGACCCTATTCCGTGGATATAATAGATGTGAATCTCTTTGCCCTCGGAGTGACGCAGCGAGTCGCCAAGAGAATCTGATTTCTGCGGAGGTGGATTGAGGGACGCAGACTGAACGAGAAAAGGATCTACCAGAAAAAATAGCAGCAACAGCGTCAGCACACCGGAACCCCGCTTGATTGCTGTTTGCTCTTGGATCTGCGCAGAAGGGAAGACGGGTTCGGAGTCTGACGGGGAAATCACGTTCGAAGGCCGCGGAGAAGAAGTCTCGCGGGGGGCTCGCGCGGGGCGGATTTTATTTTGCCCAGGATGCATTGCTTAAGCTGAATCGGCTCTTTGTGCTATGCCTTCAGGACCGACCGTCCAACTAATTATTAGGCCCTTCCTATCCCGTAGCGGAACTGTCATAGGTAACAGCAGGACGCGCGTCGAAACTGAATCAAAACCAGCGAAAAAGCGACGCCGTTCGTGGTCGATTTGTGGCG
>Ga0209003_1000024_pt1 | contig 9046 bp, 12 predicted proteins | sample TexAe_OM3H0_M3_FD_187944 | JGI IMG/M metagenome (GOLD analysis project Ga0209003, IMG submission 187944) | Forest soil microbial communities from Davy Crockett National Forest, Groveton, Texas, USA - Texas A ecozone_OM3H0_M3 (SPAdes) (version 2) | ecosystem: Environmental > Terrestrial > Soil >...
CCACCATCAGCTCGGCGTTTTCCTGGCGCTTGGTCTCGTATCCCGGGCCGGTATCCATCACGACATCGTAATCGCCGATAGTCAGATCGTTCTTGATCATATTGATGGCTTGTCCGGTTGCAGGATCCACACGGGATTGAGGCTGGTTGATGCCGATCATTTTCGGCACACCGTCCTCACCAATGATCCGTTGCATCCGTGCCTCGGAGTAGTAATACGGGATGTAGTCGAGCAGGATCTCGCCGATGTGGGCAATGAACTGCGTTTGATTGTCGTAATACTGGAAGTGGCCGATGTCAGAGAGCGCTTGCCGGCGACGCAATGCGATGCCTGATACGACCTGCCCTGGCGAATCCTGACCCGGCTCATGCGGCATACCGGCGAGCGCCATCATGTCGTGCTCGGCACCCTGACGTGCGTTGATCACCGCTGCCGGTATTTCCATCTGCGGGAGCTTCTGCGGGGGCGGCAGGAGCGCCGATTGGAAATCATCCGGGTTCGAGTGTATGGGATTGTATATTAGCGCTTTATAGGGCTTCTGATTGGCATCCTCCCATTCAGGATGTCCGTCTAGCTGACCCGCCGCGGCGATGAAAGGCGCTCTCTGGGCGAGTGCAACGAGCTCGGTCTCGCACGTCGCCCAGTAGTTGTACATCCGGTTGACGTCCATCAGATCCTTGATCATGCCGTGATAGCGGACCTGACCATTGAGATCGAGCACGTTACCCAGGCATCGCACGACCGGAATCCACTTGCCCGGGAGCGTCGATTTATCGATCACCACTCGACCGTTGAGGCGAAACCATTCGATGGAGCGGCGCGCCGACGTGCGCTGGACGAGCTTGCCATCGCCATCACGCATCAGGAGAGACTGATCGTCAGACGTTACATCGCTCGCCCAGATGCCTTCCCCGGTGGTTTTCCGATAGAGCGTCTCCTGGGTGTATTTCACCCGGAAGTATTCGGCCAGGCGGATCTTCTCTCGTGACTCCCAGAGCTTGCTGTCATCGCCTGGGCCCCCCTTGCGCCATTCCGCATTCTCAGCCTTGGGATACTTGCGCTTGTACTCGGCGCGAGTTATCTCCTCGGTGATCAGCAGCCAATTACGGTCCGCCCCAGTGGGCAGCTGGCAGCCCGGATCGTCATACACGGTGAAGACATTGCGTATCGGGACGATCTTGAGCTCTTGCTCCCACGCATCCTCATTAGCCCATTCGGAGAGCACACGGGCGTATCCCCAGCCGATCTTGACCGCGCTCTCACCCGCGCCGTCATAGGCCACCGACGCATGCGATCGGGTCTCAATATGCCGAATGACGCCAGCGATTGTTTTGGCGTCGTCAACGCGCGCGCCTCCTCCTGTGGGATGCACTTTGATGCGCGGACGCTGCTGACGCATGTTATTCACGACGCGACGCACGAATGTGCGGGTGTGATTGATCGTCAGGGAGGGGCGCCGGGAGATCTTGCGCTGATTGGCGAGGTCGTCCGGCCATTGCTGGCCGTCCTCGAATTCCAGGGCCTCGATGGCCTTGGTGGTGTTCTCACCCATTGCCTCGATCGAGATGCGCAGCCTGTCGTTCGCCTCGAGAAAGATCTCCTCGTTCGTTACGGCAGGTTGGTCATCGCGTGGCGTTTGAGGCGTAAGGCACCTATGAGCGTTGGCGAGACTGTATCACTGGTAAATCAGTGTTGCCATAATACGCGCGTTGGCACCCGTCAATTGTTTCACTAATGAATCAAAGTAGTTCTGATGTCATAGCAGCTGCAATTCTCAGATCGGCAGAATCTTGTGCCAGTTCGAGCAAAAACGCTGTAAAGCGCCGGTCCAGTGCCTCGCAAGATTCCGATAATGCCTCTCTGGACAGAATTAGCGTCTTCGGATTGCGGATGCAAGTCTCATCCTCTGTATATGAGAGCGACCAACTCTGGGGAGTTCTCAATTGGGGAAGGCGCATGAGTTTCTGATCGCCCCATGTGATCTCAATCAAGTCGTCCATCGTCTCAGTATCGACGAAATGCACGACCTCAGCAGCGTTGAATCCCATAGGAATACCAGAAACCAATGCTCGATTAGAAAGTTGCTGCAAAGTGAGTGCCTGAGCAACTTCGTTGCTTTCGATTCGGCGAGCCGTCTTCATTTCGTTGCTCATTGTCCCATCCATCCGAGCCCATCGTTGCGCGGGCCCGGCGCGTACTCGATCTCTCGCAGCGGCTTGGCCTGCTTTCGGATCGTGGCATAGCGCTTCATCATCAGCGCGTAGCGGGATGCGCTGATCAGATCGTCGTTGAGCTTGACGATGAGCCCATCCTTGCGGTGGTAGAGTTCAAACTCCTCGAACCAGTCCGCGAGATGCGCAAAGACCTTCCAGCGTCCGGTCTCCATGCGCTCGTACATGTCCGTAATGCCCGCCTCGACGCCGTTCGTGCCGTCCTCGAACTGGGCATGCTGGTGGATCATCTTCAATCCGTGCTTACGGTAGATCTGCGCCAGTTGCGCCTGGTCCTGCGCATCGAACTTACCACCGGATTGCTTGCCGTCATGCGGCCACGCCCAGGGCAGCCAGTCGCCCCAGGGCTTGGTGGCCGCGGTAAACATCATGGGCGTTTGGGCTTTGGCTCTGTGGGCTGCGATGACATAAATGCAGTCTGCATCCCTGTCCCAGGCAAGACGAATCCCAGCACTCGGATGATCCCAGCCGAAGTCGAGCCCACATATTTGAGGCCAATGCTCTGGAATGGCGAAGCTTTCGATCGTGATCTGGCTGCGCTCGAACGGAAAGACTCTACCCGAGCCGAGCTGCGGAATACCTTGAGTACGGGCCTTGCGCTCGTGTTCGGGATAGGTGGCGATGATGGCTGCTCGTTGCTCATCGGTGTAGTGCTCCGCATCGTGGATTGTCATCGCCGTAACGTGCGTGCCGACCGGCTTCTCGAGGATGAAACGCCTGACTACCTCGGTCATGCCCAGGAGAGGCGTGAACGTCATCAGCGTCATTCCGCCCGTGGCGTTCGTTCGCGTTAGCCCTTCGATGTAGATGTCCGGGTCACTCGGCTCTTCATCGAACCACACAAAATCTAGCGTTTCGCCTTGCCACTTCTCGCGGCCTTTTTCGTAGCTCTTGAGCTGAATAGTGCTGACATCACCGCTACTGTGACGGACCCGGATTGTATCCACTGCGTCAGCGAGGCCCCGCGATGAGGACGTATCAAGAAGCGCTGATTTAGGTATTGCACCTGTTCCCCAGGCGCTGGGACGGCCGAGCAATATGCGTTGGGGGTTATCGCGCGTGCTTTCACCGGTTACTCCCGCAGCCCAGCCAACAATTGGACGATCCCAGCGCCGACCGCACCACCAATCAGGATATAAACCGGTAGCGTGCATAGCCAGCTCAAACCCGGCAGCCCACGTCTTGCCAACCTGATTCGCAGCCATGAGCAGGCGTTCGCGAGCAGTAGCGCCAGCACGATGAAACTCAGCCTGACGAGCGTAGGGTCGGTAATCCCCGAGCCTATTCTCACTGAGTCGTCTGACCCGCTCCTTCTCCAGCTTCGCCAGCAAGACGGCTTCGGAGGAGCGCGATTCCTGCAACGAGCTCTGCATCGGTCAGATCATCCAGCGGTTGGGTTTGCTCTACCTGCTTCGGCATCAAGGCGCCCACGACTTTCACGTAGCCCATGGGATCTTTCTCGCGACAGGCGACGATTGCAGCCTTTCCGTGCTCTTCGAAATCGTCTGCTAAGGCGTTCAGGAAGTGCGCAGTGAGGCGATTGCGGGCGCCCTTGGGCTTACCACCTGGATTGGGGGATTGGCCGGGCGCGAAGGGCGGACGCAGGTTGGCGAGAGGATCAGCCATCCGGTGTTCCTGACCGAGGTGGCCATCCATCATCGGCAGCCACGGCGATCAATCTGGCATCGAGTTTCCAATCCTGCGCCATCCAAAAAGCCCAAATGGCTATTCCTGGACACGTGATAATTCCGATCATGATTTGTCACATCCTGTCATACGAGCTGTCCACCCTCGTTTTCCCAGCAGTCAGCTGTGGTCATGAGTCGAGTCATAGTATCGCTCTTCCGGAAGAGGCTTACCGTCCAGTCCAAGGAGAGCAATAATCGTGAAACTATTGGCCAACTCGCAAGCCGTCGCCTGCTCATCAACTAACGCGATATCAGCTTCCCGGCAGATGACTACGTCTAGATCACCCCAGCGAATTTTGGGGAAAAGAAGGCCATTCAGTTCTAATCCACCTATATCGACTATATCGCCGACTTTTACTTCAGTTCGCTGGAAATGACAGCTCAATTTGGATGTTTTCCGATCACCTCGACGTTCTGTAAAGTTGCCTTGGCTATCGAAATACTTTCTGGGGTAATGTCCTGATCCCACCGCTAGCACTCTGCCTCGCACTGGCCTTCCGCTGTAAACCACATCGAGGCTAGTGTTCAGGTCGAGTGGCAGTGGCTCGATCACGATCTGATCGCGCAGCGGGCGTATCTGCTCGTCTGCTTTTACGAAGCTGAGCAGCTCGTTACCGATACGCACATTTGCGCAGTCTTCCATCAGTTCACCGCCTCGTGGACTATAGCCTCAAGTGATCGTTGATCATGATTACGCTCCTGCAGGTGAGCGAGAACGTAATGGTCCGGGCTCGTGCGGCCGGCGCATTTGGCGTGCTTCATAAACCACTTCGCCAGCTCTTTGGGCGGCACGATTGGATCGTAATAGCCTATGCGCGTGCGGCCGGCCAGCTTGACGCCATAGTCTGCTTCGCCGGCTTTCTCGCAGGGCTGGCAGACCAGGAAGAGGATATTGCCTTCTGTCATGCGCTCTCCTGATCCTGTGGACCGGGAATGGGGCCAATTGGGCCGAAGACTTTTGGATTGCGCTTGCCGGGTGTCTGGGCATTACAACAGCCATGCTCGTTCACGTAGCGATCGAGATCGAATACGGCCGGCATCATGCGATTGAGCTGAGTGTAGAGGTCGCAATGCTTGCGTGGTTCCGTATCCGGATCGAAAAATATGCAATTCATGCATCGCACTTGCCGGCTGACCAGTCCCGATTCCTGGGGTGTCACTAGGCTCTCTGGCGTGCCTCCAGCTGGCTTACCGTGAACGTATAGGCAGCACGAGTCATCGTCATCGATGTGGTCTCTGGGACGATGCAACTCGCATAGGTCCTGCCCTTCTATCCAGTGCACGCACGTCCCGCACTGGGCGAATTCATCCTTCGGCGCCTGCGGGTCCATGTACAGGAATGTCGCGCGGGTGATCTTCTCGATCTTGACGGATTTCAGTTGGGCATATGTCGGCTCCTTGCCCTGGAATAATTCACTCAACGAGATCATGCGCGCGGCTCTTGCTGCTTAGGTTTCGGTTTGAAGCGCCCATCCCGGCGCCGCACGTCGTACTTCGGCGGTGGCGCCAAGCGCTTCATGAACTCAGCCAGGCTCGCGAGCTTCTCAGCCAAGGATCATTCCTTCAGCTTACCTTTGGTCACGACGCTCTTATCCGGGTGCTGGTGAATCGGAAAGCTAATGCCCTCGCCACCTTTTGAGCCCACGCGCTCGACGTTCTGTACGCTCTCGGGCATCTTGCCCTTGCGCACATCCTCACCCTTCTCAGACATTTTGTTTTCGTCTTTCATGGCAATGCCTCCTTAGGGCGCCAGAGTGGCAGTCAACACACCGGCGGTCGCCGGATCTGCCGCTGCGATAACGATAGAGACATCATTGCTCGGATCACCCTGGAATCCATCATTGGTGACCACAATAGCCTCGTAGACGTCGGATCCGGTGAGAGGACTGGTATCACTCCAGTTGACCGTGGCGGCGCTCGGGGCAAGCTTGGCGATCTGTGTGCCGTTACGGGTCAGAGAGGCGAAATTGATGTCGGTGAGCGCAAGCGCAGCGCCAGATTTACGAGTGGTTGGGAAGGCGAATGTACCGTTAACAGTGGACATAGTCTTATTTCCTCGGGTGACGTACACGTGCGTCAGGCACAAATGGCCGGCGCGCGCTGATGTGTGGGGATGATGATGCCGGTGCTCCCAGATCCATTTCAGGACCTTCATGCACGCCAGCTCTGGAGAGCAGAATTCTCGCGAGTAATCGGTTTGTGACTCTGTACGCGTATCACCTGGATGGGAATGCCATGGCGTTTGCACATATGGTGGAAACCGGTGCGTGTGATGCCGGCGATCTGAGCTGCGCGACTCACATTGCCCTGGGTGGCATCTAAGCACTCCCGCAGGTACTGCATGGTATGCGCCTTGAGGGATTCGCTGAGTATCATGGGGTGAGTGGGGCTGTGCAGGTGGCTAAGTTACCTGTAATGCTGCAGGTCCACTGTAGGGCTATCCATGAGGCAAGAGGTTGCGCCACCACAGGAGGCTGGGGAATCACCGAAATAGGTGTACCGGTCTGCGGCTGGCTACTGGCCGAGAGCGATACCCACGAGACACCGGTATAGACCAGATCGGCCGGCGCTAAGGTCGAGAGCATGCGCCAGCCCTGCACACCGCTGACCTGGCTACGCACCAGCGAGCTCGGCGCGGGAGTGTCGAATACCACGCTACCGGGAGGACAGCCCATGAGGCCTGTTGAGCCAGTGGGTATGGTTTTACAGATCTGCACTGGGGCCGCATGCGCATGCAATGACAGCAATCCGAGCATCAGGCCAATCAAGAATTTCATGCGCACCGCATCAGGTTATTTCGATGATTGTACGGGGTAATTCGGGCTTTTTCACGAGCTTTTGATGTGCGCTCAGAATCATATTCTGTGGATCATCATCGCGAATCAGACCGTTATCTTTCAAACCATCCAACAGCGCCTTGAGCCCACCCAGATAGTTGTCGACATCCAATAGCCGCCGACCGCACCGGGTCACTTTCACCCGGGTCAATTGCGGTATGCCATGGATACCCGCGTCACCCTTAGCCACCATGACCAATGTCGACCAATGCTTGCGTAGCTTTGCGTGATGACTCCAGTGCTTCCACTTGTGCGTGTTCAGGCTCGGGGTCGGCTCCGGTATCTCTAGGATCATGGTCTCCACCACCGCGGCGGATGACGGGTCACCAGATACCAGGCGAGCTTGATCATCTGCATGAGGCGTCCGTTAGTCTCTGGGCCTCATTACGCGCTTCCTGAGCGGACTTCGTGCTGACCCGCAGGGTAGGTATAGGGGTACGGCTAAAAAGCCGGAATATGAGCCTTCCTGCCTCTCTCTCAGCCACTACAGACCATCTACCGCAGGTACTGAGCTGGAATCCCGAGCCATCACCATGACGGACGGGCTCAGACCAGGTGAGAGCAGGCAAGCGATCAGGCCCGGAAGACTCCTCCCTAGTTGATTTGACGGCCGATGAGGAATCCTCCGGCTTGGTGGTGGCCTGACCGCCTGCCGTAATCGTGAGCCCGTCACGTGGGCCAGCCGGCTCAGATGCGCTCGCTTCACCGTGTTTGTGTGCGCTAGCGGACAGTCGTGCCTCAGCTTCGGCCTTGCGTTTGGCCAGTAGCCGGAACATATCTTGCGGATTGTGCAGGGTATTTGGCGCTTTGAAGTAACTTTCTGGCACGAGGTATGCTCAAATAATGACCACTATGGACGCGAGATTCATCCAGCGGATCCTCGATGACCCGCATGCGTTCGCCGAAAGCCAAGTGCCCTGCCATCTGCGCGGCTTCTGGGCCATCGTGCGTGACGAAACACCCAAGGTCAAGCGAGTCATCGTGGCTCCGGTGTATCGACTACAGCAGCGGCGTCAGCTCGCACAGGCGTAGTCCTAGTGCGTGGGTAGGGCCAGTCACCCCGACCCCGACCCCGACCCCGACCCCGACCACGACTGGGACCACAATCCACTGGTGTATTTCAGCGCTGCGTTCATTTTTGCGCCTCTATCTTTTCTCGTAATCGCTTCAGTTCGCGGCGGTGTCGCTTAGCTAGCGCCGACTTGTATCGACTCGCTGCAGCTCGACAGGGCGCACAGCGACAGCGCCAATTTACGTAATTGGTATGTCAACGTTTCCCATCAAACCGTGAATTTTAGACGAGGTCCAACCCCTTTCCGCTCTGCTGAGCCACGAATGGCACGGCATGAACGTACTCAGGCGCCCTCCGAGGGTTTCTCGGTAAATCCGTACTCCACGTGCTTCAACGCAGGGCAGTCTGGCGAAGCCAGAAGCTCTGGAAAGCATGTGCACCTGGAAGGAATGGGGCCACCTGAACCAGGGATAACGGTTTGTGAGCGACTGGACCCGTTTCGGCCGACAACTTAACGCAGCTCTGACGACTTCGAGCCGCGGGAATTTGATTGGCAACTGATTGGTTGCTATTCTTCTTCTCGCGGACGTGGTAATTCGCAACATAATCTAACCTCTGGTTGGTACGCAAGGCCCCTTCATCGGGGCTTTTGTGTTTCTGGTGCAGCGCAGTCTAGGCTCACTCACGTGGGCTCCTTACCCTGCAGTAGCCGTATGCGCAGGTCTGCCTGTGCTAACTGACAGTGACATCGCTGGAGTTCGTCAGATTGGATTAGGCCTGCATCACCGCATGCCTTCAGGGCATTGTGTAGCTTTAATATCTCAGTCTTGAGCGCCATGCATTGGTCCATGAGCTTCTGATACGCGCTATCGTCATCGCGACGCAGCGCCACGATCTCAGCCTGCGCATCCTCGTAGAGTACCTAGACTCCGTTATCCGACTGATATTCATCACCTTCTCGATCTATGTAATAGCGCTTCATAACCTCACTACCTCGTATAAGACCCAACACCAGACCATCACATCCAGCTCAAAGAGCAGCGCATGCATACAGCCGCGCTGCAGAGTGGTCACCTACCGTTATCCCATTCGTAGTGAGCCACCGTCTTGACACGGCGAATGCCCAGATACGCCAGCACACTATCGCTTGGCTCGCGCAATCCTGAGAGCACGTGACTGATGTGGCTCTCGTGCACCTTGAGCCGTTTAGCCAATGCCACCTGCGTCAGTCCCTCTTTCTTGAGCTTCTTTTTAAGCTCATTCGCTGGATTTATCATA
>Ga0209003_1000025_pt1 | contig 8822 bp, 9 predicted proteins | sample TexAe_OM3H0_M3_FD_187944 | JGI IMG/M metagenome (GOLD analysis project Ga0209003, IMG submission 187944) | Forest soil microbial communities from Davy Crockett National Forest, Groveton, Texas, USA - Texas A ecozone_OM3H0_M3 (SPAdes) (version 2) | ecosystem: Environmental > Terrestrial > Soil >...
CACCGTAAACGAAGGTGCCTGATCAGAAATACCCGGCCCGCCGCAACTGTTCTGCGACGTCGGTCCAATTCAACCCAAACCTCTATGTGTGAAGCTGTTCCCATGTCCCCGCCGAGCAGCAGACAGCACGGTCCCTACTCAAGTGCTGTTAAGTCTTCGCCGTAAATTTTCGTACCAGCCAGGAACGTCTCCGAGTGGTTGCGTATGCAGTACTGGCAGGAACGCGCACTTCCACTTCGGAGCCGACATCGACTTCGCTCCACACCACCAGCTTACCTCCGATAATAGTGGCGGTTTCCCGCATACCGGGCAAGCCGTAGTGCCCATCACTACCGTGGCTGGAGAGAATCGCTGGACCCATACCTTTTCCATCGTCCCGCACGCGCAGTCGAAATTGCTCATTGTCGTAACGGATTTCAACCTCGATCTGCCGTGCCTGAGAATGCCGAAACGCGTTCCGCAGCGCTTTTGTAGATCTCGTCTGGGAGGATAGGATGCAGATTTTTCTCCCCACCCTCCACGGCGACACGGAATGCGGGCCGGCGATCGGTAGAGTCGATCGTGAGTAGGGCTCCGTCGAAGCGGACCAGCGCATTGCTGGTGCCTATCCAAAGAAAACCGTCAGTTGTTTGCGCGAGCGAAACAGGGTAAGCATCGAATACACCATCCTGCAGCCTCCAGGCGGTGTGAGCGTACTGGGTCAACTGCTGGCCGTGCGTAGTAGAAGGAGCGAGCAGTGCGACCGCTAATCCGATCAGCCAAACAACGCCCGCAATCACGTTGCAGGTCCACTTGAAGCGAAGCGGAAATCGCCGCCGAGAAGCTATGTTTCCCATCTTGTACCCAATAACGTGAGACAACGATTCGCTTGGCCGCATTTATCAAATGCCATTCAAGAAAACAACGAAACCATGATACCGCTACGAGGAAGGTGTGATCTTAAAAAGGAAACGCGCTGCGAAGGAGATGTGTTGTCGGCCACCGACCAATAAAAGAGCGCAATCCCAAAAGGCAAGGCACTCTTGCAGTCTGGGAAAAGCCTACTCGGGTCGGGCAGTGCGCCTGCGATCTTTAGTCTTCCATCTCAGAGTGCTTTCCATGGCGTGGAGAACATAAAGGGCACCCTCGATGCAGTGTGTTTCGCCGCCAGAATTGGTGGAATCCTCAAATAGCTCCCGGACGCGGGCGATGAGTGCTCGCCGCGCTTCTTCGATACGAGTTGGCAGCTTGTTGGCGTCAGATTCGGACAGCGCGGCTTTGTACAGTCCGTGCCAGTTCGGGATGTCTTCAGGCTCACCCATGGCTCACCTCCCAAAAAGTCATTAGCACAACAGGTCAACAGAAATCAGTGATGACAGACACGGTTCGTGACGCTGGCATCTTTACGAGCCTCCCATCTGCTCTAAGGTCTCGTCAGGAAGATCGGCAGACCGAGCTTGTGATCGTATTTCGGCCGGTACCGCTCGGTGTTGTACATCGATGCGATTTCCACCTTCCGCGGGCCGAGCTTCGGATCGGGAATTGGCTCCATCGCGTAGCGGCCTTCGTTGATCGCGGTCATCAATCCGGACTTGCCTTCTTCCAGCGCATCCATGGCCATACCCGCGAACGTGAATGCCACCAGGCGATCGACGAAGTCGGGGCTGCCCGAGCGCAGGTCATAAGTGAGATCGCTGACTACGGTTTCTTCACCAGTCGTTCGCTTGATCTCATCGCTAAGATCCTCTGCAACACTCATCTTCTTGCGATGGCCAAACGCATCAGGTTCCCCGTACTCCTTCACGGTGTAGCCTTGCCACTCGGCTCCTTCCGAGAGGATCACCAGCGAGTAGTTGCTGGGGTTGTTCCGCTTGTCATGGATGAGCAAATCGATCAGGTGCTTGAGATCGACCTTATACTCCGGAATGCAGCAGCGGATGGCGGTGACGTACGCCGTGTAGAGAGCGGTGTAACCAGCATCCCGGCCAAACACGCGAAAAATTCCAATGCGCTCGTGCGAGCCGACCGTGGTGCGCTGGCGGTCGATAGCATCCATGGCCCGCGAGATCGCCGTCGAGAATCCGATGCAGTATTCCGTGTTGCGGACGTCGTTGTCCATCGTCTTCGGCACCGCGATCACCTTCATCCCTTTACGATCGAGTTCCGAGGCATAGCTCAATGTGTCATCGCCGCCAATCGCGACCAGGTATTCGAGACCGAGCGTCTCGATGTTCTTTAGTACCGCCGGCGTCACATCGAAGACGGTGCTAGTGTCGCCCTTCTTCTTCGATTCTTTGGCTTCGAAGTTCTCTCCCTGCAGAGCGGGAGGCAGCTTTTTCATTTTTGCGGGATTGGTGCGCGAACTGTGCAGGAAGGTTCCGCCTGTGCGATCGATGGTGCGTGTGTTTTCACGGTTCAGGGGGAGGATGTACCGCGCCTTGCTTGCCGGATCGTTTAGATCGACGTGGGTCAGTCCTTCCCAGCCACGGCGGATGCCGATGACGTCGCATCCGATTTCCGCGCCGCGGTAAACCACCGACTTGATGACTGAGTTCAGACCGGGAACGTCGCCGCCTCCCGTGAGAATGCCTATGCGCTTCTTTGCCACGAATGACTCCTTATTTAGTACGAACCAGGACGACAATTGATCGCGGAGCTACTTTATAGATTGACTGCTGCAGCGGCAAACCGTGTTCTGAGAAATCGTTCGGACTCGGCACGCCAGTATCTACAACTCGTACCCAGTCCCGGGCCGGACCCTCCTGGATCTGGAATTGCAGCTCTTCCCAATAAGCATTGATCATTACATAGATATCATTGTCGACTTGTGACGCGCCATGCAGGCAAAACGCCAGGCTGTGTGACTCTGGCGATAGATCGACCGTGGGGCCGGTGCCGTACCAGGAAATGTCCTCCCGCCAGAATCTGCTGCGACACAGGGAAGGATGCGACTTCCGGAACGCAATCATGCGTTTAAAGAAATGGAATATGTCCTGATTCGCCCGGAGCTGACTCCAATCCAGCCAGCTGATTTCGTTGTCCTGGTTATACGGGTTGTTGTTGCCGAACTGCGTATTCAGGAACTCGTCACCGGCCCGGAACATCGGGATGCCGTTCGAGAGCATGAGGAGGCAAAAGAAGTTTTTAGCTTGTTTCCGGCGAAGTGCCAGAACCTCGGCTGGCGCGCGCTCGTCTCCTTCGTGTCCGCAGTTCCAACTGTAATTCGCGTCCATACCGTCTTGATTTTCATGACCGTTCTTCCAGTTATGTTTCTGATTGTAAGAAACCAGGTCGTAGAGCGTGAAGCCATCGTGGCAATCGATATAGTTGACGGTCTGGAAGGCATGGTAGGCATGCTCACGGCTATCGGGAAATAGATCGTCGCTGCCATAAATACGACGCATCAGCTCTGGAACCATGTCCGCATCGCCCCTCACAAAGCGGCGGACATCGTCACGGTAGCGCGCGTTCCATTGAAGCCAGGTGGTGCCCGGAAATCCGCGCCCTAATTGATAGCCTCCGACGTCCCAAGGCTCCGCGATCAAGGCCAATCGGCTCAACTCGGGATCCGCAGCGATTTCACTGAATATCGGAGCATCTCCCCAATTGAGTGTGCCGTCGGCATTGCGGCTGAACACCGACGCCAGATCGAACCGGAAGCCATCGATGTGCATCTCGTTCTTCCAATAACGCAGGCTATCCATGACCATTTTGCGCACGTGTGCCTGGCTGAAATTCAAGGTATTGCCGGTCCCGGAATAGTTGGCGTATGGGCTCCTCGGTTCGGAGGACAGCATGTAATAGCCTGCAGGATCGAAACCCTTGAAGCTGTAGGTAGGGCCGACGTGATCTCCCTCACAGGTGTGGTTGTACACAACATCCAGCACGACGAAGATCCCGGCTTTGTGAAAAGCCTTGACCATGTTCTTGAACTCAAGATGTTGCCCATTGTCATCATCCCCCGATGCATACTGCGCATGAGGTGCGAAGAAATTCAGAGGCATGTATCCCCAATAGTCACCCTCGTGAGGATCGCGCTGAAAAATGGGCATGAGTTCGACGACGGTGATCCCAAGCTCTTTCAGATACGGGATCTTTTCGATCAATCCGGCATAAGTGCCTGCTCGCGATGAATGAACGCCGGAATTGGGATTGTTCGTGAATCCCTTGACGTGAAGTTCGTAGATGATCGCATCTGATTCAGGCCGTGGCGCGAGATCTTCGCCCCAATGGAAAGCGGACCATTTTCTGGGCAAGACTCCAAGCGGCGCCTTTGCATCATTGGGGCCTGGCTGCATAGCGCGCTTGCGATCAAACCCCGGCGGGAAGAAGACTCCTCTCGCATATGGGTCGAGAAGGATCTTTTCGTGGTCAAAGCGGCTGAGACCAGCAACGGCCTGCCCTGAAACTGAGTAGGCGTAATAGCGGCCATCGGGCATTCGATTGAGCGGGATCCTGCAGTGCCAGATCCGCCCTGACTTATTGCGGATAGGATCGAACTGAAATGTCAAAAGTGGCTTCGCCAAATCGGTGGGGGAATAGACGAACAGTTTCACACTCTCGGCATGTTCAGCACAAACCGCAAAATTGAAGGCCTGGTCTTCCTCGATCCAGGTCGCCCCCAGCGGCAATGGAAGCCCCTCGGTTTGTGCCCAGGTGCCAGGTTTTTGCGGTGAGGCTGCGGAAACGGATGCCGCGTCAGATGCGCATTCGCGGACCGCAATGAATTGGGGAAGCGCGTTTCTCACGTGTCAAGAACCTAGTGACAGGCGGCATCGTCCTGGAAAGTACCGCCGGCAAACATCTGCGCCAGGAATTGGCCGCAATGCATCATCTTCTGGGCTTCGTCATCGTCCTTTAGTGGATGTTCAGAGGTAGTCAAGTTTACGGCCCTCATCTCACTCCGAGCGTTCACAAAACTCTCGGCCCAGGCCCGCAAATTGTTGAACTCGTTCGTGAGCAACTCGAGCCCGCGGTGGTCAGACTCGGTCGAGGCTGCCGCCGTAGCTAAAGCAATGCTATCCGCAGCTCGACCTTCGTATGCCCGAATTGAGTTTCCCGCCATAGCCTTTCCCACGGGATACCCATTCTCTACCACAACCTGCAACGTCCCACCCCATTCTCTGATCGAGGCCATTGCCTCGATCGCTGCCCGCGTGAACGCCGGAGAAAAGCCGGATTTGCGAGCGGTGTCGTGGGCCGGCTCGGAAGCGTCATGTGGAGCGAGCGTCAGAATGATTCGGTCCTCCTCAAAGCTGAGAGAGCCTTTTGTGATTCGCGCCAGGTCCTGCACGTCTACGAGCACGCGCCCCTGGCTTCGAATGACTGCCGCCTGGCCCTGGAAGCCTTGCACCGAGAGCGTTTCTCTCTGGACCGGCGTTTGCGCCGGCGCCATGACTGCCAACATTAGCATTGCATCGACGATCGCAGTCCGCTTCATGATGCTGAACATCGAGTACTCCCTATGAAATTTCGGTCGAAGAGCAGCGTGCCTCATTGCTGAGGCGGTTCTGCCGCGCTACTTCCCGGCACGGTGTATTGTGCCTGCGTAAGCGGAGGAAGTGACACTTCCACATTCATATCCATCAGCAAGTCGATGCGACGATCCAACTGATAGAACTTCGTCACTGTAAGGGCCGGAAGCACCTTGTTGAACTTCTTGTAATACTTCTTCTTCAACCCAGCCAGACGAGATTCGCAGTCCAACATTTGCTCTGCCATCGCTTTGGCCTCGGCGTCGGTCAGGTTCGGGTACTTCTGGGTGTACAGCTTTATGACTGCAGCGCGGCGATCATCCACCCTTGACCGCTCGTACTCGTATTGCTGGTAGATCGGCCAGAATGCCGCGCCGTCTTTGTCGTTGAAATTCATTCCTGTTGTGATGAGGGTAGTCCTGTCTGCCTTCATATTCGCCCTCACTACTGCGATGGTGGAGTCGATGGCGGGCTCCTGATCTTGAGCACGACCGGCAGAGCAAAATGCGAGCATCGCAAACGTAACCACGAATAATGCAGAATTCTTCGTCATTGACTGAACTCCTGAGCCGCTTGCTTCGTTTCATTCGCGGGCGCAGCGGCGCTGTGCGCTCGACAAATTGTGCGAACGGCTCCTTGAAAGGACAGCGGAGCACTTGCACCAGAGGATGTAGGCACGCCACTTGCCGAACTCATCTCCGAACCAGATCATTTCTTATGTGGTGGTTCGGCAACATGCCCTGGTCCCGCACGACCATATCGTGCCCGGCAACGGGCAAGCGGACCTCATCTGGTCACGGGACCGCATCAAATCGAAAATCATTTTGTTACGGTGCAGTGGAGTATTCGCGGGAGCCCTGTTCGCCGTGGGTCGGCTCTACCGCCGGATCTAGCTGCTTCGCTATTTTCCCCGGCGCCTCGGTCCTCTTCATCACGACCATGCACGCCGCCCCCACCCCTGACCAGAAAACGGTCCGCGCACGGCGGCACAATGCCAACGTCAATCCTGTGGTGCTGGTCACGCCGAACATCTTTGCGATGAGCATGCTCCCACCTTCGTAGGTACCGAAGTTGCCCGGATTCAGCGCACCCACGAGATTGATCACCTTCGTCAGGCCTTCCACGATGAAAGCTCCTCCGATAGTGAATCCTGTTCCCATAAACCGCAGGATGATGTAGACCTCCAGGACCGCAAGCATGTGCCACAGGAGATTGAAGATCAACGTTGCCCAGAATGCGGCTGGCGCTTCGCTATGAAAGAAGAGGAGGTTGTGTTCGGCCGAGTCAATGATCGGCTCTTTGCTGCTGACCCATGTATGAAGGCGCGGAAGTCGCCCTATCGCTCGAATTGCGTTTCCTATCAAGGGCCAGTGGTGTGCGAGCGCCACCGCCGCTAAGATCACCACTGACATCAGCCCAACAATGAGCAGAACTGCATACATTCGCCATTTAACAGAAACAGGGGCAAGCATTAAAGTGGCTACAATGCCCAAAACCGTTACCAATACGGCGCTGAAGGTATGCAATCCCCCGTCAATGGCGCCCGCCGAGAGTCCATGAGATACCGGGACTGTGGAACCCAACAGCGATATGCGCATCCCCTCGCCAACTACCTTTCCAGCGACACCAAATTGTCCAAGAGCGTCAGAGACCAACTGCGCGACGAAACTGCGGGACCAGGAAAGTCCTCCGATATCGCAGGTAAACGCCTGTCTCCAGGCACAAGTCTTGATGAACTGAGAGAATCCTCCCAGAATGATAATCAGAGCGAGGCCCCAGCCGACTGCCTCGAGTTGTTTCCACACGACCCCCGGGCCGGTTCGAAAGACCAGGTAGCCGAGTAAACCAAGGCCGAGCAGAGCTGCAAAAAATCGGAGAGAGAGCTGAATGAGAGACTGTAGTCTGGGCGCGGTTCTACGCGCCTGCTTGAGGACTCTCCTCCACCTGTTCGCCTTGTTCGGTTTGTGCGTCTGCGGGACCTCCAGCAGCGCATATTCCATCACTGAGTCACCAGCACCCACGTCGCTCTCCCCATTTCCAGCGATTTACGTACCTGGACACTGAGGAACAGCAGATGGATTGCCAATCAGGATCTCCAGTTAAAGGCATTAGTTTCGTTTATTTCCCAGGAGCCAACCTGGATTCGCGGTGCCCATCCCGAGGGCAGTGCCTCAATGTGGGCATGGATGGAAGGACCGACGCGGCGAGAATTTCGGTATCCACGGGAAATGCCATGATTCCCATTTGGCCAGATCCGGTGGAGGCGTGCGACAGCAAAGAACAGGGATTGCGCCTCGATGAAAAGACCTTTCGCTGGATGCATAATGAGGAAGCCATGGCCACAGAAAAGTTGGCGGAAGGCATTCGCAAGTTCAACAGCGATGCCCAGCACCTCCAGCAGTTCGCCCTGGCTCGGGTAGCTGAAACGATCGGGTGAGGAACGGGCCGCCCAGGCGGAACTTCAATGCGGACGCCCAAGATCGTCACCGAAGTCTGTAGAGGACCCTCATGCCCATGAATCGCGCAGTACTCTGGGACATGGATGGAACTTTGGTCGACTCTGCCGAATATCATTGGCAGGCCTGGCGCGATAGTATGTCCCGCGAAGGCTTCCCGGTCACCCACGCAGAATTCCTCGCTACCTTCGGACAGCGTAACGACTCTATTCTTCGGCAATGGCTGGGCGAAAGAGCGACGCCTGAATTAATCCGGCGCATCGGGGACGCCAAAGAAGCACTCTATCGTCAACATGTGCGCGAGCAAGGCATTGCAGCGCTCCCGGGAGCCTTGAAGTGGCTAAAGCTGCTGCACCGACAAGGCTGGAAACAAGCGATTGCCTCGGCGGCTCCACGCGCCAACATTGAAACGATCCTGGACGTCCTACAAACCAGCCAGTGCTTTCAGGCTATCGTGTCGGCTGATGATGTGCACCGGGGCAAGCCTGACCCGGAAGTGTTCGTGATCGCCGCCACCAAATTGGGGGTCGCCCCAGCGAACTGCATCGTTGTAGAAGATGCCGAGCACGGCATCGAAGCTGCGCGTGCCGCCGGAATGAAAAGCATCGGCGTGAGCCAAAATGGCAAGCATTTGCCGGCTGATATTGTGGTGCGATCGCTCGACCTTCTGGATGAGAACGCCTTCGGCAATTTGCTGCAGGATGTCTTTCCTGGCGTCCCGGCCGTAGGCAATCGTGAACACGTGAATCGCACCCGTCTCGCCGTTATATCTAATACGTTCCATGAGCTCACCTAATTTCATTTTGCTTTCGGTGTCTTCTCCGTCCGTCAGCACCACTACGGCTTCAATCTTTGAGTCCGGATTCTTGGCCGCGGCGAGATGCTGGTAGGCTGCATCGATGGAGTCGTAGAG
>Ga0209003_1000026_pt1 | contig 8662 bp, 8 predicted proteins | sample TexAe_OM3H0_M3_FD_187944 | JGI IMG/M metagenome (GOLD analysis project Ga0209003, IMG submission 187944) | Forest soil microbial communities from Davy Crockett National Forest, Groveton, Texas, USA - Texas A ecozone_OM3H0_M3 (SPAdes) (version 2) | ecosystem: Environmental > Terrestrial > Soil >...
CATTAATTGGGCAAAGAGCCCCCGTTCAGGAGCATTTGTGCAACTATTGTGCAACCAGAACTGGTCGGTCCAAGAAACGATCCAGTCACTTGTAGATCTCCCATGGCTTAATGGAATATTCGAAATGTTCCATGTTGACCCACTTCCCGTGAAACTGAACTCCCTCCAACTTCAAGCGTGCCCGTTGCTCGTGCGCAGCGGCGCCGCGCAGCTTTATCTCTCCGCCAACACCCACGACGCGATGCCACGGCAACTGATCAATGGGATCGGTGCGTAAGAGACGTGCGACGGCACGATGGTATCGTGGATAGCCGGCCGCTGCGGCGACGCCGCCGTAGGTACTTACTTTTCCAGGTGGAATAGAAAGGATCATGCGGCGAAACGCGATATCGCGCTGCTCGTTCCGCCGTAGAGCGTCGCGTAATAATCCTCGCTTCGCTCGTTCGGTCGAGAGTTGCTCAAGCCCAGGAAGTGATACTCGTTGCGATTTCCATTTAATGCTCATTTGTATTGCCGCGTGGCGGTGCACGTCTAACGGAGCTTCGCTTTGCGTGCTGCCTCCTGAAGGGCTTTCATCGTTATGATATAGGGATCTGCGCCGTAGCTCACTCTGGCAACGCCTCGCTTGGCGAGCGCACTCAAGGGCGCGTCCTCGCTGACCATGATGTTGACTGGCAAGGGCGACGCCTTCGTCAAATTCGCGATCAAAGCCAAATCCGCCAACCCCGGCACGAAAAAGCCATCTGCTCCTGCCTCTGCATAGGCATGTGCTCGCTCCAACGCCTGTGCAACCAGTGCTCCGTTGTGTTCTTTTTGCGATACCTGGATGAAGACGTCGGTCCTCGCATTAATAAAGAAAGGAACGTTTGCCTCATCAGCCCTTTGGCGAGCCTGTCGGATGCGATCTACTTGCTGAACTGTTTTCCGAAGAGAACCATTCTCTGCGAAGCTATCTTCGAGATTGCAACCGATCGCTCCCGCCTTTAAGGCAAGACCGATCGTTTCTCCCACCTTCTTGGGTGTGTCTCCGTAACCGCTCTCTAAATCCACTGTTACCGGCAGGTCCGTCGCCTCGACGATCCGGCGAAGGTTTTCCATGACGAAGGAGAGAGGTGTATGTTCACCGTCCGTGTACCCATTCGATTCGGAAACGGCCCAGCTGCTCGTAGCGAGAGCTTTAGCTCCCGCCTCTCCGACCGCCTTGGCACTTCCTGGGTCCCAGATGTTAAAGAGGATGAGCGGCTCACTCGGAACATGTAGTTTGCGAAAACTCTTGGCTTTCTGCACCTGGCTTGTCATTTTTTCTCCTGAGTAACGCATAAAGAAATTTGAAGTTTGAACCGAAAGACAGAGCGGCTTCGCGTCAGATAGCGCAAGGAGCTGAAGAGCGCTGTGCTTAGCGGCGCGTCCTTCACTGTTTACTTCCAGAAGTCGCGCAGCTCCTTGTTGAAGTCCTCCGGACGTTCTTCGGGAAAGAAGATTCTTGCGCCTTCAAATTCCACCCGACGCTTGGTTCCCGGAATCGTCTTGCTCAGCCACTGAGACCACTTCACATCGAAGTAGACGTCATCGGTTCCCCAGACGATCAGGGTGGGTGCCTGCAACGTCTTTAGCTTCGGTTCGATGGCGACGGTATGTTTGTTGTCAAACGCGTTGACAAAGCGCTCCAGATCACGAGTGCGCTGTTCGGTCGCAACCAGCGGGCGGAGATACCTTTCGATCGTGTCATCCGACAGTTTCTCAGGGTGCTCATAGGCCGGGCCCAAAGCGTCGGGAGAACGGTAGATCGCCTTGTCCGACAGCATGGCATCGAGCGTTTTGCGCAATCCCCCGGCTTTCACCATTGCCACAAACGGCTGGAACGCTACCGGTGGCCAGTTGTCGTGCGTGTCGCAATCGGTAAGCGTGAGGCTTCGAACGCGTTCTGAATAAAGAGCACAGAATATCTGACAGATTCCGCCCCCGCTGTCATTTCCGACGATATCCACCTTATCGATGGCCAGGGCGTCGAGAAACTCTGCGAGCATTTTCGCATTTGCGGTAACCGATACATCCTGATCGGGGCCGATTTCCGTCTTGCCGTGGGCCAGGAGATCAACTGCGATGGTCCGGCGTATATCAAACAGTGCCTCTTGCTGATGACGCCAGAGATAGTTGTTCAACAGCACGCCGTGAACGAACAGCGCGACCGGCCCCGTACCACGATCGGTATAGCTGATGCGTCCCGACGGAGTACTCACGCTCTGCTTTGATAGTGGCTTGTTTGATGCCATCGAATGTACCTCTCTTTTCCTAAGAAGGACTGCGCTTGCTTGAAGTCGGGCTGGACTGAGGCTCTAACGCTGTCGATGTTTCGTTCACGGTCCCTCACTTGTATTCAAAGATTCCTGATTGGCCGACGATCTAGGTCGTCGCGCAAACCAGCAGCGCTCACGCTGCGGCTGCACCGTTGTAAAACGGATAGTCCGTGTAACCCTTTGCGTCGAAGGTATAGAACGTATCCCGGTCATAAGCCGCCAGAGGAAGGCCCTCGCGAATCCGCTTTGGAAGGTCAGGGTTTGAAACGAAGTAACGACCGAATGCGATTGCGTCGGCGTCGCCCTTCGCAACAGCGGCCGCTGCCGTGTCCGGTTCAAATCCGCCGTTAGCGATGATTTTCGCCTTGAAGATCTTTCGTGCCCGCTGCGAGGCCACGGGAGGATAATTTTCCTTGATCATGAGAGACCCGCTCATCCGCGGCTCGATGATATGGAGATAGGCAAGTCCAAACCGGTTTAAACCTTCAATGACATGAGCATGCAGCGCTTCCGGGTTGGAGTCGGACATCGCGTTGAACGTACCGCTTGGCGTTATCCGAACGCTGATGCGGTCGCTCGCCCAAGCAGAAACCATTGCCCCAACCACTTCAAAAAGAAGACGGCAGCGGTTTTCAACCGAGCCACCATACTCGTCGGTTCGTTTGTTGCTGCCATCCTGAAGGAACTGGTCAATCAGATAACCGTTCCCTGCATGCACTTCGACGCCGTCGAAGCCTGCTGCTTTCGCATGCTCGACGGCTTCGCTAAACTCATTCAAAATGCGAGGAATCTCAGATTTTTCAAGAGCACGGTGGGGAGAGGGCTGTATCCAACCCATAGGAGTAGACACGAAACGCGACGGGTCTTGCCAGTATCCGGGATCCACGGAAGACGAAACGGGCGTCGCTCCCTCCGTGAGCGTGACGTGCGAGAAACGCCCTGGATGCCACAGTTGCGCAAAGATACGCCCACCCTTTGCGTGCACGACGTCAACGATCTTTTTCCACCCGTCGACCTGCGCTGCAGAGTACATTCCGGGCGCCCCATGCCATCCGCGACTCCGGATGCTGAGTTGCGCAGCCTCAGCAATGATGAGCCCACCCTCCGATGCTCGCTGACAGTAGTATTCCAACATGAGATCGCTCGGAATACCGTCCGGCTGCTTGGAACGCGAGCGCGTAAGAGGAGCCATCACGACTCGATGTTTCAGGCGAGTCGAGCCGATTTCAATAGGACTAAATAACTGATTGGTTTTCGTCTCATTCATTGCAAAATTTCCTTTCTACTTCGCGATATCTAAATGTTTGTCTGAGCACAGAAGCGCAAACGACCGACTACGTTTCGGTGGAAACCTCCAAGTTCGTCCACGAAGCTCACTCGAGAACTGTTTGTATTAAGAGATCTTCAGTTTGGTGAGATCCCCCAGCCCCAGACTCTCGATCACACCGCGCTGGATCGGAGCAACCGCGGTGTTGACGGCATCCGATCCAAACGGCAAGCCGACTACCACGCGCTCGGGGCGGCTGCCCGCGGGCGTGGCCACGATTTTGTCGATGGCTGTCGCGACATCCTGCGGGTTCGGAGCGTTCTCGCCTCGAAAGAGCGTCATGAAAGTCTTGAGAATCTTGCCGGGTACCTCGGCGGTCTCCCCATACGACTTCGCAAGTTCCCCGTTAGCTGGCTTTTGCGCCGCAGCATACATGTTCGTGGGATAGGCGCTTGGCTGGACGAGCACGACATCCACCCCCAACTGAGAAAGCTCATAGCGATAGCTGTCGGTCATCGCCTCGACAGCGTACTTAGAAGCTCCATACAACCCGAAGAACGGCAGAGTTACCCGGCCCAGAATGGATCCCACGTTGATCACGAGGCCTGCGCGCTTCGCCCGCAACACGGGCAGCGTCGCACGCAGAACTCTCTGGACGCCAAACACATTCACCTCGAACAAATCGCGAGCCTGCTCCGCTGTGAAGGCCTCGGAAAGCCCTGCCGACGCCATGCCTGCGTTGTTCACCACGACATCGAGCTTGTTGCCCGACTTTTCGAGAAGCTGCACTATCGCCGTATCGACGCTGGCCTGGTCGGTGACATCGACCTTGAGGATCTCGATATTCTTTGCCTTGAGTTCGTCCGCGATTTGCTTCCTCGGGCCTTCCGCTGAACGAAACCCTGCGAATACTTTGTGCCCCGACTTTGAAAGCGTTTCAGCAGTGAGACGACCGAAGCCGCTAGATGCACCCGTTACGAGAATCGTTTTTGCCATAGTCCTTGGATTCCTAACTGAAGAGGATTCACTTCCGACGCTGGCACCCCATGCTTGCATTTGGGGCAGCCTAGCAACCTCTTCGAGCAGAGTATGGAGGGCGCCGAACTCTAGAAGGTGCCAAAATTGGCGCAAATTCTGCCAGATTCGCCGACGCGAGTGGTTTTCGCTTCGGAGTCATCGGCTGGTGCTGGCAGAATTATTGTTGTGTGGACATCGTTCGCATATGGAAATCCGATATGACCAACACTGAAGATCAATTCGCACGCGGTGACGCTATTGCCACGATCGCAGAAACTTTTCTGAAGTCGCTTGGCCCCGATTTTCGTTTGGAGCTGGCCTTCCCGGAATTGACGGAAGACATGATCGCGAGGCTTCGGAGCTATGGAACAGAGGAGTCGTTTCCCGCCGATGCGACTCTCTATACCCTGGGCGACCGCATGACAGACATGTTTGTTGTCCTGGAAGGTGAGATCGACATAATTCTTCCTTCAGCGGAGAGCCAACCCAACATCTATGCCCGCCATCGCAAAAATAACTTCACCGGAGAATTCAATCTTCTCAACTCCCAGGGTGCAGTGGTCGAAGCACGAACGCTGGTTCCGAGCACCCTACTGCGCATATCACGCACACAACTCAGGCGCTTGATGCGCGCGGAGGGAGATATAGCCAATGTGATTGTCGCAGCCTGCATCTGGCGCCGGATTGGAATAGTCAAAGCGGGGTCGGGCGGAGTGCTTCTGAAAGGCAGGCCCGGTGATCCTCAGATGATGCTTCTTCAGCGGTTCTTGGTGCGCAACAACTATCCCCACAGAATCGTAGATGTACCCGCAGAGGAAACCGATAACGACAGCGCTCGCTTACCAGCAGTGACTCTCTCTGACAGGCGAATAATCCGCCGCCCTACCATCCCTGAGTTGGCAGATGAGTTGGGCATCACAGAATTACCGGATCCCGAAATGATCTGCGATGTGGCTGTCGTCGGAGGAGGTCCCGCAGGACTCGCGGCCGCAGTTTATGCGGCTTCCGAAGGACTCTGCACGACAGTCATCGAAGGGATGGCGCCAGGAGGACAGGCAGGCGCTAGTTCGAAGATAGAAAATTATTTGGGTTTCCCCGCCGGCGTCAGCGGCCAACAGCTGGCAACTCGCGCACATCTGCAGGCATTGAAATTCGGCGTACACTTTGCGATTTCGCGAGAAGTTATAACCATCGAGCAAGTGGACGGGATCCATAAACTAACGCTCCAGGGCGGTATCCCCGTATGCGCGCGTGCAGTTGTCGTCGCATCGGGCGCTCAGTACCGCAAGCTCGATGTCGAAAACTACGTGAAGTACGAAAACCGTGGACTTCACTACGCAGCTACCGCTATGGAGTCGGTGTTGTGTCGGAACCAGGAGGTCGTCATTGTGGGGGGTGGCAACTCCGCTGGGCAGGCGTCGTTGTTTCTCTCAGGTATTGCAAAACATGTCCATCACCTTGTGCGTCGATCATCGTTCGCGGAAACGATGTCGCAATATTTAATTTCCCGTATAGAAAACTCCAGCCATATAACCGTCTACACGGAATCTGAGATTGTCGCACTGGCTGGGGACCGATCCCTTGAGAGAGTGAGCTGGGTCAACTTGAGCACGGGCGAGCGTACGGTGAAGGACCTCTCCGCCGTCTTCGTGATGATCGGCGCTGAGCCCAACACGGGCTGGCTGTTCGGCACGGTCCGACTCGACAAAAAGGGCTTTATCCTCACGGGAGGCGCAGACGGCTTCGATCAAAGCCCCTACTCGACCAGCATGCCCGGCATCTTCGCGGTCGGAGATGTGCGTGCAAACTCCGTCAAGCGCGTAGCATCTGCGGTTGGCGAGGGTTCCGTCGTCGTCTCGGATATTCACCGTTACCTTGCCGATCACAGAAACCGGTTTTCCGCTCGACCGAACTCCACACTTGCCGCGCTGCGTTCGGTGGATGCAGCAACTTCGGGAGCGAATACTGGACTCTAACCGCAGGAAAGGATCCGATGGGCGGACAACGCGCACTGTTTATGGAGATGCAGCAGGGGCTCCCTGAAGGCGAGCCTCGCGGCTTTCGGTACCGAGAGCAAGTCATCGGTGAAGGCGAAGAAGTGGCTTTAGCGGCTGAGCTCGAGAAACTCGCTCTGAAGCCTTTTGAATTTCATGGCTACTTTGGGAATCGGAGGGTGGTCAATTTTGGACTGAAGTATGACTTCGGCCGTCGGTCTGTCGAAAAAGCAGATGATATGCCCTCGTTTCTCGACGATCTTCTTAGCCGGGCTGCACACTTCGCCGGCTGTGAGAAGGACGCCTTTCGACAAGTTGGGGTTAATGAGTATCGTGCCGGCGCGGGAATCGGATGGCACAAGGACAAACCGCAATTTGGAATCGTCGTTGGCGTGTCGCTCCTGACTCCTGCGACGATGCGCTTTCGGAGACCCCGCGGTGAAAACTGGATAAGGACTTCACGCACCTTGCAGCCTCGCTCCATCTACGTTCTTTCCGGGGAAGCTCGGACGGATTGGGAACACAGCATTCCGCCACTCGACGCGCTGCGATATTCCATTACCTTCCGCACGCTGTCCGGAATCTAAAATAGGCCCCGCCCTCTCGGTTGGTACCTCCACAGTTCGACCAATCTGACCGACCTGGCCCGGTCTCCAGAACCGCACCCATCCAAATGAGATCTGCTCCCACGAGGTGGCAGGATTGGTATATCGGGGAGATTTTCTGCCATACTAAGCGTGCTTATGCCAAGCCCGCTGCGTGTGATCGCCTTTCTGACGGCTTCGCCTTTCGAACTCCTCGATTTGACTGGTCCCGCGGCTGTTTTCTCCATCCCATCGACAAAAGGCAAGCACAATTACTCTCTGCAAATCTTGTCCACAACGTCGGGCAGCTCAGTCCGAAGCACGATGGGCATTACAATCGCCAATGCCTGCAAATTCGACCAGTACGCCGGCCCGATCGACACGTTGATCGCAATCGGAGGCGAGGGCTCTCTCGAGCACCAATCAGCGGAGCTGCTACAGTGGCTGCGCAAGCGGGCGTCTCATGTCCGGCGCGTTGCTTCCGTCTGCACCGGTGCATTCATCCTTGCTGCCGCAGGAGTACTCGACGGGCGAAGGGTAACAACACACTGGCGATATCTTGATTTTCTAATTAAGCGGTATAAGCATTTGCAGGTCGAGCGAGACCCGATCTTTATCAAAGATGGAAAGTTCTACACCACGGCAGGAGTCAGTGCCGGCATTGATCTGGCCCTCGCACTCGTCGAAGAGGACCTGGGCCATGAGGTGGCCGCATCGGTCGCTCGTGAGCTCGTCCTGTTCCTGCGACGGCCCGGCAGTCAGGCGCAATACAGCATTTTGCTCGCCCAACAAGCAACGATGAGCGACGCGCGTATGCGCGACCTTCCGGCTCATGCTGAATCGCGCCTTACTCACAAACTCGATGTAAACACACTGGCGGCGTTTGTTGCCATGAGCCCGCGGACTTTTGCTCGTCAGTTTGAGGGGAACTTCGGCACCACGCCGGCCCGATGGGTTCGATCACTTCGAGTGGAAGCCGCGCGACAACACCTGGAATCTCGCAGTCTATCGCTTAAAGAGATCGCACGCGTTACCGGTTTTCGCGACGAACAAGCACTCCGTAGAGCATTCATCCAGCAAATGAAAATGACTCCGAAAGAATATCGAGAACGCTTTGGTGTCAGAGAATAAATATCAGGGTTCAAGCCCCGACCGTGGATGCTGACGGTCCGTACTCTTCCTTTTCCTTTGTGCAAGACTTTCCGCTGCGTGATTAATTAATCGAGGCGATTGCAGTACGCTTCATTGGTCGTCGATCTATGCTTGGGACGCAGGCGTTCAATGCTAAGGGGCGCTTGTCAATTTGCACCGGAGTCACGATTGAAGCTCGGCGAGCTTCTGATCTTGACAACGACCAAGTTCGTCGAGACGTGTTTCGTCTCCTGGTGCATCTGTGCTGGTATGAATCTCGCATGAGCGCGGTGATTTTTATGGGCGGTTTATGGGCGGTTTTGGCAGGGACAGATGCTACCGCATGCAAACCGGGCGCCCAGTGCGCTATAT
>Ga0209003_1000027_pt1 | contig 8521 bp, 7 predicted proteins | sample TexAe_OM3H0_M3_FD_187944 | JGI IMG/M metagenome (GOLD analysis project Ga0209003, IMG submission 187944) | Forest soil microbial communities from Davy Crockett National Forest, Groveton, Texas, USA - Texas A ecozone_OM3H0_M3 (SPAdes) (version 2) | ecosystem: Environmental > Terrestrial > Soil >...
GCCTTGGTTTCGCCATTCCCGTCGACCACGCAGCGCGCATCGCGGCCGAACTCATCGCCACCGGTCGCGCATCGCACGCCTGGCTGGGCGCGCAGGCGAGCGGCGACGCGGACAACGCCGGCGCCAGGATTATCAGCGTGACCAGAGGCAGCCCAGCCGAGGCGGCCGGGCTCACCGTCGGGGCGGTAGTCACCAAAGTCGATGACCACGTCATTGGAAGCGCCAACGAATTGGTCACCACGGTGCTGTCCAAAGACCCTGGCGCACCGATGACCGTCGGATTCACAGACAGTTTCGGTGATCTTCGAACCGTGCGGATCATCCTCGGCACCGACCACGATCACGGGAATGGTTGACCCTCCGTATAAGACAAGAAAGGTAACGATCGTGACAGCCGTCTATCCACATGTCCCGCCCGCATTGGCCACGCCCAGCGTCAACCGGGGCGTGGGGTTCACTCGTGAGCAGCGCCGCAAGCTCGGTCTGACCGGCCGGCTTCCCTCCGGGGTGCTGTCCCTCGAGCAGCAAGCGCAGCGGGTGTGGCAGCAGCTGCAAAGGCTGGGCACCGATTTGGACCGCAACTTGCTTCTCGATCAGGTGCGCAACCGCCATGAGGTGCTGTATTTCAAAGTGCTCTCGGATCATCTGACCGAATTGATGCCGGTGGTGTACACCCCGACGGTGGGCGAGGCGATCCAGAAATTCTCCGACGAGTACCGCGGCGAGGGGGGCCTCTATCTATCTATCGACGAACCCGACGAAATCGCCGACGCCTTCCAGACATTCGGGCTCGGGCCCGACGACGTCGATCTGATCGTGTGCACCGATGCCGAGGCGATCCTGGGGATCGGCGACTGGGGCGTGAACGGCATCGAGATCGCGCACGGCAAACTGGCGCTCTACACCGCTGGCGGCGGCATCGACCCGAACCGCACCATCGCGGTCGTGCTCGACGTCGGCACCGACAACGACCAGTTGCTCAACGACCCTTTCTACCTCGGCAACCGCCATCCCCGTAGGCGCGGGGCCGTCTACGACGACTTCATCAGGCACTACATCCAAACCGCGAATCGGCTGTTCCCTAACGCGATACTGCATTTCGAGGACTTCGGACCCGCCAACGCGCGTGCGATCCTGGACACCTATGCCGCGGATTACCGCGTGTTCAACGACGATGAGCAGGGCACGGGTGCGGTGGTGATGGCCGCGCTGTACTCGGCGGTCCGGGTCACCGGCATCCCGATCCGCGACCAGCAGGTGGTGGTGTTCGGCGCGGGGACGGCCGGGCTGGGTATCGCCGACCAGATCTGCGACGCCATGGTGGCCGAGGGCGCCACCGTCGACGAGGCGAAGGCCAGCATCTGGCCGATCGACAGGCCCGGCTTGCTGTTTGACGATATGGAGGATCTGCGTGACTTCCAGAAGCCGTACGCCAAGAACCGCGCGCAGTTAGGTGTTTCGGCCGGTGAGCGGGTCGGGCTGCTGGAGGCAATCAAGATGGCGGCACCGACCGTTCTGCTGGGTTCCTCGACGGTGCACGGTGCCTTCACCCGGGAGGTCATCGAGGCGATGGCTGCGTCCACGCCGCGGCCGGTGATCATGCCGCTGTCCAACCCAACCTCGCGCATGGAGGCCATGCCGGCCGATGTGCTGGCCTGGTCTGACGGCAAGGCGCTGGTCGCCACCGGCAGCCCTGTTGCTCCGGTGGAGTACGACGGCACCATCTACCGGATCGGTCAGTCCAACAACGTGCTGGTGTTTCCCGGAATCGGCCGAGGTGTCATCATCGCCGGAGCACGGCGGGTCACGAAGAACATGCTGGTCGCTGCCGCGAAAGCCGTTGCCAGCAAGACAGATCCGGCGGGACCGGGTGCGCCGCTCCTACCTGACATGCAAAACCTGCAGGAGATTTCCACGGCTGTCGCTGCGGCCGTCTACCACGCCGCCGTCCAAGACGGCGTGGCCACCAAGAAACACCACGACCTCGTGCGGGCGATCCTCGACACCATTTGGGTACCGGAATACCAAACCGGAGAAGAGATTCGATGACAACGACACAAGCGGCGCCTCCGCGCGCCGGCACCCATCGACCGACTGTGGGCCCGCCGGCACGCCGAAGGCCATCGGATTTCGCCTGCAAGCAGGTGATGGCGGTGACCGGCCTCTTGTTCGGCTCGTTCGTCCTCGTGCACATGCTCGGCAATCTGAAGGCCTATCTCGGGCGGCAGGAGTTCGACAGCTACGCGCTGTGGCTGCGTCACTTGCTTCAACCGGCGGTCCCGTATTCCGGTGTGCTGTGGGTGGTTAGGGCAGTGCTGCTTGCGTGCCTGGTCGGGCACATGAGCTGCGCGTACATCCTGTGGCGCCGCGCGCGAACGGCGCGGGGCCCCTTTCGGCGGAAAGGCTTGCCGCTGCGCTCATTTGCCGCCCGGACCATGCCGGTCACCGGCATCGTGCTGCTTTTGTTCATAATCTTTCACATCCTGGACCTGACCACCGGGACTCGTCCGGCGGCATCCGCGGAATACACGCCCACCAGCGCGACGCAGAGCTTTGCCTACGCCAATCTGGTGCACAGCTTTGATCGTCCATGGGTGTCCGCGTTCTACATGACCGCGATGTTGCTTCTCGGCCTGCATCTTTCGCACGGTCTGTGGCTTGCGGTCAACGACCTTGGCGCAACGGGCCATCGACTGCGGCAGGTGTGTCTCGCTCTGGCCGGCATCATCGCTATCGCTGTCATGGTTGGCAACATTTCGCTGCCGATCGCAGTACTCACCGGAGTTGTGTCGTGACTGATCTTCTGCTTGATGATGTCCGCATCGTGGGGTCGCTCGTCGATGGTGGCGTGCCCGACGGGGACCCCGCAACGGCATGGGAGCGCCGCAAGGCGTCCTACCGTCTGGTGTCCCAGCTGAACCGGCGGAAGTTCACCGTAATCGTGGTCGGCTGTGGGCTGGCGGGCGCCGGCTGCGCGGCCGCGCTTGGCGAGCTTGGCTACAACGTGGAGTGCTTTACCTATCACGACACCCCCCGGCGTGCGCATAGCATCGCCGCGCAGGGCGGCATCAACTCGCCACGGGCAAAAAAGGTCGACAACGACAGCATCCTCCGGTTCGTCAAAGACACCGTCGAGGGCGGAGATTTCCGGTCCCGGGAGGCCGACTGCTTTCGGCTGGGCCAGGAAAGCATCCGGGTTATCGACCACATGAACGCGATCGGTGCCCCGTTCGCCCGCGAGTACGGTGGCCAGCTGGCCACCCGCTCCTTTGGCGGCGTCCAGGTCTCGCGGACCTACTACACGCGCGGGCAGACCGGCCAGCAACTCGAAATCGCCGCGGCGCAGGCGTTGTGGCGTCAGATCGCCAAGGACACCGTTCGCCTGCACACCCGCCACGAGATGCTCGATCTGATCGTGACCGACGGCGTGGTCCGCGGCATTGTCGCGCGCGATTTGGTGACCGGAGAGATCCGGCCCTACACCGCGCACGCGGTGGTGCTGGCCACCGGCGGTTACGCCAACGTGTACGGCAAGTCGACCAATGCGATGAACTCCAACGCCACCGCGGCATTTCGGGCGCACCGGCGCGGCGCGTACTTCGCCTCTCCCTGCTTTATCCAGTTCCATCCGACGACCCTGCCGATCAGCTCACCGTGGCAGTCCAAACGGATGCTGATGAGCGAATCGCTGCGCAACGACGCGCGGATCTGGGTGCCCAAGAAGAACGGCGATGACCGCGTGCCCGGCGACATTCCCGAGAACGAGCGCGACTACTTCCTGGAGCGCCGCTACCCGGCGTTCGGCAACCTGGTTCCGCGCGACGTCGCCTCGCGCGCCAACGCGCTGGAAATCCATGACGGCCATGGGGTCGGTCCGCTGCACAACGGCGTCTACTTGGACCTTCGCGACGCGATAGGCCGCTTCGGCGTCGGGGTGATCGAAGAACGTTACGGCAACCTCCTGCGCATGTATCAGGAGATGACCGGCGATGACCCGCTTCGCGTGCCGATGCGCATCGGACCTGGAGCGCATTTCTCCATGGGTGGGCTATGGACCGACTTCGACGCGATGTCCAACCTCGCCGGGCTCTTCGTCGGCGGCGAGGCGAGCTGGGCCTACCACGGCGCCAACCGGCTCGGCGCCAACTCGCTGCTGTCGGCATGCGTCGACGGCTGGTTCACCCTACCCGTTACGGTGCCCAACTACTTGGAATCGCTGCTCGGCACCGAGCCGCTAGCCCCCGACGACCCGGCAGTGACGACCACCGTCAACCAAGTGCGCGCCGGTGTGACACAACTGCTTGACATCGGCGGCAGCAGACCAGCAGACGAGTTCCACAACCAGCTGGGTGACCTGCTCTACGACCAATGTGGGGTCAACCGCCGCAAGGAGGAACTCACCGACGCCATCGACCGTATCCAGAAGCTGCGCAAGGAGTTCAACGATGATCTGCGGGTCACCGGCACCGGTGCCGAACTCAACCAGGAGCTGGAAAAGGCCGGCCGGGTATCGGATTTCATCGATCTGGCCGAGCTGATGTGCATCGACGCGCTGGACCGCGAGGAGTCCTGCGGCGGCCACTTCCGCCTTGAGCACCAGACCCCTGACGGCGAGGCGCAACGCGACGACGCCCGCTGGTGCTTCGTCTCGGTTTGGGAGCGCCCCGGCACGCCTGGGCCTTACATTCGCCACGACGAACCGCTCGCCTTCACCGCCGTCCCACTCGAGCAAAGAAACTACAAAACACGATGAAACTCACGCTCAAGATCTGGCGTCAGCCGACAGCCGACGCGCCAGGCAAATTCGAGACCCACCACGTCACCGACGCCAACCCGGAAATGACCATCCTGGAGCTCCTCGACCGCCTCAACAACACCCTCGTATCCCGAGGGGTCGAACCGGTTGCGTTTGAATCCGACTGCCGCGAGGGCGTCTGCGGCACCTGCGGCGTCACCGTCAACGGACGCCCGCACGGACCGGCCCCGAACACCACGACCTGCCAACAACACGTCCGTAGCTTCAAAGACGGTGCAACGATTCACCTAGAACCCTTCCGCTCCGCGGCCTACCCGGTCGTCAAAGACCTCATCGTCGACCGCTCGGCGCTCGACCGCGTCATCGAGGCCGGCGGGTTTGTGTCGGTGGATGCCGGCACCGCCCCCGACGCCGACACCGTGCAAATCCCCCACGATGTGGGCGAAACCGCACTGAACTTCGCGGCCTGCATCGGCTGTGGCGCCTGCGTGGCGGCCTGCCCCAACGGGTCGGGCAACTTATACACCGGCGCCAAGCTCGCCCACCTGTCGCTACTCCCCCACGGACAGCAGGAACGCGAACGCCGCGCGCACTCGATGGGCGCTCAGGCCGACGCGGAGTTCGGCCATTGCACGCTGTTCGGCGAGTGCGCACGAGTCTGTCCGGCAGAGATCCCGATCACGGCTGTCGCCGCGCTCAACCACGAGCGCCTGCGCGGCTGGGCGAAGCGCTACCGGATGCCCGACGACACGAAAAGGACAAAGCCGGCGCACCACGGCCATGAAGCCGAATGACCTGCAATCGGGACATTGCTATGCCAGCAGGTACGCGAGATGCAAGCTGCCCCGGCCGTTTACGCTGCCAAATGGCAGCGGTGTTGGCCGGTAGCGCCGACGACCGTTGTGGCTAGAAACGCGAATCTGGGAGCGATAGCCGTGGTTAGCCCAACTCCCCCGGGTTGAGCGCCTGGGCGGCGGCGCAACGAATATCAAGGAGCGAGTCCGATGATCCTGGCCGACGCGGTCGCTGTCGCCATGTTCGTCGGCGTCATCGCCTATACACTTTTCGCTGGGGCCGACTTCGGCTCCGGATACTATGTTTTGACCGCCGGCGGCGGTGTGCGGGGTAACGAAACCCGGACACTAGTCGGCCACAGCAGCGCGCCGGTGTGGGCCGCCAATAATGTGTGGCTGATCTTCGTGCTATTGACATGGTGGACCGCCTTTCCGACCGCCTTCGCCGCGGCGATGACCACGCTGTTCATCCCGCTCATACTGGCTTTGGCGGGGATCCTCTTGCGGGGAGCCAATTTCGCGTTCCGCAGGTACTCCGCCACCTTCGAAAATGCAAGGTTCTTCAGCACGATCTTCGCCGCCTCGTCGGTGGTCACACCGTTCTTCCTGGGGACGGTCGTCGGGGCGATCGCATCCGGGCGGGTACCGGCCGGCGGATACGGCGACCCGATCGGCTCGTGGATCAACCCGACATCGGTGGTCGGTGGCTGCCTCGCGGTCACCATCTGCATCTTCCTGGCCGGGGTGTTCCTCACCGCCGACGGCGCCCGCGCCGGCTATCCGGAACTGGTTGAGCGGTTGCGCAAGCGCACTCTCGTGATTGCCGTTGTCGCAGGCGTCGTCGTCTTCGCTGGGCTTATCCCCGTCTTGGACCACGCACCGAGCCTCAGCCGTGGGCTGCTGTGTGCCGGTCTGCCACTGCTAGTGCTCGCTGCAGCAGCTGGTACCACCACTCTCGTGCTGCTGTATCGCCGGATGTATTCCATTGCACGGGCTTTCGCGGGCGCGGCGGTAGCCGCCGTTGTCGCCGGATGGGCTGTGGGACAGTACCCGTGGATCCTGGTGGACCAGCTCACCATCACTCAGGCCGCCACCGCCGATGCCACCCGGGGCGCACTCGGCGTCGTCGAAGCGCTCAATGTTGCGACCGCGCTACCGCTGTTTGGCTATCTGCTGCGCCTGACGACCCCAACCGAAAAGTCGGACCGAAGTTAAACGCCTAGCCACGCCCGCTCGAGCCGGCAATCCGGTCATATATCGTCTGTTTCGCCGATGGCCCAGCCCGCCTACCCGCTGCACTCCGATTACGGTTGGCGTCGACAGCTTCCATCGTCTCGGCGATCGCGCTGCGTTCCAGCTCGCTCAAGTTCGCCGCTTCGTGCCCGCGTTGCTGCTCATACGTCGAGTCCAAGATCTTGAAAGCAAGCCGGTACGGGACGTTCGTTTGGGACCTGTGCCGACGGTACGCGACGTACGGCGGTATCGGGACGATGACGGTCAGACCCACGCATATCCAACGCAGCGCGGCGGCGCTATGGCCGTGAATCCCCAAGCCTTGTGGAAAGGTTCCGGCCACGAAGAGCAACAGGGACAGCCCGGCCGTCGCGAACAAGTACAACTTCACCAACCGGAACCACGGAGTCACCCATAGCTGAACCTCCAAGAGCTGCCAGAGAATCGCACGCTGCACCGCGTAATTCGGGTTAAGGTGCCCGGGCAGACTGGCATGAATCTCAACCAGGGTCCTGAGCCGCTCGATGCGCCTGCCGCTGCGATTAACGAACAGAAACATACCGGTCACCGTCGAGGCGACGAGCGGTACGCTCGCGGTCGAAAATCTGAGCCAATCGTCTGTGACGTGCACCATGGCGACGCGCCTCAACGATGACCGCGGCGCCGCGGTCGACCCGGCTGCCACTCGCCGATTGCCGCCCCGCCTCGTGAATCCTGCACGTCTCGGCCTCCGATCGTGTTCTGCTTAATTCTGCTTCGGAAGAAGGAGTTTCGGTTCCTGTCTCCCGCTTTTACTCGATGACGCACTTTCATCTCGCCGCTTGAAGCAACGACGAATGCGGCGGCGATCCTGCTTTCTTGTACGGCCGCGGCGACATCACCAACCTTCGTGCCGCAACTGTGTCCTCCGGCGGTGAACCTGAGCAGATGACGGGTGAGTCGTCGTCGCAATACCGGTAGTCCTCGTCGAGGTAGCCTTGCCGGCGCATTTCTCGCATCCGCTCGGTGATCGCGAGGCCGTGCCATTGCTCCGTGCAGTCCGGGCACATGCGCAGCCGTTCGGTTCTTTTCGGTTCGCCGCCACCCAGCTGCCAGTCGACTAGTTCGCTGATCTGGTCCGGTGGATCGATTTGGTCTCCTGGATCGATCTTGTCGCGTCGATCGCCCGCGTGTGCCGGCAACCATTCCGGGTCGCAGTTGAACACCTCACCGTAGCGGCACACCGCGGCGATGGTCTCCACAAGACCAATGACGACCATTCGGATGAGCCGGTTGGGGCGTACGCAGAGCATCCGGTTGTTTCCTTTGCGGCAGTTACGGCGCGAAATCCTTTAGCGAGAAATCGATTCCGTCAGTCGAGGTATGAAACCGGCCCCGGCGTCGATGCCGGGGGCCGGTTCCGGTCGGCTCACACGAAGGCGCTGAGCCCGGTGATCGCCTTGCCGACGATGAGGGTTTGCATCTGGTACGTGCCCTCGAAGGAGTAGATGGCCTCCGAGTCCGCCATGTACCGCGCGACGTCGTAGTCGAGCGCAATCCCGTTGCCGCCGCAGATCTCGCGGGACCATATCACCACCTCGCGCATCCGAGCGGTGGCGTACAACTTCGCCAGGGCGGCCTGCGCGTCGTCGGAGATGCCGGCGTCCTGTTGACGAGCCAGCTGCGCCACCATGCCCCATGACGCGGTGATGTTGGCCAGGCTCTTGACGAGCAGGTCCTGGATCATCTGGAACTTGGC
>Ga0209003_1000028_pt1 | contig 8447 bp, 11 predicted proteins | sample TexAe_OM3H0_M3_FD_187944 | JGI IMG/M metagenome (GOLD analysis project Ga0209003, IMG submission 187944) | Forest soil microbial communities from Davy Crockett National Forest, Groveton, Texas, USA - Texas A ecozone_OM3H0_M3 (SPAdes) (version 2) | ecosystem: Environmental > Terrestrial > Soil >...
CTGGAGCATTGCCGAGACGCCGTATCCGAAGAAGGTTCTGCACCTGCCGGAGATACTCAGTCAGGACGAAGTCGCGCGTCTGATTGAGGCGGCCGAGTTTCCCTTTCATCGCATCCTGTTGATGACGCTGTATGCCACGGGCGCACGTCGCGCAGAAGTGGCACACCTGAAGATCCGCGATATCGACAGCCAGCGGATGGTCATCCATATCCGGGGCGGAAAAGGTCGCAAGGACCGTGATGTCATGCTCAGCTCGAAGTTGCTCGATGCGCTGCGCGTCTATTGGCGCGGGCTTAGGCACAAGCCAACGAACTGGCTGTTTCCCGGCAACCGATGGCATACCTCAAGTTATCCGGTCACCACCAAGGTCCTGTGGACTGCCTGTCAGAACGCCGCCCAACGCGCTGGGCTTGAACACAAGCACATTCATCCCCACACGCTGCGCCACTGCTTTGCCACGCATCTGCTCGAAGCCGGTGCCGACCTGCGCACCATTCAGATGCTGCTCGGGCATCGCGACCTGGAGGAGACGACGATCTATCTGCATCTCTCCCGGAGACATCTCAGCGCCACTGGCAGTCCGCTGGATGCACTCACGATTCGAGAACAAGGAGAGCCGACACCGAGCGCATGAACCGGCCTCCTCTGGAGGTGGCCGACATCGTTCGTTGTGCGGGGCAGTTGTTTGTTGAGCGCAGTCGCCGCTGGATCACCTGGCAGCATCAGAAGATTTTGCTGGCCATTGCTCGCTGCCGCACCGCCGCGCTAGGCGGGCATCGCGATCACTGCTCGGACTGCGGATATTCCGCCATCTCTTACAACTCGTGTCGCAATCGGCACTGTCCCAAGTGTCAGGGCAATGCACGCCTGCACTGGCTCCAAGCGCGGGAACGGGAGTTGCTGCCCGTCAGCTACGTGCACGTCGTCTTCACGCTGCCGCGGGAACTGGCCCCGCTCGCGCTGCAGAACAAACGGCTGATCTACAACCTACTCTTTCACGCCAGTGCTGCAACTCTGCTGGAGATCGCCCGCGATCCACGCCACCTGGGAGCCGAGATCGGCTTCTTCAGCGTGCTCCATACCTGGAACCAGCGGTTGCAACATCATCCTCATGTCCATTGCGTGCTGGCTGCCGGCGGTCTCGCTCCGGACCACTCCCGCTGGATCTCCTCGCGCCGATCTTTCTTCCTTCCCGTCAAAGTGCTCGGCCGAATCTTCCGCGGCAAGTTTGTCGCCGGGCTCAAGAACGCCTTTCAGTCCGGCGCACTCCAGTTCCACGGACATCTCTTACCGCTCACGGAACCGCGAGCCTTCGCCTCCTGGTTGCGGCCACTGTTTCGTCACGACTGGGTCGTCTACTCCAAACGGCCTTTCGGCGGGCCAGAACATGTGCTGCGCTATCTCGGCGCATACACCCATCGGGTCGCCATCTCGAACAACAGGTTGGTGGCTCTCTCCGATGGCAACGTAACCTTTCGCTGGCGCGACTCCGCTCACGGCAACAAGAAGCGGCTCATGACCCTGCCCGTCGATGAGTTCTTGCGCCGTTTCCTGCTTCACCTGTTGCCGCGCGGCTTTATGCGTATTCGCAACTTCGGCTTTCTCGCCAACCGGCGGCGAGCGGAGTTTCTTCCACTCTGTTCCCGATTGCTCCAGTCATCCGATCGGCCAGCAGCAGACGCCACATCATCCGCGTTGCCCATTCGTTCTCTGTGGCAATGTCCGCTTTGCGGCGGAATCATGCAAGTGGTCGAACGCTTCTCCGCCGCGCAACTGCTCCTCCGATCCCCGCCTCATCTCAGCCGGTGCGCCCCATGAATCCACATCTCCAGCCTCGAATTTCGCTCGTGCTTCGGCGCGCACACTGGTTCTATGTCTCGCATTCCTCAGAATGTAGTATGGTGCTGCACTCTAAACTCTCCGACGTGCCGGCCTACAACCATTCTCTCTACCACCAGCAACTGAAACGGAAGCACACCGACAGCAAGAGCCACCTCGCAAACGACAACGACCGCGTCATCCGGATACAAATCCCATAGTCCCCCGGGGCGGCTTCCTTCAAGTCGCTGTATCTGAAGCGCCCCTCCACAGCGTCTCAACTCCCAACTCTTCGCTCCTGGGCGCTTCAGATACAGCACTAAGACTTGTCATTACTAATCTGGTATCGATGAGTGCATTGGCGATTTGGTACTCGTCCAGACGCATCCCCGCGCATCCGCCACATTTACGCCGAAGCGACTAGCAACGCGAAGCACTGGGCAAGTAGGGACGCAACGAGCAGCGGAACACGGATCAATAACACTCTATCCCACGACGCCTGTAACTCTCGAGCGTTGTCGAGTGTTTTTCCGGCTTTTGCCGCTTCGGTTTGAATCCGATTAATTGGTTTTGACAAGAGATTGTAGAGAATGACGAACAGAATCAGCATTAGTACCGATGCGAGATAGAACCAGCGCTGCCCACTCCTGCTTAATACGACCAGCATGAGGTTGGACAAGATCGCAGAGACGCCCCAGATCGGCATCCGCGCGTCGGCGAACAAGTGAAAGAAACCCATGATTTCGGTTCCGGCGGATGGTGAAGCCAATCTGAGAGCGGAACGGCCGATAGTCAAAAAGAACATGTCCGTGCCAAACACAACTGCTGTGCTTAGAATCCCAACCAAAGACACCAGCCACATCCAATGGTTCATAGTTCCTCCGCCTTCAAAAGGCGCCGTCGCGCCCGATTTGCTGGAATACTTTCCAGCAGATTGAATTCGTCCCAATGCTCGATCAGCTTCCCATCCTTCAGTCGCCATAGATCGGCGTGAGACATGCCTTACCAATGGATCAGCAAGAGGCCGACCGCAAGCATCACCGCGCAGGTGACGCCATGAACGGAGAACGCTGTGGCCTTTCGCCCGCCAGACGCCAAAATGTTGGACATGTCGCCAAAAGGGATGATGGCGAAAACTAGAAGAACTATGCCTACCGTCCGGCTGTCCGTAGTCAGCATCAGGGTCAACACGGCCAATCCAGCTACGACGTCCCGGATTCCTTTCAGACGTAGCCAGGCAAGAGTGTCAGCATCGGATGCAGGCGGTTTTAGACCAAATGATCCTAAGACTCGCTGAGGAGATGCAAGGTAGAAACAACCAATAACCATGATCCCCACAGCGATGAGAACCGCCAGGGTGAACGGAACAGCACTGTGCATAAAACATCTCTTCGTTAGTAAATCTAGCAACGCTAGATATGATGCCAGGCCTTCGGCAAAGTTTCAACAATAATCCTAGCGGCGCTATAATTCCTATCGATGGAATCTAAGCTGGCAGTGAACCGAATTGCGGAACGAAAACTGCGTGACAGGCAGGCCCGCCGGGCACAGATCGTCAGTGCCGCACGACGAATCGCGGAGCTTGAAGGGTGGTCCAACGTAACTGTTCGGCGGCTGTCCGACGAAATTTCCTACAGCCAACCCGTTTTGTATGCTCATTTTGGAAGCCGCGAAGGGATTCTCACCGCGGTTGCTGTCGAGGGCTTCCAGGAGATCGGGCTGGCTCTGCAGAGGGCACGGAAACGGGGCAGGCGTGGAAATCCGCTCGAATCGGTCGCGGCTGCATATCTGGAGTTCGCCGCATCTTCACCCGCACTGTATGAAGTGATGTTTTCGCTCGGCCTCAGCGTGCCATTCGATGACCCGGCTACTCCTTCGGAGCTGCATTTCGCATTTTCCCAGCTCATGGAGTTATTTCAGGGGCAGAGCTCGAAGCCGGAGGTAATATCGGAACTGTTTTGGGCGAGCCTCCATGGTATCGCCGAGCTATCAAGAACCAAGCGATTTCCGCCCAGCCGTCAGAGAGAGCGCGTGAGGACGCTCGTCAAGCTCTTCAGCCTTCCAAAGAGATGAAACGGCACAGGTCGTGGAAGCGCGATGACTGTAATAGGCGCGCTCTCGTCTTTTCGCGAACTAGGCGAGATGAGTCCTCACAAACGTTAGGACCCTATCGGGACTGCCCCGAGATAAGGTGCAAGGTCGTGCATGATGTCACTCTCGGGGCAGTTTCGATAGGGTCGTTTGAAGTAAGCCGCTAGCGTTTGCGGCGGATGCGGTGAGAGCTATGGGATTTGAATTCGGTTGTGCAGGGTTCGGATCGTCTTTGCAGCGACAAGCCGGAGCAAATCGCGCTGTGGAGCTGTTGTTGTAAGCCGCCGTGGAGTCTGGGGCTGCGGAAGGAGGGTTCGTATTTGTGGTCAGAATGGTCGGTTGAGCACACGATGGCATGGCGTGATCGCACACAGATCCCAACGACGATGATCGAACAAAGTTGCCGCATCGATATCTCAGGAGGAATCAACGCTGCACCTCTGTAGATCCGACAGTATCCGGTCGGAACGGAAGTAAAGCTGGCAGCTGGTCATCCGTTCGACGATGACCATCGGACCGCTGCAAACGGGACAGCGCAACGGGACGGTGATGTCGGTATGAGTTGCACAGTCACCTGAACCGAGCAGGGCACGGCAGCGTGCGAGCATCCTGCCGCGCCTGCGGTTGGCGAAAAGGCCGAAGTGCCGGATGCGGACCAAGCCCTTGGGCAGAACGTGGATCAGGAATCGGCGCAGAAACTCATCTGCAGAAACGGTCATAATCTTCTGCTTACCGCCGTGCGCATAGTCTTTCCAGCGAAACGAGACTTGATCATTCTGAAAGGCAACCAGTCGATGGTTGGAGATGGCGACGCGGTGCGTATAGCGAGCGAGATAGTTCAGAACATGCTCGGGACCGCGGAAGGGTGGCTTGGCGTAGACGACCCAGTCCTCGCGAAAGAGCTGTCGGAGGAACTGGCGAAAACGACGTAGCTCAGCAAGACTCTGGAGTGAGCCGTGAAACTGGAGTTTGTGCTGACGAAAGAGTTGCTTCAGCCCGGCTGCGAACTTGCCCCGGAAGACGCGACTCAGCGCAGCGACGGGCAGGAAGAATCGTCTTGAGGAGGGGATCCATCGAGAACCGTCGGGTGCAAGACCGCCAGCAGGAACTACGTAGTGTATGTGCGGATGATGGTGAAGGTTCTGTCCCCAAGTGTGGAGCACGCCAAGAAACCCGATGTCCGCACCCAGATGTTTCGGGTCGTCGGCGAGTTCGAGCAGCGTCTCGGCACTAGCTCGGAACAGCAGATCGTAAACTAGTCGCTTGTTCTGCATGGCTAGAGCGGAGAGTTCGTGCGGCAGCGTGAAGACAATGTGAAAATAAGAAACGGGCAACAGTTCATTCCTGCGCTGGGCGAGCCAGCGGGAGCGGGCGTTGCCCTGACATCTGGGGCAGTGACGGTTACGACAAGAGTTGTAAGAGATAGCCTGATGTCCGCAGCGGATGCACTGATCACGATGAGCGCCCAAGGCCGCGGTGCGGCAGCGGACGATCGCATCGAGTGCCTTGCGATGTTGCCACGCAAGGTGTGATCCGTGGTGCTCGCAAAATCTGTTGCCGGATGTTCGGACGATGTCGGCCACCTCAAGGGTGGGCCGACTCATCGCTTGATCAGCCTCCTGGAACGCTTGACTTGGTCGGGACTAGACACCTCGATCGCTTCCAGCGGGCTGGGAACTGCTTGCAGATGACGCCGGGACAAGTGCAGGTAGACCGTGGTGTCGGCGAGTTTGGCATGACCCAGCAGAACCTGGATCGTGCGCAGATCGGCGCCGGCTTCGAGCATGTGGGTTGCGAAGCTGTGCCTGAGCGTATGAGGAGACACATGCTTGCGGACACCAGCATGTTGCGCGGCCTCCGCCACGGCCTTCCAGACGATCTTCTCGGTGATGGGGACGTCGGCCCGCCAGTTGTTGACGGTGCCGGGGAACAAATATGTCTTCGGTTTCATCCAGCGCCAATACTCGCGCAGGGTGTCCAGCAGCTTCGGGGTCAACAGAACGTCGCGGTCACGGCCGCCCTTGCCCTGGCGAACATGAATGACCATCCGTTCGCTGTCGATATCGCAGACCTTGAGGTGACATAGTTCAGCGCGTCGCAGGCCGGTCGCATACAACATCATCAGCATCGTGCGGTGCATCAGGTTCTGCGCGGAAGCGATGAGCCGGGTTATCTCTTCTTGACTCAGTACCGTGGGCATGCGCCTCTGACGCTTGGGAAACGGAATGTGATCGGGAAGATACGGCCGCCTAAGTGTCTTAACGAAAAGAAAACGCAGAGCAGCGGTACGACCTTCGATCGTCCCCGGTGAGAGCTTGCAGTCACGAAACAGGTGCACCTGGTACTCGCGGATATGTTCCGGACCAAGGCGTTCGGGCGAGCGATGGAAGTATTTTGCGAAATCCTCTACCGCGAAGATGTAGGATCGGACGGTGCTCTGAGAGTAGTTACGACGCTGGAGTTCATCCAGCATCATCTTTCTAAGTCGGGTCACAGTAAACCTCCTTGTGACCCCAACCTTACCGAATCGACAAAACTAGGTGACAACCACGCGGTAGCGTCCGCCGCGCTAGCGGCTTAGTTGTGTGCTGGGCATGTTCAGTAACCAGGAGGTGAAAGTCCTCTGCCCGTCCTGATGGAGGAAAGGGCTAGTGATGATGCAAGGGCTACCGCCGTGAGGCGGGGTCTGAAGGAAGCATGGAACAAACGTGCGAGTCGATGGACAAAAACCGAATAGAAGGCGTCCGTACCGGACGAGCGGGCGACTTACCGCGAAGTCCATATCCATCAAGGTGCGAAACGTAGATTCGGCGACGGTGCACGGAAAGTGACTGAACTTACCCCAGGAGATCTGCTTCGTGTCGCTCCGGCGACTGAGGTGGCCGTAAGGCGACCTGACCGCGGAGCAGAAGTCAGCCTCGGGCATAGTATCCGGCAACGGAGAAGGCCCGAACGAGAAGGAGCGGTAAGTAGGCCATGAGTCTCAAAGACGACAAGCAGCAGAACATCCAGATGGAACTGGACTTCTCTTCTGCGCTGACGGGTGCAGCCCGAGGTGTCGCAGGAGAAGAGACTGAATCGTCGGTGGCGACGAGTGGATCCGAAAGCCCAGCTAGAACCAATCGGTTGATGGAGGAAGTATGTGAGCGAGAGAACCTGAAGGAAGCACTGCGACAGGTGAAGGGTAATAAAGGTAGCGCGGGAGTGGACGGGATCACCGTGAACCAACTCAGCGACTATCTGAAACAGCACTGGCCAGCAATCCGAGAACAACTGCTGAGTGGAACCTACGAACCGAAGCCGGTGAGGCGGGTGGAAATCCCCAAACCGGACGGCGGGGTGCGAAAGCTTGGCATCCCGACGGTGCTGGATCGATTCATCCAGCAAGCGGTGATGCAGGTGCTGCAGCGGCAATGGGACTCGACGTTCTCCGACCACAGCTATGGGTTTCGACCCGGACGATCGGCGCATCAAGCGGTAGCTCAAGCGCAGCAGTACATCGCGAAGGGTTACGACTGGGTGATTGACCTCGACTTGGAGAAATTTTTCGATCGAGTTAATCACGACAAACTGATGGGGCAGATCGCCAAACGAGTCGAAGACAAGCGGCTGCTAAAACTCATCCGGACGTTCTTGAACGCCGGAGTGATGGAGAATGGACTGGTCAGCCCCAGCGTGGAAGGAACTCCGCAAGGAGGTCCGCTTTCACCACTGCTGTCCAACCTCGTGCTCGACGAACTCGACCGAGAGCTCGAGCGCCGTGGCCACCGCTACCTCCGCTACGCGGATGATTGCAACATCTACGTGCGCAGCCAGCGGGCTGGTCAACGGGTGATGGAGGGCATCACGCGCTTCATCACGCACAAACTCAAGCTCAAGGTAAATGAGGCAAAGAGTGCGGTGGCGCGACCGCAGGAGCGGAAGATCCTCGGATTTAGCTTCAGCACTGGTTCAGAGGTCAAGCGCATCATCGCGCCGAAAGCTCTGGAACGGTTTAAGCACCGAATCCGGGAAGTCACGCGCAGGGCAAAAGGCGTCAGCATGGAAAAGACGATAGCGGAACTGGCTCCGTACATGCGGGGCTGGCGTAGCTACTTCGGATTCTGCGAAACGCCAGACGTGCTGACCTACCTGACCCGCTGGGTCCGATTGCGATTGCGGGCAGCGATGTGGCGGCAATGGCGGACACCACGCCGTCGTCGCGCAGCTCTGCTGGCGCTGGGAGTTCGTCCTCGGCTCGCCACTAATACGGCGGGTAGCGGACGCGGCCCCTGGTACCTCGCTCGGGCCAAAGCCCTCTCGGTGGGGCTTTCCAACGGTTACTTCAAATCGCTTGGGCTTCCCACGTTGATCGATGGGTGTTAGCGCAACCAACTCGAACCGCCGTGTACGGACCCGTTCGCACGGTGGTGTGGCAGGTTGTGTCAAGAAGACTGCGTAAGCGTCATGCTGTACGAAAGATGAAGGTCGGCCCTTCGGAGCCACCCTGTAGGGGGAGGCTTCAAACAGCCGTGAGCTGCTTCAGTCAAAAGCTGCGG
>Ga0209003_1000029_pt1 | contig 8264 bp, 7 predicted proteins | sample TexAe_OM3H0_M3_FD_187944 | JGI IMG/M metagenome (GOLD analysis project Ga0209003, IMG submission 187944) | Forest soil microbial communities from Davy Crockett National Forest, Groveton, Texas, USA - Texas A ecozone_OM3H0_M3 (SPAdes) (version 2) | ecosystem: Environmental > Terrestrial > Soil >...
TTTCCAGAAGCTTGATTGCCGGTTGAGAACCACACTTCCTGCCGGAAGATCACTCTCTTTAATTCCCCAAGGGTGCAAAGCCCGCCAGTCGAACATGCAGTCAGTGGCACCCTTTGCGATAGGAATGCCTTGCGGCTTTTGCGCGTTGAGAACGCTGAAGGCGATCTCACCAACAATCTTGCCTTCTTTTGAGAAACTCTCTACATCGCCAACCACAACATTGCTCTCGCGCAACGACGGGACTGCTCCGTTATGCGATCTTTTATGTTTTGCATTTAGCAACCTTTCAGTGACTTCGATGTTCCACTAGATCAGATGAAGGAGACTGCTTGGCCACATCCTCAACCCGCGTTCTGGTAGTAGACGATTTCGAACCCTTTCGGCGATTCCTCTGCTCGACACTTCAAAGCAAACTGGACTTGGAGACCATTGTCGAAGCATCGGATGGACTGGAGGCAGTCGAGTTGGCGCAGATACTGCACCCGGACTTGATTCTGCTCGATATTGGCCTCCCGAAGCTCGATGGAATCGAAGCCGCGAGGAGAATCCATGAGCTTTCGCCGCGATCGAGGATCCTATTTGTCAGCCAAGAATCTTCCGTAGATGCGCTGCACGCGGCTTTCAATGCAGGCGCATCAGGCTACGTCGTCAAAGTGGACGTGGGAACCGAACTACAGACCGCTGTGAAAGCTGTTCTTCGGGGCGAAAGGTTTGTCGGGAGCAGATTTGCGGGCTATGGCTTCACTGCGGCTTCAGGTGCGCGAACGCCGGGCAGCGCTGGTGACTACAAGGTTTTCGTACCTCTGCAACGGCAAGACATCGAACTCGTGCGCCGCCACGAGGCAGGGTTCTATTCGGATGATGCAAGTCTTCTCGATGATTTCACTCAGTTCATCGGGGCCGCTCTTAAGGCCGGGAATGCGGTGATTGTTGTTGCGACCGAGTCCCACCGGGACAGCCTTCTTCCGAGATTGCAGGCCAGTGGCTTGAATATTGGTGGCGCTATTGAGCAAGGGCGATACATACCGTTGGATGCCGCCGAAACAATCTCGACATTTGTGGTCAACAGCATGCTTGATCCAGGTCGATTCTTGAAAGTCACTGGCGATCTAATTCTGAATGCCGCCAAGGTTGCGAAGGGAGAGCGTCCGCGCGTTGCGGCGTGCGGAGAATGCGCCCCTCTTTTGTGGGCGCAAGGCAACGCAGAGGCAGCGATTCGGCTGGAACACCTCTGGAACGAGATAGCCAAATCATACGACGTGGATGTTCTCTGCGGGTACCCACTGGGTAGCTTTCAGGCCGGGATGGGCAGCTACATATTCGACAAACTCTGTGCGGCACATTCAGCGGTTCATTCCCGGTAAACAAGACTGAAGAATCTTCCGCGCGGCCTCAGGAATCACTTGTTTTCAGTTGCAAACGATTCCGCCATGCAAGCAAAGGGCAAAGGGCACCTGTCATCCAGCCAAGCTGATACGACGTTCTTCGGCCTCGAATGGGACGCGAGCATAAACCGTGCTCCCGCCTGCGAACTACGACGCGATGGAAAGCTCACCTTTCACCGAATGGATTGTTTCACGCATGCTGGTGAGCGCAGCGGAATGCCGTGGCCCCTTTTTCGCGGAGGTGAGCCTCCGTTTCTCTTTCGACCGCTATCCCGAATTCCCGACCAGAATGTGGCACAATTTGTGTCTGTCAAATTTGACAGTTCCTCGGCTCTTTCCGATGAAGTAACAAGCTAGCATTCGCTTCCTTTAACAATTGCCTTAGCAGCTTGGGTTCAGAAGAGAGATCTCTTCCACAGGTATGACGGCCGATTCCACTCTCGATCCCGAATCCTTCCAAAATATGTTGGCCAGCGCTTTTGTGGTGCAGCAGAGTTTGATTGATGTCCAGTTGCCCTCTGCTATTCTCATGGTCCGACGCTTGATTGCGGCGGGCGACATGGACGTGAACGGGGTTGTGCATCTGATTGCCGGCCGTGCCCAAAACGTGGCTCGCGCGACCGGAGCCGCGATCGGACTGTTGAAGGGAGATCAACTGGTCTACCGAGCGGGAAGTGGAAGTGCTGCCACTTTTGCAGGGTTGCACTTGACCGCCATACTAAGTGTTTCAGCAAAGACCAAACCGTATGACGAGATTTTGCGTGTCGAGGATGTTGAAACAGATGTAGGGATTGGGGAGGGAATTTGCCGTCAGTTTGGAGTCAAATCCCTCCTTATTTTGCCCATTTATCACGAGCAGATGCTAGGAGTGTTGCAGGTCTTCTTTGATGAAGCGCATGCCTTTCAAGATGAGGAGGTACGCGCCTATCAATCAATGGCGAGCGTGATCGCGGAGGTAATGACAAGTGTTACCAAAGTTGGGCCGAAAAAGTCTTTGGTGCTGGAGCTGTCGACCATGCCGGCTATCCAACCCACGGTACCTCCGTTGCAAGGGGCCCCGGGCAACAGTGGATCGCTGGCGAATAACCATTCGATCTGCCACGTTGCCCGACCAGCCATCGCGGAATCTGAGAAGCTGCAGTCTGGCAGAGCATGCTCTGCAGCAGCGATAATCACGGAGCGAGCCAAGCGCTTTCCTTGGCGCATGCGGATGTGGAAGGTCGCCGACCTCACGGCAGTGATCATCGTGCTCGTGACAGCTAGCTGGATCGCCTACAACGATGGCCGCCCATCTCTGCCCACTGAGGGGGTTGTAGCGCCCCAGCGATCGAATACCGGCACGCAACAGGGGCCTACGGAGGTCGGGTCAGTGAAGAAGGGCTTTTCCATTCCGCTGACTGCATCCATTCCAATGAAAGAAGTCAGGAAAGCTGCTAGGAGCACGCCTCGGCCGGCGAAAGTCGGGGAGTACGAAATCGATTATATCTCCGAAGATGTAACCGTTCATCATTTCACAAGCAAACCCGCACTGCAGCAGGCGCCAACGCGGGACGACCAAGTCGAATATGTCTCAGAAGACGTGACGGTGCGCCATTTCGCTCCAAAACTCGCACTCGTGTCACCGAGACAGCCAGTTGTTCAGGGTGCCGCTGTCCGGCGCTGATGCGTGTTCGGCAACGGGCATTCACAAGCGATAGGTGTTGAAAACAGCCTGTTCTCGAGCTACGTACATCTGAGCTTCAATGCCGACGCATGTACCTGAGTTGAAAAGCATAGGCACTGTCACTAATTCTAGTTGCCAGACGGAGCGCCCTCTATTCATCTACAAATGGAGCGAGGTCCACCGAACGCGGAGCAAATGCGTTCAACTGAATTCAAGAAAGAGGCGGCTTAATGCAGGAGAAAAAGATTGCGGTTACTCTGATGACGTTGCTCTCTCTACTGTCACTGGCGGCTTTCGGCGCAAATGACGAGAAAGAAGTCAAAGGGATGATTACGTCGCGCACCGGAGAAACATTGATCGTGAAGTCCGGGGTCGGAACCACTACCGTGGTCCTCACTGATAACACGAGAACGAAGGATGACAGGGGGCTCTTTGGCCTGGAGAAGCAGGAAATGTCGAGCGTAGTACTTATACCCGGACTCAAGGTGGACATTGACGGAGTGTCGGATGACCAAGGCCGGGTTGTAGCGAAAACGATCACCGTGGACGGCGACGATTTGGAGACGGCCGAGATGATCCAATCCGGTTTGCATCCCACCGCAGAGCAAGTTGCTGCCAACGTGCAGGCGCTCGAGGCTCACCAAGGGCAGCTTGCGGCCCACGATGTGCAGCTGGCGGCCCAGAAGGAAAATATCGAAACCAACCAGCAGAATATCGCGGCGAACAAGCAGCAGATTGAAGCAAATATCAAGGACATCGAGGAGAACACGCAGCGCTTTACCGCATTGAGCGAATATGACGTGAGGCGCCAAGCAACCGTGAACTTCGAAGTTGGTAGCACCAAGATCTCGGTGAAAGATCAGATCGAACTGAAGGAACTGGCGAACACCGCCACTAGCCTTAAAGGATACATCATCGAGGTGACGGGCTATGCCGACTCGACCGGGGACGCTGCCATGAACACGAAACTTAGCGAGGACCGAGCCAAAGCCGTCGTCACTTATCTCATGCAAAAAGGTGAGGTGCCGGTGCGGCACATCGTGGCGCCGGGCGCCATGGGCGAATACGGAGCAGCGGCACCGAATGAGACTCCAGCTGGACGGGCCGAGAACCGTCGAGTCGAGGTCAAAGTCCTGGTCAACAAAGGTATCAACGGTATCTAAGCGAGCCCGCGTTCTCGTAGTAGACGATTACGAGCCTTGGCGTAGTTTCGTCTGTTCGGTACTCCCGACACGGCCTGAATTGTGGCGGCCTGCTGCAACGGGCTTCGCCCTGGGAGAAGATTGGAGCTTCGAGGCAGCGTTCTTCGTCGCTGCGATGGCAGTCGGGATCGCAGTGCAATTGCTTCCTTCGTCCATCGGAACCTCGCGCGAGACCCTTCACGTTGTAGGCTGCATTCCGATGATTCCAGGTGCATTCGCCGCCAAGGCAATCTTGGGGCTGCTTGCCATTACGACGCAGCATTCGATCACCACCAATGGAACGCTCGTCGCGGCCATGGACAATACTTTGCGCGTGACTTTTACCATGGGGGCCCTTGGAACCGGAGTAGCCATCCGCACCATTCTGCTGCGCGTGCGTATGTTGAATGGGCAGGAGCAGATTGAAGAATAACCGCTTCCACGCTCGCTGTCTCGAAGTGCGGCGTCAGGAAATAGTGAGAACTTCGTGAGACTCCTGCGGCACGGTGGACCTGCCATTTGCAATCATCGCGGCCGTTTCCGCTAGACGCGTTGAATAACCCATTTCGTTGTCATACCAGGCGGCCACGGACAGCAATTCGCCTTGAGCCGCTGTTAGCGGCAGGTCCACGATCGACGAGTGTGCGTCTCCGAGGATACGAGAAGACGCCCATTCGTCCTCCAGCACACCCATAATGCCCTTTAGTGGTGGAATCGACGCCGCCTTCCGAAAAGCGACATTGGCCTCCGCCGCGGTTACCGGACGCTCGGTAAGCAGATTTAGCTCGGCGATGCTGCCGGTGCGCGTGGGGACGCGGTATGCCTTGCCCGTTATATTGAGGCCTTTCCAGATGAAGGCAAGAGCCCGTGCTGCGCCTGAGGAGGAGGGGATAATGTTCTCGGTTGCGGCCCACGAATCGCGACGATCCTTCATCGGTTGGTCCGTCAGCGACTGAGTGTTCGTGTATGCATGTATCGTCGAGAACAGGCCAGACCTAATGCCAAAGTTCTCAATCACAACTTTGACTACCGGGGCTAACGCATTGGTCGTACAACTCGCCATGCTAACGATTTTGTGTTTTTCTGGATCGAATTTGTCGAGGTTGACGCCGGGTAGTAACACTGCATCGCAATCTTCTTGCTTTTTGCTCGGTGCACTCACCAGCACATACCTGGCCCCGGCATCAAGATGAACCTGAGCACCGGACCGAGTGGTGGCATGCCCACTGCAATCGATTACGACGTCGATGCCGAGCGCCTTCCAATCCGGCAGACCCTTTGTAGATTCGAAGTAGGGGATCTCCCGGCCGCCGATGATGAAACAGCTATTTTTCACGCTGACCTCCTCCGTCCAGCGGCCGTAGTTGGAATCGACCTCGAAGAGCGCAGCCAAAGTGGAAATATCCTTAATATCCGAGATAGACACCGGAACGAAAAGGCCCCGCTTGAGGGCAACTTTCATCAGGGAACGTCCGATTCGACCAAACCCATGAATTGCTACATTAGCCATTGCGTTTCTACCTTTCTTTAAGCGACAGCATCGGCCGCTACGGTGGCCCGTACGTCACCCTCGTATTTCTTGAAGTTGTCTTGAAATAATTGGAGCAATTTCTTTGCAGTGGAATCGTAGGCTGCTTTGTCGGCCCACGCATTACGCGGCACCAGGATCTCGCTTGGCACGCCCAGACATTCGGGAACTAGGTCGAAACCAAAAACCGGATCAGGCTGCGTCCTCACTTTGGCCAGCGTCCCGTTATGGATGGCGTCAACTATGGCACGAGTGTGCACTAGCTTGATGCGCTTGCCGACCCCATGCGCTCCACCGCTCCATCCCGTATTCACTAGCCACACACGAGCGTCGTGCTTTCGAATTTTCCCAGCCAACAGTTCAGCGTACTTCCTTGGGTGCCAGACCAGGAATGGTCCTCCAAAACACGGAGAGAACGTCGCGGTTGGTTCTTTGATGCCCACTTCAGTGCCAGCGACTTTCGCGGTGTATCCGCTGATGAAGTGAAACATTGCCTGCTCAGGAGTGAGTGAGCTAACGGGTGGCAGCACTCCGAATGCGTCACAGGTCAGAAAAATCACATCGGTCGGATGTCCGGCAACACACGGAATCAGACTGTTATGTATGAAGTTGATGGGATATGCGCCCCGCGTATTCTCGGTAATGCGCACGTCGGTATAGTCGACGCTACGGTCTTCTTCGAGAACAACATTCTCCAGTACAGCACCGAATCGTAGAGCAGAGAATATGTCCGGCTCAGATTCGCTGGTTAGGTTGACGGCCTTTGCATAACAACCGCCTTCAATATTGAAGATGCCATCGTCGCTCCAGCAATGCTCGTCGTCTCCAATGAGATATCGCTTGGGATCAGCAGACAGGGTGGTCTTTCCTGTGCCGCTCAATCCGAAAAGCAATGACGAACGTCGCGTTTGCTTGTCTGCGGTCGCCGAGCAGTGCATCGAGAGGACGCCCCGTTTGGGCGCGAAATAGTTGGCCACGGTGAATACACCCTTCTTCATCTCGCCGGCATATTCAGTTCCAAGAATCACGAGTTCCCGGTCTTCAAGATTGAGGCTGACGCAAGTCTTCGATCCGACGTCGGCCATCAGACGGTCCGCCGGAAAGATGCCAGCGTTGTAAATCACGAAGTCCGGTTGATCAAAGGCTGAGAGTTCTTCGGTTGTAGGCCGGATGAGCATCGTATGCATAAAAAGCGCGTGATACGGTCGCGAACAAATCACACGGACCTTAATGCGGTACTTTGGATCCCACCCAGCAAAACCATCGAAGCAGTAAAGACGGTCGCAGACGTTGAGGTAGTCAAGAGCACGCTGGCGAACCGTCCTGTACGACTTTGGATTGAGCGGAACGTTTGTCGTCCCCCACCAGACCTCTTTTTCGGAGGCGGGATTCTTGACAATGCGTTTGTCCTTGGGTGAACGGCCAGTCTTCTCTCCCGAATACGCAACAAGAGCGCCATTCTCTGCAATCGTGGCCTCTTTCTCATAACGTATCGCATGTTCGTACAAAACACTGGGCGGGAGATTGCGATGGATTTCCTTCCCGCTTAATTCATGCTGGCCCAAATCGAATGAATTCATAAGCCATACCTCGCCATCACACTAATTGTTCTTCTGTTCTGTACGCAGAACACTAGCGCTGCGCGCCCCGGCCTGCCTACTGACAAAAACGCCAGCCACTACTTGGGGACACCTGCCCCTAGGGGCTAATGGGACCGTCACGAATCTCTCTTTCGAATATCTCCGGGTTTGTAACAAAGACATCGTCGCCGACCAGTTGAATCTTGTCGCCGAGACGCTTCGTGAGTTTCCGCCATCCAGCGCAATCGTCTTCTGCTAATCCGTCTTCGACAGACTGTTCGGAACATTCTGTGGAAGAGGCGATGGAACGTGTGGATCGTAGAGGAGGCGCATTACAAGCGTCGACGACTCCTTGAACAGGGGTCTTTCTGCAGCGTCGGATTGGCCTTGAGAAGAATACATGTAATCGGGCTTGCGAAGAGTTCCCGCCTGGGCTGTGTTGCGAGCACATTCTCTTGGTTGGCAACCCTGATACTTTTGCCAGTTGGCCGCGGTTCCAAGAATCTTTACCGTTGCCCTACTGCCGTTTCAAGAAGATTTGAGTTTGTCCAACGTCTCGTTAATCAAGGCCGCAGAGAGGTGCTGATCATTTGTCGTTGCATGTCTCCTCTTCAGTAGCTGACTGCTTCGCGGGAAATTTCTGCAGTTTTGGGACTCATCCCGATGCTCAGACAGCCACCGACCACGCCGGTCATCGAATTGAAGAACATCGGAGACGCGTCTGACGGCAACGCCTTGAGCAATAACCGCAGTTGTGCAGCACAAGAAGCCCGCTCTTGACGGTAAACACAGACGACGAATTGGAGGAGTCATGGAAGCAACACTCGCTAATGTGAATGCACGACAGATGGGCGGTGTCAGCCCCAGTACCACGCATCCCTTATCTACCGAGGAGCTTCGGAAAATCGACGCGTACTGGCGGGCCTG
>Ga0209003_1000030_pt1 | contig 8214 bp, 8 predicted proteins | sample TexAe_OM3H0_M3_FD_187944 | JGI IMG/M metagenome (GOLD analysis project Ga0209003, IMG submission 187944) | Forest soil microbial communities from Davy Crockett National Forest, Groveton, Texas, USA - Texas A ecozone_OM3H0_M3 (SPAdes) (version 2) | ecosystem: Environmental > Terrestrial > Soil >...
GGGCCGTCGGCTGACCAGCCAAGCCCTGGCCCGCCGGGAGGCGGAACGGCGGTACCCGATCCTGCTGGCGCTGCTGGCCGAATCAGCGGCCGACGTGCTCGATGAGGTGGTGTTGCTGTTCGATCAGGCCATCTCCGGGCGGGAATCGGCCGCGAGGACGCGCCTGAAGGAGGCACTGGCCGACCGCGCCCGCACCGGCGAGGACCGCCAAGTGCTGCTGGATGAGATCCTGGCCATCGCCCTGGATCCGGGCATCGCCGAGGAACAGGTCGGGACACGGCTGCGCGAGGGCATCGGCATGGAGCGAATGCGCACCGCGTGGGCCGCCCGCAAGGAACGCCTGCCAGCCGACCACGGCCACCTGGCAATGCTGGACGCGTCGATGACCTACCTGCGCCAGTTCGCCCCCGCCGTGCTGGCCGCGGTCCGGTTCGCCGGCGGGCCCGGCGCGAGCGATCTACTGCAGGCCGTGGACATCCTGAACGAGCTGTATGCCACCGGCACCCGCAAGGTCCCAGCCGGTGCCGCGACGGGTTTTGTGCCTGAGCGCTGGGCCGGCTACCTGCAAGCCGCCACGAAACGCGGAGACGTGACCGCCTACCGGCATTACTGGGAGCTGTGCGTGCTGTTGGCGCTGCGCGACGGGCTGCGCTCCGGCGACGTGCATGTTCCCGGCTCACGCCGCTATGCCGACCCGGCCGCGTTCCTGCTCACCGAGACCCAGTGGGCACCCCGGCGGGACGAATACTGCCAGCTGGTCGGCAAATCAGCCGACGGCACCGCCGCGCTCGCCGCCGCTGAGGTCGAGCTGCACGCCGCGTTGGCCGATCTGGATGCCCAGCTCGCCGCCGGTGACCCGGCCGGGGTGCGGCTAAACGCCGACGGGGAGCTAATCATCCCGCCGCTGGCGGGCGAGGACATCCCCGCCGAAGCTGACATGCTGCGCGATGAGCTGGCCGGCATACTGCCGGTGGTGCCGATCGCCTCACTGCTGGTAGAGGTCGATGCCCGCACCGGGTTCACCGGCCACCTGACCCACGCCGGCGGGAAGGCAACCCGGGCGCGAGAGCTGAAACGCCACCTGTTCTACGTCCTGCTGGCCGAGGCCGCCAACATGAGCCTGGCCGAGATGGCCGCCTCGGCCGGCGTCTCCTATGAGGTGCTGGCCTGGACAGCCGAGTGGTACTTCCGCGGCGAGACCTTGGAGGCGGCCAACGCCACGGTGGTGAACTACCACCACGAGCTGCCGTTCGCCCAGGTGTCGGGCACCGGCACGCTGTCGTCTTCGGATGGGCAGCGGTTCCCGGTGTCCGGCAAGTCGATCACCGCCGCGCACCTGTCCCGGTACTTCGCCCGCGGCGCCGGTGTCAGCACCTACACCGCCGTCTCCGATCAGCACGCCACCTTCGACACCAAGGTGATCCCGGCCACCGTGCCCGAGGCGCCGCTGGTGCTCGATGAGGTCCTCGGCAACGCGACCGACCTGCCGATCACCGAGCACGCCACCGACACCCATGGCGCCACGCTGGCCAACTTTGCGCTGTTCGACCTGTGCGGCAAGCAGCTGTCGCCCCGGATCCGCGATCTGGCGCACATCACTTTGTGCCGGCCGGGCCCGCGAGCCGAGTACGCCGCCCGGTATCCGCATGCCGGGCCGCTGCTGACCCGGCGACTGCAAAGCGAGCTGATCACCGGCTGCTGGGATGACTTGCTGCGGGTGGCGGCCTCGGTGCACGGCGGGCATGCCGCCGCCGCGCTGGTGGTCGGCAAGCTCTGCTCGTCGAAGAAGCAGCAGAACACGCTGACCGCGGCGATGAAGGAGTATGGCACGCTGCGGCGGACGATCTTCGCCGCCCGGTATCTGGCCGATGAGGCCTACCAGCGGCGCATTGGCCGGCAGCTGAACAAGGGCGAGAACATCCACACCCTCAAGCGCAACATCGCCCACGCCAGGCAGGGCACGCTGCGGCGCCGCCACCCCGAGCAGCAGACCGAGCAGATGTGGTGCCTGACCCTGGTCACCAACGCGGTCGTGTGCTGGATGACCGAGTATCTCGGCCTGGCCGTGGCCGCCCTGCGCGCCACCGGACGCCAGGTCGATGACGAGATCCTGGCCCATATCTGGCCCACCCATCATGAGAACGTCTTGCTGTATGGCACCCACACCGTCGACATCGAGGCTGACCTCGCCGGGCTGGATGCCAACGGTTACCGGCCCCTCCGCACCCCTGGCAGCCAGCACCAGCCACCGCCCTAGCCGCCCGGTGACCGTCTCAGATGGCGATCCTCAGCTGGGACGGCGGCGGTCCGGGGCCCGAGCCGAGCTGGTCGACCGCCCGCCCGTCGACTGCACCCGGTCGCGCAACTCCAGCTTGGCCAGCACCCCGGCCACGTGGGTTTTCAGGTACCACATAGTCCTCGACGCCTAGATGAGACCGGCTTCATGGACGCAGATGGCCACCTGGACCCGGTTCGCGGCGTCCAGCTTGACCAGGATGTGTGAGACGTGGGCCTTGACGGTGGCGACACTCATGAAGAGCTCACTGGCGATGTCGGCGTTGGACTTGCCGTGCCCGACGGCGACGGCAACGTCGTGTTCACGTTCGCTCAGGCTCGCCAGTCTCGCCGCCGCCGAGCACGCGCGTGCGGAGTCCGAGCCGGCGGACGGGGTCTCGACCACTCTGCGGATGAGCTGCGTCGTGACGCTGGGCGACAGCATCGGCTCGCCGGCGGCGACCTTCTGAATCGCCTCGACGATCATCGGAGGAGACGTGTCCTTGAGGAGGAAGCCGGTTGCACCGTTCGCAAGGGCCCGGACCACGTACTCGTCGGCGTCGAAGGTGGTGAGAACGATGACCGCGGGCGCGTCGGGCTGTTCGGAGAGCCGTTGGGTGGCCGCCAGGCCGTCCAACCTGGGCATCCGGATGTCCATCAGTACGACGTCCGGGCGGGTTCGCGCGATCACCTCGAGAGCTTGGACGCCGTCGCCCGCCTCGCCCACGATCTCGAGCTGCGGCGCCCCTCGCAGCATCAGGCTCAGCCCCGCCCGCACCAGCGGGTCGTCGTCGACGAGTACGACCCGGATGGGGTCGCCGCTCATCGTTCCCACGGCAGCCAGGCCCGCAGGACGAAATCGCCGTTGCGGGTCAGGCCGTGCTCGAGGCGGCCATGACTGGCGGCGGCCCGTTCGGCGAGCCCGACGAGGCCGAAGCCGGCGCCGTCCTTGCCGTTGAGCTCCCCACCGACCCGTACCGGATTCCGCACCGACAGGTCCAGTCCGTTCCCGGGGTGGCCCGTCAGCTCGACGGTGACCATGGCGTGGGGCGCGTGCTTGCGGGCGTTCGTCAGGCCCTCCTGGACGATGCGGAAGGCGCTGCGGCCGATCGACTCCGGGAGGGCGTCGAGGTCCTCCAGGTCCGATCGCAGCATGACGTGCGCGCCCGCCGCGCGTTCGTCGTCGAGCAACGAGTCCAGGTCACCGAGTGTCGGTTGTGGCCGGTGGTGGGTGACGTCGATGCCGCGCTCGGTGTCCCGGAGCAGACCGAGGATCTCCCGGAGGTCGGCGAGGGCGCGTTGAGAATTGGCCTGGATGATCGCGGCGGTCTCTCGCGTCTCGGCGGCGCTGAGGTCGGTCCGGTAGGCGAGCGCCCCGGCATGGACGGCGACCAGTGACATCCGGTGTGCCAGCACGTCGTGCATCTCGCGGGCGATGCGTGTCCGCTCGCCCGCCCGAGCGGTGGACACCTGCAGCGCCTGTTCGCGTTCGGCCCGTTCTGCTCGATCGTGCAGGGAGGCGATCAGGTCCCGGCGCGCGCCGAGGTACAGGCCGATGGCGACGACGACGCCGGCCGCCAGGACGCAGAAGAGCAGGTTCACGTACCACGACATGGCCTGGTTCGGCTGAACGGCGCGCAAGGCCTGCCCTGCCAGGACGGACAGCGCGGCCGTGGGCAGGATCTCGCGCCATCGCCGGCGGGCGGACAGCGACACCTGGCAGACGATCCACGGGCCGATCGCGCTCACTGACACGGCGGTGGCCGCGACGGTCAGGACGGTGACGGCGAGCGGCCAGCGGCGGCGGAACTGCATCGCGGCCAGGGACGCGACGCCGAGCGCCAGATCGCCCCAGAACAGCGTCCGGGCCGACTGCCACTGGTCGCTCGCGACCGACAGCCAGAGCAAGCCCCCGATCACGACCGCGAACACAGTGCTCAGCCAGGTCGTCTGCGCAGGGGTCAACCGCCGGCCGGTGCGCTCGGTGGTGCTCACCGTTCGAGCCTAGAACGGGACCGTGCAGGCACACCACCGACCAAAGTCGGTGCCAGGAATCGACCTCGGTCGAGCCGGGACCGACCGGTGACCGATGCGCGACGGCGGCGCTGCCCCGCAGGCTCGACACATGATCCTCGTAGACCAGCTCACGAAGCGGTACGGCCGCTACACGGCCGTCGATTCCGTCTCCTTCTCCGTACGCCCGGGGACCGTCACCGGCTTCCTCGGCCCGAACGGCGCCGGCAAGTCGACCACCATGCGCATGCTGGTCGGTCTGACGCCGCCCAGCAGCGGTTCCTGCACCGTGCTGGGAGTCCCCTACGCTCACCTGCGCAATCCCGGCCGGCACGTGGGCGTGCTGCTCGACGCCTCGGCCCAGCATCCCGGCCGTACCGGCCGCGAGGTGCTGTCCCTCGGAGCCATGACGATCGGGCTGCCCCGGTCGCGCGTCGACGAGATGCTCGACAGGGTCGGGCTCACCGCTGACGAGGCCGGGCGCCGCGTCGGCAACTACTCCCTCGGCATGCGGCAGCGGCTCGGCATCGCGCACGCGCTGCTCGGGGATCCCGAGGTGCTGATCCTGGACGAGCCGGCCAACGGGCTCGACCCTGGAGGCATCCATTGGATGCGGGGCCTGCTGCGGCGCTTCGCCGACCGCGGTGGCAGCGTGCTGCTGTCGTCGCACCTGCTGCACGAGGTGGAGGTGATCGCCGACGAGCTGGTGATCATCGGCGGAGGCAGGATCGTCGCCCAGGGCGCGAAGACCGAGATGCTCGCCGGCGCCGGGACGATCGTGCGCACCCCCGACGTCGGCGTCCTTGCCGGCGCGCTCGCCACCACCGGGCTGGAGCACACGACGCGCTCCGACGGCAGCCTGTTCGTCGACGCATCGGCCGAACACATCGGACGCGCGGCGGCGGCCGCGGGTGCCGTGCTGACCGAGCTGCGCCCCGCGGGCGGGGCGGGCCTCGAAGAGATGTTCCTCCAGCTGACCGCGGGTGCACGAGAAGAGGTGCCGGCATGACCGCGACCACGTCAGACATCCTGGGGATCCGGCGGCCCGACGCGGCCGGCGGACCAGCCGCCACGGACCGTGTCCCTGCGGCCCGGCTGATCCGGGTGGAGCTCCGCAAGCTTGTGGACACCCGGGCCGGCGCCTGGCTGCTCGTCCTCATCGCCGTGGTGACCGCCGCGGCTGTGATCGTCTCCCTGTTCACCACTGACGCCTCGGGCCTGACCTTCGAGCACTTCGTCGACGTGACGGTCTTTCCTCAGTCGGTGCTGCTCCCGCTGCTGGGCATCATGGCGGTGACCACGGAGTGGACCCAACGCACCACCCTGGTGACACACACCCTGGAACCCGCACGCCGCCGCGTCGTCGCGGCCAAGTTCGCCGCCACCGCAGTCCTCTGGTTCCTGGCGGTCGTGCTGGCTTACGCGGTCGCCGCGGTGGCCAACATCCTCGGGGCCGCCCTGCGGCACGGCGACGGCTCCTGGGCCTACGGCACCGTGGGTCTGCGGGACACCGCGCTGCTGCAGCTGCTGTCGCTCGTCCACGGCCTGGCCTTCGGCATGCTCCTGATGAACACCGCGGCTGCCATCGTCCTGTACTTCACCGCGCCGGGGGCCGTCCACCTGCTGTTCTCGACGGTCGGATCGCTCAAGGGCTCGGCCGCGTGGTTCGACCTGGGGGCGTCGCAGGCACCCCTGACGGACCACTCGATCGCCGGCATCGGATGGCTCCAGCTGCTCACCACGACGGTGTTGTGGCTGCTTCTCCCGCTGGCGGCCGGCATGGTGCGGCTGCTGCGCCGCGAGATCAAGTAGCGGCGGGAGGGTCGATGTACCTCGATCTACTCGAGCCGGTGAAGCTCGGCGAGTCGGTGCAGTGGGTCCGAGTCCGTTCCGCCGCACCCGGGAACCCTCTTCTCCTGCTGATCCAGCAGGGCCCCGGCCTGCCGATGATCAACGAGATCGGTGAGTTCGGCCGTCTGCTCCGGCTGGAGGCGCACTTCACGGTCCCATACGGGACTCGGAGATCCCCGCTTCTCGGCCGCCGCTCTGATGGATCGAGGCTCGGGTCTGAGGCGAGTGAGCAGGTCGGGCACTGCACTGCGATCACCGCGCAGCAGCCGCCCAGGCACCCGGTGGTGCTGCGGCCGGTGTCGAGGGAGGACGCCATGACCGCCGACCGGACCCGGCTGCTCTGCCAGCTGCTCGCCCGGATGTCGACGCGGATTACCAACGAGGTGCCGGGCGTGAACCGGGTCGTGCTCGACGTCACGAGCAAGCCCTCGGGCACCATCAAGATCGTGGAGTGACCAATCATCCGACCGCAACAAGGGAGTAAGAGATGAGATCACCGCAGAACACCGCCACCGCGTCGGAGTCCCTGCACGTACCCGTGGGCGCGGCAGCGGCAACGACAGAGCCCGCCCCGACCCGAGCGCTCCGAGTGCGGGTGGTGGGCGCGACGGCGATCGCGTCGGCAGCGTTGGTATTGATCGACAACACGGTGGTGGGCTGGGTCCACTCGCCAACCTACGCGGCCCCGATGAAGGAGGTGCTCGCCTTCCACGCACATCACTCGGCGGCGGTCGCGATCGCTGTCGGCCTGGAGGCGCTGAACGTGCCGCTGCTGCTCTTGTTCTTGACCGGTCTCCACGGGCTCGTCGGGCGCCGTGGGGGTGCGGGCGCGGACTGGTCGCGCCTCGCGTTGGCCGCGGGCGCGACTCTCTCGGCGGTGACGGCGTTCTACGCCGTTCTCTGGGACGGCGTCGTGCTGTCCGCCGGCCAGCTCACCGAGCCGAGCCCGGTGTTGGAGCTCGCCTGGCGAATGCATGCAGCAGCGTTCGCGTGGTCGATGGCGGCGCTCGGCACCACGTTCATCGGCGCTGCGCTGGCGACGCATGCGAGCGGGCTGACGCCGCCGTGGCAGCGTCTGCTCGGCGTGGCCGGGGGAGGCCTGCTGATCGCCGCCGGGACGGCCAACCTCGCGATCGCGGACGGCTCGGCGCTCCTGTACGTCGGGGTGTCCGGCTTGGCAGCCTGGCTCGTGTGGCTGACTGCGACCGGCGTACGGCTGGTGCGCGCTCAACACAGCTGACCGTCCTGACGACGCATCGACCTCCGACGCTGGTGGAGCGCCACGAGCACTTTTACGGCGCCCTCATACATGCGTAGGTCGACGGGTCGGTGGTCAGGTTGACTTCCTGCCCATGAGCGTGCCGCAAGAGGAACCCCCAACGCACACTCGCCGGGCGCGACCGACAACGCCACATGGCCTGGGCCTGCGGTGTCGCAGATACCCCGTCCGGTGAAAATCTCAAATGTCAGGGGCTATCCGTACGCTCTCGGTCATGACCGAGACGTTGATCGGCTACGCTCGCTGCTCCACCGACACCCAGGACCTCACAGCCCAGCGTGAGCGACTGCGCGAGCTCGGCGTCGCCGACAACCGCGTCTACCTCGACCACGGGCTCACCGGCACCAACCGTAGCCGTCCCGGCCTGGACCAAGCCCTGGCCGCCGTCCGCGAAGGCGACACCCTGGTCGTGCCCAAGCTCGACCGGCTCGCCCGGTCGGTGCCCGACGCCCGCGCCATCGGTGCAACCTTGTCACGCCGCCCCGTCCCGTGCGACGGATCGGCCGTCATGGGCAGATGGGAGAGCTTATGAATAATTGGAATGGCCGAAATGTCCATGGTATTCCGCGTATAAGTCTCAAACGTTCGAATCCCGCGCTCGCACAGGATCACATTATAGTTGCCTTCAGCCATGATGTATTCAGCGGCAAGCAACCATTCCTCGAGCGTCGCGGCCATTCCGCGTTTCAACAGCACCGGCAGCTTCGAGCGGCCGGCCCTCCTCAGGAGCGAAAAGTTCTGCATGTTGCGAGCGCCGATTTGAATGACGTCGCCGTACCGTTCGATCAGATCAATAT
>Ga0209003_1000031_pt1 | contig 8179 bp, 9 predicted proteins | sample TexAe_OM3H0_M3_FD_187944 | JGI IMG/M metagenome (GOLD analysis project Ga0209003, IMG submission 187944) | Forest soil microbial communities from Davy Crockett National Forest, Groveton, Texas, USA - Texas A ecozone_OM3H0_M3 (SPAdes) (version 2) | ecosystem: Environmental > Terrestrial > Soil >...
AGCTTTCCCCCCCACTACTTCGGGGATATACCATTCAGCCGGTAAGGTAACGTAGCGACCAGATACCTCGTTAATCGACACGGTACGGTGTCGGACAAATTGACGAGCCACAAAGATTGGCATCTTCATCTCGATCCACACCTCAATCATTTGGAAGGGAGAGGTATGTTTATTCTTCATTAGGTATCGACATAACCTGAAATCCTCCTCTCGAGGGCGACTCGAATCCATTTTATTAAACGACATCCGGGCAGCATTCGCCGGGTCAATATCGTCCGCATCGTAGGGCCTAATTCCCTTCCCCGGCTCCCAGTCAATCCTTCGGGTGGGGCCGCTGATATTCCGTAGGGTTACGAAACCGTGATCTAGAACTTTAATCATGGGTGACCTCCAATATTCCGGTTATGGTCCCTTAATAGATCGGCGGCTTCTCGTAATCCGGGGGTTAGCAGACCCAAGACTAGCAATTGGGAAATTCGGGGTTCTGGTTTCCAGTAACCGGGGCCCTTCTGGACTTTACCTCGTTCGTCATAGATCGGCTGGCCGTCTGCACCGAGTTTCGAGAAGTTCGAGTCCATAATTACCTCGAGAACTTGATCCTGTGGTAACCCGAATTTAGCCATCTCAGAGGCACAGTAGACTTGGATATCTCCCAGTAAATCAGCCAGGTCTGTGAGAATCTCGAGTTCCTTATATTGAATTTTTTCAGGGCTAAGGTTATTCTCCAATTTCTCAATGATCGGGTCTAGTTCAATAATCTCTTCAAGAAGGATATTCTTGAAGTCACGGAGACGTTGAATGGCTGAGATACCCAACTGATCTAGAGACGGCTTAGTGGCCACGGGAAGTAGATACATCCGGTTAAAACGTTCAATCTTTTCTTGGAAACTCATAGTGTTCTTTCAAAAAGACCTTCCTGGGTTAGAGGAAGGCCTAAGGTTTAATCGATAAGATTATGCCAAGGTCAGGTCAGACTCCTCCAATTCCCATTCGTCTTCTCCGACGAGAACTGTAGCGTTGCCGTCTTCCATCGCGGTGATATCGCCGGTCAAGGTATTACCGTCGTCATCTTCGAATGTGACTGTGGACCCGACTTCCATAACAGCGGCCTTCTTCACTTTCTTCTTTGACTTAGGAGCCTCTGGCTCCGGTTCTGGGGCCGGTTTTGCTTTTGGTCCTTTCTTCTCGTTTTTCTGGGCCGGCTTAGTTTCCTCAACTTCCTCTTCTTCTTCGGCCTTCAAGAATTCGGCGATACGAGCCTTGGTCTTTCCTTCGTACTTTTCATGAACGATAGCCGCCATGCAGGTATTGCCAATCAAGTCAGCCGGATCGAGATCCATCGGACCTTGTGGAACTTCGTAACCAAGTGCTTCCAATAAAGCCCGAAGATTAAATAGAGCCTGTGGCTGAAGTGAACAGTTATGCCACACCTTCTTACCTTTAAATTCGCCGTCTTCAACAGCGAAGGTGAAAGATAAATAATCGGCACCGGAATTGTCGGAGGTCTTCAGTTCAACGTCGGTAACCTCCAGGTTATAGTCGCCTTCCGCGATAATGCCAGAGGCTTCAGTGTCGGAGAAATCAACTGCCAGAGATTTCTTTGCTTTTGCGGAACGGGATGTAGCCATTTTCAATTACCTTTCTTAAGAATTTTCTTGGTTACTTTGGTTTCAACTTTGGGCTCCGGCCTTTTTAGCTCTCCACGCATAATCTGCGTGAGGGTCTCGAAGGTCGGGTTATCTAAAACATCAGGAACATAACTACCCTTGGGCTGTCTTACTTTAGTGCTATAAAAGGCATGAGGCCCAAGTCTCATACTATAGATTACATTTCTTTCGATCTTACCTCCCTCTAATTTTTTGATTGATTCTCGAATGAACGTGTTACCCGTAAGCTTTACTGCAGCAGTCAATATTGAAGCCACAGAGGGCATAATACGAGGACCTACCGAGGGGTTCAATTCCCCGTCTTCTCCCTCGTCACCTTCTGTGGTCCGATCATGTGCACAGAATACTACATGGATTTTCGAGTCGACTAGATCCCGGTAATTAATAATCCAAGTCTTCAGATAACCCGCTGCTACACCCCATTGCCGCTTCGTCACTAGGGAGCCAGCCTCTTTTCCATCGTCCTCCATCGCCTTCTCGACTGCAAGATCCTGGAGTTGAGAAACAGCATCAATTACCACAGTGTTATAGGGAGATTGGCCACTGGCGATGTACCAGTAGACTTGTTCAAATTCATCCCATTCTGTGATCGACATCGAGTCGAGACCCTTGATATCCGTGACGGAGTCCGTCCCTTTCTCTCGGATATCCAGATGTAGAACGGGGCCGGGAAATGAACAGGCAACGGTCGTCTTACCTGTCCCAGCTCTGCCATAAAATAATGCAGCAACGTAGAGTCCTTGGTTAGCTACTGGCTTAATCAATTCTTTGATCTTATCGAACTTTGTGGAATTCGACTTAGTCGCTACCGTTGTCGGGCTCGACGTCTTCCTCTTCAACATTTACTTCTCCCTTAATTTGATAATCGGCCTTACGAATGAAATCGGAGTCAAGTCCTCGGAGCTCCGCTTGACAAAGGTTATAATAACCACACCATGAACAATCTCGAGTTTGTGATCGTACTGTAGAGGTGGGAGCAAATAATCGAATCTCTTTAGCCGTTGTCACGATATCCTGAACTACGGTATTGATCATGTCACGATTAGGGTTTGGCAAATATATTCGGCGAAGAAATTTTTCTTCCCTACCCTTTAAGGTCTGAGCGAATTCCTCGTATTCGGGCCGTTTATCTGGGCCAAGAACCCTATCCACCGTTTCCATGTAAACCTTATAAGTGGTATCAATTTTCTTAGCTCTTGATAATTCTCCACTCTTTAGAGTCTCGGGAATTGTTGGAGGTTTCTTTCGTAGATAATCCCAGATAACTCCGACTGGCTTAGGATACCCAAGTTGGGGGAGAAGCTCGACATACAGGACTAACTGGGTGTCTCCGAATCGACTAGCTTCATCAGGGATTGATTTACAACTCTTATGGTCGAGAACCCAATCTCGGCCTTCGCTATCCTGTGGAAAGGCATCCACGTATCCGATAAATTGGGTGAAATTATCAAGATAGAATTTGATGGGTATTTCACTTTGAATACCCCATCGGCGAACCGGGTAGGATAGTCCGTCATTCGCGTAATGAGAAAAGTAGGTCTCCATGATACCCTGGAGCTCAGTAGGTAAATCACCGAGTTCCGCTTTCTCTTCATTAAATAACTTATTGAAGTCTTTCTTAAACTGGTCCATCGGAACCTGTGGATCACGTCCTTCTCGATACTCTTCAATCACAGAGTGAATCGCGGTACCCATCATTAATGGTAAAGCTTTCTTACGTTTCTCGAGCTTTTGAACGTATTTATAGTTGAAGGCCATTTTGCACTTTTTCCAGAGCTTGGCCTTCGAGAATGAAATAGTCTGGACAGGATCCCAATCTACTTTCAAGATCTTTGAGTCAATGATTCGTTTAGTCATTAAGGTCTCCAGGCAGAATAAACATTATATAATAAATGACGATCAATTCTTCGAGTTCTCACGGTAAATGTTTCCAAAATTTTCTTCGTTTAATTCGACTTATAGTGGTCTTAGTTACTCTATACTCTTCCGCTATTAATCTATACGACCTTATATCTTCTCTTATTAATAGAACTTGAGAGTCAGTAAGTTTTACTGTTCCACTTTTACCGTTGAAAGAGTCATGTAATTTATGTTCTTTAGAATGACAACTCCTGCATAGAATTTCTATATTACTTGGAGTATTATTAAGTCGATTTCGGTCAATATGATGTCTGCAAAGGTTTTCTTTACTTCCACACCTACTACACTCAATCATAGGTATATCTCTGTATCTTGATTTAGCGGTTGGTTTATAACTATGATGAGAAGGCCCTGTACCCTGAGCGTTTCCGCTACCGGGGTTCATTTTCCTTGCCATTTCTTTCCTTCCCCCCAACGACCAACCTCAACGTCTGCTACTAAAGGAATGCTAAAATTAATTTTAAAATCCTTGAATAGGCTGGGGTTTTCCATAATAGATTTTATCTGTGGAATGGCTTCTTCTAAGTACTCATCTTTAATTTCAAAGAGTATACTGTCATGAACCTCCGCCTTTATTTTTACTAGGTTCCTAGGAAGAGTGTTATGAATTTCTAACATCGCCATAGCTTTAAGGTCACCTGAAGCAAAACCCTGTATCGGTGCATTTATTGATTGTCGCTCGGCTTCCTGCTGTACGGATTTATCACTCGAATTTACTCCCGGCAGGTGACGTATTCGACCGCTAAGCGACTCTACTTGGCCATAGAGTTGAACTGTTCGTTTCATACGTGAATGCCACTTTGGGAGAGCGCTGTAGGTTTCAAAGAATCTAGTTCGATGAGACTCCGCTTCCTTATCTGTTACATCTACCTGATAATTATTTTTTGCATAAATTTTAAATTTCTTCCACCACATGCCAAAAACATAGCCGAAGTTCACCGCCTTCGCCATCTTACGCTCTTCCTTAGTTAACTCATTCTCGGGTTTTCCTAATACCCCCGATGCTGTAGATGAGTGAATATCCCCCCCGGTTTGAAAAACCATTTTCATTCGATTATCACCGCTAACATGGGCTACCATTCGAAGTTCCACTTGAGAATAATCTGCTACCACGAAAGTCCAGCCGTCTGGAGCGGTGATTATCGAACGTATTAATGCATCTCGAGGAACTTGATGTAACCGAGATGCAAACCTACCCGTGGTTGTTCCATGGATTTTTGTAGATAGGTAGAGACGACTATCGTAGATAAATCTTTCATCATCTTGAACTATTTCACGCTCTCCGGTCTTCTTATTTAATTTAGACCTTAGCCCTTGCCAACCCAATAAATATGTACTCAGATTTTTCTCAATCCCCCGATATTCCATCAAGAGCTTCGCTACAGGGTGTTCTAGACAGAGAAGAGTACTCTCAGCTGTGGACGGGTCTCCGCCAGGAGTTCGCTCTAGAACGGGCATTCCGAGATCTTCAAAGAAAAGCTTTCCGATTTGTTTCGGAGAGTTCCAGTTGATCTTCGCCACCCCGTTTAACTTCTCCTGGGTATTCTTACTCTGTTCCGTTAGTTTTTCTTGAACTTCAAGAAGCCTTTCCATATCCACATATAGTCCCTCTATTTCTATATCTTCAAACATTTGAGCAATTGGCATCACGAGTTTATAGAAGAGTCTACGAAGGCCAGGATGCTTAAGAAGCTTAGCCCGGAAGATTTTATAAAGTTGCAGAGTGTAATAAACGTCATAGCAAGAATATTTATAAAACTTTTCTAAGTCACCAAGGCCGAGTTTCGTATTAAGGTCGATATCCCAGTTCGGAGCATCGAGAAAGGTCATCGCCATCGAGTCCAAACCGTGTGGACTATTTTCATCAAGTAGATGATGGGCCAACATCGTATCGAACCCATTCTTAAACCACATGTCATATTTCTTACGAAGATTTAAGTTATCAAATTTGCCGTTCTGGAAAACTACGACCTTATCCTCAGCTGCTTCAATAAGTTCCTCAAGAAAAATTCGCTGATACTTCTTCGTCCAGGGGGAGTCTCGAACCATGAACGGGATGGCGAAATTCCTACCACTCTCAAGTCCCACCTGTACCGAGTTGATTTCAAATCCTTCGGTATTCCGATCTAACCCCGTGGTCTCAGTATCCACAGACACGACTGGAGAGGCTCGGAACTCTTCGATGAACGAATTCCATTGAGACATGGTGCGGATTACCCCCCAATGGATTTCAGTAACTCCTACCTTCTCGCCACGCATTAACTTCCCTAGTCGTTCGATATCTTGGCGAAGAGGGCCAAGTTTAGTCGGGTCACGTAGAGCAATAGCGGGATGAAATGTTGGGTAGAGTTTAAGACTGTGGTCTCCGACTGTGGTATCAATCAGGTTCCCGTGCAGCTCAGTGATTTTACCTTTAGACATCGACTTTAGCGCCCCGGCTCCGAGAGTCAAGATAAACTCAGGTTTAACCTGATTAATCTCTTTAGTCAGATAATCCTTACAGGCTTTTATCTCTGAGCTAGAGGGACTCTCGCCCTCGGGGGGCTTGCAGCGAACCGCATGGGAAATAAACGGTTCTGGTATCCCCGCTTCTTTTATCATTTCGAGAAAGACCTTCCCGGCGTGTCCTGTGATGTAGTCTCCTCCGTCATCCGCTCGATGACTCGGGGCCTCTAGGATAACCATGAGCTTCGAGTCTGTGGGGCCTTTACCCATCAGGCAGATATTAGCCGCACTTTCCCAGAGGGGACATAGAGAGCAGTTCGAGTTTCTTATTTTTCGTTTAGTCGCCATTATTAGTTACCCTGATACCGGCCAGTTTTAATAGTTCAATCCCCTCAATAACTCGATAGGGTATTTGATAATCTACGTGTATTATACCCGCATTTATAATCAGCTTAGCACAGTCAAGGCAGGGAGAATTTGTGCAGTAAAGGGAGGACCCCTCAATGGGTATCCCGTGTCGAGCAGCATACGCTATAGCCCCCGCCTCTGCGTGTACCGTCGCCGTACAAGGGCGGTCAGGGCCACAGGTCTCGGGAGAGCAGTGTGGGAGTCCCGATGGAGCCCCGTTATATCCCGAGCTTAGCACTCTTCCGTCTCGCGCGACGAGCGCGCCGACTTGCAGCCTTAAGCAGCTTGACCTCTTCGCTACTACTCGAACCATCTCCTGTAGCATTTGATTTCGACTGATTCTTTTCATTGATTTCTCCAAAGTCAACCCTGATGGGCTGTCGCATCCAAACACTACATAAGCTAAGGAGCTTGGATAGTTCATGCCGCTCCTGAACAGTGATTCCTGATAATTCTGCCCCTGACTCCTCAAACGATACTCTTCGAGTTCGAACCTCATAATAGTGTTGAAGCTGTTTAAGAACCTTCAGAGTAGCGGGGTTCTTAATACGGGCTATGAGGTCGTAGTCATTAAACAGGACGTGCGACCTACCCCGGAATAACACGAGTCGCTTTCAGTTCATCGATTTCTTTTTGAACCTCTGTGGCTAATGGGTGTTCCATATAATTATAACCACCAGAGAGATGTATCTTAGCCTGTTTAGATAGCAGTGCTGCCATCTTTAAATCGTAATCGTCGAGAACTTTAGGTTCGCTCATTTTGCTTCCCCAATAAGATGTAATCATTCCTGAAACAATGAAGGGAGGTTATGTACATTGTGTATAACCCCGGTTTAATCTCGGCCCAAATTGCTGACCGTTTAGCGCATTCGTCAAGAACCCACAGAAGGAGCCTGACAGTGAGATAACAATCGTCTCGAAAGTGGCGAACCATATCACAGCTACGGAGCCAGTAGGAGATATGGAGGTGTCCGTGACGCATAATGAAGTGATACCCCAGGGAGCATGGAACTCTACCACCATTCACCGCTCCGGTATCCTCCGGAAAGAAGATGGGTAGATATGCCTGACGAGTAAACGGATCCTTCACCAGCTGCTCGATAACGTCATTCAGGTCTCCGAATACTCCACGAATACCTGAATTAATCGGAGGTAACCATTCGGGGTCTTCCCCTATCATTATTCCTGCCTCCTGTGGAGTGATGGAGGCTTTAATATTCCCCGCAAACTGTGGCCAGTATCTCTCCATGTAATTATGGTTAAACATCCCATCAGAATTTCGGAACGTGTCAGCCGATTTCGAGTAGGGCCAATTAGCCCATTCCTTACCTGGGTTCAGCGGGTATCCACAGACACGCTCCATAAAATGATCATCGGCCCAGGGAAGATTAGGCTTGATATCCTCGGCTAGAGTTTCGAGGTTAGAATGACTGATCGGGACCTGGAAGGTATAGTTCAATAACTCATGTGTGGCCATCTCTGGCTTCTGAGTGATGTCGAGTCCCTGCCAAGTTCCGGTGTGGACCAGACTCGACGTAGTTAACATCGAACGAGTAGCGGCTCTAGTGGCCATATCAAAACTTACAAACTGCTTCATCTCCACTCCTTAGGTTTTAGATTTGCTGGTAAATACAACGGGTGGGCGGGTTGGCCGCTTTTGTTTAATTTGAGGCAGTGGATTTTCGAGATGAAAGCCCTTACCATTTGGTCTCGTTGAAGATGTGCCCCGTTATCACCCC